>WNFC01006665.1_pt1 | contig 13031 bp, 12 predicted proteins | sample 5400541 | NCBI WGS metagenome assembly WNFC01 (sample SAMN13153342, study PRJNA577476) | soil metagenome | isolation source: 120 cm saprolite under Douglas fir tree site 2 hole 2 replicate 1 | place: USA:California | collected 2015-04-18
GCTGCGGAATCCGCGCTCGCGCCGCGGATTTCTCTTGCTCCAGGTTCCGATTGCGGCGTGCTTGTTGTTAGCTTGGTTTGAGCATGGCTGAAATTGGAGGCGAGCAGACACACGTAAAGCGCTTGCACGATTTTGGTCATTGGGCTACTCCTAACCGAAGATGACTACCTTGTTAAACCAGATGCGAGATATCTCCACGTGCGTTGCTTGCCTCGCGAAAACAAAGTGGGGCTTGAGGTCAAAGATTTAGACACCAGGGAACTGCGACGGGTGCCCGTACCGTGCGGACTGGTGCTCGATATGGAATACTTGAGATGGCGATTCCAATTCGGGAGCTCTCATGCCTCGCTATCTCACGCAGCACACGCTGGCTTGCCTGACGCGGCAAGGGGCGGAAAATCTTGCGCAACGGATGCAGAGTGGCGGAACAGCGCATGCGGAACGCGTGCTGGTCAACATGCTGGAAGGGAAAATGTTTGTGGAGTTTCGCGCGGAATCGCGAGAGGCGCTGGAAGCGTGGCTGAAGACGGAGGGCATGCATTTTGATTGGCTGGTGCGCATCGAGTGGGAAACGCGCGGGCCCTTCGAGGCTCAGGGTAAACAAGACGGCAAACTGCATTCCGCGGATTGATCGCGGAGGTTCCCGATATAACACCAGGTTAGAACGATTTCATACGGGCGAGGGGCAACTTCGCTACTCTGGCAGAGTCTGCCAATCCTTCACGAAGAAAGGCGCGAATGGCGAATTTGCGCTTTATCGTTTCGCTGACCACGAAAGAAAACGATTACCAGCTTGAACAAGCGGCATCGGCGCAGGCAGCGGCGCTGAAAGTGGGCGTCGATGCGCAGATCCTGTACGCCGACAGCGACGCCATCACGCAGAGCACGCAACTGCTGAAGGCGATTCAGTCGGACGCGGCGATGCGTCCGCAGGCGATTGTCTTTGAACCTGTCGGGGGCACGGCGTTTCCGCAGGTGGCGCAGGCGGCAGTGAGCGTGAAGATTGGCTGGGCGGCGCTGAACCGCGAGGCGGATTACATTCCGCAGTTGCGCAAGACGGCGCAAGTGCCGGTGTTCTCGATCAGCTCGGATCACAGGGAAATCGGGCGGATTCAAGGGCGGCAATTTGCGGCGCTGCTGCCGAAGGGCGGCTGCGTGCTGTACATTCAGGGGCCATCGGAGAATTCCGCGGCGCGGGATCGCACGGAAGGCATGCAGATGACGGCGCCGCACAACGTGCAAATCATTTCGCTGCGGGGGCGTTGGACGGAGGAAAGCGGGCAGCGCGCTGTGGAATCGTGGCTGCGGCTGAACTCCTCGAACAAAAAGCAGATTGATGTGGTGGGCGCGCAGAACGACCTGATGGCCATCGGGGCGAGAAAGGCGTTCGAGGGCGTAACGAATATCGCAGACCGGGAGAGGTGGCTGCGGCTTCCGCTTACCGGGGTCGACGGACTGGCGAAGACGGGGCAGGCTTGGGTGCGCACGGGAACGCTGGCGGCGACGGTGGTGGTGCCGACCAACGCGGGTCAGGCGATATTCATGTTGGCCGAGGCGCTGAAAACGGGGAAGGACGTGGCAGAGCGAACCTTCACCGAGCCGGAGTCTTTTCCGGCGATCGAAAAACTTGCAGCGAAGGGCGAGAAAGGCACGCCCATTGTTTAGCCGAGTCCGCACGGCGATTCTGTCTTATCGGCTCCTTCATCGCATTTATCAAGAATCAGGTGCGTGGCACGCTTCGGCGTTCACGACCATCGCTGCACAGAAATGAAAATGTAACTAGCGCGGGCTAGGTTCGCGGCCGAGCTGCTGCAGGTTTTCCCGGGCTAACTCGTGGTTGGGGTTGAGTTGCAGGGCGCGCTGGTAGTGCAGCTTGGCTTGCTTAGGATCGCCGATTTCGGCGAAGGCGCTGCCCAGGTTCGCTTCGGCGTTGGCGTCCTCGGGATTGATGCGGACCGCGGCCTGAAACTGCGCCAGCGCGCCGCGAAAATCACCGAGGGAAGCGAGAGCGTTGCCCAGATTGTAGCGGGCATCGAAATAATCCGGGCGCGCGTTGAGCGCGGCGGTTAAATGCGGAACGCATTCCTCGGTGCGGCCGGCCGCCAGCAACGCGGCGCCGAAGGCGTTGTTCACCGTAGGCTCGTTCGGGCGGATGCGGTTGGCCTCCGAAAAATGGGCAATTGCTTCCGCGACTTCGCCGCGCCCCATCAGCAAAGCCGCCAAGTTGTAGTGCGCTTCGAAGTCTTTGGGATTCTTTTGCAAGTTGTGCCGCGCCATGGCCTCCAGAATCTCCGCTCTGGGATCGGTTTTTGCCGAAGCGGAATTTTCCGGCAGCACTTGCAGCCAAAGGTGAGCCATTTCGTCGACTGCGCGATTTCCCGCGACGACGCGCTGCGGCGGACTATTTGGGTTGCGCACGTTATCGTCGGAATTGTCGTAAACGAACTTCATGGAAATGGTGGTGCCCTTGGTTAATTTCACGGGCTGGGCGTAGCGATACACGGCCTGCCAATTCAGGTTCCAATCGGGAATATGAATGAGCGTCTCGGACCGGCCATCGGGGAATTTTGCGATGGCTTGCAGATCCTTGCCGAGATAATGGGCGTGCGGGTAGATGGCGAGCAAATCCACATCCACGGGCAAGGTAAATTCGTCAGTGACCACGAAATGTCTCTCACCGGCTGGGATATCCAGCAGGCGATCGTTTTCCAGTTGCAGAAGAATCGGGTGCTTGGTGGCGGGCTTGTCCGTGAAATACAAACCCAGGGTGGGCTGAATGGTCTCCGGCTTTCCGGAAGGCTGCAGATGGGTGTTGAGAATCAAGTCGGTGTCCTTGTCCAAGCGCAGCGCCATGCCGTCGGGTTCGACATAGGGAATCGAACCTGGCTTCCAAAACAGGAAATGGCTGTCGGGATCAAAGACTTCGGACTCGATGGTCAGTTCCATGCCGGCGAAGCCCGCGCCGGGCTCGGCTTCCAGACGCCGGCCGTTCTGCTGGCGGTCCACCAAAACGTTGGCGTGATGCACCAGGCGCTTGTCGCCTGGCCGGATCTCCATGGCTTTGAGCCAGCGCGTGCGATCAACGGGGGTGCGAAACACGAAGTTCCAGTAATGGTCTGAGCCGCTGGCGGGCAACGCATAGGGTTTCGTGGCTTTCACAATGACGTCCGGCTTGCCCAACTGCCAACCTTCCACGAATTTCAGCATCGGTGGCAAGTCCGCGGGATTTCCCTCGGCCGTGCCTTGCTCGACCCAGGCTTGAATGCGCGCGATCTCGTCCTCCGAGAGCCGAAGCTCATCGGCAAATTTCAACGCGCCCTCTTCCGGCAGCCAGGGGGGCATGAAGCGGTTTTTCGTGACGGCCGCGATCTGCCGCGCATGCGATTTCGCATCCGCATAGGTCAGTAGCGAAAATGGGCCAGCCTCGCCGGGGCGATGACATCGCGCGCAAGTGCGATAAAGAATAGTCGCGATGTCGCGGTTGAAGGTGACCGGTGATTGTTGGGCAGCGTTCTGGGCCGTGGGTTTCTGTTGCGCTGGTGTCCGCCCGCCGAAGGCGATGGCCAGCAACACGACGCAAGCCAGTGGCAAAGATGTTCGGAATACCTTCTGGGGCACAATCGTCATTCGAGATCCGAAATGTAGCAACCCACCGCCGGCGTGGCATTCGCAGTCAGCGTTTTGCCGGCGATGGCCGCTTCAATAGCATCCGCAAGCTCGTGCGTCGTCGCACGCCTTCGCGCGTGGCCGAAATCCTCGTACAGATTGTCAATCCGGCCGTGATAAACCAAACGCCGGTTGGCGTCGAAAACCGCGGCTTCCGGAGTGATCTGCGCCTGGCTCTGCTTCACCAAAATATGTCGCGGGTCGCGGAGCGCGGCCAACGCATAGCCGAAGTCGCGATCATGCTTGCGAATCGTCTCGGAGTTTTCCTTCTTGCTTGGATAAACGAGAAAGAAAGCGGCCTTGTCTCCAATCTGGGTGCTGAGCTGCTGAATCGTAGGAGCGTAGCGGTTTGAAACCGGACAGTCCGTGCGCACAAAAATCAGGACGACGACCTTGCCTTGAGCCGCGCGAAACGGATCAAAGGGTCTGCCGTCGAGATCGGTGGCGAAGCTCTGCGAGCTAGTGGATATAAGAGGCGACGTGACAAGGCACAAGACCATAATCGCAAAAAAGAAGCGAGAAAAAGATCGCGGGATCTGAAGCCTGTCGCCCATAAGTTCGCTGAAGAGAACGCAGAAATGTTACTGCGGGCAAAAACCATTGTCCATTTGACTGTTCGCGGAGGGCGAAGCGAGCGGCCAAAGTAAGCAGTTCGCTAGCGAAGTTGCCCAGGCTCAATGTCGCGCTTGCGAGCGGCGTCAAAAACGGCGTCTATCTGTGCGGCGAGCGATTTTCTCTTTTCCTCGAGCTTTCGCACCTGGTCTTCGACAGGCTCCGTGGTGTATCTCTTGTGCATCTGCAAGCCGTTCGCGCCGGGCGCCTCACCTTTACTGAAGCTTTTCAAGTCCGCGATCTGTTTCTCGACGCCGGCCAATTGGGCCTGAAGAGTTGTGAGTTGTTTGCGATAGGCGGCTACCACCTGGGAACTGGCCGGTTTTGCGCTGCTATTCGCTGCTGAACCATTCCTTGCATCGCCCACTTGCGAAATCGCGCTCCCGCTGACGTCCCCCAGGTTGTCGTTGGTCCAGACCTTTTTTGTTTTTTTGTGCTCCTCAGGAGACGGAACCACAGGTTGTGATTCCGCTTCGCTTGCCTTCTGCGATGACGCCGAATCCTGCGAAGGCAATGTGGGGGAGGGGCATGAAGCAGCGGCGGAGAATGCCGAAATGAGAGCCACTGCCGCGAACATGACCCGGCGATTCATGATGTCAGAGTATCAGGGGGCCGCGTCCGCGGAAGTCGATTTGCCCAACTCGGCACGGATGGCCTGAAGAGCCTCCCTGGGAGGGCCGATGCGGCGGTATTGCGAATAAAATGTATGCTCATGAACGGAAAAGGTCACAAACAAGCGGCGTCCGTCGAAATCATATTGGGAATAGGTGGAGAACCATAGCCCGGGGGCCATCTCGTAGCGTTCCTGCATGAAGTGGCTGCCTTTATAGACCTTGGCGAGAAAGCCGCCGAAGGAAATGTCGTCGGTGACTTCGATTTCCGCACGCGCCAGTTGCTCCGCATCGTCGTCGATCCACAGATAGCCGCGCACCTTGGAGAAAATCGAAGTGGCGCGTGATGTTGCTTTGTAACCCGGATTGGGAACCATGCGGTACTTCGACAGCATGCGATCGCCGCGGGGCTCATGGTCAATGAAGGTGTAGAGAAAAGCCGTGCGCGTGGCGTCGATTAACTCCGAACGCTCTTTTTGTTTCTTGGCGATTTTTTCGTACGCTTCGCGCTGCGCCCGGCCGTTTTCCGCGGCCCAGGAAAGCGCCTTTTCCAGTTTTTCCAGCTCCGCCCGATAGGCCGCCGCGTCGACAGGCTTCCCGTCCGGCCCCACGGGGATGCGATCGATTCCGGTTCCAGCCGGGACGGCCCGCGTGGTCTTGATTTCCGGCGGCTGCGACCCCGCGGCGCCTTTTTGGATTTCCAGGCGTTCCAGGCGCTCATAGGTGGACTGCGCCAGATCGTCTCTCTTCTGATTGGCGATCACGTGCTCGAGCAGAGTGCGCGCCTCGTCCCCTTCGCTTTGCAGAACAGGAACCGGCGCATCCTGGGCCAGCGAAATTCCACCGCAAGCGGCAAGTAAGGACGCAAAAAGAATGGCGCTGGGCGACTGCATAGTCAGGGGAATGGCGAGAGGCTCCGTCAATCTCTATATTGGATTCGACACCAGTCTCGAATGTTGCACCCGGCTTTCAGCGTGACCCGCAGGCCCAGTATCCTGCTGTTGCCCTGACCAAGGGCGTCGGGTGTTGCGGGCGGTGCCGAATGCAGAACCAGTGCCTGTGGGCCTAGCCCGCCAACAGGCTGGCTGCCGTCGCGCCTTTTATCACCACAAGTGCAGCATTTGTAATGAGATACAAGCCCGCCCCGCGACCCATAGCCTGAAATCAATCGCTTGCCGCCGTAAATCTCCATTAATCAGCGGGCAAAGCAAAGTGTGTAATTCTGCGTCTAAGCATAAGGTACGGAAACCTATCTGCCGGCTAACTCGTATTAAGATCAGTAGGCGAAGCGAGTGAGGTTCCGTTGGGCGTAGCTCCGCTGGAAGGTTTGACGCGACTACCGCAGGTAACCACCGCCGCGGGCGGGCGCAGGGCTGCGCTTACCGGGCTCCGCGGCGGTGCCGTGACCATGGTCGAGACCATGCGGCTGGCGCTGGACGCCTTACGCGCTCACAAGTTGCGCAGCTTCCTCACCCTGCTGGGCGTAATTTTGGCCGTAGCCACCCTTGTGGCGGTGATGAGCGTGGTCTCCGGGATGAACTTTTACGTTGCCGACCGCATAGCCAACCTCGGCGCAAACGTGTTCATTGTAGATCGCTTCGGCATCATCACCAGTCAGGACGCGTGGGTCAAAGCGCAGAAGCGTCCGTTGATTACCATGGAAGATTACGAGCGCATGCGGAATAGCATGAAAACGGCCAAAGCGGTTGCCGCGCTCGACGACCACAACATCGAAGTGCGCTCCGGGAACGAGCGCCTAGAAAATACCGACGTCATGGGTGTTTCCCCTAATTATGCGGAGGTGCGCAACATCAACATCGCGCAAGGCCGCTTTATTAACGAGACCGACGACGACCATCGCGGGGAAGTGGTATTCATCGGCGCGGACGTGGCGGACAGGCTTTTCTCCAATGTCGATCCGGTGGGGAAATTGGTGCGCGCGGAAACGCATGAGTATCAGGTCATAGGAGTCGCGGAGCGCATCGGCAGCGCGTTCGGGCAGTCGCAAGATAATTTCATGATCATCCCGCTGCACACCTTTGAAAAAGAGCTGCATCGTCCGCGCGACTGGGTGGGTATTTTCGTGCAGGCGGGCAGCGCGGAGATGATGAGCGCTTGCGAGGACGAAGCACGCATGTTGATGCGCGCCTGGCGCCACTTGCCGTATGACGCCCCGGACAATTTTGCCATTCTGGGCTCCGATTCGATCATGAAGCTGTGGCACGATTTGACAGGCAAGCTCGCGAGCGTCGCCGTCAGCCTGGTCAGCGTATTCCTGGTGGTGGGCGGCATCGTCATCATGAACATCATGTTGGCCAGCGTTACAGAGCGGACACGAGAGATTGGGATTCGGCGTTCGCTGGGGGCGCGCAAGATACATATTTTGCTACAGTTCATGATGGAGTCCGCGGTGCTCGCGGCGGCCGGCGGAATCATCGGCGTCCTGCTGGCTTACGGTGTGGTTGCGCTGGTGGGAGCGACGACAGACATCCCGGTGAAAACGCCGCTAAGCGCGGTCATCGTTTCGCTGTTTGTTTCCACGGCGGTGGGCCTCTTCTTTGGGATTTATCCCGCGACGCGGGCGGCGAAACTGGATCCGATCGAAGCATTACGAGCCGAAACCTAGAATAGGAAACGGGCAGCGCAGCACAGCAGACGGAAAAAATATGGCGCAGGCGTACGGCGAGAATCTCAAGCAGGCGATGGACACGCTCCGCGCGCACAAAATGCGCAGCGCGCTCACCGTTTTTGGAGTGGTTCTGGGCGTCAGCGTCATTATGCTGGTCGCCGCGTTGATCACCGGCTTCGACGAGACCATTCAGGAAAATATCAAGCAGTATGGCGCGGATACCGCGTTCATTTCCAAGTGGGACCAGGGTTTCCACGGAGGCAACCGGCCGATGGAAGAGAGACGGCGCAAGCCGTTGACGCTGGAAGATTCGCAAGCTCTGATTGCCGGGTGTCCCGCGTTGAAAAATGTTACGACTTTCTTACAGACCGGATGGATGCAAGTGCACACAGTGCGCACCAAGTCCGGTGAAGTAAGCGCCATCGATTTTCGCGGGGTGCAAGCCAACTTCGGCCAGGTGTATGCCAACGCCGCGACGCTCGCCGGACGTTTCATCAGCGAGGGCGACGACCTGCACCGTGAGAAGGTGGTGATGCTGGGCGAAAACGTAGCGCCGGTGCTTTTCCCCGGCAGCGATGCGGTGGGCAAGGATGTGATGATCGACGGCACCGACTTTCGCGTGGTTGGGGTTGTTGAGAAGCCGAAAGGCGGCTTTGGCATGGGCGATGAAGATCGCCGCGTGCTGATTCCCTTCAACACTTTCAAAAAGACGTATCCGTCCGCGGATGAAATCAACATGCGGGTGCAGGCATATCCGGGCATGCTGGATCAGGCGGTGGACCAGGCCGAGGAAGTGCTTCGGCGGCGGCGCAATGTGCCCTACAACGGCAAGGACAATTTCTCGATTCGCACCGCGGCGCAGGAAGTCGCGGAGTTTCACAACATTATGATGATGGTTTACGTCGCGACGCTCGTGCTTAGCGCCATCGGTTTGCTTATCGGCGGCGTGGGTGTGATGAATATCATGCTGGTGAGCGTGACCGAGCGGACGCGTGAAATCGGCGTGCGCAAAGCGATTGGCGCGAAGCGCCGCGACATTACCTGGCAGTTCCTGCTCGAAGCAATGACGCTGACTGCTTCCGGCGGCGTGATCGCACTTGTGCTGGTGAACGGCCTAGTGCTCCTGATTCGCCTTACGTTGCAGTGGCGCGGCGCTGTTCCGATCTGGGCGGCGACCGCCGGCGTCGTAGTCAGCGTGAGCGTAGGCTTAATCTTCGGCGTGTGGCCGGCAATGAAAGCCGCAAAACTCGATCCAGTCGAAGCTCTTCGGTACGAATAATTCGCAGTTCAGCACAATTCCACCTTGCGCGCTTGCCGGCGCTTGGTGACTCGTTTTGATACATACTAACCACAGGGAATAGACCTGCCGAAAGCATGGGAGTAAATCATGCACGACGCATTGCAGAAGGAAATCACGCTTTATGAGAAGCGCACGCCCAAATCGGCACAGGCGCACGCGCGGGCGTTGAAAAGCATTCCGTTGGGAGTTGCCAGCAATTACCGCGCGTACGACCCTTATCCGATCTTCGTGAAGGAAGGGAAGGGCAGCAAGATTCGCGACATTGACGGAAACGAGTATCTAGACCACAACCTTTGCTTCGGCGCGCTCATGGTCGGGCACTGCCACCCCGCGATCGTGAAGGCCATCGAGAAAGCGCTCCACGTGGGGACTACCTTCGGGATGCCTCACGACATGGAGTGGGAACTTGCAGAGGAAATTTGCGCGCGGTACCCGGTGGAGATGGTGCGGTTCGGATCGAGCGGGACAGAAGTCACCATGCACGCATGCCGCATGACGCGCGCGGCTACGAAACGCGACAAGATCCTCAAATTTGAAGGCGCGTATCACGGATTGCATGACACCGCGCTGGTCAGCGTGAAGCCCAAGGCCGAAGATTACGGCGACATCAATGCGCCGATTTCCGTGCCGGGCGGACTTGGCGTGCCGAAGGCAAGCCTCGAAAACGTGCCGGTGGCGACGTTCAACGATCTCGCCAGCGTGGAGCGGCGCTTCCAGCAATTTCCGGGAGAGATTGCTGCGATCATCCTCGAGCCCATTTTGATGAACGTTGGGCTCTGTATGCCGCAGCCAGGGTTTCTGCAGGGACTTCGCGATATCGCCACGACAAATGGCGCGTTGCTTATTTTCGATGAAGTAAAAACAGGAGCGAAGTTGGCCTGGGGCGGCGCCAGCGACTTCTTTGGCGTGAAGCCGGACATAATCTGCCTGGCAAAGTCGATCGGTGGGGGCGCGCCGCTCGGAGCATTCGGCGCGAGCCGCGCGGTGATGGACTTGATCTCGCAGCATAAAGTATTTCACGGCGGGACGTACAACACGAACCGCATATCGATGGCCGCGGGCCTTGCGACATTTCGCGAGGTGCTCACGCGCGAAACGTATGCTCACGTCGGTAAGCTCAGCAAGAAACTCACCGAAGGCTACCGCGAGATCGTTGCGAAGTCGGGACTGCAAGCGTATGTGGCCAGCGCTGGAGTGAATGGAGCGCTGATGCTGTATCCGAAAGAGATTCGCAATTACCGCGATTGGACGACGATTGATGTCGACCTCTGGCGGCAGTATTGGTTCGGCATGGTGAATCGCGGCGTGCTGGCGCAGCCCTATTGGTGGGATGAGCAATGGACGATTTCGGTCCAGCACACCGAGTCTGACATCGAGAAGCACCTGGCCGCGTTTGAAGATGTTGCCCCGGGCCTAGCCAAAGCGCAGCAAGAGCGCGGTGCTGCGGCGGTGAGTTCGGCTGGGCGCTGAGGGCCCCTGGGGCTTGGAAGAATATCTCGAAACCAAACAGGTTTTTGTTAACCTCGACGAAACTCCAATCGGGTGGTATTGAAATGCCTACGATTCAGATTCGCACGGAAATTCCCGGACCGCGCTCGCGGGCGTTGATGGCCCGGCGGGAAGCCGCGGTTCCTCGCGGCCCATACAACAGCGTCCCGATTTTCATGGCCGCCGCGGAAGGCGCTACGCTCGAGGACGTGGACGGCAATCGCTACCTCGATTTTGCCGGCGGGATTGGCTGTCTCAACGTCGGCCACCGCTCGCCGCGCGTGATGTCGGCATTGCACGAGCAACTGGAGAAACATTTGCACCTGTGCTTTGCGGTGACTCCGTATGAAAGCTATATTGCGCTGGCGGAAAAATTGAACGCGCTGGCACCCGGCAAGGCGCCTAAGAAGACCATCATCGTGAATACCGGCGCGGAAGCGGTGGAAAACGCGGTCAAAATCGCGCGCGCCTTCACGAAGCGCCCCGCGGTAATTTGCTTTGAGGATGCCTTCCATGGCCGAACGTTGCTGACTATGACGCTCACTAGCAAGACGCATCCCTACAAGGCGGGCTTCGAGCCGTTCGCCAGCGAAGTGTATCGCATACCGTTCGCTTATCCGTATCGCGCCGAGAAAGGCGCCACTGCCGAGACTTTCGCGGACCATCTTGTGGACGCGTTCAAACGCATTGTCGCGCCGGAATCGGTGGCTGCGGTCATCGCTGAGCCGGTCCTGGGCGAAGGCGGATTTATTGTTCCGCCGAAAGATTACTTCGCACTTCTGCAGAAAATCTGCCGCCAGCATGGGATTCTTTTCATTGCTGACGAAGTGCAGTCTGGCTTCGCGCGCACCGGCAAATGGTTTGCCAGCGAACACTTCGGCATTGAACCGGACATGGTCACCATGGCCAAATCGCTCGGCGGGGGCATGCCCATAGCCGCCGTCACAGGTCGCGCAGAAATCATGGATGCGCCCGGCGTGGGATCACTTGGCGGGACATTCTGCGGTCATCCGCTGTCTTGTGCCGCGGCTCTAGCGGCAATCGAGGCCATCGAGAAAGAAAATCTACTTAGCCGTTCGGTGGCCATCGGCCGCCGCTTTGAAGAGCGTGCACGCGCCTGGCAAAAGAAATGGCCGCTCGTCGGCGAGGTGCGCGGCCTGGGCGGGATGTGTGCAATGGAGCTGGTGCGCGACGCGGCTACGCGCGAGCCCGCGGACGCAGAAACCAAGCAGGTGGCGCGATTCTGCTACGAGCATGGGCTCATTACCATCACGGCCGGAACGTTCAACAATGTCATCCGCATTCTGGTTCCCTTGGTTGTCACAGACGAGCAATTTGATGAGGGCCTGGGCGTGATCGAGTCGGCCCTTGCGGCGGTTGCCGAGCGCAAGCAGGCCGTGCTTTCGCACGCTTAGAAAAGACCTATGCCGGCTGCTATCGAATCGATCAATCTGGGCTTTCTTCTCGATGGTCAATGGCGGAATGAAGGCGAGCGTATCGAGATCTTTTCGCCCGGCACGCGCCAGCGCGTCGGAGTCACCCACCGTGCCACGTCCGCTGACGCCGAGGCGGCGATCCGCGCTGCCACCCGCGCCTTTGAAGTAACGCGGCGGATGGGCGGTTACGAACGGCAGCGAATCCTGCGCACCATCTCGTCCGGAATTGAAAAGCACAGCGAAGAACTTGCTCGCATGGTAGCGCTGGAAGCGGGCAAGCCGATCAAAACCGCGCGCACGGAGGTGGATCGCGCGGTCTTCACTTTCAGTGTGGCCGCGGAAGAGGCGGTGCGTGTGGGTGGCGAGTATTTGCCGCTGGATTGGCAGGCATCCACCGCGGGCCGGTGGGGAATTGTCCGGCGCTTCCCACTTGGACCCATAGTGGCGATAACGCCTTTCAATTTCCCGATCAACCTTGTCGCGCACAAAGTGGCTCCGGCCATCGCCGCCGGATGCACGATCGTGTTGAAACCTGCTCCGCAGACGCCGCTGACGGCGCTGCGCCTCGCGCAGATCATCGAACAAGCAGGATGGCCGGCGGGCGCTCTCAATGTTCTGCCGCTCTCGAACGACGACGCAGGCATCCTTGTTTCCGATGATCGTTTGAAGCTGCTCAGCTTTACGGGCAGCACCGCCGTGGGCTGGGCGCTCAAGCAGAAGGCCGGTAAGAAAAGAGTGGTGCTCGAGTTGGGCGGCAATGCCGGCGTGGTGATCTGCGCGGACGCGAATCTGGAGTACGCCGCGGACCGCTGCGCAATCGGAGGCTTTGGCTATGCTGGGCAGTCTTGCATCTCCGTGCAGCGGATTCTTGTGGAGGAGAGCGCTCACGAAAAATTTGTTGCGGCGCTCGTTTCGCGCGTGCAGAAGCTCAAGGTCGGCAGTGTCCTCGAGGATGGCACCGACGTCGGCCCGCTGAGAAGAGTCGCTGAACATGCTGAATCGGTCCGAATTTGGTTTGCAAGCTGGCGTCTTCACGCGCGATTTCAAGCGCATCACGCGGGCCTTCGAGACACTGGAAGTAGGCGGCTTGATGATCGGTGAAGTTCCTACGTTCCGGATTGACCACATGCCTTACGGCGGCACGAAGGACTCCGGCCAGGGCCGCGAAGGTCTGCGCTACGCGATTGAAGAAATGACCGAGCCGCGCCTCCTGGCGATTAATCCCGCGGGCCTGTAACACCGCCGGCATAGCGATTCGTTTCCCAAAAACAAACTTTACCCGCAATGGC
>WNFC01006332.1_pt1 | contig 13029 bp, 9 predicted proteins | sample 5400541 | NCBI WGS metagenome assembly WNFC01 (sample SAMN13153342, study PRJNA577476) | soil metagenome | isolation source: 120 cm saprolite under Douglas fir tree site 2 hole 2 replicate 1 | place: USA:California | collected 2015-04-18
AAGCCATCGTCGTCACCGACGTCGGCCAGCATCAGATGTGGGAGGCGCAGTATTATCACCACAATCGCCCCCGCACGCTGATCACTTCCGGCGGACTCGGCACGATGGGGTTCGCCCTTCCCGCCGCCATCGGCGCGAAATTCGCGAAGCCCGATTCCGAAGTCTGGGTCGTCGTAGGCGATGGAGGATTCCAGATGACCATGAGCGAACTGGCTACCATCGTCCAGGAAAAGATCAACATCAAGATCGCCATCATTAATAACGGCTTTCTGGGCATGGTCCGGCAGTGGCAAGAGTTCTTTTACGACAAACGCTACGTGGCCACTCCGCTTGTCGCGCCGGATTTCGCCGCGCTCGCCAATGCCTTCGGCATCCGCGGCGAGCGCATCACCAAGCGTGGTGAAGTGGTTCCCACCATCCGCTCCGCGCGCGAATCAGCCGAAACCGTGCTGATCGACTTCCGCGTCGAACAAGAAGATTCCGTCTACCCCATGGTTGCCGCGGGCGCCTCATTGAGCGACATGATTCGCCGCCCGAACAATCCGCTCGTCGAAACGGCGACTGAGCCATAGGAAAAATAGAGAAAAACATGCAAACACTTGTCGCCTATGTCGAAAACAAACCCGGTGTCCTCAACCGCGTCTCTTCCCTTGCACGCCGCCTGGCCATCAATATCGATTCGCTCACTGTCGGTCCGACTGAGAACGAAGAAATCGCCCGCATGACCATCGTGGCACACACGGATGAAAGAGGTGCGCATCGCCTCGAAGCCAGCCTCGAAAAGCTCGTCGATGTCCTCCTTGCGGAAAATATTTCCACTCGCGCGCTTCTCGAGCGCGACCTGGCCTTGATCAAAGTCTCCGCAAATCAGCAGAATCGTCCCCATCTGATGGAATTGATCAAGGTTTTCCGCGCGCGTGTCGTCGATGTGGCTCCGGAATCGCTCATCATTGAAGTTTCGGGCACCGTCGATAAGATCGATGGCCTGCTCGAAGTGCTTCGGCCTTTCGGTGTGCTTGAAATGGCCCGCACCGGCCGGATTTCTATGACCCGCGGCGGCGATTTGCTGCAGCCACCGGTTTCGGAATCCGCAAGCTCCGAACTCGAATCCACTGGCTCCAAGATAAAGTGATTGCTCTTGGACCGAAACGAAAGTTACGAACATCCGGACGCCACGCGAGGGCGTCCTTAAAATAATCCCGCGCGATCGCAGCAAATGCTCGGCCGCATGACGGCCGGCGAGAGGAAAAGAATGGCAAATCTCTACTACGACAATTCCGCGGACCTTTCACTGATTCAGGCTAAGAAAGTCGCCATCATTGGCTACGGCTCACAGGGTCATGCGCACGCCCTCAATCTCCGCGACAGCGGCGTCTCTGTCCGCGTTGGCCTCCATGAAGGGAGCGCCTCGCGCGCCAAAGCGGAAAAGGAAGGCTTGACGGTCAACACGCCCGCAGATGCCGCTGCATGGGCTGACGTCATCATGATCCTCGCTCCGGACACCAAACAGCCCAAGCTATATCGCGACGCCATTGAGCCGAATCTCAAGCCCGGCAAGACTCTGATGTTCGCACACGGCTTCAACATCCGCTTCGGCACGATCAAACCGCCTGCCGCCGTCGATGTCTCCATGATCGCTCCAAAAGCCCCTGGCCATCGCGTTCGCGAAGTCTTCACCGAAGGCGGCGGAACACCCGCTCTCTTAGCCGTCGAGCAGGATGCTAGCGGTTCAGCGAAAGCGCTTGCCCTCGCTTACGCCAAGGGACTCGGCTGCACTCGCGCCGGCGTTCTGGAGACCACTTTTACCGAAGAAACCGAAACCGACCTCTTTGGCGAACAGGCCGTACTCTGTGGCGGCGTGAGTGAATTGATCAAGGCGGGATTCGAGACGCTCACGGAAGCAGGCTACCAGCCCGAGGTCGCCTACTTCGAATGCCTCCACGAGCTCAAGCTCATCGTTGACTTGATTTACCGCGGCGGCCTCAGCTACATGCGCTACTCCGTCAGCGATACTGCCGAGCAGGGCGATTATTCTGCCGGACCGCGCATCATCACCAGGCAGACGCGGGAAGAGATGCGCAAGATCCTAGCGGAGATCCGCAACGGCAGTTTCGCCAAGGCCTGGATTGAAGAAAATGAAAAGGGCTGCCCCAACTTCCTCGCCACGCGTCAGCGCGAGCAGCAACACCCCATCGAGCAGCTCGGCCCCAAACTTCGCGCCATGATGCCGTTCCTCCAGCCGGTGATCGCGCCCGGACTTGAGAACAAAGCGGCGGCGTCGAAGCAATAGACTCCGAATGGGCTACTTGAGCATCGTTTATTTACCGCATCGGACTCTGGTTGACACTCGGCTGGAATTGAGCAATCCTCTCGCGTGATGAAACGCAAAGAGGCCTCGTCTCAGACAACCACGCCGCATCTCGCTGAGCGCATCGATCAGCTCAGCATCAAGCGCCAGGAAATTATCCGGCCGATCCTGGAGCACCCGCGCGAGTACGTGCTCCTCAGCGTGCGCGCCATGGCGGCGCGGCTTCACACTGATCCCGCAACGATCGTCCGTATCGTGCGTGGTCTCGGCTTCGGTAGCTACCGCGAGTTTCAGCGTCATTTGCACGAGCTTTCGCTCGCCTACGCTACTTCACTGGACACCATGCAGTCCGGCGGCCGCGATGGGAGCATGCCGTCGCACGTGCGCGACTCGCTCGAGCAAGACTTGAAAAACCTGCAGGGTCTGAAAAACAGCCTCGATGCACAGCGTCTCGTTGGGCTGGCAAAACGCTTCTACGAGGCTCGTCGCGTCGTTTTGCTCGCCGGCGACCTGGCAGTTCATCTCGCACACTACCTTGAGTATCAGATCAGTGTTCTGGGTCTGCCGATTTTTGCCGCCACCTCCGCGGGGAGGATCTTGCATCTCGCCCGCTCCGTCAATAAACAGGACTTGGTAATTGCGATCAGCTTCCGCCGCGGACTTCGGCAAACCGTCGAGGGGGCCCAGCAAGCGCGCGTTCGCGGCGCTTATTGCGTCGGCATCTCTGATACCTATGTTTCTCCTTTGGCACACGAATGTGACGAAGTTTTGCTGGCCTCGATCGAATCAACTTCCTTCGGCGCCTCTTACGCCGCTCCCGTCGCCCTGTTGAATGCTATTCTCGCGGCTGTCGGCCAGTATCGTCGGGCGCAAACGCTCGCCTTGGCCAAGGAAATCGCCGAAGAACAGCGCAAAGGATTCCGCTGGTACACGGCTTAAATCCTGCCCCCCTCACCTGTAACAAATGTTTCATTGCTACTATGGAAGAACGTTATTCTAGGCTCATCTTGACAGATTGATTTCGACGGCATACCTTGGGCTGGCGTCCTTTCGAAACATTTGCTGCTCTTCCCAATGCGAGGTTTCACCGGAGCCCCATGCGGATCGAAGCGATCACCCTGCGCAAACTCAAGATGCGTCTTAAGTCTCCCTTTGAAACCAGCTTTGGCATCACCCACGACCGCACCGTCGTTCTCGTTGAACTCCTCGCTGACGGCCTCACCGGCTGGTCCGAAGTGACCGCCTCGGAAGGTCCTTTCTTCAGTGCCGAAACAGTGGACACCGCCTGGCTTATCATTCGTGGATTTCTCGTTCCCCTTGTCCTTGGCAAGGAAGTTGGCTCCGCCTCGGACATTCCGCGTATTTTCGCGGCCATCAGGGGTCACGAGATGGCCCGCGCGGGGATAGAAAATGCTCTCTGGGACGTTGAGGCCCAGCAAAAAAATCTCTCTCTCGCCCAATTGCTCGGCGGCACGCAATCGGAAATCAAATGTGGTGTCTCCTTAGGGCTGCAAGCCACTCCCGAAGTGCTTCTCGAAAAAGTCGCCTTTGAGCTTCACGATGGCTATCAGCGCATCAAACTCAAGATCAAACCGGGCAAAGATCTTGAAGTTGTGCGCGCCATCCGCGTCGCCCATCCCGGCATTCTTCTGTCCGTTGATGCGAATTCCGCCTACACACTGGCTGACTCGGACCTTCTCAAGCGCTTCGACGAATTTAAGCTCTTGATGATGGAGCAACCTCTCTGGTGGGACGACATCTCCAATCATGCAAAGCTCCAAGAGATCCTGCAAACATCGATTTGCCTCGACGAGTCGATCCGCCATGTCCGCGATGCGGAAATCGCTCTGGGCCTCGGCGCCGCACGCGTCATCAACATCAAGGTCGGCCGCGTTGGCGGCCACTCCAGCGCTCGTGAGATCCAGGCTCTCTGCCTCGCCCGCAACATACCCGTATGGTGCGGCGGCATGCTCGAGTGCGGTATCGGCCGGGCTCACAACATCGCGGTCTCCTCCCTTCCCGGCTATACGCTGCCCGGCGATGTTTCCGCCAGCAAACGCTATTGGGAAGAGGACGTCATCGATCCGCCCGTCGAAGTCTCGCCCCGCGGCACGATTCAGGTCCCCACCTCGCCCGGACTCGGCTATCATGTTCGCCGCGAACTGATCGAACGCTGGACCACGGAAAAGGAAACTTGGCGTGCCCCATGAGCTGAATCGACGCTTGCCTTTTTCAAATCGATTTTCACGATTTCTCTACCGCAATCGCGCCGCAACTCTTGTCGTTCTCGCGTTTGTGTGTCTTGGCTTAAGCGGTCTCCGCGGCTCGACTCTGGCCACGGATCAGCCTCGCTTCATTGATGGAGCGGTTGAATCATCTTCTGGAGGATTCTGCATTGAAAAATAGTTCGCGCGTCCTTCCTGTTTGCGGTGCCCTAGTCTCAATGCTCCTTTTCTGCCTCCTGGCCGCGCCGCTCCGCGCACAGTCTGAATCCAGTCTGTCTCAGCGCATCCAGAAGGTCATCAGTCGCCCCGAATTTACTCACGCGAATTTCGGCATCGAGTTCTACTCGCTCGATGCCGGAAAAGTCGTATACGCCCTCAACGCCGCCAAGATGTTCGTGCCCGCTTCCACCACGAAAATCCTCACCGAAGGCACCCTCCTCGCCAAGCTCGGCGCCGATTACCGCTTCCATACGCGGGTCTACCGCACAGGCTCAATCGACAAGCACGGCACACTCAAAGGTGACCTCATCCTCGTCGCCAGTGGCGATCCCAATCTTTCGAATCGCATCCAGCCCGACGGCACTCTCGCCTTCGTCGATGAAGACCACTCTTATGAGGGACCCGCTCTTCCCGGCGATCCTCTCTTGGTCATCAGGCAACTCGCAAAGAAGGTCGCAGCCAAGGGCATTCGCAAAATCGAAGGACGCGTGCTGATCGACGTTGCTCTTTTCCCCGACGGCCCGCGGGAAGGAGGCACAAACGTCGTTATGTCCTCCATCATGATCAATGACAATGTCGTCGATCTCATCGGCTCGCCAGGCGCGAAGGCGGGCGATCCTGTCGCTCTCCATTCCTCGCCACAGACTTCTTACATCAAATTCGTGAATCACCTCACCACCTCTCCTGCGGGAACCCAGCCGTCCTTCTTACCGCCGGATTTCGCCACCAATCCGGATGGTTCCTTCATGGTCACCCTCTCTGGCAGCCTGCCTGTCGGCATCAGTCCCCAAACCGCCGTGATCGCTGTGCCATCCCCGACAAAGTTTGCAGAAACCGTATTCCGCGAAGCACTGTCAACAGCAGGCATTCAAGTCAAGACTGGCCCTGCACTCAGCGTCGTGGATTTTTCTTCCTACACCCGTTTCTATTCGGCGGAGAATCAGGTAGCCGAGCACGTCTCTCCTCCACTCTCGGAAGAAATCAAAGTCACGCTAAAGGTCAGCCAAAACCTGCACGCCGGCATGGGGCCATACCTCCTCGGCGCCCTCGTCGGGAAAGATACAAAGAACCCTCTCGGCGCTGGTTTCAAGCTCGAACATGATTTCCTCCAATCGGCGAAGCTCGATTTGTCCGGCGCCGCGCAAGGCGATGGAGCCGGCGGCGATTGGGCCGACCTCTTCAGCCCCGATTTTATGGTCCACTACCTCACCTATTGGACCACCCGCCCTGACTATCAAGTTTTTTTCAAGGCGCTCCCGATTCTCGGAAAAGACGGCACGCTCGCGAAGATTCAAATAAATTCCCCCGGCGCCAGCCATGTCTTCGCAAAAACCGGCACCTTCGGCTCCGAAGACAAGCTAAGCGGCAAAATGATGCTCAACGGCAAGGGTCTCGCCGGCTATGTCCTCACCAAAGAAGGAAAGAAACTTGCCTTCGCCGCCTATGTAAATCACGTTTCGCTCGCTCCTGATCCGGATGCTGCGCAGCAGGTGGCCGGTCAAGCCCTCGGAGAAATTGCCGCAGCCGCCTATGACGCCAACCTCGATGCCTCGGCGATTGCGGGCGATTACGATCTCATCATCCGCAACGGCCACATCATCGATGGCACTGGCAATCCCTGGTTCGCCGCCGATGTAGCCACAAGCGGCGATCGCCTCGCCGCCATCGGCGATTTGCGCGAAGCTCACGCCAAGCGCGAAATCGATGCCAAGGGCCGCATCGTTGCCCCTGGCTTCATTGACATGCTCGGCCAGTCTGAAGTTTCTCTTCTCCTCGACAATCGTTCGCTGAGCAAGCTCTCCCAGGGGATCACCACGGAAATCACCGGCGAGGGCGGCTCCATCGCCCCGCAAAATGAAAGGACCATCGCACCCCAAAAACCGTTTCTCGACCACTACAAACTCACGATCGATTGGACCACTCTCGACGGCTATTTCCGCCGCATCGAGAAGCAAGGCACGCCGCTAAACATCGGCACTTATGTCGGCTCTGCGCAAGTCCGAGAAGCTGTGATTGGCGACGACAATCGCGCTCCGACGCCCGCCGAGCTCGATCAAATGAAATCCCTCGTCGAGCAAGCCATGAAGGACGGCGCTCTGGGAGTCTCTAGCGCCCTCATCTATCCACCCAACATCTACGCAAAGACCGATGAGCTCATCGCTCTCGCGCATGTCGCCTCAAAATACGGCGGCCTTTATGCCACGCACATGCGCAGCGAAGGCGCTTCGGAAATGCCCGCACTCGCCGAAGCCATCCGCATCGGCCGCGAAGCCAATCTGCCGGTTGAAATCTTTCACCTCAAAGTCAGCGGAAAGCCCCGCTGGGGCTCCATGAAAAATGTCGTCGCCGCCATCCAACTCGCGCGCGACTCCGGCCTCGATATTGCCGCGGACATGTATCCCTACACTGCCGGCGCTACGGCGCTTGCCTCCGCTCTTCCACCCTGGGTCGTCGATGGTGGTGTCCAGAACTTGCTCGAGCGCTTGAAAGATCCCGCCATTCGCATTCGCATCAAGAAGGATCTCGCCGGCGATCACCCCGACTGGGAAAATCTTTTCTACGATTGCGGCGGCGCCGCGGGCGTTCTTATTTCTTCCGCCGAGAATCCGGATCTCAAACAATTTGCCGGAAAAACTCTCGATGATGTTGCCAAGGCATGGAAGAAATCCCCAGAAGACACGCTGATGGATTTCGTCCTCGCCGACAAAGCACAAACCGGCGCGATCTATTTCATGGCCAGCGAAGAAGACCTCCGCGCCGGCCTGAGCCAGCCATGGACCAGCATCGGCCTCGATGCCGGTGAAATGTCCCTCGACGGTCCCCTCTATGAACCGCACACCCATCCGCGCGCAATGGGTTCCATGCCGCGATTCCTCGGCCGCTACGTCCGCGATGAACATCTCTTGTCCCTGGAAGCCGCGATTCGCAAAATCACTTCGCTACCGGCCCAGCGCGAGCACCTCGAGAACCGCGGTCTCCTCAAGCCCGGCTACTTCGCGGACATCGCCATCTTCGACCCCGCAACCGTCATCGACCATGCCACGTACACAAAACCGGATCAGCTCTCTGACGGTATCGACTTCACCATCGTAAACGGCCAGGTCGAATACGATCACGGGAAGCTCACTGGCTCCACAGCCGGCCGCATCTTGCGTGGCCGCGGCTGGCACCCAGAAGTTCCTTGAATTTGGTGATTCGATGAATAAAATTTATGCAGGTACCTCAGGTTGGGCGTACACGACTTGGAAGCCCGACTTCTACCCTGCAATGCTCAGTTCCGCCAAGTTCCTGAACTACTACTCCAGCCGCCTCAACTCTGTGGAAGTCAACTACACGTTTCGGAGCCTGCCGACCAAGCAACTGCTCAAGGATTGGATTGCGGCAACTCCGCCCGGCTTCAAATTTGCCGTCAAGGCGCACCAAACGATCACGCACATCAAACGTCTCCGCAACGTTATGCGGGTGACGTCGAAATTCATCGCTTCCCTGCTTCCGTTGCAAAAGGCAAGCAAGCTCGGTCCGGTGTTGTTTCAATTGCCTCCAAATTTGAAATGCGACTTGCCGCTGCTGACAGATTTCCTGGCTGGGTTGCCGCACCATGTACGGTTCGCCTTTGAGTTTCGACACGACTCCTGGTTTCGAGACGGTGTGCTCGCCAGTCTGCGCAATGCAAAAGTGGCGCTATGCCTCGCGGAGAGCGAAAAACTGGAAACGCCCGACGTCCACACTACTGATTTTTCCTACATGCGCATGCGGAAGGAGGAATATTCAGCCAAGGTTCGGAGGTCACTCAAGAGGAAGGTTCTAAATCTTGCTCAGAAAGGTGAAGTCTTTGTCTACTTCAAACACGAAGAAACGCCGGAAGGGGCACTGCACGCGGAAGAACTGCTGTAAGCGATCAAGACGCAATGCTGGCGAGCCAGTACAAATCTTTCAGCTCAGTTTAGTTTTCCCCATCTCCGCCACTCGCCGCTCGTAAGTCATTTCCACCAGGCCGTGCTTTCCGTAATAGCGCAACACGATTTTATGCCCCGGCTCGATCTTCGCGCGTGTCTTAATCAGTGAATCCGAAAGCTCCACCCACCCACCATTCACCAGATAACTTCCTTCCCAGCCGCGCAGTTCGAAATGTCCGTCGTTCTTTAGAATCAGCGGCGCCGCTTTGCACGGGATTACTTTCCCGCGCACCTTCGCTTGGGCACACTGGTAGCGCCCGGAAACATCCACGGTTTGCGCTTTGCTTTGAGGCGTGAGGAAAACTACAAGGGCAACAGTCGCGATGCAACGCGCCAGAGTCAAGCCCACCCGGCCATATCCCATCCGGATCTCCACCTCCAGGTCGCTTAGCTGCGGGCGGCGGTCCCTGGCCATAAAGATTAGATGCAATTCACACGCCAACGGTCCATACAGTAACGCATTTATTTACAATTGCTTACAAACTGGCCGTCCGCCCACGCTTGACCTGGGGGGAGAATTCTTCCCCTCCAATCGCCTGTAATGGAACTCTCTTGCACCGTCGGACCCTGCGCTCTTCCCTCCTAATTCGGCAACCTGTCCTATTGCCAGGGCAGTTCCGCCACCGCTTGCCCATCCTTCCGGGGGTCCGAAGCCCCGTAATTCACTCCCGCCGCAGAATCCCTCATAACCGCCTGCCCTCCGCCCATTCCGCTGGAGAATGTCCCTTTCACCTCAATCTTGTGTCCTTTGCTCGTCAACTCATTCCGCACGTTTTGTCCAAAGCGGTTTTCCATCATCACGTCGCAACCGCTGAAGGAGTGCTTGCTGAACCGCGGCGCCTCCAGCGCCGCCTGAATATTCATTTTGAAGTCCACCAGGTTCGCAACGAACTGCGCGTGCGCCTGCGACTGATTCCAGCCGCCCATGATCCCGAACGCCACACGCACATCTCCCTTTTGCGCAAACGCCGGAATGATCGTATGCAACGGCCTCTTTCTTCCCGCCAGCGCATTGGGCGAATTTGGATCCATGCTGAAGAGCCCGCCGCGATCGTGCAACGCAAACCCCGTACCGGGAGCAACGATGCCCGATCCAAAAGCCTCGTAGTTGCTCTGGATGAGCGACACCATGTTTCCCTCGCGGTCGACGACACTCAAATACGTCGTGTCGTTCCCAATGGGAATTTCCCCCGCCGTCGCGCCGCAGTTCGCCTTGTCTGCGTCAATCAACTCGGCCCTTTGCGCCGCCCACTCTTTCGAAAGCAGTGTCGCCACCGGCAATTTCTGTTTCCTCGGGTCGCCGATGTATTTCGCAAGATCCGCATACGCCAGCTTCTTCGCCTCGATCATGGCGTGCAGCGCTCTCGTCGAGCCGAAGCCCCAATCCTTCTGCCCCAGCGGTAAAGTCTCCATAATGTTAAGCATTTCCAGTGCCGCCATGCCTTGCACGTTCGGTGGCAACTCGTAGATCGTCCAATCGCGATACGTCGTAGAAATGGGCTCCACAAATTCGCTGGAGTATTCGGCCAAATCCTGCGCGGTCATCGGTCCGTTGTGCCGCTTCATCGCTTCCAGAATCTTCGCGCCAATTTCGCCTTTGTAAAATGCCTCTTTGCCGTGCTGCGCGATCTGCTCAAGCGACCATGCCAGCTCGGAGTTGCGAAACACCTCGCCCATTTTCGGCGCGCGGTCTCCTGGAAGATAGGTCTTCGCCGCCGTCTCATCGGTCCGCAGGTAATCCACCTCCCCTGCCCAGTAGGCTGCCGTCCATTCCGGAACGGGAAACCCGTCCTGCGCCGTTCGAATCGCCGCCGCCAGATCCTCCGCCAGCTTCTTTCTTCCAAATTTATCCGCCAGCTTCTGCCAGCCATCCACGGCTCCCGGCACGGTGATCGCATTCACTCCTTGTTGCGGCATGCTCCGAATGCCCTGCTTCTGCAAATACTCGATCGTCAATCCCTTTGGCGCCCATCCGCTCGCATTCAATCCGTACAGCTTGTTCGCCTTCGCATCATAAACAATCGCGAACAAATCGCCGCCGATGCCGTTCATCATCGGCTCAACCACTCCCATCATCGCGTTCGTCGCGATCGCCGCATCCACTGCATTTCCGCCGCGCTCCAGTATTCTTGCCCCCGCCTGCGCGGCCAGCGGCGATTCCGCCGCAACAATCCCGTTGCGCGAGATCACCATCGAGCGCCCCTGCGAGCGATCCTGCGCATCAACGCTTTGCCCTGCTATCGTCATCGCGATGGCAAAGTACACAGAAGTTCGCACCTTGGGAAAATTCCTCATGGTTTCTAATCGTCCTTACTGGATTTTCTGGTCGTTCTGGACCCTTTGATCTTTCACGGTCAAGAGGCGAATTACACGTTTCCGCCCGTTGACCGAAAGACTCTCGTAGAGGGAAGCAATCTTCTGCATCACCCGTTTCTCGGTGATGGGCGCAGCAGTGGACGCACCATTCTTGGCGTGCGCCAGCCGCTTATGCGAGGCGAGATATCTTTGGCTGAATATCCCGCCGCAGACGTCGCATGTGACGGTCGCCATTCGAAAAGCCCCCCAGGCTGCTGTCCATCATAAATGCCAAACGCTCATCCCAGAAGCGAATCCTTCCCTCGAGATACTTCAACCATCCCTCCCCATGTGGTTGGCATTTTCCAGCGGACGCCCTAGAATTCATAGGACGTGGGTCAGCTTTCGGGCTAAGCTCATGTGACCATCCCACGTTTACTGCATCTCGGAGAAGATCGACTTGTCTGAGCAACGCCCAGCCATGCAACAGGCAACACCGCCCACTTCCCACGATCCGCGCCTCAACGCGCAGATCGACGCCCTCCTTGCCGCCCGCCACTCCGATCCCTTTGCCCTCCTCGGCCCGCATCCCGCTGACGGCAACTGGGCTGTGCGCTTTTTCCTGCCTTGGGCCGCGGAAGCCTGTATCTCTTTGAAGCCTCCCGCCATCGAAGGCGCTTCCCTCTCCCCCGCGAAAGTCACCGACGCCGTGAAACTTCGCCCTGAAGGCTTCTTCGAAGCCACCTGGCCTTCCAACCAATCCGCTCCGCCCGCACCGGGGAGTTACAAGATTCAGGGGCGCACGCACTTCGGCGAGTCCTTCGAAATCTTCGATCCCTATGCTTTTCCCGTCGTGCTCAGCGAGTTTGATTTGTACCTTATGGGCGAGGGCCGCCACTACGACACTTACGAAAAACTCGGCGCCCATGTAATCACACTCGAAGGCGTCCGCGGCGTTCACTTCGCCGTTTGGGCCCCCAGTGCGCAGCGCGTCAGCGTCGTGGGCGACTTCAATCGCTGGGACGGCCGCGTCCATCCCATGCGCGCACGCGGCTCCTCCGGTCTCTGGGAAATCTTCGTCCCCGAGCTCAACGAAGGCGCCATCTACAAATATGAAATCGTTGGCCCGAGCGGTAATATTCTCCCGCTCAAAGCCGATCCGTACGCCTTCCGCTCCGAATTGCGCCCGCAGACAGGCTCCGTCGTCGCCCACCTCGATCACCATAAATGGAAAGACGACGATTGGATCTCGCACCGCGCGCAAAAAAACTGGTTCGAATCACCAATCTCGATCTACGAAGTTCATCTAGGTTCCTGGCGTCGCGTCCCCGAAGACCATGATCGCTGGCTCAACTACCGCGAGCTAGGCGACCAGCTCATCCCCTACGCCAAGGATCTCGGCTACACCCACATCGAACTGCTCCCCATCATGGAGCATCCCTTCGACGGTTCTTGGGGCTACCAGACTCTCGGCTACTTTGCCGCCACCAGCCGCTACGGCACTCCCGCCGAACTCATGGAATTTGTGGATCGCTGTCACCAGGCCGGCCTTGGTGTCATTCTCGATTGGACGCCCGCGCATTTCCCCCGCGACACTCACGGTCTCGCCCAATTCGACGGCACGCATCTCTACGAGCACTCCGACCCGCGCCAGGGCGCTCATCCCGACTGGGGCACCCTCGTCTACAATTACGGCCGCAACGAAGTCCAAAATTATTTAATCTCCAACGCCCTCTTCTGGCTCGACAAATACCACGTCGACGGCCTTCGCGTGGACGCCGTTGCCTCCATGCTTTATCTCGACTACTCCCGCAAGCCCGGCGAGTGGGTCCCCAATCAATTCGGCGGCCGTGAAAACATTCAGGCCATCGATTTCCTCAAGCACATGAACGAAGTCGCCCACGGCAAATTCCCCGGCATCCTCACCATCGCCGAGGAATCCACTTCCTGGCCCGCCGTCTCACGCCCCACCTATCTCGGCGGTCTCGGTTTCAGCTTCAAATGGAACATGGGCTGGATGAACGAC
>WNFC01006333.1_pt1 | contig 13029 bp, 11 predicted proteins | sample 5400541 | NCBI WGS metagenome assembly WNFC01 (sample SAMN13153342, study PRJNA577476) | soil metagenome | isolation source: 120 cm saprolite under Douglas fir tree site 2 hole 2 replicate 1 | place: USA:California | collected 2015-04-18
GCTCGACCGGCACGCCCTGCAGGCCGCCGCGCACCGTCTCGGCCATGTAAGCGGCATTGAACAAGGTGAACGCCACCATGGCGCGGATCAGGCGATCGACGCTGACGCCGCTCGGCAGGAACAACGGCACCATGACGGCCGACATGAAGAGGACGGTGAGGAGGGGAACGCCGCGCCACAGCTCGATGAAGCCGATCGACAGCGACCTGATCACCGGCAACTCCGAGCGGCGCCCGAGCGCCAACAGGATGCCGAGGGGCAACGCCCCCGCCACCGTCACGAAGGAGATGATGATGTCGAGCATCAACCCGCCCCATTGCGCGGTGTCGACATAGGGCAGTCCCGCTACGTCACCGACGAGGAGCATGCCTGCCAGCACTGGGAAGACGGTCAGCAGCAGAACAACGAAGAGCCCACGATGCCTGACGGTCTCGCGCATCACCGGCACGCCGAAGGCGATCAGCAGTACCCCGGCAGCCCCGACCCGCCACAGCTCTTCGGACGGGTAATGCCCCCAAAAGAACGTGTGCAGCCGCAACTTGATGAAGGTCCAGCAGGCGCCGGTCCCGGTGCAGGCTGCCTTGCTGCTGCCGGCAATAGTAGCGCTGGCGACCATCCAGTCGAAGAACGGCGGAAGGACGATACCGAGGAGCACCAGCACCAACAGGGTGAGCAGCGTGTTGGAGAGCGAGCTGAAGAGGTTGCGTCGGAGCCAGTCCAATACGCGTCCAGGGGTTCCCGGACTGCGGCCGATCAGGCCGTCGAAATCGCCGCTTGGCGATGTCGCTGCTTGCGACGGGACTTCGGCTGTCATGATCGTCTTGCGGGGCCGGGCGGCTGGTATCGCATGCTCACCGCTCCACCAGGGCGACGCGCCGGTTGTACCAATTCATGAAGGCCGAGAAGAGCAGGTTGATGGTGAGGAAGACCGCCATCACGATGACGATCGTCTCGACCTCCTTGTTCGCCTGGTTCATCACCGTACCGGCGAAGAGCTGGAAGATTTCCGGATAGGCGACGGCGGCGCCAAGCGTGCTGCTCTTGATCAAATTGAGGTACTGGCTCGTCAGCTGCGGCACCATCATGCGCAAGGCCTGCGGCAGGACGATGAGGAAGAGTACCTGAGCGCGGTGGAGGCCGAGGGAGCGTGCCGCCTCGTGCTGGCCTTTGGGCACCGCCTCGATCGCGCTGCGGACGATCTCGGCAATGAAAGCCGTGGCATAGATCGAAAGCCCGGCCCACAACGCGACAAGCTCCGGCGGCACCTGGGTTCCGCCAGTGATGTTGAATCCGGTGAGCGAGGGAAACTCGACGCGCTCGATACCCTCGGCCAGCATTGCCGCCGCGATCACGGGCAGCGCGAGCGCCTTCATGCCGAGGCGCTTCCCGCTCAGCTTCAGATGCCAGACGAACGGTGTTGCCGCCAGGATGAAGCAGGCCAGCCACGTCAGCAGCGAGCCGTCTTCGCGCATGATCGCATCCGGCACGTAGAGACCGCGGATGTTGAGCAGCAACCCGCCGGGGATGACGATGCTCTGGCGCGGCGACGGCAATGTCTGGAGGACGGCGAGGTACCAGAAGATGATCTGCACCAGCTGCGGCGTATTGCGCACGAATTCTATGAAGGCGAGGGCGATGTTGCGGACCAGCCAATTGACCGACAACCGCATGATGCCGACGAGAAGCCCGAGCAGCGACGCGGCCACCACCCCCATCGCCGAGACCAGCAACGTGTTGAGGAAGCTGACGAGCAGCACCCGGCCATAGCTGTCGAAGATCGACCAGGTGATGAGACGGAAGGGGATGTCGAACCCGGCTTGATTGGCGAGGAACCCGAAGCCGAAATGCAGATTTCGGCGTGCGAGATTGGCACCGAGCTCGGAGACCATCAGCCCGCCGACCGCGATGACGACCAGCAGGAAGATCCACTGGCCGACATAGGCGCGGCGCGACGGACGCCTGACCATTACGACATCCCCTCGCGCTTCAGCTCAACGCCACGGCAGCGGATATTGCAAACCGCCGTTGTTGTAGAGGTTGTTCCAGCCGCGCGGCAGCTCGAGCGGACCGAAATAAATGTCGTAATTCTCGCCGTAATTGCCGACCTGCTTGATGATGCGGTAGGCCCAGTCATTGTCGACGCCGAGAAACTTGCCGAAATTACTCTCGAGCCCCAGGAAGCCGCGGGTCTCGGGATCCTTGGTTTCGGCCTTGATCTTGTCGACATTCGCCTTGTTGATGCCGAGGACCTCGCCCTCCAGCATGGCGTAGTGGACCCAGCGCACCAGGATGTTCCAGCGCTCGTCGCCCTGGCGGGTATAGGAGCCGAGGAACTCGCGCGAGATGGCTTCGGGAAGGATTACCCAGTCCTTCGGGTTTTTCATCGTCGAGCGGGCCGCCGCGACGCTGCCGCCGTCATCGGTATAGCCGTCGCACCGTCCGGCCTCGGCGGCGGCGAAAGCCTCTTCGGGCTTCTCGAACAGCAAGGTATTGATCTTGATGTTGTTGGCACGCCCGAAATCCGCGATGTTGAGCTCGAGCGTCGTGCCGGTGAGAACACAGATTGTCGCTCCGTTGAGCTCCTTCGCGTGCGCGACGCCAAGCGACTTCTTCACCATGAAGGCTTCGCCGGTGAAGAAGTTGATCGCGCCATGGGCGAGGCCAAGCTCGGTGTTGCGCGTCAGCGTATGGGTCGAATCGCGGATCAGCACATCGATCTCGCCCGATTGCAGCACCGAGAAGCGGACCTTCGAGGTGGTGCCGACATATTTGACCTTCTCGGCATCGCCGAGCACCGCCGTGGCGATCGCGCGGCAATAGGCGATGTCGAGCCCCTGCCATTTGCCGGAAGCGTCTTGGAACGCGAAGCCGGGAATGCCGGTATCGACGCCGCAGACGAGCTGACCCCGCTTCTTGACCGCATCGAGGGTCGCGCTCTTGACCTCCTGCGCCCGGCTCGCGCCGGCGAAACCAACCATGCCGGCCACCACGGCACAGCACGTCGTGAACCTAACGATCTTTCGTAACATCATGCCCCTCCCTTGGTTGAATGCGTTAGCGAACTCACGTCACGTCAAACGTCGATCGAGCCATACTCGATCGGTGTCGCGTGCCAGCCCTCGGCCCGCTTCGCCCAGAAGCGCTCGCGCAGGCGCGACGCAATCGGGCCGGGTCGATCGTTGCCGAGGATGCGTCCGTCGATCCGCGAGGCCGGCATGATCCCGCCGGCCGTCGTCGCCAGGAAAATCTCGTCCGCCTCGCGCAGTTCTGCCGCCGGCAATTGCCTGACCGCGCAGGGGATGCCGAGCTCATTGCACAGTTCGATGACGGATAGGCGAGTGATGCCTTCAAGCGCACCGCGATCGGGTGTCGCGACGGCGCCATCGGTCACCGCGAAGACGTTGAAGCCCGGCCCCTCGGTCACCAGCCCCTCGCGGTCGAGCAGCACGCAATTGTCGGCGCCCTTGTCGTGCGCCTCGAACAGTCCTCTGGTCAAATCGCCCCAGTGAAAGTTCTTGACCCTGGGATCCACCGAATCGTCGGCGATGCGCGGCGTCTTGGCGACGATCAGATGGGCCCCGCGCTCCTGCATCTCGGGCGACATCACCCACACCCACGGGATCGCGAACGCCGCGAGATAGTTGCGGCAGTTGATCGGGTGTCGGGGCATCCCCGGCTTCGGTCCGCCGCGCAGGCAGTCCATTGCGACATAGGCCTCGCGCAAGCCCGACCGCCGGACGCACTCGCTCAGAATCAGCCTGATCGCATCGTCGGCTTCCGGCGGCTCGAGACGCAGCCCCCGCATCGAAGCGCGAAAGCGCCGGAGATGATCGTCGAGCCGGAAAAAGGCGCCATTCCACACGCCGACGACGTCGTAGGTCACGTCCGACCGACGATAGCCCCAGTCGGTTATCGGAATTGCCGCCTCTTCGATAGGCATATAGCGGCCGTCGATATAGGCAGCCCCGCCCGGCCATACTGTCGTAGACACGCCAGTCAGCTCCCGCATCAGAAGTTATTGTTATTCATCATTGTTCATGCACGAAATATGCCGGCCGCTCGCTTAGCCCAACGTTCTCAGAGAATCCCGTGGCGTGCAAACACCGTAGCCAGCTTCTCGCCGCGTGCCAATGCCTCGCGAGTCCGGTCCTCGCCTTCGACCTTCTGCAGCGCGGCGGCGATGACCTTGCTTTCGATCGCTTGCGGCACGCAGATGACGCCATCGGCATCGCCGAAGAGCAAATCTCCGGGCGCGATGTGGACGCCGCCGCAGGCGATCGGCACGTCGATCGCCATCACTTTGCCGCGCCCTTTGGAATCGAGCGGGCCAATGCCGCCATGAAAGACCGGGAAGCCGAGCTTCCGGATGGCGCGGACGTCGCGCACCAGCCCGTCGGTAATGCAACCTGCGGCGCCGCGCGCGATCGACGCAGTCGACAGCAGCTCGCCCCACGGTGCGATTGTCTGCGCCGCGCCGCAACCGAGCACTGCCACCTCGCCGGGACGCAGGTCGTCGATCAGGCGAATCTCGAGCTCGTAGGGATTCTCGTCCGGCGCGACGTGGAAGACCTCCATGTAGAAGCCGGTGCGGGCGCGGCCGACAAGCACCAGCGCCTCATCGAGCGGCCGGATGGACGGGCGCATCGCTTGATGGCGGTAGCCCAAGCTGTCGAGCGTATCGGAGAGTACGGCGGTAAAGAGCTTGGCGCGGATGGTTTCGATCGATTGTTTCATTGCCCCCTCCAGGCCAGTGTACGACAGCTTGAGGCGGGAAGGCGATGCGCGTCAACGCGGATGCCCGCGGCTTTACATGGCGATGGCGGAATGTCAGAAGTGCTGACCGGCATCAGAGAGAGAAAATCAGATCATGGCTGCAAGAAAAAAGGCAAAGACTGCGCCCCTCCGCATCCACGTCGAAAACAATCCGACGACGGCGGAGGTCTACCACGTGACGCCGGCGCTATTCCGCAGGATGGTCCGTAAATTTCCCGGCTTGGCGGCGAAGATCGCCGTCAGCTTCGGCAACGACCCGGCGAAGCTCGACGCGGCGCTGAACGATGCCGAGATTCTTCTCACCGGCGGTTTTGACGCGAGTGACCTTGCGGCCCGGGCGCCGCGCCTCAAATGGGTCCAGTCGACGAGCGCCGGGGTGGAGAAGCTGGCGCCTTATATTCCGTCCGGCATCGTTCTCACCAATGCCAGTGGCGTGCACATTCCGAAAGGCGGCGAGTACGCGATGACGGCGCTGCTCATGCTCAATCATCGGGTCCCGCATTTCGTGACGGCGCAGCGCGACGCGCGCTGGGATCAGGCATTCGCAACGCCGATTGCCGGCAAGACGGTGTTGATTCTCGGCGTCGGTGCGATCGGCTCGGCGGCGGCGCGGCTCGCTCGCCGCTTCGGCATGCGCGTCCTCGGTATCAGCCGCTCGGCGAAACGCAATCCGCTGGTCGACCGGATGTACCGCCCCCGGGATCTGAAGAAGGCGCTGCCGCAAGCGGATTTCGTTCTCGCCATCCTGCCGCTCACCAGCGAGACGCGCGGCCTGCTCGGGCGCGCCGAACTCGATCTGCTGCCGCCGCACGCCGGCCTGATCAATCTTGGGCGCGGTCCGGTGATCGACAACGATGCGCTGGCCGACAAGCTGCGCAAGGGCGAATTGTCCGGCGCTGTGCTCGACGTCTATCCCGAAGAGCCGTTGCCGTCATCCTCGCCGCTCTGGGCGACCCCCAATCTCATCATGAGTCCGCATTGCGCCGTCGACGACGCGACCTCCTACGCGGAGCGCGCGCTGGCTCTCTTTCTCGGCAATCTGAAGCGCTATGTCGCCGGCCGCACGCTGACGAACGTCGTCGATACGCGGCTCGGCTATTGAGAGTGGGGAACGGCGATTCTGGGGATCAGCCGAAATGGGGCATGTGGCCGAGATCGACGGCGCTCGACTGCGCACACGCGCTGAACCGCCACGCAATCATCGTCAAGACCAGGCCGGAGAACGCCAGGCCAGCGGCAACACACGTATAGAGCGTCGCATTCTCCGAGCTTCTGTCCGCGAGAACGTAGGCCGCGGCAAGGAGGGCTGCCTGACCGGACACCGCGCCGGCGAAGCCGAACCACGCAGCAAGCCGGCCGAGCGTCACCGATCGCCTGGGGCGTCCAGCCATGAGCGCCGTATTTTGCCGCATGTCTTTTCCCACGATGTCCCGGTTCCAACGCACTGGCGGTTTTTTCGCTGTAGATCGGAATCTGGCGTTTGGCTGTGACATATGTCACTCCGCCGCGCGTGCCGCCAAGCGACCGGTCTGGCCAACAAAAACACCCATCCGCGAGTTTGGCGGCAACGGGTTAAGATTTCCTTAGGGCGGGCTCTTTGAGGCGTGCGTCCGTCAACGCCACGGGATGCCATATTTTGCGGTCAGCGTCCGTCCTCGCTTGATCGCACGGCGTCGGGCGCACCACTCGCGCAACTCCGCCCGCGCGAATTCCGCTGCAATCAACACACCAACGATCACCAAGGCCCAAATCATCCGATTGGTTCCCCGCGGCCCACGCGACCGTTCCACACAATCGCCGATCTCCTTGGCAGGATTGTGACAAAGCGGCGGAAATCTCGCGGCCGTCCGTCACAGTGCCCTGGAGTAAACTGCTCGCCTCGGCGCCGCCGCGCAGGCTAGACTTTCACCATGGGGTTCGAGCGAGGGGCGCCGGTCGTCCGGCATCGCATGGGGTGGACGAGCTGGACCATCGTCGCTGTCGTCGGTCTCGTTCTGCTGCCGATGGCGTGGCAAGTGGCAGCCGTGTGGGCCAGCGATCAGCCGCATTGGAGCGCGGCACGCTGGGACAGCGCCGGTCTCGCGCCCGATCCGGCGCAGCATCCGGAGCCGATTATCCAGTTCTATGCCGCGCGAACCTGGGGCTGGCGCGGCGTCCTCGGCGTCCATAGCTGGGTGGCATTCAAGCCGCGCGGCGCCAGCGGCTACACGCGCTACGAGGTCGTCGGCTGGGGTGTCGGACCCGGCGTGCCTGCCGTCCGCCGCAGCCAGCGTCCGCCGGATGGTTATTGGGCAGGAAACCGCCCGGAACTTTTAGCCGACCGGCGCGGCGAGGGCGTCGAGGCGATGATCGCCCGCCTCGAAGAAGCAGTGCGCGATTATCCCTTCGCCGACGCCTATACGCTGTGGCCGGGACCGAACAGCAATACCTTTACCGCCTATGTTGCCCGTGCTCTGCCCGAGCTGCACGTCATTCTGCCGCCGACGGCAATCGGCAAGGATTACCTGCCGCCCGGCGATTTCGCGGCACTGACGACTGGCGGCAGCGGGGTGCAGGTATCGGTTGTCGGGGTGCTCGGGCTTTCGCTTGGGATGCGCGAGGGCGTGGAGCTCAATCTGCTCGGCCTTGTGCTCGGTCTCGATCTCGCCCATCCCGCGCTCAAGCTGCCGGGCATCGGCCGCCTGGGCCTTCCGAACTAGTGTTGTGGCGTCAACGCCTGATCCCCCGATCGCGTGTTGACGCCGCAACACATCCATCTGGTCTAGCCGATCAGCGCTTTTGCCCGCCCCATTTGATCAGCGAATTGGCGGTACGCGTCGTCGCCGGTACGGCTATCGGAGCCAGTACCGCCACCACGGCCGAGGCCTCGTTCGCTGGCGGCGCCACGTGGCGATCGATCAGGAGGCCGCTCAGGACAATGCTGACCGCCAGCAAACCGAAATAGGTCCGCTGCAAGATCTCGGTACGTGGACTCATCTCGCGGCGCATGACGACGAGCCTAAACGACGCGAATTGCCAATTGGTTAATCGGCCCGCGCTCGATCGATGGGGCGGCGCAGCTTCTAGAAAAGCCCGGTGATCCGCCCCTCCTCATTGACGGCTATGTTATTGGCCGCCGGGACGCGAGGGAGGCCGGGCATCGTCATGATGTCGCCGCAGACCGCGACGATGAATTCGGCGCCTGCCGATAGACGGACCTCGCGGATCGGAATGATGTGATCGCTCGGGGCACCTTTGGCGTTGGCATCGGTCGAGAAGCTGAATTGCGTCTTGGCGATGCAGACGGGGAACTTGCCGAAGCCGGCGGTCTCGAACTCCGCGAGACGGTCCCGCACGCTCTTGTCCGCAGCGACGTCCTTCGCGCCGTAAAGCTTCTGCGCGATGGTGCGGATCTTGTCGAGCAGCTTCATCTCGTCCGGGTAGAGCAGGGTGAGCTTGGCCGGCTTGGTCTCGATCGTCTTGACCACCGTGCGGGCAAGCTCGGCAGCGCCGGCGCCGCCATCGGCCCAATGATCCGCGAGCACCGAATCGACGCCGGCATCCGCGCATAGCTCCTTGACCAACGCGATCTCGGCGTCGGTATCGGCGCTGAAGCGATTGATCGAGACGATCGCCGGCAGGCCGAATCCCTTCATGTTCGCGATGTGTCGCGCGAGGTTCGCGAAGCCCTTCTTCAACGCGGCAAGATCCTCGGTCTTCAATGCCTCCTTGGCAACCCCGCCATGCATCTTGAGGGCGCGGATGGTGGCGACCAGCACGACGCAATCGGGCTTCAGTCCAGCCTTGCGGCATTTGATGTCGAGGAATTTCTCGGCCCCGAGATCAGCACCGAAGCCGGCTTCGGTGACGACGTAGTCGACGAGCTTCAACGCCGTCTTGGTGGCGATCACCGAGTTGCAGCCATGGGCGATGTTGGCGAACGGGCCGCCGTGGATGAAGGCCGGGTTACCCTCCAGCGTCTGCACCAGATTGGGCGCCAGCGCATCCTTGAGCAGGGCGGTCATCGAGCCCTGCGCCTTGAGCTCGCCTGCCGTCACCGCTTTGCGCTCGCGCGTCTGGCCGACGATGATGTTGCCGAGCCGGCGCTGCAGATCGTCGAGACCGGTGGCAAGGCAGAAGATCGCCATCACCTCGGAGGCGACGACGATATCGAAACCGTCCTCGCGCGGATAGCCGTTGGCGACGCCGCCCAACGAGTTGACGATCTGGCGCAGCGCCCGGTCATTCATGTCGACGGCGCGCTTCCAGGTCACGCGGCGCGGGTCGAGGCCGAGCTCGTTGCCCCAGTAGATGTGATTGTCAACCAGGGCGGCGAGCAGGTTGTTGGCGGCGGCGACGGCATGGAAGTCGCCCGTGAAATGGAGGTTGATGTCCTCCATCGGCACGACTTGGGCATAACCACCGCCGGCAGCGCCGCCCTTCATGCCGAAGCAGGGCCCGAGACTGGGCTCGCGCAGGCAGATCGCCGCGCTCTTGCCGATATGGTTGAGCGCATCGCCGAGTCCGACCGTCGTCGTGGTCTTGCCTTCGCCGGCCGGTGTCGGGGTGATCGCGCTGACCAGGATGAGTTTGCCGTCCGGTCTTGCCTCCACCGACTTGACGAAATCGAGCGACAGCTTCGCCTTATAATGCCCGTAGGGGCTGAGCTGAGCCGGCTGGATGTCCAGCTTGTCGCGGGCGACATCGAGGATCGGGCGCATAGTCGCCGCTTGCGCAATGGCGATGTCGCTCTGCGGATTGCGGTGCTGATCTTGTCCCTTGGCCAAGTTTCTTCCCCTTCATTAGTTTGAGCGCGGTTTTTCGGCTGAAAGCTGGCCGGAGCAACAGGTCGGCCTGGTTGGCATCTGATATACAGAATACCAGATTGTCCGAAAAGGCACAAACAAAACCGTGCGACTCCCGAGATTCGTCGGTGAAATCTGACTGCCGACCGGGGCGGTCTGCAAGCGGCCGAAGGTGATCTATGTCTCCGAAATCGGCCGCGGCCGTCGCGGTCAGTGAGCATCCGGCGGCGGCGGGGCCTTGGGCGCCGCCACTTTCCGCATCAACGGCACCATGATGGTAGCAACCACGAAACAGACCATGATGACGACGAAGGTATCGGCAAAAGTCTGAGTCTGGGCCTCGCGGAACGTGAGCGACCACAGCCGCTTCAGGGCCGCGGCATGACCTTGGACGGCATTGCCGCCGGAACTCGCCGTTTCTGCCGCCGCCACCTGCTTGACCAGGCTCGCGACCGCCGGATTGGCGCTGTTCAAATGCTCGCTCAGACGCAGGAAATGCAGATTGGTGCGGTCGTTGAGGAGCGTTCCGCAGGCGGCGATGCCGATGGCGCCACCGAGGTTGCGCATCAGGTTGAAGAGGCCAGAGGCGAATTTAAGGCGCTCGGGAGTAAGGCTGCCCAAGGTCAGCGTCACCGTCGGGGCGACGGCGAATTGTTGCGAGAAGCCGCGAAACGCCTGGGGGAGCAGCAGCTCGCGCCAGCCCCAATCATGCGTGATCGGTGCGAAGTTCCACATGCTGACGGTGAAGCCGGCGAGGCCGAACATCATCAGCCATCGCAGATCGACCCGCCGGGCAAGGAAGGTGTAGAGCGGGATCGCACAGACCTGAAAAATGCCGGTCGAAAAAACCGCCAGGCCGATCTGCATGGCGCTGAAACCACGCACCCGGCCCAGGAACAGCGGCGTCAGGTAAATCGTCGCAAAAATGCCGATCCCGGTGACGAACGAGAAAAAGCAGCCAAGCGCGAAATTCCTGTTCTTAAGCGCACGCAGGTCGACCACCGGCTCGCTGTAGGTCAGGCTGCGCCAAACGAAAGCGACGCCCGCGACGGCGGAGATGCAGGCGGTCGTCCGGATGGTGTCGTCGCCGAACCAATTCCACCGCGGTCCTTCCTCGAGCACGTATTCGAGGCAGCCCAGGAACAGCGCCATCAGCAGCATGCCAGGATAGTCGGCGCCCCGCAGCAGCCGCAGATTCGGCTTGTCGACCCGCACCAGGATCGGCACGACCACGGCAACGAAAATGCCGGGCACCAGATTGACGAAAAACAGCCAGTGCCAGGAATAGTTATCGGTGATCCAGCCGCCGATCGTCGGACCGAGCGTCGGCGCGAGGGAGGAAATGGCGCCGATCGTGGCGGCGGCGATGACGCGCTGATGACCGGCAAAATAGAAGAACGCGGTGGTGAATACGGTGGGGATCATCGAGCCGCCGAGGAACCCCTGCAGTGCCCGGAAGACGATCATGCTCTCGATGTTCCAGGCCCAGCCGCAAAGCAGGCTCGTGGCGGTAAAACCCACCGCCGAGGCGCAGAACAGCCAACGCGTCGACATGACCCGGGACAGCCAGCCGGAGAGCGGAATGACGACGATCTCGGCAATCAGGTAGCTGGTCTGCACCCAGGCCGTCTCGTCAGTACCGGCGGATAGCCCACCACCGATGTCGCGCAGCGACGCGGAGACGATCTGGATGTCGAGGAGCGCAATGAAGAAACCGACGCACATCGTTGCAAAAGCAAGAACTTTCGCTGTCAGCGAAAGCTCTTTCGGCGGCGCCAGGGCGGCGGCAGCGCGGCCAGGGTCGCTCAGGCCGGTGGCGCTGAGAGCGGTCATCGTGCGGATTGCGCGGCCGACCGCTCATCGACATCGGCGGTAACCGATAGGCCGGGGCGCAGACGACCGAGCGCCGAGCCGTCGCCGTCGAGGAGGATGCGCACCGGCACGCGCTGAACGATCTTGGTGAAATTCCCCGTGGCATTCTCGGGCGGCAGCACGCTGAACTGCGCGCCCGTCGCGGGCGCAAGGCTGACGACGTGGCCATGGAAGAGTTCGCCCGGCAGCACGTCAGCGGCGATCGTCGCGGGCAGACCCGCCCGCATGCGGGCGAGCTGACTCTCCTTGAAATTCGCGTCGACCCACAGGCCGCGTGCTGGAACCAGCGACAAGAGCTGCGCCCCGATCGCCGCGAAGGCACCGTTGCGGGCGCTCCGGTTGCCCACCGTGCCGTCGATCGGCGCGCGCAGCTCGGTGTAGCCGACATTGAGCTGAGCGAGATCGCGCTCGGCGAGGGCTTGGGCGAGCGCCGCCCGAGCCTGCTGTTTCTGCGTGTCGATGACCTCGATCTGGCGTTGCGCGGCCTCGACGGCGGCGCGCGTCTTGTCGGCGGTGGCAAGTCCCTTCTTGTGGTCGGCGTCGGCTTGCTGAAAGCGCTGGGCCGAGGCGAATTGATTGGAAACGAGCTGGCGGTAGCGAACGACGTCGAACTGCGCGCGCGCGACCTCGGCATCGGCCGCCGCGACCTCGGCTTTCGCCTGCGCGACCGTCGCCTCCTGCAAACGGCGGGTCGCATCGAGGTTTGCCAGTGTCGCCTGTACTGCGGCGACCGCGCCCTCTGCCTTCGCCAGCGTGGCCCGGTAGTCGCGGTCGTCGAGCTTCACCAGGAGGTCGCCGGCACGCACCGCCTGGTTGTCGGCCACCGCTACCTCGGTGATGAAGCCGGCGACCTTGGGCGCGATCACCGTGATGTCGCCGCCGACATACGCATCGTCCGTGCTCTCGACGAAGCGTCCGACGGTCCACCACTGGTAGCCGTACCAAGCGACAGCGAGCCCGATGATTAGCGCCGCGCCCGACAACGCCAGCGGCTTGCGCTCCAATAGCCTATTGCTCCGTGGTCGAACCGAGATCGTTGCTCGCTCGACGGCTGCGCTACTCATGCTGGCCTCCGGGCTGCTGCGCAGAGCCCTGCACCGCCATCCGCTCCGACGATTCCTCGATGATGCTTCGCTTGCGGGCGACGAAGGCATGCCGGCGCCGGGTCCGTTCGTCAGCGGCCGGTCCCGGGGCTGAAATGAAAGCGGGTGCAGCGAGCAGCCGGCCGCTGAGTCGATCGACCAAAATCGGGTCCGCCTCCATCCCGGTCTTGCTGTCGACGAGCACCACGCTGACGCCTTCGGGGGCGAAGTGCTTATTGCCCCAGGCGAGCAATGCCCAGAGCACCGGCTGGAAGTCTCGGCCGCGCTCAGTCAGCAGGTATTCGTCGCGCGGCGTGCGTTCGCTGTAGCGATGACGCTCGAGCAACCCGGCCTCGACGAGCGCGTTGAGACGCCGCGCCAGCATGTTCGGCGCGATGTCCAAGCTCTTCTGAAACTGGTCGAAGCGCGTCAGCCCGTGGAAGGCGTCGCGCAGGATCAAGATGCTCCACCACTCGCCGACGCGCTCGAGGCTGCGGGCGATCGGACATTGCATGTTG
>WNFC01006337.1_pt1 | contig 13025 bp, 9 predicted proteins | sample 5400541 | NCBI WGS metagenome assembly WNFC01 (sample SAMN13153342, study PRJNA577476) | soil metagenome | isolation source: 120 cm saprolite under Douglas fir tree site 2 hole 2 replicate 1 | place: USA:California | collected 2015-04-18
CCACACCAATCTCGGCTGGGACAGCGCGTTCGGCGGGCTCGTGACACACCCGCTGCCGGGCGGAGCGCGGCTTGGGTTGAAGATCGCCGGTCTCCGATTGATGCTGATCGACACGGCCGGCGATGCGATGGACTCGCTGTCCCTCGATGGCCGCAGCGATGCGGACGTGTGCACGTGGTTGGGCGAGAAGGTCAGCGCGCGCGACTTGGATCACCGCGCGCTCGACGCGCCCTTGCCCTATATGCTGGCGCCTGCGTGCACCTACGCGATCGCCGGGCTCGCGGACGGTCTCACGGAGCTGGAGACCTGGTTTTCCAATGCCGACGCGATGCTCGACGCCATCCGGCAGCAACTCGTCGCGCGAAAGCATCTCGACGTGCCGCCGGTGCGCTGCTGGCCGCACCATTTCGATCTCGACACGCTGGTCACGGTCGCGCCCGGCCGCACCACCGGCATCGGCTTCGCGCCGGGCGACGAGCATTATGACGAGCCTTATTTCTACGTAAGTCTCTACCCCGCGCCCGACGTGTCCGCCCTGCCGCGCCTGCCCGCCATCGGCCACTGGCATACGAAAAATTTCACCGCCGCGATCGCGCCGGCGAACCGCATCGTCGAGGCCGCGGATCAGGGCGCCGCAGTCGCGGACTTTTTGCGGGCCGCATCCGATGCCACCATCGGTGCGCTGGCGCGGGAATAGCCCGCGCGGATCATTGTCGCACGGTGTTGCGGACCGAAATCCGCGGGCCTACCATCGCGATCAACCGCGGCGATAACGCGGATGCCCTGAGCGTGACGGCGCTTGCGGACCGTGCCGTGATCACTGCAGGAACTGCGGGAAAATTCTCGGGAGGAAGCCATGACGAAGTCGACTGTTTCGCGGCGCACCTTCATCGAGGGCGGCGTCGGGCTCACCGTTGCCAACTTCCTTCCGGGCACCTCGCCGCTCGCGCTGGCCGCCACCATGGAAGAGCAGACGATCGCGGCCGCCAAGAAAGCGGGCGCCGCCCAGGTCAACGGCATGATCTGGTCGCCCTATTTCGTGCCCATGCAGCCCGTCATCGCCGAATTCACCAAGCAGACCGGCATCGGCGTCGGCGGCGTACAGGACATTTCGATCTTCGACGCGCCGCAGCGCGCCATGGCAGAGGCGCTCTCGCGTTCGCCCCAGTTCGACTTCATCCACATCGACTCGAACATGATTCCGTCGCTCGCCTCGGCCGGCTATCTCGAGCCGCTCGACGAGTACATCAAGGAGGCGGGCTTCCATTTCGACGTCGTTGCCGACTACGGCAACTTCATGAAATACGGCGGCCGCACCTACGGCGTGCCGACCGACGGCAATGTGCACATCCAGTACACGCGCAAGGATCTGATCGACAATCCCGACAACAGGAAGCGCTTCGCCGACAAGTTCGGCACCGAGCTGAAAGTGCCGGAAACCTGGGAGGAGAACCTGCGCCTGCAGGAATTCCTCATGGATCCGTCGAAGGATCTCTACGGCTCGGGCAACCTGCGCAACCGCGCGAACGGCGTGACCTGGTGGTACATGATCTTCTACAGCGCCGGCGGATTCCCGTTCGACGACGACATGAAGCCGACGCTCAACACGCCCGCCGGCCAATACGCGGTCGACATCTATCTGCAGGACAAGAAGGTCAACCATCCGGAAGCTGCCAACTGGGGCACGCCGCAGATGATCCCGCGCATCGCACAGGGCCACGTGGTGAGCTGCCAGTACTGGGACGGCACCTGCAAGACGATCAAGAACCCGAAGCAGTCGAAGACGGTCGGCCAGTTCTATTTCAGCGTGGTGCCCGGCTCGAAGTTCAGCGGCAAGCTGATCCACCGTTCGATCTCTTCCCCGCTCGCCGCCATCCTCATCAACAAGTACAGCCCGCGCAAGGCGCAGGCCGCCTATCTCGCCCTGTGGCTCGGCTCCGGCAAGAACAGCATCCCGATCGTCTCCGATCCTGTAAATGCGTTCAACGACGCCTGGGCCACCGATCATTTCAAGGCGGCGCCGGTGATCGACGCCTACACGCAGGAAGGCATCAATGCCATCCAGAAGAACTTCGAGGTGGTGTCGCCGCCGATCTATCTGACCGGCTATCTCGAATTCCAGGACACCCTGGCCAAGAACCTCTCGGAAGCCTATGTCGGCCAGCTCGCCGCGAAGGACGTGCTGAAGAACACCGAGGACGAGTGGACCAAGATCGTCGGTCGCATCGGTCGCAGCAAGCTCAAGCAGGATCTGGCGAGCTATAAGGCGGCCATGCCGAAGCTCGCCGTTCCGGCATGACGCGGCCGGCGGCCCGGACGCGCCGCTCGCCTGTCCAGGCTCCCCGCTGGAGATAGGCGATGGCCGTGGCCGCGCTTTCGAGTGCCGAGATGCCGGCTGCGGGCTCGCGACGCGCGGTCTCTCGCGCCCGCGCGGTCAAACGATTCAAGCTTGCTTTGCTCCTGCCGCTCATTGCGCTGTTCGTTTGCGTGCTGACGCCGGTGCTGCTGCTGCAGCTTTATTTCTCGTTTCACCAGTGGACGGTCTATCTCGGCTCGTGGTGGGACGCGGAGAATGTCGGCTTCGAGCTGTTTCAGAGCGTGTTGACCGATCCGCGCTTCGGGTGGGCGGTGCTGCGCTCGCTTGCATTCGCGACCGGCTCGACCATCGGCTGCTTCCTCATCGGCTTCGCGCTCGCCTATCTCATGCACAAGCCGTTCCGCGGGCACGCCTTCTATTACATCATCTTCATCCTGCCGATGCTGACCGTGCCGGTGGTGGTCTCCTACACGGCCGAAATGATGCTCTATCGAAACGGTCCGGTGAATGGGGTCATCTCGGCGCTCACCGGCCTCGATTTCCAGGTCTCGTGGCTGGCCGATCCGAATCTCGCGCTGATCACGGTGGCGCTGCTCGAGATTTGGAATTGGACGCCGTTCTCCTTCATCATCATGCTCGCCGGACTTGCCGCCATTCCGAAGGAGCCGATCGAGGCGGCCGAAATCCTCGGCGCGAGCAAATGGCGGATATTCTGGGAAGTGCAGGTGCCGCTGCTGCGGCCGGTGATCCTGCTGGCGCTGGTGCTGCGCTTCCTCGAAGCCATGGCCGAATTCCCGAAGACCTGGGCGCTGTTTCAGGGCGGGCCCGGCACGGCGACCGAGACGCTGCCGGTCTACATCTTCCTCACCACGTGGCAGTATTTCGAGATCTCCAAGGGCGCGGCGATGTCCTACGTCGTCATGCTGCTCATGATCGTGATCGTGCTGATCGCGATCCGCCTGTTGCGGCAGGAAAAGCGTTCGCTCGACGCCATGTACGCCAAGGAAAAGGCGGAGGGCTGACAGCGCGATGACCAAGTCGCAGCGCCACCGCGTCGCCACCGTCGTCCGCTACGGGGTGCTCAGCCTGTGGGCGCTCGTCTCCTTCTTTCCGATCTATTGGATGGTGTCGACCTCGTTCAAGCCGGATAACCAGTGGTTCTCCTGGCCGCCCGTCTACTTCCCCGACCCGCCGACGCTGGCGAACTATCTCAACGTCTGGTTCGAGGCAGGGCAATACGACGTGACCCAATATGCGATCTCCTCGCAGAAGCCGCTGATCTCGATGTGGAACTCGACCGTCATCGCGACCACGTCGACGTTCCTCTCGGTGCTGTTCGGCTCGATCCTCGCCTACGGCGTCTCGCGCTACCGCATCCTCTCCGAAGCGCGCATGTTCCAGCTGCTCATGCTGCGCATGATCCCGCCGATCGTCGTCGTTGCGCCGCTGTCGCTCTACTATTCGGCGCTCGGCCTGCTCGACAGCCGCACCGGGCTCATCCTGATCTATTTCCTCACCACCCTGCCCTACGCGGTGTGGATGACGAAGAGCTTCATCGACGAAGTCCCGCGCGAGATCGAGCAAGCGGCCGAAATCCTCGGCGCCAGCCGCTGGCGCACCATCTTCGAGATCGTGCTGCCGCTGATCCGCTCCGGGCTGGTCGCGACCTTCCTGTTCATTCTGATTCTGACCTGGAGCGAGTACCTGCTGGCGCTCATCATCACCAAGACCCAGGTCACCACGCTGCCGATCGAGCTGTCGAAATACCAGGGCACGACCGAGGGCCGCGTCTACGGCCGGCAGGCGGCGCTCGCGGTCGGCATCACTATCCCGCTGATGATCGTCGGGCTCGTCATCCGCAGGCATCTCGCGCGCGGCTTCAGCTTCGGCATGGTTCGGAGATAGACCGTGGCGCGCATCGAGCTGGTGAGCTTGAGCAAGTCGTTCGGCGCCGTGGAAGCGGTGAAGAACTTGAGCCTCGCCATCGAGGACGGCGAGTTCGTCGTGCTGGTGGGACCGTCCGGCTGCGGCAAGACCACGACGCTGCGCATGGTGGCGGGATTCGAGGACCCGACCTCCGGCGAGATCCGCATCGACGGGCGCGTCGTCAACGACCTCGAGCCGCGCGACCGCGGCCTCGGCATGGTTTTCCAGACCCATGCGCTGTTTCCGCACAAGACGGTGCGGCAGAATATCGAGTTCGGGCTGCGCATGAAGGGAATGACCGCGCCGGAGCGCGACAAGCGCGTGCGCGAGGTCGCCGAGATGGTGCGCATCTCGCACCTGCTCGACAAGATGCCAAACCAGTGCTCGGGCGGCGAATCGCAGCGCGCCGCGCTCGCGCGCACGCTGGTCACCAACCCGTCCACGTACCTCCTCGACGAGCCGCTCTCGAGCCTCGACGCGAAGCTGCGGCGCGAGCTGCGCGCCGAGTGCGACCGGCTGCATCTCGCGCTCAAGCGCACCTTCATCTACGTGACGCACGACCAGGAAGAGGCGATGACGCTCGCCGACCGCATCGTCGTCATGCGCGCCGGCGAGGTGGTGCAGATCGGCTCGCCGATGGAGATCTATTCCGAGCCGCTCAATTCCTTCGTCGCCGATTTCTTCGGTTCGCCCTCGATGAACCTGGTGGCGGGCGAGGTCGTGCAGGACGGCGCCGCACCGCGCTTCCGCGCCACGCGTTTCGAGGTCGTGCTGCCCGAGCGTTTCAAGCAGGCGAAGCAGGGCGCCGCCACGCTCGGCATCCGGCCCGAGCACGTCGGCGTCGCGCGCGACGGTGGGGGCGACTTTGAGCTTCCGGTGCGCCTGGTCGAGCCGCTCGGGCGCGATACGCTGCTCTACCTCGACGCCGGCACCGAACGCGCGTTCGTCGCGGTGAGCGAGGGGCTCGACATGGCCGACGTCACCATCGGCGCGAAGATGCGCCTCTCCTTCGACCGGCGCCGGCTCTATCTGTTCAGCGCCGACGGCCGCCGCATCAACGAGGCATAACTCCACTTCGAACACTGAGGGACCGATGGACTACCGCGAGAAAAGTGAAATCCGCGACGGCATGCGGATCGACTGGGACATGCCGATCACCATGGACGACGGCCTCAAACTGCGTTGCGACATCTACCGGCCGGTCGCCGGGGGCAAGTATCCGGTGATCATGACGCTCGGCCCCTACGGCAAGTGGCTGCATTTCGACGATCTGTACTCGTCGCAGTGGCGGCGCATGTGCGCCGACCAGCCGGACGTGCCGACGGATTCGACCAACAAGTACCAGTGCTGGGAGGTGGTCGACCCGGAGAAATGGGTGCCGGACGGCTATGTCTGCATCCGCGTCGACAGCCGCGGCGCCGGCCGCTCGCCCGGCGTGATCGACATCTGGTCGCTGCGCGAGGCGAAGGATCTCGCGCGCTGCGTCGAATGGGCGGGCGTGCAGTCCTGGTCGAACGGCAAGGTCGGCCTCAACGGCATCTCCTATTACGCACAGAACCAGTGGCAGACCGCGGCGCTGCAGCCAAAACACCTCGCCGCGATCTGCCTGTGGGAAGGCGCCGCCGATTTCTACCGCGACATGGCGCACCACGGCGGCATCTTCAACCGCGGCTTCGTGCAGGACTGGTCGAAGGCGCAGGTCTACAGCGTGCAGAACGGTCGCGGCACGCGCGGCTTCAAGAGCCGCATGAACGGCGACTGGGTGTCCGGCCCCGAGACGCTCTCCGAAGAGCAGCTCGGCCAGAACCGCCGCGATTTCTACCAGGACTGCATCTCGCGCAAGCTCGACACCGATCCGTACTGGCGCTCGCGCATGCCGGACTGGAGCAAGGTGAAGACGCCGCTGTTCTCGGCCGCCAACTGGGGCGGCCAGGGCCTGCATCCGCGCGGCAATTTCGAAGGCTTCGTGCGCGCTGCGTCGAAGCAGAAGTGGCTGGAGTGCCACGGCATCGAGCACTGGACGCATTTCTATACGAACTACGGCGTCGCGATGCAGAAGAAGTTCTTCGGCCACTTCCTCAAGGGCGAGGACACCGGCTGGGGCAAGCAGCCGAAGGTGCTGCTCCAGGTGCGTCATCCCGGCGAGAAATTCGTCGAGCGGCACGAGAACGAGTGGCCGCTCGCGCGCACCCAGTGGACAAAATTTCACCTGCACCCGGCCGACATGACGATGTCGACGGCGCTGCCGAAAGCGGACAGCTCCATCACCTACGGGGGCTTCGGCGACGGCGTCACGTTCCTCACCGAGCCGCTCGAGCGCGAGACCGAGATCACCGGCCCGATCGCGGCGAAGTTTTGGGTGTCCTCGGCCACCGAGGACGCCGACCTCTTCCTGGTGGTGCGCGTGTTCACGCCCGACCTCAAGGAAGTCACGTTCCAGGGCGCGCTTGATCCGCACACGCCGATCGCGCAGGGCTGGCTGCGCTGCTCGCACCGCAAGCTCGACAGGAAGCTCACGCGGCCGTACCGCCCGTATCACACCCATGACGAGGAGCAGAAGCTCACGCCGGGCAAAGTCTATGAGGTCGACGTCGAGGTCTGGCCGACCTGCATCGCGGTGCCGGCGGGCCACCGGCTGGCGCTCTCGGTGCGCGGCAACGACTACGTGTTTCCGGGCGAGCCGGGCGCCGGCGTCGAGACGCTCGGCAAGGTGTGGACCGGCGTCGGCCCCTTCACCCACAACGATGCGCGTGACCGACCGCCTGACGTGTTCGGCGGCGACGTGACGCTGCACGCCGGCTCGAAGCGGCCGGCGCATCTCCTCCTTCCCATCATTCCGAAGACGCGAGCAGGAAAACGCCGATGAGCTACCGCGAAGTGAGCGAAGTCCGCGACGGCCTGCGCATCGACTGGGACATGCCGATCACGGTGGACGACGGCCTGGTGCTGCGCTGCGACGTCTTCCGGCCGATCAAAAAGGGCCGCTATCCGGTCATTCTCAGCTACGGCCCTTACGGCAAATGGCTGCATTTCGCGGACGGCTACGCGACCGCGTGGAAGCGCATGGAGGAGAAGCACCCGGACGTGATGGCCGGCTCGACCAACAAGTACCAGAGCTGGGAAGTGTGCGACCCCGAGAAATGGGTGCCGGACGGCTATGTGTGCGTGCGCGTCGATTCACGCGGCTGCGGCCGCTCGCCCGGCTACGTCGAGCACTGGTCGCCGCGCGAGGCCAAGGATTTCTACGACTGCATCGAGTGGGCGGGCCGCCAGCCCTGGTCGAACGGCAAGGTGGGCCTGAGCGGCATCTCCTACTACGCGATCAACCAGTGGAAGGTCGCGAGCATGCAGCCAAAACATCTCGCGGCGATCTGCGTGTGGGAAGGTTTCGCCGACTTCTTTCGCGAGCTCAGCCACAACGGCGGCATCTACAACACGTTTGCGCAGAACTGGTACGACATGCAGGTCAAGACCGTGCAGCACGGTCTCGGCACGCGCGGCCACCGCAGCCGCATGAACGGCGACTGGGTGTCGGGACCGGACACCCTCACCGGCGAGCAGATGGGCGGCAACCGCTACGACCTGGGCAAGATGTATTTCGCCCATCCGCTCGACGACGATTATTACAAGGCCATGTTCCCGGACTGGTCGAAGGTGACAGTGCCGATGCTCTCGGCCGCCAACTGGGGCGGCCAGCCGCTGCATCCGCGCGGCAACTACGAGGGCTTTTTCCGTTCGGCCTCGAAGCAGAAATGGCTCGAGGTGCACGGTATCGAGCACTGGACGCACTACTACACCGACTACGGCGTCGCGCTGCAGAAGAAATTCTTCGGCTATTTCCTGAAAGGCGAGAAGAACGGCTGGGACAGGCAGCCGCGCGTGCAGCTCAACGTCCGACATCCGGGCGAGAAATTCGTCATCCGCCACGAGGACGGCTGGCCGATCCCGCGCACGCGATGGACCAAATTCCACCTCGCGGGCAATCACAAGCTTCTGGCCGCGCCGCCGAAGGGCTCTGCCAAGGTGACGTTCGACGCCATGAGCGGCGGCGTGACCTTTCTCACCGAGCCGATGCGCGAGACGACCGAGATCACCGGGCCGGTGGCGGCGAAGCTGCAGATCTCGTCGTCGACCAAGGACGCCGATCTCTTCCTCGTGCTGCGCGTCTTCGCGCCCGACATGAAGGAGATCGTGTTTCAGGGCGCGCTCGATCCGCACACGCCGATCGGCCAAGGCTGGCTGCGCGCATCGCAGCGCAAGCTCGACAAGGCGCTGACGCTGCCGTTCCGCCCCTACCACACGCATGACCAGAAGCAGCCGCTCAAGCCCGGCCAGGTCTACGAGATCGAGATCGAGATCGTGCCGACCTCGATCGTGGTACCGAAGGGCTATCGCGTGGGCCTGAGCGTGCGCGGCCGCGACTATGTCTATCCAGGCGGCTCGGGCGGAAAACTCTCGAACATGAAGAACGAGTTCACCGGCTGCGGCCCGTTCCTGCACGACGACCCGCGCGACCGTCCGATGGCGATCTATGGCGGCAAGACCACGATCCATCTCGGCGGGGGCAAGGAGAATTTCGTGCTGCTGCCGATCATTCCGGAGAAGGTGGCGGTGACGCTGCCGAAGCTGAAGGCAAAGTCAGCCAACGAGATGCTGGGTGAGGTGGTGGCGCGCCATCGGCAGCGCCGCAGGGTGGGCAAAGGCGCGAAGCGCCGCGCCGACGCGGATTAGCTTCGTAGGATGGGTTGAGCGCAGCGAAACCCATCGCTTCGCATGCGGTGAGGCCGCCGGTGGGTTTCGCTGCGCTCAACCCACCCTACAGGCCGAGACGTGCCATCATCGGGGCGGCGTAGCGGTCGCCGCGCGTCACGCCGGGCGAAAAAGTCTTGTCGAGCGCCGCGAGCGTGGTCGCGGACGGCGTGATATCGGCCGCCTCGGCGTTCTCCTCAAGCCACTTGCGCTTGCTCGAGCCGGCGAGCGGCACCAACGGCGGCTTGCGCGACAGGAGCCAGGCGATGGCGAGCTGCGCCGGCGTGCACTTCTCCTGCGCGGCGAGGCGCTTCAACTCGTCGACCAGCTTCTGGTTCTCCTTCGCGTTGTCGCCCTGGAAGCGCGGCATCATGCGGCGCGCATCGTTCGACGCGAGCGCGTCGGGGCCTGCCACCGTGCCGGTCAGGAATCCGCGGCCGAGCGGCGAGTAGGCGACGAAGCCGATGCCGAACTCCTGGCAGACCGGAAGGACGTCCCGCTCGACGTCGCGCGTCCACAGCGAGTACTCGGTCTGCAGCGCGGTCATCGGGTGCGCCTTTTGGGCGCGGCGGATCGTGTTGGCGCCCGCTTCGGAAATGCCGAGGTGCCGGACCTTGCCCTGCTGCTTGAGCTTCGCCATGGCGCCGACCGTGTCCTCGATCGGCACGGTGTCGTCGACGCGATGAATGTAATAGAGATCGATGTAATCGGTGGCGAGCCGCTTGAGGCTCTTCTCGCACGCCTCGATGACGTAGTCCGGTTGGCCCTTGGCGCCCGGCTTGCCGTCCGGCAGGCGCACGTTGCCGAATTTCGTCGCGAGGATGTACTTCTGGCGCCGGCCCTTGAGCCCGCGCCCGACCAGCTCCTCGTTGGACCCGTTCGCCCCGTAGGCGTCCGACGTGTCGACGAAGTCGATGCCGAGATCGAGCGCGCGATGCAGCGTCGCGATCGCCTCGTCGGGATCGGGCGTGCCGTAGATAGGCGTCATGCTCATGGTGCCGAGGCCGATGGCGGAGACTTCGATGTTGCCCAGTTTTCTGCGTCCGATGGCCATGACTCGAACTCCATGCGAAGGCGGAGGCGCGAGACTCGTCGAGGCGGGCAGCGATGTCAACGCGGCAAATGTCCCGCGGTCATTGCAAGCGGAGCGAAGCAATCTCGCTTCACTTACGCATGACTTGTGGCTGAGATTGCTTCGTCGCTGCGCTCCTCGCAATGACAACGGCGGCGCTGTAGTCTGATCAAGTTCGACTTTGCCCCAACATTGGCTCACATCATGCTCATCATCAACAATGACGACGTCGCCGGCCTCCTCACCATGGCGGATTGCATCCGCGTGCAGGAGGACGCGTTCCTCAAGCTGCGGACCGGCGAGGCGATGCACCGGCCGCGCGTCGACATGTACGTGCCGTGCGAGCGCGACGACGGCTACTTCCGCTGGGGCTCGATGGAAGGCGCCAACGACGGGTTCTTCGCCATCCGCATGAAATCGGACATCCTGACCTGGCCGCGCGACAAGAACGGCAACTGGACCGAGGAGAAATACTGCCGCGAACCCGGCACCTTCTGCGGCCTCATCTTCCTGATCTCGACGCGCAACGCCGAGCCGCTCGCCTTCATCAACGACGGCGTGCTGCAGCATTTCCGCGTCGGCGGCGGCGCCGGCCTCGGCGTCAAATATCTTTCGCGCGAGGATTCCCACGTGGTCGGCATGCTGGGCTCGGGCGGCATGGCGCGCACCTTCCTCGACGCGTTTTGCTGCGTGCGCCCCATCAAGCGCTGCAACATCTACAGCCCGACGCCGGCGCACCGCGAAGCCTATGCGGAGGAGATGTCGAAGCGGCTCGGCATCGAGGTGTGCGCGGTCGCGACCCCGCGCGAGGCGGTGCGCGGCGCCGATATCCTCTCCTCGTGCACCGACAGCATGGAGCCGGTCTACGACGCCGACTGGGTCGAGAAGGGCATGCACGTCACCAATCTCGGCCGGCGCGAGGTCCCGGACGCGGTGATAGAAAAATTCGACGTCGTCGTGCGCCAGGGCGTCGCCGGATTGCAGATGCAGCAGAGCGAGCGCTTCCAGGCCGAGCGCGGGCTCTCGCCGGGCGCCTTCATCGCCGGCACGGCGGCCGAGATGGCGCGCATCCCGTCGACCAATCTGCAGCCCGGCTGGGGCGGCGACAGCCCGCAATTTTCCGATCGCGGCAAGGGCGGCGGCAAGCCGGATTTCGTCGACCTCGTGTCCGGCAAGTGCGCGGGCCGCACCAGCCGCGACCAGATCACGTTCTACCGCAACGTCGGCAACCAGGGCCTGCAGTTCTCCTCGGTCGGCGGCTGGGTCTATCGGCAGGCGGTGAAACAGAAGAAGGGCCGTGAGATCCCGACCGCGTGGTTTTTGCAGGACATCAGGGATTGAATGATGCGAGCATTGTTGTCATTGCGAGCGAAGCGAAGGAGTCTCATCGTCGCAGTTATGTGCCTGGTCGCGACGGCGGCCTCCGCCGACCCCGTGGCCGACTTCTACAAATCCCGCAACGTCTCGCTCGTCATCGGATTCGGCATCGGCGGCGACGACGATCTGTGGGGCCGTCTCGTCGGCAAGCACATCGGCCGGCATATTCCCGGCAATCCGAGCGTGACGGTGCAGAACCTGCCGGGCGCCGCCGGCCTCGTCCTCATCAACCGGCTCGCCAACGCGTCGCCGCGCGACGGCACCGTGGTCGGCATGATCAATCGCGGCATTCCGTTCGAGCCGCTCCTGGGCGGCGGCGGCACGCAGTTCGATCCGCTCAAGATGACCTATATCGGCAGTCCCAATCGCGACACCACGGTGTGCGCGGCGCGCAAGGACGCCGCCGTCAAGACCATGGCGGATCTGTTCACGACCGAATTGAAGATGGGCGCCACCGGCTCGGGCGCCGACAGCGCGATCTATCCCGAATTCCTAGCGGCGCTGCTCGGCATGAAGTTCAAGGTGGTGAAGGGCTATTCGGGCTCGCGCGACGTGACGCTCGCGATGGAGCGCAACGAGGTGCAAGGCGTGTGCCTCGCCTATGATTCGCTCAACCGCGCGCCCTACGTGCGCGATGCCGGCGTCAATATCCTGCTGCAGGTCGCGGAGACGCCCGACCCGCGCTTTCCCAACGTGCCGCTCGGCGTCGACGTCGCCCGTGACGCGCGTGACCGCGCGGCGCTCCATCTCTTCCTCGCGCGCAACATGGTCGGCCGCCCCCTGGTGGCGCCGCCCGCGATTCCGTCCGAGCGGGTGACCGCGCTGCGCGCTGCCTTCGACCGCACGCTGCGCGATCCGCAGTTTCTCGAGGACGCCGCCAGGCAGGACATGAACGCAGTGCCGGTGAGCGGCGCGGAGATCGACGACATTCTGGCGAACGCCTATCGCACGCCGTCGGACGTGGTGCGGCGCACGATCGAGGCGCTGGGGCGGGCCACGCCGCCGCGGTGAGATACAGCGTGTACGGTGCGCAGTTTATGTGGCCGAACTGCCACACCTCCGATGATTCAAACAGCACCCGACCACACGACTGCTCGCTTCCCGCCGCGCGCTGTAGTCTCGCGGCCAGCCTAAGCCGTGGGGCCTTCATGCGGGCTTATCTCATTGCGTTGATCGCCGCTGCCTGCGCCGGCGCAACGATCCAGCGCGCGGCAGCAGCAGATCTGCCCGCGTACAAGGCTCCGATCGCTTTGCCGGTTTACAACTGGACGGGCTTCTATATCGGCGGCAACGCGGGCTACGGCCGGGGCAACGCGAACGACACGATGGCGCTCGGCGGAAATTGGCTGACCGACGGGACCGGCGACAACCTGATCGTGGGCCCGCTTGGCAACGGCCAACTTCGGCCGAGTGGTTTCACAGGAGGTGTTCAGGCCGGCTATAACTTTCAGTCCGGCGCATGGGTGTTGGGCATCGAGGTCGATGCCAACTATTTCGGATTGAAAGACAAATTTTTCCGCACGGTGGCGAACGGCGCACCCGCCTTCGACAGCTATGCATTCTCCTCGTCATACAGAAGCGATT
>WNFC01007213.1_pt1 | contig 13024 bp, 14 predicted proteins | sample 5400541 | NCBI WGS metagenome assembly WNFC01 (sample SAMN13153342, study PRJNA577476) | soil metagenome | isolation source: 120 cm saprolite under Douglas fir tree site 2 hole 2 replicate 1 | place: USA:California | collected 2015-04-18
TGCCGCATATCGGCAGCGCGACCGAGGACACGCGCCGCAAGATGGCCGCCATCGCCGTCGCCAACGTGCACAGCGTCCTGAGCGGCAAACCCCCTTTGACCCCAGTCTACTGAGCGCTAACTTTCAGTCTCGAAATGCCCCGGCCAAAAGTGGAAGACCGCACGACTCTCCTCGCCGCCCGCGCCATGTCGCGGGCGTTGCAGCGTATGGCGGTCGAGGTCCTCGAACTGGCGCAAGGTACCGAGGACCTTTTGCTTATCGGCATCCAGCGGCGCGGGGTCGAGCTGGCCGAACGCATCGCGAAACTCATCGAAAAAGAAGAAGGGGCTGCCGCCGCGATTCCGCGCGGCGCGCTCGACATCACCCTCTACCGCGACGATCTCCAGACCGTGGGCCCCAAACCCGTGATTGGTGAAACGCGGCTCCCCGGCGACCTGAGCGGCCGGCACGTCGTGATCGTCGACGATGTCCTCTACACCGGCCGAACGGTCCGGGCGGCGCTCGACGAGCTGACCGATTTCGGACGCCCGAAACGAATCTCGCTTTGTGTGCTGGTAGACCGCGGCGGGCGCGAGCTGCCGATCCAGGCCGACATCGTGGGCAAATCGGTCAAGACAGCCCCCGGTGAGCGCGTGGACGTGCAGGTCGAGGAGCTGGACGGCCGCGATCAGGTGGATGTGATCCGATGACCCCCCCCTCCGCAACGCTCGGCAAAGATCTGACCGGGCTCGAGCACATGACGCCCGAGCAGATCCGGCTCATCCTCGACACCGCCGAGCCGTTCAAGGAGGTGTCGGAGCGGCCCATCAAGAAGGTGCCCGCGCTGCGCGGCAAGACGATCGTCAATCTCTTCTTTGAAGCGTCGACACGGACCCGCGTGTCGTTCGAATTCGCCGAAAAGCGCACGGACCCGCGTGTCGTTCGAATTCGCCGAAAAGCGCCTCTCGGCGGACACGGTCAACGTCGCGGCGACCGGGTCGTCCGTCTCCAAAGGGGAGACGCTGGTGGACACCGCGCGCAACCTCGAAGCGATGCGGATCGACATGGTCGTGATCCGCCATCCCTCGTCCGGCGCGGCCGAGTTCCTTGGCAATCGGATCGACTCCAACGTGATCAACGCGGGCGACGGGCAGCACGAGCATCCCACCCAGGCGCTGCTCGATCTGCTGACGATCCGCGACAAGCACGGCAAGATCGCAGGACTGAAGGTCTGCCTGGTGGGCGATGTGCTGCATTCGCGCGTCGCCCGGTCCAATCTCTGGGGACTCACCAAGCTCGACGCCGAGGTCGCGGTGTGTGGACCGTGGACGCTGATGCCGCGGGGCATCGAAGAGCTGGGCGTGAAAGTCTTCGGGCGCATCGAAGAGGCGATCGAGTGGGCCGACGTGCTGAACGTGCTGCGCCTGCAGCTCGAGCGCATGGAAAAGGGCTTCATTCCGAGCGTGCGCGAGTACTATCGCGTCTTCGGCGTGACGCCGGAGCGCCTCGAGCGTTCGCCGAGAGCGATTACGATCATGCACCCCGGCCCGATGAACCGCGGCGTCGAGATCGACTCGCGCGTGGCCGATGGGCCGCACAGCGTCATTCTCGATCAAGTCACGAATGGTGTCGCAGTGCGGATGGCCGTGCTGTATCTGCTCGCCGGGGGACGCGCGGAGCTGGCCGAGGCGGCCAAGCGGGGCGCCGAGTGACTCCGCCGATCTTGCTGCGGGGCGGGCGGGTTATCGACCCCAGCCGCGACATGGACGGGGCCGCGGACGTGTTGATCCAGGACGGGAAAATCGCGAGCGTCGGTCATGGCCTCGTGGCCCCCGATGGCGCCATCGTGCGCAACGTGAAGGGTAGAGTCGTCACCCCGGGCCTCGTGGACCTGCACGTGCATTTGCGCGAGCCCGGCAACGAAGACGAAGAGACGGTGGCGAGCGGCGCGCGTGCGGCCGCCGCCGGCGGATTCACGGCGATCTGCGCGATGCCGAACACCGATCCGGTCACCGACAACCAGGCGGCCGTCGGATTCATCGTGCGGCAATCGGGCCGCGCCGGCTTGGCGCGCGTGCATCCGATCGGCGCCGTGTCGATCGGCCAGAAAGGTGAGCGGCTTGCGGAGTTCGGGGAGATGGTGAGCGCCGGCGCCGTCGCGGTCTCGGACGATGGCCGGCCCGTCGTCTCCAGTCATCTGATGCGCACCGCGCTCGAGTATGCGCGCACATTCAACATTCCCGTCGCCGATCACTGTGAGGACCCGGCCCTCGCAGCGGGCGGCGTCATGCACGAAGGCCTCGTCTCCACACGACTCGGCCTGAAGGGCATTCCCGCTGCCGCCGAAGAGATCATGGTCGCGCGCGACGTGCTGCTGGCGGAATTGACCGGCGGCCACGTCCATCTCTGCCATATGTCGGCGCGCGGGTCGGTCGCCATCATCCGGGAGGCGAAGGATCGCGGCATTCGCGTGACCGCCGAGGTGACGCCGCATCATCTCACGTTGACCGACTACGCCTGCGAGGAGTACGACACGCACGCGAAGATGAATCCGCCGCTGCGCGAAGCGGCCGACGTCGCGGCGTTACGCGGCGCGCTCAAAGACGGGGTCATCGACTGCATCGCCTCCGACCACGCGCCGCACGCGTACGACGAAAAGGAAGCGGCGTTCGACGACGCGCCATTCGGTGTCGTGGGACTCGAGACTGCGTTCGCGGTCGCGCACACTGAGCTGGTGGAGGGGGGCGTCTTCACGCTGCCGGAGCTCGTCCGCCGCATGAGCACCGAGCCGGCGCGCGTGTTCCATCTGGCGGGCGCGGGGGGGGGGGGGACGCTCCCTCCCGGCCCGGTCGCCGATGTCGCGGTGTTCGACACCGCGGCGAAGTGGTCGGTGGATCCAACGGCGTTCCATTCCAAAAGCCGCAACACGCCGTTCGCCGGCCGTGCCCTCACGGGGCGCGCGGTCCTGACGATCGTGGGCGGCGCGATCGTTCACGATCTGGATCAAACCGAGACACGATGAACAGGGGCGCGGTAGCCCAGCGCATGGCGCTGTGCTGCCGGCAACTCGCAGCGCAGGGCTTGATCGCCGGCCGCGACGGCAATCTCTCGGTGCGACTCGGTCCGGAACGGGTGCTCGTCACCCCGAGTGGATTCATCAAGTCGCTCGTGACTCCCAGCGACATGGTCGAAGTCGATCTCTCGGGGAAAACACGCCGGCGCAGCTCCCGCAAGCCTACCAGCGAGTTGGAGTTACATTTGCGTATCCTGCGTCACCGGCCCGATGTGCACGCGGTCGTGCACGCGCATCCGCCCACGGCAACGGGATTTGCCGTTGCGGGTGTGACGATTCCGGGCAATTTGTTGCCGGAGCTTATCTTCCTGGTGGGACCGGTGCCGCTCGTGCCCTTTGGAATGCCAGGCACGTCGGCGCTGGGCGACCAGGTCGTCCCCTACCTCGACAAGCACGATGCGCTGCTGCTCGCCAATCATGGCGCCGTAACGATGGGCAGTACGCTCGATGAGGCCTGGATTCGCATGGAGACTCTAGAGCACAGCGCGCGGATCATTCTTGCCGCTCGCCAGATCGGACAGCCGCAACCGTTGAGACTCGAAGCATTGCGCGCCCAAGTGCAGCGGGAGAAGGATGGCTAAGGGACCGTCGAAAAGCGCCGCGGTGATTCAGCGGCTGCTCGAAGAGCGCCGCCAGTACGAGGCGTGGCTCGCGCGCATCACCGCGACCGTCGACTCGGCGCCCGAGCACGTCCGCACGCGCGTCCGCGCCGACTACGAGGCGCGGCTCAAAGCGGTCACCGAAGAGTTGCGAGCGCACGCCGACGCGGCACGCCAGCTCATCGCGCAGCGCAAGGAAAACCTCCTCGAGCTTCAGAAGAAGGAAAAGGCGGCTGCCGAACGCCTCGCCGAAACCGAGCTGCGGCACGAGGTCGGCGAATACGACGAAGGGCAGTGGGCGCAGGTGCACAAGGACGCCCTCGCCGACCTTGGCGCCGTGCGCGACGAATTGATGGACATCGAGCGCGACATCACACGGCTGGAGGAGCTGGATGCGCTGGTGAAAGCGAAGCCGGGCGCCACGCCGCGCGTCGGTGCTCCGCCGCGACCGTCCGAGAAGCCCCAAGAGCGGGGGGGGCGCAAGACGCCGGTCGACGAGCTGGCGTTCCTGAAATCCGTGACGGAAGACGACAAGAACGCGCCGTCGCCCAGGCGGGCGAGCGGCGCGCAGTTTCAGCCGGACGACCCACAGAACGCGACGCCGGTCGCGCCCATCGACGAAAACGCGCCGGTCGAAAAGACGCTCAAGTGTAAAGAGTGCGGAAGGATGAACGTGGCGACGGAATGGTACTGCGAAAACTGTGGTGCGGAACTGGCGGCGATGTAAGCCTAGGACGCCTTTTCCTTCAACCGTTTCACCAGGGCCGCCAGGCGCGACTTCTGCCGGGCGGCGTTGTTTTTGTGGATCAGTCCTTTGCGCGCGGCTTGGTCGAGCACGCGGGCCGCGAGCGCATAGGCAGCCGCGGCGGCGTCGGCGGTCGCGGCGGCGCGCACGCGCTTCAGCGCGGTGCGCAGCGAGGAGCGTTGACCTCTGTTGCGGATGGCGCGCGCGCGCGCCTGGCGCATCGCTTTCTTCGCGGATTTGATCTTCGGCATGGCGCGGAAAGTAGACGGTAAGTTGCGTCGGGTCAAGCGTATACATATCTTTTGCCGTCACCTACCCGGGTACGCCTATCTGGTTCGAATTCCTTCTCTCGGCACCGGTGTTGCTGTTTTCGATGGTGGCCCACGAGTACGCTCACGCCGAGGCGGCCTACCGGCAGGGTGACTCCACGGCGTACATGCTCGGGCGGCTGACTCTCAACCCCCTGAAGCACATCGATCCCTTCATGACCGTGCTCCTTCCGATCCTGCTCTGGTACAGTACCGGAGGGAGGTACACCTTCGGCGGCGCGAAACCCGTTCCGGTCAACCCGCGGAATTACCGGCACTACGTGCAGGGGGACATCATCGTGTCCCTCGCCGGTATCGCGGTGAACTTGGTGTTGTTCGTCATTTTTACCGCGCTCTTTGCGACGGTGGGAACAATCGCGGAAGCGTTGCCCTCACTTAGCTCGACGTTTGGGATCCTGCAGCGGATGACCTTCTACGGGATGCAATGGAATCTGGTACTCGCATTCTTCAACCTGATTCCGATTCCCCCGCTCGATGGGAGCCACGTGTTTTATCATCTCCTGCCGCCGGGCGCGGGGATGCAATACCGCCAGTTCCAGCGATTTGGCTTTCTCCCGATCCTCCTGGTGAGCTACATGCTGCCAGGCGTTATTCAGTTCTTTCTCTGGCCCGCATTCCAGCTCCTGCGGCTCGCACTTGGACTCGTGATCCCCGTCGCGCTTCCAGGCGGTCTACCGTCGTGACCAGTCCGATCCTGCGCGATCCGGGAAGCAGCGGTTTCGTCGTCGAGCTGGAGAAATTCTCCGGCCCGCTCGACCTGTTGCTCCATCTGATCCGTGAGGACGAGGTCGACATCACCGACCTCCCGATCGCGAAGATCGCGGATCAGTTCCTCTCCGTGATCGCCGAGCTGGGGCTCAACCAGGCCGCCGACTACCTCGAAATGGCGGCGCGGCTGCTACGCATCAAGGCGCAGCTGCTGCTGCCGCGCCGGCTCGGTGATGACGAGTGGGAAGACCCGCGCGCCGAGCTGGTACGCCGGCTGCTCGAGTACCAGCAGATCCGCGAGTTGGTGGACTGGCTCGGCCACGCCGCCGATGCACGCGCGGAGCGGTTCGGCCGCGGGTACGAAGCGCCCCCTCCCGATGCGCCTCCGGCGCCGTTGCAGATCGACTTGAACGATCTGCTCGCGGCCGCGGAGCGGGTCATCGCGCTGATCCCGGAGCCGATGCTGCACCGGGTGGTACCGCGCCCGCTCGACGTCGAAGGCGCGACGGCGCGGATCCAGGCGCTCCTCGCCGAGCGCGAGACGTTCGGCTGGCGCGACGCCGTCGGCGGGGGGGGGGGGCCACAGGCGTCGTTGGTGGATGTGCTGTCGACGTTCATCGCCCTGCTCGAGCTCGCCAAACGCAGCTCGCTCACGCTGTCGCAGCCCGAACCATTCGGCCCGATGGTGATCACGCGTGCAATCCCTCGCGAAGCTGCTTGAAGCCGCGCTGTTTGCGGCGTCGCGCCCGCTGACGCTAGAGGAGCTTGGCTCGCTCGACCCCGGCGCGGAGGAGCATGCCGTGCGCGCGGCGCTCGCCGAGCTGCGCGCCGCGTACGGCGACGAGCATGGCGTCGAGCTGACGGAGATCGCGGAGGGATGGCAGTTCCTCACCCGGCGCGAGTATGCGGAGACGATCGAGCGCGCGCAGTTTGCGCTGCGGCCGCGCCGGCTGTCCCCGGCCGCGCTCGAGACGCTCGCGATCATCGCGTACCGGCAGCCGGTCGGGCGCCTCGAAGTCGACGAGATCCGCGGCGTCGATTCGGGCGCCGTCATGGACAAGCTGGTGGAGCGCGGCCTGATCGAAGTCGTCACGCGCGGCGAGGGCCTGGGCCGCCCGCTGCTCTACGGCACCACGCCATCGTTTCTGGAGATTCTCGGACTGAAAGACCTGGAGGACCTGCCGCGGCTCGAGGAGCTGTCGGTGGCTCTCCGGCGCCCCACGCCCGTCGACGAATCCGAATGACGCTCATGCGCCTGCAGCGCGCCCTGGCGCGCGCGGGCGTCGCATCACGCCGCAAGGCGGAAGATCTGATCCGCGCCGGCCGCGTGCGTGTGGATGGCGAGACCGCGACGATCGGGATGAGCGTCGATCCCGACGCGCAGAAGATCACCGTCGACGGCCGCCCCGTGCGCACCGCGGCGCGCACCACCTGGCTCGCGCTCAACAAGCCGATCGGCTACGTCGTGAGCCGCTCCGATCCGGAGGGACGGCGCACGGTCTACGGCCTCCTCCCGAAGGTGCCCGGTCTCACGTACGTTGGACGGCTGGACGTCATGACCTCCGGGCTGCTGCTCCTGACCACGGACGGCGCGGCGGCCCACCGGCTCATGCATCCCCGCTACGAGGTGCCCCGGACCTACTGGTTGGGCGTCCACGGCGCCGACGCGGCCGCGATCCGCGCCGCGCTCGCGCAACGGATCGTGATCGATGGCCGCCCCGTGCGCGTCGTCGAGTCGCGCGTGCGGCCGCAGGGGAAGTCGGTCGAGATCGAGCTGACGCTCGCCGAAGGGCGGCAGCGGATTGTGCGCCGCATCGCGGAAGCGCTGGGTCTCAAAGTCGAATGGTTACACCGCGTGTCCTATGGCCCGGTCCGCCTCGGCAAACTGGCGGAGGGCCGCTGGCGGGAGCTCACCCGGCAGGAGATCGGAGCGATCGAGCGATTACATGGAGCTCGCTGACCGGACGGTAATGCTGTTGGGTGGGAGTGGCCTGGTCGGCCACGCGGTGGCGCGCCGGGTCCTGGCGGCGACGCCGGCGCCGCGGCGCCTCGTGCTGGTCGCGCTGTTCGAGGATGAAGTGCGGGCCGCCGCGCGCGCGCTCGAGCCGGACCGCGGCGCTGTGACGATCGATGTCGAATGGGGCAACGTGTTCATGCCGGCGGCCGTCGCGCGACTCGACATCGCCACGCTCATGGCGACCGCGGAGCACCGCGCGCTGGTGCTCGGCGATTTGCTGGGCGATCTCACCGAGGCGGTCCTGGAGCGCAACCTCTTGTTTCGCCTGCTGGTGCGGTACAAACCCGACGCGGTCGTGGATAGCATCAATACCGCGACCGCGTTTGCGTATCAAGACATTTTCCAGAGTGCGCGTGACCTGCTGGTGGGCGCACGGGACGGTGGGGTCGATCGTGCGACGGTCGAGCAGCATCTGCTGCGCCTGCCGTTGCCGCAGCTGATCCGTCACGCGCAGATCATCACCGAGGCCCTGCGGCGGGCCGGCACGCAGGCCTATGTGAAGATCGGGACCAGCGGCACGGGCGGGATGGGGTTCAATATTCCATACACCCACTCGGAGGAGCGGCCCAGTGCGCCGTTGCTCACGAAGTCGGCCATCGCCGGGGCGCATTCGATGCTGCTGTTCCTGCTGGGACGCACGCCCGACGCGCCGGTGACGGTGGAGATCAAGCCGACGGCGACGATCGCGTGGCGTGAAGTGGCGCATGGACCGGTGCGCCGCAAAGGAAAGCCGATCCCGCTGGTCGATTGCGAAACGCCGATCCCGTTGAAGGAGGCGTTTGCGCCCGGTGCCGAGCCGTGGCGCGACCTCGGCCGACCACTCGACGGCGTGTACATCGACGTCGGCGAGAATGGATTGTTCGCCCGCGACGAGTTCGAAACCGTCACGGCGCTGGGTCAGATGGAATTCATCACGCCGGAGGAGGTCGCGGATTACGTAATCATGGAGCTGCAAGGCCGGCCGACCGGAAAGGACATCGTGGCCGCGTTGGACGCGTCCACCGCGGGCCCGACCTATCGCGCGGGAATGCTGCGCCGGAATGCGATCGGCCGCCTGCGCGCGCTCGAGTCGCGCCACGGCAAGCGTGGAATAGCCTACGAAATGCTGGGGCCACCCCGGCTGACCAAGCTGTTGTATGAGGCGTACTTGTGCAGGCGGCTGCGCTCGAGCGTGCGGGCGCTCGCCGAGAGCCGGGCGACCGACCTGGCGACCTCGGCCTATCGGCTCCTGCAAGACGAAGCGGCGCTGCGGCAGCACATTATCTCGGTGGGACTGCCCATCGTGACGCCGGACGGCAAGCACGTGTTCCGCGGGAGCACGGTGGTCGTCCCGCCCGCGGCGGAATTGGATGTGTTGAGCGCAGCGCCGCGCGGCTGGGTCGACTTGCGGCCGGACCAGTTCGGCGTCTGGGTGAAGCGCGCAGGGGAAATGGTGCGCGAAGGGGACGCGCGCGCGGCGGGACCGCAGGGATCGGGCAGCGATTTCGACTGGAACGCGATCGATCCCGATGAACCGATCGAGCCGTCGCGCTTCGCCACGTGGGTGTTTACCGTCGAGGACAAAGGGACGCGAATCAAGCGCTGATGATGGCGATCGACACTGGAGCAGTAGACCGCGCGCTCGGCGCGATCGGCACGACATTCCGGCTGACGCGCCTCTATCCGCCGTCCCACCCGGCGGTGCTGGAAGCGATGCGCCAGATCACCGCCTCGCTGTCGGGACTCGCTGCGCTGGGGACCGTGGAGTGGAAGATTGGCGCGACCGGTCTGCATTGGCATGGCCAGCATTTGCTGCCGCGCAACACGCAGGTCGCCGAGCTCGCCGGACTGCTGTTCGCGCGCGGCATCCGCGCGATTCAACTCAATCCCGGTGTGACGCCCGAGCATTGGCTCGGTCTGTTCGGTGTTGCGGTGGGCAACGTCGCGCCCGATGACCACGTCCTGGGGCAAATCACCCTGCACCTGGGACGCCGCGCGACCCAGCGCCTGTCGGCATCCCGCGCGGAAGCGGCGCCGACTCCCGCGGCCCCCGCCCCCGCGCCATCGGCGCCGGTTTTCGTTCCCGCCGCTCTGCCGCCGCCCGCGCCCCCCCCTCCCCCTCCCCCTCCCCCTCCGTCTCACGCCGAGACGGTTGCTCCCGCGCGCGCGAGCCATGTGTTCCGCCCGAATGTCCTGCCGGCCGACGTGGAAGCCCGGCGCGCGGTCACCGCATTGCTGGCCGCGTCGAGTCCGGAAGAACAGCGCGCGAACATCGAAAAGTTGCGCCAGCTCACGCCGGACGTGATCGCGCTGCGCGATATTGGCGCGGTCGCGGAGGTCGTCGCCGGTCTCGATCGCTCACTCGGCAAGATTCAGGATCCCGAGATTCAGGAGGCGATCGGTGAGGTGGCCGGGGCGCTTGCGGACGAGACTATAGTGGAGCGTATGGTGACGCGCCTGGGCGAGCCCCGTGTGCCGCCTGCCGAGCGCGCGCATCTGGTGAACGCGGTCGGCGCCCTGGGTGCCGTCTCCGCCGGACTCGTGGTGGATGCCTATCTGCACGCGGCGCCGGAGCGGCGCGAAGCGTATCGCGCGGCCATGCGGGCTGCGGGCGACCGCACCGTGGAATTGCTGCAGAGCCAGATCGAGAGCAAAGTGCCCGAGGTCGTCGCCGCGGCGGCGGAGTTTCTCGGCTTGAGTGGCAACCCGCAGGTCGTCGAGGTGCTCATTCGACTGACGCATCACGGCGACGAGCGCGTACGCGAAGCGGCGCTGCTCGGTCTCGCGGAGTTGGGTGGGCGCGAGATCTCGCGGCCGGCGATGCCGGCCCTCAAGGACGAATCGGTGCTGGTGCGTACGGCAGCCGCGCGCGCGGTCGCGGCAGCGGGCGACGTGGGGGCCACGACCGTTCTGGTACGCCGGCTGGAGCAGGAGAAAGACGAAGGGGTATTGGCTGCGTTGCTCACGGCGATCGGGCAGCTCGGCGCCAAGGAAGCATTGGAGGTGTTGGCGAAATATGCCGAGCCCGGTGGAAGGCCGCGCCGCACGCCGTTCGTGCGCGCCGCGGCGATCGAAGGCTTGGCGCGACTGGATCGCATGGAGGCGAAAGCGTTGCTGGAACTCTACGCACGGGATAAGGAGCCGACGGTGAAACGGGCGGCGGAAGCGTCACTGCGATGACGGCACGCACGGCAAAGACGAACGACGCGGTGCTGACGCAGAGCATCACCCGCGAAGTCGCGAAGCGCATCGTCGGTCAAGAGGTCATGGTCGAGCGGCTGTTGATCGGCCTGCTCACCGGTGGCCACATCCTGCTCGAAGGCGTTCCCGGCCTCGCCAAGACATTGGCGGTGCGTACCGTCGCGGAATGCCTGAAGATCTCTTTCTCACGCATCCAGTTCACGCCCGACCTGCTGCCAGCCGACGTGATCGGCACGATGGTGTTCGACCAGCGCTCGCAGGAATTCTATCCGAAGAAGGGGCCGCTGTTCGCGAACCTCGTGCTCGCCGACGAAATCAACCGGGCGCCGGCCAAAGTCCAGTCGGCGCTACTCGAGGCGATGCAGGAAAAGCAGGTGACGATCGGCGGCGAGACGTTCTTCCTCGGCGAGCCCTTCCTCGTGCTCGCGACGCAGAACCCGATCGAGCACGAAGGCACTTATCCTCTCCCCGAAGCGCAGCTCGACCGCTTCATGCTCAAGGTCCGCGTCGGCTACCCGACGCGCGATGCGGAGAAAGAGATCGTCGGGCGCATGGCGTCGGGCCGGCCCATCGAAGTCCAGCGCATCGCCGAAGCGGACGACATCCTTGCAGCGCGCAGCGCGATCGCCGAGCTGTTCATGGATCAGAAGGTCGTGGATTACATCGTGGACGCCGTGCGGGCGACGCGCGAGCCGCAGGCGATCGGCTTGCCGGAGCTCAAGCCGCTGATCGCCTTCGGCGCCTCACCGCGCGCCTCGATCTACCTGGCGCAGGCCGCCCGCGCGCACGCGTATCTGCGGGGGCGGGCGTTTGTCGTCCCCGAGGACGTCAAGGCGATGGCGTTCGACGTGCTGCGCCATCGCGTGCTGCTGACGTTCGAGGCGGAAGCAGAAGACATGGACGCCGACCAGGTCATCGCGCGCATTCTGGAGGCCGTGGGAGTGCCGTGACCTACGAAGGACCAGAGCGCCGGCGGGCCGTGACCTCCCCGGTGCACGCGCGCCGGCGGACCGTGACTCGCGACGTGCTGAAGCAGGTGAAGGGGATCGAGTTGCGGGCGCGTAACCTCGTCAACACCCTCTTCACCGGCGAGTACCGCTCTGTCTTCCGCGGCCAGGGGATCGAGTTCGCCGAAGTGCGCGCCTACCAGCACGGCGACGACTTCCGCGCCATCGATTGGAACGTCTCTGCGCGGATGGGCCATCCGTTCGTCAAAACCTTCATGGAAGAGCGCGAGCTGACGCTGCTCCTCATAGTGGACCAATCGGGATCGCTCCATTTCGGGCGGCCCTACACCAAGGCCGGCCTTGCGGTCGAAGTAGCCGCGGTGCTGGCCCTTGCCGCCGCGCGTCACAACGACCGCGTCGGTGCACTGCTCTTCGCCGACGCTCCGGAGTACGTGGTGCGACCCGCGAAAGGCCGCGCGCACGCGCTCCGGGTCATCCGCGACCTCGTGGCGTTCGCTCCCCGCGGCCGGGGCACGAACCTCGGCGGGGCTCTGAGTTATGCAGCGAAGCTGCTGCGGCACCGGGCAATCGTCGTCGTCATCTCCGACTTCAGGGCCGAACAGTGGGAGGAACCGCTCGACCGGCTGGCCGCGCGCCACGAAGTCGTCGCGATCACCGTCGACGATCCGCGGGAGTACGATCTCCCGGACGCCGGCTGGGTGGAGCTCGAAGACGCCGAAACGGGACAGCGAAAGCTCGTGGACACGAGCCACGCCCCGACGCGCACTCGCATCCGCGTGGCGGCTGAACGGATGCAGCAAGAGCGCAGCCGCAAGCTGGTGCAAGCCGGTGTGGACCGCGTCGCTCTCCTGACGACGGTGCCCTATGGAGTCCCGCTCCGGCGCGCCTTCGCCGAGCGCGCCCGACGGCTGAGTCGATGATCGGGTCAGCGCTGCTGGTGCTCGTGGTCCAGGCAAACGGCTGGGTTGCCGCGCCGAGTCAGCCGACCGTCGGCGACACGATTCGGCTGGAGCGGACCCTTACGGCGCCGGCCGGCTGGCGCGTGCGGGCCGGCAAGCTGGCCTCCGGTACCGTGGCCGAGCCACTCGGCGACGCTGCGGTCTTTGCTTCCGCGCCATCGGGCGAATGGGTCGTGCGATACGTGGTCGTTGCCTGGACGCCAGGCGAGATCACATTGAGCATGCCCCCACTGTGGCGACTCGGCCCAGACGGCACGGCCGACTCTCTGTCGGGCGGCACCGCCGCGTTCCACGTCGCGAGCGTCATCCCGGACAGCGTGAAGGCGCCGGCACCGCAGCCGTCGCTCGGGCCGTTGCGTCTCGATCGATCCAGTCCGCTTCCCGTGATTGCCGCCGTGCTGTTGGCGGGCGGTGTCTTGTTGCTCCTCATCCTGTGGAGACGGCGCGCACCGCGCAGCGTCGCCGCC
>WNFC01019740.1_pt1 | contig 13024 bp, 10 predicted proteins | sample 5400541 | NCBI WGS metagenome assembly WNFC01 (sample SAMN13153342, study PRJNA577476) | soil metagenome | isolation source: 120 cm saprolite under Douglas fir tree site 2 hole 2 replicate 1 | place: USA:California | collected 2015-04-18
TTGAGCGGCGTGCGAAGCTCGTGGCTCATGTTGGCGATGAAATCGCTCTTCGCTTGGTTACCCGCCTCCGCTGCCTCCTTCGCCTTTCGCAAGTCTGTTTCGGCCTGCTTGCGCTCGATCTCGGACTTCTTTCGTTCGGTGATGTCGGAGATGAAGGCGGTGAAGAGACAGCTGTCCTTGATCTGAATTGAGCTGATCGACATCTCGACTGGAAATACTTCTCCGTTGCGCCTGAGCGCCTCGAGCTCGGTCGCTTGAAGGGGCGCCGGTTGCGGGCCAGCGGCGAAGTACGCCTGGATCCCGCTCAGCTTCCCTCCCCGATCTTTGGGCGGGATGATGGTTTCAACCATCGGCCGCCCGAGAACCTCCGCCTTTCGCCAACCGAATATGCTCTCGGCTTTCGGATTCCAGTCTGTAATACGCCCTGAAACGTCTATTCCAATCACCGCGTCCAGGGCTGAATCGAGAATCGCCCGAAGTCTCGCCTCGCTACGGCGGATGGAAATCGCATTCTCCTGCTCAACCAGCAATCGAGTTCGCTCTTTTGCGATGTAGATGCGTTTCTGTTCGGCGATCGCCCCCCTCCTCGTGCCGTACCAGACGAGACCGGTAATGATCAGGACGTTCGCCATCGCCGACAGAGCTTCCCGATAGGCGGCGTCATAGAAGCCGGCACCCTGCCCCTCGCGGACTGCCACCGCCAAGCCCAGCGCCGAGACGGCACTGCCAAAGAGGACGCGCCGGCCGATCGTTCCCGCCAGGGTACGGCTGGCGAGGACGGACATCAGGCCCGACTCCGCCCGGCAGAACAGAATTCCGAATGCCAGCACATGAAAACTAAGCAGCGCGGTAACCGAATTGGCATGGGGACCGACCAGGGGAAACAGCCTTGCCCCGTAGATCTGTGCGGTGACCGAACAAAGAGAAACGAAGAGGGTGATCAGTGCGAGGAATTGCGCCAGTTGGTGCGCCTTGGTCGATCGCCGGCTCGACAGCCACAGCCCGAATCCGAAAAGAGCGAAGTTGAACGCGGTGTTGGCGTAGGTGCGGCCCGGGTATTTCGATATTCCTGACAGATCTCGCCCGAGGAGCTCATCGATCCCAAGGTTGATCCCCGTCGCATGCTCCGCCAGCGTGAGCAGGCTAATCAGCACGACAATCGCGGCACAACCATCGCGTGCGAACCGCTGCACCGGCGTGGCCTCGCGGTTTTGTAGCAACCAGAGGGAGATTCCGCAGAGGAGGCAGGTCAACGACGTGTTGGCCCTCATGCTTCCAGGTAAAAACGACTTCAGGGCGGGATGAATCAGGTACCCGCCAAGTACACACCCCCCGAGAAAGATCGCAGTCGCCGCCAGGGGGCGCACCCACCGCGAGAATACGTTCTCGGAAGGGGCTTCGATCACCTGTGAGCTGTCTGGTTTCTGCATACTCGCAGTCGAAGATTTCCGTCTCCACCACTGAATAAAATGAGTGATTCCGGTATCCATTGTTTTATCCTGAAAATGAGGCGGCATCTCGGAACACCAGGTTGAAATGGTGTTTCACAAAAGCACGACCGAAGTCGTCGCCGGTGTGCGACCTCATTTCTTCACCGCTGGACCCACCAAAGCGGACTTCTCACCGTGACCGGGTAAGGCCGGAACGTCCTCCGGATTGAGCTCCAGCTCAGTCAGCGCCCGATCGACTGCTTTCGCCTTGACGAGCAGGCTTACGAGCGTCTCGCGGCAGGCCTCCACCTCTCCGCTGGCGGCAAGATTCTCCACTGCCTCAGCCACCGTCGCCGCGCTTTTGGCACCGATCGCCAGCATCGCGCCCCGCAAACGATGCGCAGCCGTCTGAATGCCATCCTTGCTTTGCCGCTCGACCTGCATGCTCAGCTGGCCAAGCAACTGCGGCGACTCGAGCAGATAACTACTCACTATCTCGCGCGCCGCTTGCGCATTCCCCTCTACGCTCTGCAGCAGATAGTCCACGTCCACTGGAGGAGTGATTTTGGGATTGCCTGCCGCGGGACGTTTCTCCGGGGGCCTTCCGCGGCCCTCCGGGTTGAGCTTGCCGGCCAGAATCTTGTCTGCCACGCGTTTCTTGTGCCGGCGAGTCGCCAGCGCGCGTTCAATCACCCGTTGCAGGTCGATCAGCTTGATCGGCTTGGCAAGGTAGTCATCCATTCCCGCGGCAATGCACTTTTCACGGTCGCCCTTCATCGCATTGGCGGTCATCGCCACAATGGGCGGGCCGGTGGGCTTGTCCTTGCGAAGGGCAGCTGCAAATTCATAACCGCTCATTCCCGGCAGCTCGCAGTCGGTGAAAATAATGTCAAACGTCTTGGTATTGACCGCCTCCAGCCCCTGGACTGCATCTCCCACCGCTTCGCTGTAGTGACCGAGCCTGGAGAGCATCCTCGTTGCCACCTTCTTGTTCACTTCGTTGTCCTCGACCACCAGGACGCGAAGCCCAATCGGATGGATAGGGGTGTGAACCTCCGTCTCGCCATTCAAGGGAACCGGCTGCTGAGCCCGCTCCAGCTCGACGTTGAACCAGAAAGTCGAGCCCTCGCCCAGCACGCTGCGAACCCCGATCTCGCCCCCCATCAGCTGGGCAAAGCGCTTGGCGATCGAAAGGCCCAGTCCCGACCCTCCGAATTGCCGCTGGGTCGAGACACTCGCCTGAGCGAACTCCCCGAAGAGCTTCGCGATCTCCGACTCGCTCATTCCAATCCCGCTGTCGGTGACCTCCCACCCGACCCGGATTTTCCGGCCCGTCTCCCGCACCAGGGAAACCGCCACGGTCACCTTGCCCTCCCGGGTGAACTTGACCGCGTTCCCGATCAAATTCGTCAGAATCTGACCTAAGCGGAGAGGATCCCCCCGCAGGTCGCGGGGAACCTCCTGGGCGACATGAAACTCGACCTCGATTCCTTTTGGCTTCGCAAGCGCCCGCAGCGGAGTGACCACGTCACGAAGGACCCGATCGATGCGAAAATCGATGCTGTCCAACTCCATTTTGCCCGCTTCAATTCTCGACAAGTCTAGAATTCCGTTGACCACCGCGAGCAGGGATTCAGTAGACGACCTCAGCGTGTTGGCACACTCCCTTTGCTCCTGATCCAGCTCGGTGGCGGCGAGCAGTTCGAGCATTCCGACGATGCCGTTGAGCGGCGTTCGGATCTCGTGACTCATGGTCGCCAGATAAGACGATTTGGCTTTGGAAGCGCCCTCCAGAGCGTCGTTCTCCAGCCGCAAGTCCCGGGTGCGCTCTTGAACTTTCCCTTCCAGAACTTCCTGTGCCTTCTTTTGGTCCTCGATGTCGGTATAGGTGCCTAGCCAGTTGACGATCGCCTGATTCTCATCGCGCGCCGGCAGCGCGCGGCCCAGGTGCCAGCGGTAGGAGCCGTCTTCGCGCCGGAGGCGAAACTCCATTTCGTAGGACCTGCCCTCATCGAGGGCGGCGGCCCATCGCTTTCCATCCTCGGCATGATCGTCCGGATGCAGCGCGAGGCGAAACGCCTTGGCACAATCACCATTGGGTTTATCGCCGGTGTATTCGTACCATCGTTGGTTGAAGAACTTGGCAGACCCTTTTGCATCCGCGATCCAGGCGATCTGCGGTATCCCCTCGGCAAGCAGTCGAAATCGCGTCTGTGTTGCGAGCAGCTCGGCCAAGAGGCGCTTCCGATTCGAAATGTCTTCGAAGGCGATGAGCATTGATCCGGGCCCCTCCTCTCCGCTGGAGATCGAGGACGCGTTCAACTCCATCCAAACTACCGTTCCATTTTTTTGAATGAATCGACTCTCGAAAGAGGACGTCGCCTGCTCATCGGACGCCAGCTTTGCAAATTGAACCGCCGCGCCATCCCTTTCTTCGGGATGAAGCAACTGCTCAAAGTCGCTGCGCTTGAGCTCGTCTGGACTGTATCCAAGAATGGAGCAGAGCTTTTGATTGACCAGCAGCCAACGCCGATCGGACCCGAGAAGAGCCAGGCCGAGTGGAGCGTGCTTGAAAGTAGCGCGAAATCTGTGCTCGCTTTGTACCAAAGCCAGCTCAGCGGCTCGACGATGCCGGACATTGCGATTGACAAACAAGGCGGCAACGACGACGAGCAGAAATACAAATACTCCTCCAACGAGGACGACCGGGCCGCTGTCGCGGATCGAAAACGCTAAACCAGCGCCAAGGGCGGCGACGAGCCAAACCAAACCAAACCCTAAAGTGATATGTTTCATCGAGACGCGATCGAAAGGGATCGCCCAAGACTATCGACTCGGTGTGAAACATTCACCACGGACAACTCGGAGCCTGTCACGCATTTGTTGCTCTGGTCATCCCTCATTTACCCAGGACACACCGGGGTGGGTTCTCTTACCAAGCCATCAGCGCAGAATTAGGTCGCATTTCACCGACCCCTTCTCTCGCAAAGCACCCCACCGTCGATTGGGGTGGTCATGGGCGCCGAAGCGAGTTGCGGGGATCAGAATCCGACTCGTCGTGCGAGGAATTACGTCAAGCCACCCCAGCCCGCCGATCCTCTTCCTGAGGACCAAAATTCACATGGGGTTGTGGCGGCCGGCCGCGCGGTTGTTGGCTCGGCTACCGGACTAGGTGTCCCAGCCAACACCGCACATGAAGTCGTAGCGAAAAGACTTCGGCGCAAGTTGCAAAATTCTCTTTGGCGGCGATAGGCTTTGTGCGTGTCTTGGGGGTTTCTAGCAGCCGCGGCAACACCATCCTCGTGGAGGATAGTCTTTGACCATCCGTCAAGACCAAGTGGCAACCGTTCCGGAAATCCTGCCGGTCGGATTCCAGCGTCGGGGCGATCCATCGGGGATCGCTCCCCGGCCATCTTCCCTCCCCACGGCACAGGACTTGTATCAGTTAGCCAACACCAGTTGGCGGAAGGCGCTTGCTACCCAACGCAGTGAACCAGGTGCACGTTTCCATGACACAGACCAGCGACAGCATCCAGTTGATTTCTTCGCAGCGTGACGGCCCGATTAGTCCAGGAGCGACGATGGTTGAGGTGGCGAATCGGTTGGGCCATCGGGTTCGAGAGTTGCGCCGGCAGCTTTCCAGCACCCAGGAAGAGCTTGCCCACCGGGCGAAGATCAGCGTTTCCTTTCTCTCCATGGTCGAGCGCGGTGAGCGCTTGCCGCGGTTGGAGACACTGGCAACGCTCGCCGATGCCCTGGGGGCCTCGTTTTCCGAGCTGTTTACTGGCATCAATGAGCCTCGGAATGCGAATGCGCAGATTTTGCGCCCGCTGATCGCGTTCCTCGAAGGTCAACCCTTGAACGCCGATGACCTCGAAAGACTGCTGGTGGTGGCGAAGGCGCTCTTCAAGACCAAGTGAGGCTCTCTCTCGGATGCGCAAAGATTGCGCTCCAGCGGGACGCCTGCTTTGTTGAATCGAACGTCTGACTAATTCGACGATCGTCGGACTTCATCTTTGGGGGGCTTGGAATGGCTTGAGAGCTGGCCAGTAGCCAGCAATCGAGCCATTTGCGTCACAAGTCTGACTCCCCCTGGAACTGTTGGGCTCTCGACAAGGAGGAAGCAGACAGCCAAGCATCGAAAGTAGTCGAGCCTACTGAAGATCCGACCAGCGGCATTGGACTTCGTTCCCCCGAGGCGGCGAGGCGAAGCTCGTCGGTGGTCGCCTCGAAGCTGTCCAGCTGCCTTCCCCAGGCGTTGCGCGAAACTGTCGCATCGATCCAACCGAAGCTGCGCTGCTCCGGAGTGGTCACTCGCCGGGCGGCGAGAATCAGGCCGGCGCAGGTCGCAAGAATCGGACGACCGCTCGCCGCGAACTGCGAAAGGGCGCTGCCCAGGCGATGGCGGTCGATCAAAAGCAGCTGCGCGGTGCTCTCACCCCCAGGCAACACGAGCCCATCGAGCCCGTCGAGGTCGGCTTGCGCGCGGACTTCAACCGGGCGGTGACCTAGGTCGGCCAGCGCGCGTGCGTGCGCGGCGAAACCGCCTTGCAGCGAGAGGACGCCGACGCGGGCCATCACCAACCCCGTTCGGCGAAACGCTCCCCTGGCGATAGGCCGCCCAGCTCGATCCCGGGCATCGCCGTTCCCAGTCCGCTGCTGATCTCGGCCAGCTTGGCGGGATCCTGCCAATAGGTCGTTGCATCGACGATCGCGCGGCCGCGTCGGGCCGGATCCTCGCTCAAGAAAATGCCGCTGCCCACGAAGACCGCTTCCGCTCCCAGCGCCATGCACAGCGCGGCATCGGCAGGGGTGGCGATGCCGCCGGCGGCGAAATTCGGGACCGGAAGTTGACCCGCCTCGGCGACCGCGCGCACCAGCTCGTAGGGCGCGCCGAGCTGCTTCGCCTCGGTCATCAGCTGGTCGCGTTCGAGCGTCCGCAGCTTCCGGATCTGATTGCGAATCGCCCTCAGGTGACGGACCGCTTCCACGATGTTCCCGGTTCCCGCTTCTCCCTTGGTGCGCAGCAGCGAGGCCCCTTCTCCAATCCGGCGCAGCGCCTCGCCCAGGTCGCGGCAGCCACAGACGAAGGGCACGCGGAATGCCTGCTTGTCGATATGGAATTCCTCATCTGCCGGGGTGAGCACTTCGCTTTCGTCAACGAAGTCCACTCGGAGCGCCTCGAGGACCCGCGCCTCCATGAAATGGCCGATCCGGCACTTGGCCATCACCGGAATGCTGACCGCTTTCTGAATCGACCGGATCATTTCCGGATCGCTCGCGCGGGCAACCCCGCCGTCCTTGCGAATCTGGGCGGGGACTCGCTCCAGCGCCATCACCGCCACCGCCCCCGCTTCCTCTGCGATTCGCGCCTGGTCCGCGTTCACCACGTCCATGATCACGCCGCCGCGCAACATCTCCGAGAGCCCTCGCTTCGTCGTCGCAGTCGACTTTTCCATTGCCATTCTCCTTCTTTCGTTCCGCCTAAACGGCTTCCAATCTCACTTCGGCCCGCTTGTCCGTGGGAGCGCGAACCTTGCGCTCGACCGTCGTCCAGGCCCGCCCCAGCCTTCGGGTGCCCTCGGCGATTCGCAGCGGCGATTCGGCGCAGAACAACAGCCGCACCCCGCGACGCTCGGTCGGGTTCACGCCGTTGAGCGTACCGGGGCTGATCAGCACGCCCTGGAGCTGAGCTTCCTGGAAGAGCGCGTCGGGATCGATCGAAGGTGGGGTCGGCAGCCAGAGGGCGACTCCCGTTTCGGGCCGCGCCCAGCGAGTTCCCTTCGGGAGGTGCTTGGACAAACCGGTTTCGAGCGCCTCGCGTCGCTTGCGGTACTCTGCCACCACCGTCCAGACATGCGCACGCAGATACCCCCGCTCGAGAAACTCGGCGAGCGCGTACTGCAGCAGCGCAGAGGTTCCCAGGTCCATCGCGTGCTTGAGAGCGGCGAGGTGGGCCCTCAGAGCGGGTGGGCAAAGCAGATATCCGATGCGAAGCGCGGGCATCAGCTTCTTGCTGTAGGTGCCAAGGTAAACGACCTCGCCGTCCAGCGCGCGCAAAGCAGGCGGCGGGGGTAACCCGTCCAGGTTGATCTCGGAGGCGTAGTCGTCCTCGATCAATGGCACCCCGGCCTCATGGGACCAGCTCACCAGGGCCTCCCGCCGCGCTTTGGAGATCCGCGTTCCGGTTGGGTTCTGGCAGTTCGGCATGAGGTAGAGGCCCTTCGCACCGGAGCTGGTGTGCCGTTCGAGGATCCCGATCTGCGGACCCTCCTCGTCGCCCGGAATACCAATCAGGCGGGCCCCCGCCATGCCGAGCAGGTTGAGCGCGCCGGCGTAGGTAGCCTCGTCGGGGAGAAACGGATCCCCGGAATTGATCAGAGCGCGGGCAATCAGGTCCAGCGCCTGCTGGCTCCCGGTCGTGACGATCAGGTCCTCCGGCAAAGCCGGCACTCCCTGAGACTCCAGATCCGCGGCGATCATCTCGCGCAGGCGCGGCAGTCCTTCCCTCGGCGCGTAGCCCAGCGCCCGGCCACGCGTGGGTCGCAGCACGTGATCGATGGAGCGGCGAAGGAGATCGGCCGGGAGCAAGGCGGCGGAGGGCTGCATCCGGCCGAGATTGATTGCTCCGGCGGGAGTGGCATATCGCGTCAGGCGGTCCGAGCGGCCGAGCGACTCAACCCGGACCGTGTTCGAAGACAGCGACGGCCAGGGCAGGCCGCGGCGAGCGACGGTCGTCGGTGTCTCGGTGCTGGGGTGATCGCGCAGGTGTTCCGCCACGAAGGTTCCCCGGCCCACGGTGGACGTGACAAAGCCCGCCGCCTCCAAATCCTCGTAGGCGCGCACGATCGTGTTCCGATGCGTCGAGAGCTCCTTCGCCAGCGCGCGCGTCGGCGGGAGCCGATGGCCCGGAGGGAACGTCCGGTCCCGAATGCGGGAGACGATCTGGTCGAAAATCTGGCGAAAGAGGGGGTCCTTGCTTCGGGGCTGGAAGGAAATGCCGGTGGCGTGGGTCACGGCGCGCTCCTCTGGACTGATTGGACTAGCTGACTAGCACGCTTGCTTGCCGGCCTGCACGTCCCAAGAGGCGGAAATGCCTTGTACCAAATAGACCAATTTGTCTACTGCTCGTAGACCACTTAGCCGATGCCACCTCCCAGGTTTGCGACTTCGAATCCCCCAATCCCAGATAGACTGCTTCCAGGTCGGAACCGAACGAGACGCTGTTGAATGAACACCTCGCTGTTGAGAATTCGACTTGGCGCGGCTCGAACGGCAGCGCACATGCGACATCTGGGTTTCAACATCCTGCAAGCCTTAAGGTCGCCGCCTTGAAGCTACGGATTATTGGATTTACCGGGAAATCCCTGCGGCAAGCCTTCGGTCTCCCGACCGCTCTTCCCGCGGGATTTGCTCTGTTTGTTTATTTCTCGGCGCGGTTAGATGCGTCTCAACCGGGCCTTATTTGCAACAATTGGCCCGTAGATTCGGCACCATAGCGGCCGGCTCTGAACGCAATGAGCATTTCGCTGCCGTTCAGTGGAAATTTCCCTCTCTCGGCCTCTTGTCGCAGGCGACGGATCGGTATAGAGAGGCCGGACCTCAAAAGAAGGGGGGTGAGCGCTAAGGCACTCTGCAGTCGCTCTTCTTGTGAGGTAGAGGTTGATGGGGGTTCGTCTTTCGTTTCTACATGACTCTTATTCTGGGGAAAACTCTATGAAGAACAAGTTCTATGTGTTGGCTGGCATTCTTGCGTTGGTAATCGCAGTTCCGTCCGCCCGGGCCCAAGTGGTCTACCGGTGGGATAACGGATCGTCTACCGAACGCTTCAACAACAGCGAGGGCGTCGAGACCGAGGATAACTGGGTTGCCAATGCCTTTACCGTGGTAGATGGCGGCACGCGTCTTCTATCGATCGAGCTCCCGGTCGGCGACGCTTTCGTCAATCAAGCCGTCAGTGCGTCAATCTACCAGGGCGCGGACATCAGCGACCCAAGCGCCGGTGGTGGGTTGGTTCGCCTTCAGACCAACGACTCGATGATTACAACCGTCCTCGGGACGGTAGTGACCCTGGTGTTCGACCCGCCGGTGGATATGAACGTCGGCGACGTCTTTTATGCATCGGTACTGCTGCCACAGGTCGACGGGGCCCACTTTCCGTTCTTCAACGACGGCGCGATGGTCCTCAATCATTCATTCTTCGACGTCGGCCCAGCGCAGGGCGCCCCCTACGATCTCGACATGACGCAGAACGCGACCGTCAACGGAGGCACCCATCCGGTGGTGCACTCCGGTGTTCAGAGCGCGGGCACCACGCTTCTGCGCGTGAACGCGACCGCGACGCCATAATCAGGCTCCGGTCACGGGCATTGATGGGTTTGGTTCCAGGGCCGGAAGGAGTCTCTTCCGGCCCTCAGGGTCCGAATTCACGTCGCTGTGCGTGTTTTGATGGGGTTGGTGGTTCATTTCTAAATAACTCTTATTCTGGGGGGAACTCTATGAAGCGGCAATTGAAGAACAGTTTCTACGTGACGATGGTTGCAATTGTTGCCCTGGTGATCGCGGTTCCGGTTGCTCGGGCCGACGTCGTTTTTCAGGCTAATGGCGTTGAAAATAACTACGTACCATTCGGCGAGGACGGAACGCCCGGACGGCCTGTTCCGGGCGACCAGCTTGGCAACACGATCACTCTCGCTGGAACGAATCGATCTCTGGACCGAATTACTGTTGATCTGTCACTCAACAATGCCGCTGGAACCCCCGCTCCAACGACCGATACCTGGACCGTCGATCTGTACATGAACGACGGTCCTGTCGATCCGGCCAGCGGTTTGATGCAGCCGGGCACCCCCATTGGAACTGCCAGCACCGTCGTAACGATGCCCCTCTTCACCCAACGCGTGGTGTTCGACTACACGGGTGCTGGCGTCGTGGTTCCAGATAGCTTCACCGTCGTCATCAGCTCGACGCATCCAACCGACACCTGGACACAGCCAGCGGGCGTGGCTGGGCCAAACTCCAGCAGGACGGTTCCGACCGTGGGCGCGGGGTCGAACACGATGTGGTATTCGTCTGCCGCCGCCGGATGGGAAACGAACGCCACCTGGGCGATCGCCGACGGCGCCACAACGAACTTCATGTTCATGACGGTAGAAGCCTCTCCCTGATTCTGACGAGACAATAGGTGCTAGGGCCGGAAGGAATTCTTTCGGCCCTCAGGGTACCGAACCGCCGTCGCTATATGTCGGGGGAGCACCGCGATTTACTCAGGCGGGGCTTTTCTCATCGGCAATTGTCGCATCGGCAGATCAGACAGATTGCGCGGGTTCCGGGATTCCGTTCCGCAGAGCAAAAAGCGCCAGCTGAGTGCGATTCTCGAGCCCGAGTTTTTGATAAATCGCGTGGACATGGGCCTTCACCGTCCGCTCCGCGATTGACAGATGCGCCGAGATTTTCAGATTGTCCGCGCCAACCGCAATGTACTGCAGCACTTCCAGCTCCCGCCGGGAGAGCATCGCCGACAACGTCGGGGAGATGCCTGATGGCGTTCCATAGATGAAAGGCCGCGCGGCAATTTTCACCGCCTGATTGGCTGCTGCGTGAACTAGGCCGACCAGCTGAAAGGGGCAGGTAAATCCATCGACGCAATTGATCGCCCCCGCTTGCATGCACTGCTGCATCAGCTTCCCGGCGTTTCCGGATGCGACCACGATCAGCTTGAGGCCTGGTTGAATCAGAAGCGCTTCTTCGATCAACCCGGGCGTTTCCTTGCCACGGACAAAGAGCTCGACGATAACGATCGCCGGATGGGTACGTCGGATGGCGCGAAGAAAGACGACCGGATCAGCCGTCTGCGAAACCACGCGCATCTCAGAATGTTCGAAGGCCCATACCAGACTCTCCCGAAGCGCCAGACGGTTTTCCAGAATGCCGATGCGCACCAATGACTTTGCCTGCTCAGGTCGCATCTGCCCCTTCTTTCAAAAAGCAGTATATCCGGATTTCCAAGATGTATGGCTAACGCTTACAGTGCTACCGCGGATCTAAGACCTCGGGACACGGGCATTGTTTGATGCCGCACGGCCTTGGGATCCCGGCTCTCCGACTCCCGCTTCACCGCCCTTCTGGCCGGCCGCAGTCACTTCGGAAGTGCGAGATAGAAGATCGAGTTCTCTCCAAACGCGCTGCGCAGCCACAGATCTCCCCCCATGCCCCGGGCGAGCTCGCGGGCGATCCACAGTCCCAGGCCGGAGCCCTCTCGTCGACTGGCCAAACGCGAGTACGGTTGAAATAAGAGCTCCTGATCCTGCCCCGAGATTCCAGGCCCCTCGTCCCTGAGCCATGCCACCACTCGCTCGGGTTCCGTCTGGGCGCCCAGCTCGAGTGTGCCAGGTGCAGAGTACTTGACCGCGTTCGTTAACAGGTTTGTGACAATCTGCTGCAGGCGCACCGGATCGGCCGAGGCCTCTATGTCCGGCATCGCGGACCAGGCGGTCTACCCTTTCAACGCGAAAGAACCGCCTGCTTCGGGCTTGGCATCGTGGCCGGCCGGATGGCGAGCGTAATGAGCGAGGCGGCGGTGCAGAAGGCTGTACTGGTGATGCAGTGGTCGCCGCGCCAGGTTCCGTCTTCGCGCTGAATGCTCGCCAGCCGGGCGCGGATCGATTTGCTCCATTTCGCCCAATCGCCACCACCGGATTTCGCAAAGGCCTCGGTGCTTAGCATGTAGGAGACGTGCTCCTCGCCGCCGTAGCTGCCAAACCCGCGTACAAACGCTTCATCCGACAAGTGCTCGCGCGCGGCAATCGCGGAGGGCGCATTCAGCTTCCCGGACTGCGAGGCCGTGCCCAACGCGCTTGCCGCCTTGTACAAAGCCACCCCCGCGCTGTCGTCGGTCTTAAACCGCTTCGACTTTGAATCATAACCGGTCATCATGTACTTCTCGGACAGCGCGAGCGACTCCGGCGACACCCGCGCCCCGACGCCTTTCGCGGCATACAGGCCATTGGCGGCGAAGGCGCTGGAGAGAACGGGGGCCCATCCATCCTTGGAGAAGCTGCCGTCCTTGCGCTGAGCGGCCTGAATCTTCGCGACGCAGAGATCCAGAGCAGCCGCAGCATGTCGGCGATCTTCGCCCAGTGGCATCGTCTTCACCGCTTCGCCGAGAAACTGCGCGGCGAGAAATGTATCGATCCCGCGCCCAAGCTTTCGCTGGGGAAGAGTTCCCTCCGGCTCGATGAATTCGTCGGCACCGGGAGCCCGCTCCACCGCGCGAACGACGAAGCCTAGCGCGCGGCGCGTCGAGTCGCGGTAGTCCCCCGAAACGGGGGTGTGACCGAGCCGGAGCAAGGCGATTCCAGAAAGGCTGGTGGTGGCAACGTCGGCGGGCGCATTGAGCGCTCCACCCCAGCCGCCTTCCTTGTTCTGTGCCTGCAGAAGCCACTTCAGCGGGCGAGCCTCGTCGGGGTCGGCCCGGAGCGGCAGCGTCTTGACGTCGGTGGGACCTGCCAGCAACACGGCGGCGACGGCGATAGTGTAAGCAAACATGTATTCTCCTGTTACCGGTAGAAACGAATCAGCGGCTGGAAAGATCT
>WNFC01011647.1_pt1 | contig 13023 bp, 10 predicted proteins | sample 5400541 | NCBI WGS metagenome assembly WNFC01 (sample SAMN13153342, study PRJNA577476) | soil metagenome | isolation source: 120 cm saprolite under Douglas fir tree site 2 hole 2 replicate 1 | place: USA:California | collected 2015-04-18
GGTCGCGAATACCGAGTGGACTGCCATGATTGGACAAAGCCCATGAGTCTGAGGGGGAAAATCGCGAGCGTGGCACTGACCGACACGGGAAAGGTGCGCGAGCACAACGAAGATATGATTGGCACCGAGGCCGACATCGGTCTCTTTGTATTGGCCGACGGCATGGGGGGCTATAACGCGGGTGAGGTGGCGAGCGGCATCGCCGTCAAGACCATCATCAATCTGGTTCGTGACGGGGTCATGCGCGAGGACCTGAGCGTGCCCGACGCGGAGACCGGATTGACGCGCCCGAGCATCATCTTGCGTGATGCGATTCACAGAGCCAATAAAATCATCTACCACACTTCCAAGACCCAGCCTCAATGTGAGGGTATGGGCACTACGGTGGTGTCGTGCTTGTTTCACGACAACAAGATGTCGATCGCGCATGTCGGGGATTCAAGGCTTTACCGCTTGCGCGACAATCGATTCGAGCAGATGACTCTGGACCATTCTCTGCTGCAGGAGCTGGTGGACCGGGGGTTCTACTCGCAGCAGGAGGCGCAGCGGGCCACCAACAAAAATTATGTCACGCGCGCCCTCGGAGTCGAGCAAAACGTCGAAGTGGAGATCCATGAGCAGCCGGTGCAGAAGTCTGATTACTACGTGCTCTGTTCCGACGGCCTCTCGGACATGATCGAGGATGAGGATATTCACTTAACAATCAGCACCTTTAGTGCTAATCTTGATACAGTTGCTAAACAATTGATACAGCTCTCTAACGATAACGGCGGGCGGGATAATGTATCGGTCATCATGGCGCATGTAGCCGAGCCGTTCCCCGCGCACCGGCGTATATTTGACAAAATCTTGGGATGGTTCGGTTAGGGATATGGAGTCTGAATGGCACGCCTGATGCTCAGCTTGGATGGTTCGATCCTGGCGGAATACAACATGAATAAAGAGCGCTATACGATCGGGCGCCTTCCGGACAACGATATTCGTATCGACAATCCGGCGGTGAGCGGTCATCACTCGCTCATCATCAATATTCTGAACGATTCCTTTTTGGAAGACTTGAACAGCACCAATGGCACGTATGTCAACGGCAAGCTGATCAAGAAACACGCCATGCAGCACGGTGACGTGATCACCGTCGGCCATCATCAGCTGCGTTTCGTCGACAGCCAGGACGGCGACGCCGAGCAGGACGAATTCGAAAAGACCATGGTCATCACCCCGAGTACTCAGGGTGAGGAACGCATTCGGCGGGTTGGCGTTGCGGTGGATCAAGCCGCCAAGGCCGTGGCGGCGAACAAGCGCCCCGGCGTGCCGGACAATGCGACGGCCCTGCCGAAGGCCAAGCTCCAGGTGTTGAGCGGCGCCTTCGCCGGCCGCGAATTGGAGCTCACCAAGGCGCTCACCACGCTCGGCCGTCCGGGCGTGCAAGTGGCGGCCATCACCCGCCGCGCCGAGGGTTATTTCATCGTGCACGTCGACAGCGGCAAGGAAAACGATTTCCCGCAGGTCAACGGCGTACCGATCGGACCTCAGGCCCGCCGCCTGAACGACAACGACGTGGTGCAGCTGGCGGGCGTGAAGATGGGGTTCTTCGAGAGCTAATTGCCGACGGTGATGATTCTCGTGATGAACCAGGCGGTGCCGACCGCCAGGAGAGCAGCGCTCACCGTCACCTGCGTGCCGGATCGAGCGAAAGGCGGCCAAAGGCGCCCGGCGGCTCGAAACAGTACCACGGCCATCCCCACCGCGGTTAGCTGACCGATCTCCACCCCGACGTTGAATCCCACCAGGGTCGACATCAGCATGTTTCGCGGCAAATGCAGGTCCTGCAACGCGCTTGCAAACCCGAGACCGTGGATCAAACCGAACCCAGTGGCCATGACGAAACGCGTTCTGACGGACCTGTCTACCGGTTGCAGACTGCCCAGCCACACGAAACTCGCCGCGGCCAAAGCAATCGAGGCAAGCAGCGCCGCCGGCATGTCCGGCCGCGCCGCGGCCGGAATCAACAGCACCGAGAACGACATCACTACGGCGACCAGGGCCGCCACGCGCCCCTCGCGTTCGCCATGGATGAGATTGCCGGCCGCAGCAAGCGCGATCGTCAAGCCGATCAGCGCTTCGACAGCCTCCCGATTGGCCTCGACGAGCCCCGTAACGGCAAGCGTCAATGTCAGCGAGTGACCCAAGGTAAAACCGGTGACGATCAGCAACACCTGCCGGGCATTGCGCGCCGTGACCAGCAGCGCCAGCATGAAGGCCAGGTGGTCGATTCCCGTGGCGATGTGCAAGACGCCCATCTCGACGAACTGGAGGAATCGCTCGCCGGCCGCCTGCGAGGGTTTCAGTTCGAGCTGCAGATTGCGCGCCGACACGGTGAGGATCGCTTCGCGCCCCGCGCCCGCCGCCGATTCGGCGTAGATGAAATGATGATGCGATGGCGCAACGTCGAAGAACGCACCGACGCGAATGTCGAGCGACTCTCCGGGCGGGCAGCGCATCTCGAGCCCGATCCGAATGTATCCGGCCTCCGATTCCAGCAGCCGGGGAGACCGCAACGGCGCACAGGGCTTGCCATCGACGGCGGCGGCGATTGTTTTCTCCACATGTGCGGCAAAAATCCGGGTGAGCGAACCATAACCTTCGCCAGGCAGAGTCAGGCGTGTCACCTCGCGCGCGCGCACCGTTACGATCCCGGTCAAGTGTCCGGACGCATAGGTCCAATGCGAAAAGGATTCGCTCCGTTCATGCGCCGGGAGCGGCCGGTTGACCATCGCGAGGACGAACGCAAGGAGCACGGCGATCAGGCCTGCACTCCTCCGCAGGCGCAAGGGCGTCAAGCGCAGCGCTCCTCGGTCACCGCCCGGTCTCGCGAAGCGCCGCCACTCTCTTCCCGGCCGGACGCACGTCCACGAATATCGGCGATGACCACGCGCGCTCTTCGGTGGCCTCCAAGCAATCATCGGTGGGCTTGGTTTTCTTCGGATCGCCCGAGCATAAGTTGACTCGAGTGCAGCGTCCGGCCGCGTCGAACTTGCAGCGCAGCTGTCCGCCGTTGACGGCCGGCGACGGCTCCTGGATGGCGCGCACGTAGTAAAGCGCATCTCGGCCCGTGCGCAGGAATTCCGGATCGGAGAAACGCACCGAGCACCCCGCGTCATTGGGAGGGCACTTCAGCGTCAACCAAGGATCCTCGATCAACCCGCCGACGGGCTCCGAGCGATTGTGCTGAGGATGAATCCTAACCACCTCGATTCGCGTGATCTGCCGCCGTCGGTCCGTCGGATTGAAGCACTCGTTGTGGCACAGCGTCTCGAGGCGCTTGGGTCCCAGCACCTTGCGCTGGAAATCCGGGCAGCCGGGCTTTTGCACGAAGGCGCCGACGGCCCTGACTTCGAACTCGGGATTGGCGTTCATTTGCACCCCCGATCCCATGGGCTGCCGTCCTCCGGGGGCATTGAGGAGGTCCATCCACAGCAGGATGCGCTCGCCGCTGGTGGCATAGACGTTGCGCGCCTTGAGCGCATCCCAGATCGCGCCGCGGCTTCGGCTCGCGGCGTGGACCGCGACCAAGCCTCCGGTGATGGACATGCTGTTCGTGCGTTCCACATCCCAGGTGGCCCAGGACGAGGAATACAAATCCGGTGTCACCGGCCGGCTCTCTGCCTTCGGCTCCGCCGGCGCCGGCAAGAAAAATCGCTTGGCGTCCGGACTCGATAGACGCAACAGCAAAATCGAATTCCAGCGCGCCACTTCTTTGTAACCCTCGCCGGGCATGGCGTTGTGGTTATCGGTCGAGCCGATCATGCCGAATCTGAAGCGCAGGGGATCTTGGCCCTCTCGATCTTCGCCAAGCGCCAAAATATATTGCACCGAGCCCAGCGGGTTGTGATGCCAGGTGGGCAGGAAGCAATCACGGCACTCACCCGCGTCGAGCCACTCTTCGGTCTCGGCCCCCGGTACGGCAAGAAATCCGGCTGCCGCGAAACCCACCGGCGCGTCCAATTCTCGCTGCCGCGCCTCACGCTCCCGCCGCTCGCACTCCTCCGCCGGCAAATGCTGCGCGTCGCAACGGGAGCGAATGATGCGTCCCGCCTGCCAGCACATGGGGAGATAATCCTGGGTGGGCGCCGGACAAACCTTTTCGCCGTCGGGTCCGATCAGATATTCGCGCCAGGACCGATACTCCTCCGAGTTGCCATGCCCGGAATACACTTCGACCAACTTTTGACGAGGATCGTGGGCGTCGGCCGGCGTCAACTCGTGCGCCCAATCCGCACTGGGGGGATTCGACAATCCCCACGCCGTGCCATGCGGAATCACCAGCGCTTCGAAACCCCACTCGTCGAGCTTGCGGGACAAGTCCTCCGGCCGCAGCGCCACTTCGAAGCAATTGTCCGGTAACGCCTTGGTGTCCACGTTCTCTGCGCATACCGGTACTTTCGACAGCTCCTGCATCATCGCCACGTACCCGCTCACCCTGGGCTCGCGCTCGCGCATCTTCGTGAGCACCGGCAGGTCGGGATCGAAATACGGCGGCATGGGCGAAATGGAGCGCCGCGGCAAATGCGCCTCGTCTTGATCGCGGAAAATCACATTGCGGTGCCCGTAGTGGTTCTCACGGGTCGTGCCGGCCTGGGTCCACTCGAACCCCGTAAAGGTGATCAGGTCTTCGGTGCCGCCGTTGCTGCCCACGGCTGAGCACTGCCTGAGAACCTTCTTGTTTTCGCTCCACTGACGGGGTGTCAAGGTTTCCGCATGATCGGTGAGGGAGAAGAAGTCCAACGACGAACAATAGCGGGCGAAATCGCAGGCATCCGCCGGGGGATGCGCCCCAGTGCCGCCGAATACCGGCAGCGAGAAGACAAAGGCATCCCAGGAAACGGTGCTGTGAACATGCAGATCGCCGAATAAAATCTGCTCACCCTGCGATGGGGCACTTCGAAGCGCATTCATGAGATCGGCCGGACGAGCCGCATCGCTGACCGTCCCGACGGGGTCGACCCGCGCATCTTTGAAATCCGCGGTGGATTCGCTGAGCGTGCCGGTCGATTTGTGCGGACCCGCCCCCGCCGGCGCGGACAGCGCCGCGAGAGCGGCGGCGGCGAGCACCAGCGGCAGACGGAACTTGTTGATCAGCGTGATGCATTTCATGTCGTAAACCCGGGTGAGTTGAATGAATCAGTTCTGCGAGCCCGAGTGCGTGTCGGGAGCGATATCGATGCGCGCTGACTTGCGCAGTGACGCGAGCAAATCCGCAAGGGCGGCTTCCTGCTTTTCGCGCAGGGCATCAGCTTGCACCAGATCGTGGATGCTCTGCAGGCTCGGTACAGCACCATCGACGCGCCGATTCAAATAGAGCAGCAGAACGCCATGGCCGAACGCGGCCGGCTCGGTCGCCTCCCCGGCCTGAAGACGATCCAATTCATCGGCCAAAGGCGGCCCGAAATAATTGGCGAGCGTCCGTACAGTCGCCAATTGCGCGGGCGGCACGAATGGCAGGACATCAGTGGCGCGCTGCAGGGACTCGAGGGTCTGACCGGCACGCACGCCGGCCCGCGCCGAATCGGCTTTCCGCTGCGCTTCCTCCATGTTGGGAAACGCCCGCGACTCGAAATAAAGCGGCGTCACTTGAAACTCTGCCGGGCTGGCATAGGCGCTTCGATGCGATTGGTAAAAGGCGCCGATCTCGGATTCCCGCACGGATTGCGAGGAGACTTCCGAGTTCACCCGGTTGATCGCGGCGCGCACCAAGGCTGCACGCACCTCCGGATCGGTTTCGGCGGCACCGCTATCCAGAGCGTGCTGCACGAGCAGCTCTTCGTCGATCATCCTCGACACCACTCGCTTGCGGGCGGCCGGTTCCGAGTCTCGCAGACGCGCATCGAGACCCGCGACCGTCCGGTCGACGCTGGCTGTCTCGATTTCTCGGCCATTGACGCGCGCGGCGACTCCGGGCAGGAAACCTATGGGGATCCGTGCAGCGTGGAGGATCTGAATCGCCGACAGCAGGCAGCCGGTCAATGCGCCCGCGATCAGCCAAGCACGCCTCGCTGCAGACGTCATGGGTTATCGCGTGATCGTTTGAACACCCGATCCAAGATGATGGCGAGGATGACGATCGCGAGGCCCGCCTCGAAACCCATCGCAATATTCACCGAATTGAGCGCCCGCACCACCGGCTTGCCCAGGCCGTCGGCGCCGACCAGGGCAGCAATCACCACCATCGAGAGACTGAGCATGATGCATTGAGTGACGCCGGCCATGATCGTCGGCAAGGCATGCGGCAGCTCGACCTTGAACAAGAGCTGGCGGCGCGTGGCGCCGAATGCCTCACCCACGTCGAGCAGGTGTTTGGGCACGGAAGAAATACCGAGATGCGTCAGCCGGATGGGTGCGGGAATCGCAAAGATCACGGTGGAAATCAATCCCGGCACCACGCCCAGGCCGAACAGAACCAAGGTTGGGATCAGATACACGAAGGTCGGGATGGTCTGCATCAGATCCAGAATGGGATGCAGGAATTTGTAGATCCAGGGCCGATGCGCAGCGGCGATGCCGATGGGCACGCCGAGCAGCACGCACACCAAGGTTGAGAACAGCACCAGCGAGAATGTTTGAATCGTCGCGTCCCAGTAGCCCAGGTTATCGATGAGCAGCAGCGATCCCAGGATGAAGACGGTGAGCGCCGGGGAGCGATGCAAAAAGAACGCGCCCGCGGTCAATACGACGATGAGCAATAACGCCGGGACGCGCATGAGCAATGACGTCAGCGCAGTGATCACCGTACCCAGCGCGGTGGAAACTCCGTCGAAGAAACGCTGCGCATGGTGCATGGCGAATTGGACTCCATTGTTGAGCCACGCCCCCAAGGGGATCTTGTGCCCGATCACCCAGTCGTTCGCCTCGCCGAGACGATCGGCGAATCGGTGCAATTCAGATGTGTACAGACTTCGGCGCACCGCCTCGGCGCCGGGCTTGCCGTCGACGGTGGTCACCCCCGTGAGCCATCCATCGAGCAGTGCGGTATGCGCGGCGAGAAAGCGGCTCGCAGCCTTGGTTCCGTCCAAGTGGTCATCCAGAATGAGCGCCATCATCTGACTCTCGATTTCCGGGGTGAACTCGAGATTCGTCAGCAGCGCTCCGACGTTGGGGCATTCGGCAAGATAGCCGGTGCGCACATCGGTGTAGATCGTCGCGCCGCCGTAGCCGGCACCGAATGTATCGTCGCCTCCCGAGAGATAGTCGATGTGGTACTTGAGATTCATGGGGTGCGGCGACCAGGCCAGGAACACGATCCAGTCCGATCTGCGGATCGCGCGGTCGACCTCGCTGAGCATGCCTTGTTCGCTTGATTCGACCAGCGTCCAATCGCCCAGGCCGAAGCGGTTCTCGGCGATGATGGTGCCGATCATCCGATTGCCGTTGTTGCCGGGTTCGATGCCGATGATTCTGCGTTTGAACCGTTCGGCATGGGCGCGCAAGTCCGCAAAATTCTTCACGCCGGCGGCAGCAACATAAGAAGGAACCGCCAGGGTGTACTTGGCGCCTTTCAGATTCGCCCGCACCACCTGCACCGATCCGTCGGCCAGAAAGGGCTTGCGATCCTCCTCCATGCTGGGCTGCCAGTCGCCGAGATAGACATCTATTTGCCGATTCTTGATCGACGCGTAGGTGACTGGAATCGACAGGATCTGCGTGACCGTTCGATAACCCAGCGCCTGCAGCAGACGCGAGGTAAGCGCGGTGGTGGCTGTGATGTCGGTCCATCCGACGTCGGAAAAACGCACGATGCCACAGCTCGCGGGCTCTGCGACGCCCGTGGCCGCGTGGGCCGGGTCCGCGGGCGCTGGGTCCGCGCCCGCCGACGCCGCCGCCACCGCCCCCGCGACGACCGACAGCCATAGGCCCGCCGTCACCACGGCTTCGCGCAACAGAGCGCGCATGCACGACCCGGCCGTCTCAGCGCCTATAAGTGGGCTCCTCCGCATCCAGGATCGCCTTGATGTTGTCCAGATGATCGATCGCGAGTCGTCCGTAGTCGCGCCATTGCCGCTCCGTCAGTGCTGCCACCGAGTCAGGCACGATGCGCAACGCCTTGCCGGCGGCATAGCAAGTGAGCAGCGTCTCCGCTGCGCGCTCGAAATAGTACAGTTCGTCGAACGCCGCGGCGACATGAGAACCGATGACGAGGACACCGTGATTGGCCATCAGCAGCACGGTCTTCCCCCCGCCCATCAAATCGGCCACGCGATCGCCCTCGCTGTCCGACAGCGCCATACCGGAGAAGTCGCTGTCCAGCGCCACTCGTCCGAAAAAACGCATGGTGTTCATGTCGATAGGGTACATCGTCGGATCCTGGAGACAGGCTAGTGCCGTTGCGTACTTCGGGTGCAGATGCATCACGCAGCGCGCCCCGGGCAATCGCGCATGCAATCTTGCGTGCAGATGCCAGGCGGTGGGATCGGGCGCGTCCTCTCGCGCCAGCGTGCCAGGGTCGTTCGCGTCGAGCAGAAGTAGATCACCCGCGGATATGCGGGAAAAATGCCGGCCGCGCGGATTGATCAAGAATTTGGCACCGTCGGCGGACACGGCTACGCTCAGATGATTGGCTACCGATTCGTGCATGTTCAGGCGCGCAAACCAGCGAAATGCGGCTGCCAGATCGATTCGAGCCGTTCGATGATCCGGCGCGGGCGTTGCGGAGGCCGGTGCGGATGTTGCGGAGGTCGGTGCGGATGCGGCTGTCATGATTAACTCCGGCTATCAACGTTGCGAGGTCGCCCAATGGGGGTGAGTCCAGACGGCAGGCTGCTCGCGCGGCAACGACGATTTTCCACGTAGAACATCGCTCATCTTCTCGGCAATCATGATGGTGGGCGCATTGGTGTTACCGCTCACGATGGCGGGCATGACCGAGGCGTCGATGACCCGCAGGTTGGCGACGCCATGAACCCGGCATTGCGAATCGACCACCGAGCTCCGGGGATCCAGTCCCATGCGGCAGGTCCCCACCGGGTGATAACAGGTTTCGACGCTGCGCCTCACCCAGGCGTCGATATCCTCGTCGCCCTGAATCGCCGCGCCGGGATTCAGCTCCTCGCCTCGATAGGGGGACAAGGCGGGCTGGGCCAGAATCTCTCGGGTCAGGCGCACGGCCGTGCGCAAATCTTCTCGATCTTGGCGGTCGGCGAGGTAGTTGAAGCAGATCGACGGCGCCGCCGCGGGATCCGCCGAGCGGAGGGTCACGCGGCCCAAGCTTTTCGGCCGCATGAGGTCGATATGGACCTGGAAGGAATGCATACCGACATCTTCGACCGTTCCCGGTTTGATCGCCAAGGGCATGAATGTGAGCTGCAGATCCGGTTGCCGGATTCCCGCGCGGCTGCGCAGAAATCCGCCCGCCTCGAAATGATTCGAGCCCGCGAGGCCCCCGAGGCCGGCGAACCAGCGTAGGCCGGTCAGTATTTTCCCAATGCCTCGATTCGCGCCGAATATCGACACGGGTTGCAGGCAGCGGTGCTGGATGACGAGATCCGGATGATCGTTGAGGTTCGCGCCCACCGCCGGCAGCTCGATGCGCGTTTCGATGCCGGCGGCGGCAAGTTGGGCGGCAGCGCCGATACCGGACAATTGCAGAAGTTGCGGAGAATTGATCGCGCCGGCGGAGAGAATCACCTCGCGGTCGGCGTAGGCGGTCGCCGCCGGATTGCCATTCGCGCCCTGATTGCCTTGAGCAGCCCGATCGCTTTGTGCAACCCGATCGCCCTGAGCAAATTCTATTTCGCCGTTCGGATCATGGGAGATGCCATAACCGGCTTGCGCCGCCGCCTGAACGAAGGCGGAGGCCAGCGGCGACGCCTTGAGATCGGGCGCGAACACCGCGAGCGGACCCGAGCCGCCATGGTAGGGATCGGCGCCGTGCAGATGCCGCTCCGCGCGTTTGAAGTAGGGGAGGACATCCGCATATCCCCATCCCGACAGCCCTGATTCAGCCCAGCCGTCGTAATCGCCCGCATGCCCGCGGATATAGACCATGCCGTTGATGGACGAGGAACCGCCGAGCACCCTGCCTCGCGGATGAGTCAGGCGCCGGCCGTCCAGATGCGGCTCCGCGTCCGACACGTAGTTCCAATTGAACCGGTCGGAACTCAATAGACTGCCCACGGCCGAGGGCATGTCGATTCGCCAGCTACGGTCCTTGGGTCCCGCCTCGATCAGAAGGACGCGGATTTGGGGATCTTCCGTCAGACGCGCGGCCAGCACACAGCCTGCTGAGCCCGCGCCCACGATGATGTAATCGTAGTGCGTCTCGGTCACGAGCGGATGGCGTCGTAGCAAAGTCTGTGAAAATGGCGCACCAGGTGCTCGCTGCGGTTGTCGAAGCCCTCGCCGATCACATAGCGCCCGCGCTCGAATCCGAACGACCGCAGCCCCTTCTGGTTTGATTTATTGAGCTGGATGTCCTCGGGTCCCAGCTCCTCGTTCATCCACCGGATACAGGCCTTGGTCACCTCAGGTATAGCCCTGCCCTCAACTGAGTAATATCCAAATCGCAGCATCGAGGTTTCGGGCCCCGTCGGATTCATGATGAAGGTGCCCACCACGTCGGCGTAGGGAAACGCATAGATCGTGGAGTTGGGCCACAGACCGAAATTGAAGAACCAATCGGTTTGCCAGCTCGCGCCGGCCAGCGGCAGTCCATAGGCCTGGGTAGCGCCCTGCTTCGGCGGACCGATATAGGTCCACCAATCACCATGAGGCTTGAGCGTATAGCCGGCAAAATCGATGAGCTGCACCAATTGTTTGTGCGCGGGACCCGATTGATCGAAGTGATATCCCTCGATGGAATTCTCCTGGATGACTTTCCAGTTGGCCGCAACCGGGACGTCGACTTCCTCGAGCAGCGTCAGCCGATCGAGGTCCGGTATGAATCGGCGTATTTCGGCTTCCGCACCGGGCGCCACCTCTGCCATCGGCTTCGCCGCGGGGTCGAGATTAACGAATACGAAGGATGCGAACACCGCGGCTTGGACCGGCTTCAACCCATGCGCCGCCTTATTGAAGCCCGGAACGCCCTGGGTGTTAGGGGCACCGCGAAGACAGCCGTCGAGAGAGTATGTCCAGGCGTGGTAGCCGCAGGTCAGCATCGATACCTTGCCGCGCCGCGACTCGACCAGCCGATTGCCCCGATGCTGGCCAACATTGTGAAACGCGCGAATTTCACCGTCACGCCCCTTCACGACGATGACGCTTTGCTCGAATATCTGGTGCGTCACGAACGTTCCCGGTTCGCGCAGCTCATTGACATGCGCGACCAGGTGCCAGGATTTGAAAAAGATCTTGGCCTTCTCCTGCTCGAACACGGCTTGGTCGTAAAAGAACCGCGGCGGCAAGGCATAGCCTGCCTCCTGATCCGCAACGCTCCAGCTGGCTTCGTCGATACTCATGAGAGATTCCCTCGAAGGATGTCGAGCCCCAAGCTACGGCGCATTCACTGGCCTCGCCTGCTGAAAAGCGTCATGATGATGTCGAATTTTCACTTAAGGTGGCCTGTGCGCAAGGTGGCCTTTCTGCTCCTGCCGGAGTTCTCGAATCTCGGTATCGCGGCCGCGACGGAGCCCCTGTTCATCGCCAACTGGCTGGCGCAGCGCGCCGTGTTCGACTGGAAAATCATTTCCGCGGACGGCCAGCCGGTTCGCGCCAGCAATGGGCGGCTGGTGCCGGTGGACGGTGATCTCACCTCTGCCGCGGACTGCAAGACCGTGTTCGTCTTGGCCAGTTTCGATCCTCAACGGAGCCTGCGCGAGCGGCAGGTCGTTCGCTGGCTCAAGCGCATCGCGAAGTTCGGCGTCGAGATCGGCGGGATCGAAAACGGCAGCCTGGTGCTTGCCGAGGCCGGGCTCCTCAACGGACATCCGGTCGCCGTGCATTGGGACAATACCATCGGCTTTCAGGAACACTACCCCAAGACCCGCGCCGTCACCCAGCTCTATGTGCGCAGCGGCGGGCGCATCACCTGCGCCGGCGCCTCGGCCATCCTCGATTTGATGATTGCCTGGATCGGGTGGCACGCGGACGCCGAGCTCGCCGGCGAGGTTGCCGAGCACTTGCTGCTCGGCCGACCGCGGGCAGCGGAGACCGGACAGCGGGTCGCCGCAACGCCCGCACCCTCGAGCTCGGATGCCGCAGTCGTCCAGGCGCGGGCCATCATGCTGGCGCACATCGACGAACCGCTCACCTGCCGCGAAATTGCCCGCCGGATCGGACTCTCGCTACGCCAGATCGAACGCCGCTTTCGAGATGAATTGGGCTGCTCGATATTGCAGCACTACCGGCAGATCCGCATCGCGAAAGCCCATCAACTCCTACAGCAAACGGAACTCAGCGTGACCGAAGTCGCGTTCTCCTGCGGATTCTCATCTCCCGAATACTTCTGCCGGCTGTACCGGGCCTACTTCAGCTGTTCGCCCAGCCGCGACCGTCGACAGTCCACGACGGCTCCGGTTTTGCGGCGGCAAATGCCGCGCGGAGATGCCTAGAGACGTGTCCCGCGGAAACGTCATTCGGGCACCCGGTTACGCATGATCCGCCTGGGACGTGTCCGCCACGCGGTTAACGTTTCCGCGGAAACGTCGCACTGGTCTCGGCACGTACGTTCGACTGGCTGGGCCCGACACTGTCGGTTAGGGAGTAAACCCGCGGCGTGTGAGTCGGCCCGGGTCAAAACTCAGCGCAAGGTCACCGCCACGCGCTGGCTGATTCCACACAGCAGCTCATAGGGGATGGTGTCCGCCCACACCGCGATTTCCTCCACCGGCAGCCCCTCTCCCCACAGCATGACGGGGTCGCCCAGTGCCGGCGGTCGACGAAGATTGGTGACATCGATACCGATCATATCCATCGACACCCTGCCCGCCAGGCCCGCGCGTTCGCCGTTGACCAGCACCGGCGCTCCCGAGGCCAAACTCCGCGGATATCCGTCGCCGTATCCCACAGCCGCCACCGCCAAGCGCGTGGGGC
>WNFC01008719.1_pt1 | contig 13022 bp, 8 predicted proteins | sample 5400541 | NCBI WGS metagenome assembly WNFC01 (sample SAMN13153342, study PRJNA577476) | soil metagenome | isolation source: 120 cm saprolite under Douglas fir tree site 2 hole 2 replicate 1 | place: USA:California | collected 2015-04-18
AACGAGCAGACTGACCAATGCGTGATGGCGTTCGAGGAGGTCGCTCCGGCCGGCACTGCAACGCCACTGCACCTTCACCACGACAGCGACGAGGTGATGTTCGTTCTGAGTGGCGAATTCAGCTTCAAAATTGGCGATGAATTGAGCACTGGTGGACCCGGTACCTGCGCATTCATGCCGCGCGACATCCCACATGCCTGGAAGAATAGTGGAACCGAGGTAGGGCGAGCGTTTTTCATGTACGCTCCAGGCGAAGCAGGGAAAGTATTCGAAGAGATGAGACGAATGCAGCGCCCGGCCGCAACAATGAGCGATCCTGAGGTCGCGCAGCTATTCCAACGCTACGGTTGGGAAATCGTCGGACCGCCTCCGTTCTGAGGCAAATACCTCTCCCTAACATCGGGAGAGGTCGCGCGCCGTCTTCGCGGCGCGGGTGAGGGACCGTCAGAAAATTATGCGCGTGGTTAGACGGGCGATTTTGAATCACTGCTCATCGCCGGTAGGCCACGGTAGGCAGAATTCGTGATGGCGCGCAGCGCGCTGAATAAGGATCCTCTCTTGGCGCCCAGAAGAAGGGCGCCCTTCTCCCCCTGAAAGGGGGAGAGCTTCAGAGGGGAGAGCCTTGCAGCAGAAATGCTCAGGCGAACAGCATCTCGGACATTGCACCGCCAGGAGGCATCATTGGCATCACTGCCTCCTCTTTCGGTATCACGATATCAATCAGGACCGGGCCCGGGGTGGCGAACGCCTCCTTCAGCGTCGGCGCTAACTCGGCAGACCGCTCAATGCGAAAACCCCTGGCGCCGTATGCGTCGGCAAGCTTGACGAAGTTCGGGACCGACATCGCCGAATACGAGTAGCGCTCCTGGTAAAACTTCTCCTGCCATTGACGCACCATCCCGAGGAAGTGGTTGTTCAGGATGATGACTTTGACATCGACGCCGTACTGCACCGCGGTCCCCAACTCCTGAATGTTCATCTGGATCGAACCGTCGCCGGAAACTACCACCACCCGGCGGTCAGGAGCTGCGAATTTGGCGCCGATTCCGGCCGGCAGTCCGTAGCCCATCGTCCCGAGGCCGCCTGAAGTCAGCAGCGAGCGCGGCCGCTCGAAGGGAAAGAGTTGGGCAATCCACATCTGATGCTGGCCGACGTCGGTCGCGATGATGCAATCGCCTTTGGTCAGATTGTGCATCTCCTCGATGACGTGCATCGGCGAGACCGAATCCCGTTCACGAACCTTGCCGTTTTCGTAAAGTGGCCGCTCGCGTTTCCATTGCAGGATCTGCTGGTGCCATGTCGCCCAGTCGAGCTTGCGGCGGCCGAGCGATTCGCGCTCGCGCACGAGCTTAAGCATGTCCTCGAGGATGCTTTTGATGTCACCGACGATCGGAATATCGACGCGCACGTTTTTGGAAATCGAGGACGGATCGATGTCCATGTGGATGATCGTTTTGGCCTTGGGCGCAAAGTCCGCAATCCGGCCGGTGACGCGATCGTCGAAGCGCGCGCCGACGGCGATCAGGCAATCGGTGTTGCACACCGCAGTATTGGTGCCGTAAGAACCGTGCATCCCCAGCATCCCCAGACACAGCGGGTCAGATGCGGGGAACGAACCGAGGCCCATCAGGGTCTCGCATATGGGAATCCCGAGTCCGCGCACGAGTTGCAGCAGTTCGGGCGCCGCGCCCGACCATTGCACGCCCCCGCCGACGTAAAACAACGGCGTATCGCTTTGCTCGATGGCATCGACGGCGCGTTCGATCTGGCGCGGATTGCCCTTAATCGTCGGTTTGTAACCGCGAAGGTCCACCCGATCCGGATAGCTGAACGGGTATTCCGCCTGCTGCACATCCTTGGGCACGTCGACCACTACCGGGCCCGGGCGCCCGGTGCCGGCGATATAGAAGGCTTCTTTGAGGTAACGGGCCAGATCACGTACATCTTTGACCAGGAAATTGTGCTTGGTGCACGGCCGCGTGATGCCCACGATATCAGCTTCCTGGAAAGCGTCGTTGCCGATGAGCGAAGTCGAAACCTGACCGGAAATGACTACCAGCGGCGTCGAATCCATATACGCGTCGGCGATCCCGGTCACCGCATTAGTGGCGCCCGGCCCCGACGTCACCATCACCACTCCGGGCCGTCCGCTTACGCGAGCGTAGCCTTCCGCCATATGCGTCGCACCCTGCTCATGACGCACCAGCACGTGCTTCAACTTGGAATCGAGCAAGGCGTCGTAAGTCGGCAGGATGGCACCACCAGGATAACCGAAGATTACGTTGGCGTCTTCTGCTATCAGACTTTCAATTATAATCTGGGCCCCCGTGATCTTCTTCATTAGCCATCCTCGCCAGCCCTGCTGGCCACCCTTGGAAGAATCTGCAAGTGTATACTATTTGCCGGTTTGCAGACAATGAACCCTGTTTTTCACTACTGCCCAAATCGAACAGCACCCCTTTTTTGATCTTCTTCAAGCCCGGATAAAGGAGAGCGATCAGGAAGCATGAATCATTCGGTGCGAAGGTAAAATTAACAGGGCAAACGGTCGCAAATCGATTGAGCGGAATTACGCGAATGCTGCAAGAAGAATCGTGGATCCAATGCACTATACGCCATTACCGCGGTCTACTCCGGTTGCATCATAAAACCTGATCGCCTATAAGAGGGCCCTATACTCCATGGCAGAAGCGGGTACCATTTTGCCGCCCGCCCCGGTGCTCGAAATTCTTGAACGAGCCTTGGCGGGCGAGACGCTTACGGAGCGCGATGCGGTTCGGCTGATCGAATGCTCGGACGCCGAATTGCCCTCCGTGCTGCGCGCCGGGGCGGAAATGCGCGACCGCGGCAAAGGCCGCGAGGTCACTTATTCGCGCAAGGTTTTCCTGCCGGTTACGAATTTGTGCCGCGATCGTTGCACCTACTGTACCTTCCGCAAGGACCCGGGCGAGCCGGGGGCGTGGACGATGACGCTGGCGGAAATTGAGCAATGGTCTCGGCGCGGGCGTGAAATGGGTTGCAAGGAAGCCCTGATGTGCCTCGGCGACAAACCCGAGGTGGCATTTCGCGAATACCGGGACTTGCTGGCTGCTCGTGGCGCGCGCAGCACAATCGAATACGTTGCGTTCGCTTGCGAAACCGCACTCTATCAAGGCCTGCTGCCGCACACCAATGCCGGCATCATGACGCGCGAGGAGATGGGCAGATTGCGCCCACTCAATGCCAGCATGGGACTGATGCTCGAGAACATTTCGCCGAGACTGCGCCATCGTGGCGGCGTCCATCAATGGGCGCCTGACAAGGACCCCGCCGTGCGGATGCGAATGCTCGACGAGGCCGGGGCACTGCACATACCGTTTACTACTGGTATACTACTTGGAATCGGCGAAACGGCAGCGGAACGGGCGCAGAGCTTGATAGCGATTCGTCAATCGCATGAGCGCTACGGTCACATCCAGGAAGTGATCATCCAGAATTTCCGGGCCAAGCCGGATATCCCCATGGCCGATGCGCCCGAACCGGACGCGGGCGAAATGGCGCGCGCGATCGCGACGGCGCGGCTGGTGCTGGGCCCGAACATGAATGTGCAGGCGCCGCCCAATCTCTCGCCGCACGAAATCGAACTGTTCCTCCAGGCGGGAATCAATGACTGGGGCGGGATCTCGCCGCTCAGCAAAGATTACGTCAACCCCGAGGCGCCATGGCCGCATCTCGAAGCGTTGGCGATGCGCTGTGCGCGGGCCGGCTTTCACCTAAAACAGCGGCTTGCGATTTACCCCGAATTTATCGATCCCGAGTGGGTCGCTCCGGCGATGATGCCGGCGATCACGCGGGTTGCGAACGAGCTTTTGTTGGAGGTCTGACGTGAACCTCGAGGAATTGCGCCGCCATGCGGATGAAGTTGAAGCGGCGCCGCTAGGCGCGTTGATGGATCAGGCGTCGCCGGGTGTGCGGGCCGCGCTCAAGCACGCCGTCGCATGCCAGGAACTGACCCCTGAGGAAGGATTGCTGCTCTACACGGCGCAAGGCGACGATCTGCGCGCGACCATGAAATGCGCGGATTTGGCCCGGGCCGAAGACGTCGGCGACGAAGTCACCTATGTCGTCAACCGCAACATCAATTTCACCAATATCTGTTTCGTCGGCTGCCAGTTTTGCGGATTCAAGCGCCAGAAATGGGAGTCCGACGCCTATGATCATTCGGATGAAACCATCCTGGCCAAGGTGCGCGACGCCGTTGCGCGCGGCGCCACTGAAGTCTGCATGCAGGGCGGCATCAATCCCGATATGCCGGCCTTGAAGTACCGCGACCTGCTGTTGGCGATCAAATCGGAATTCCCGGAAATCCATATTCATGCGTTCTCGCCGATGGAAATTATGTATGGCGCGCGGCGCACCCAGATGGACTATCCGGAATACATCGGAATGCTGCGACAGGCTGGTCTGGGCTCCATTCCCGGCACTGCGGCGGAAATCCTCGACGACAGCGTGCGCGAGGTCCTCAGTCATAAGAAAGTCGACGTCGCGACCTGGGTCGAGATTATCTCCACCGCGCATGCGCTCGGCGTGCCTACTACCTCGACCATCATGTACGGGCATATCGAGAGTCCCCGTCAGGTGGTCAATCACCTCAATATACTTCGCAGCATTCAGAAACAAACCAACGGGTTTACGGAATTTGTACCGCTGCGCTTCATCCACGAGAACACGGTGCTGTTCCGCAAGGGTCTGGTGTCGCCGCCGCCCATCGGGTTTCTGGACTTTCAGATGTACGCGTTTTCGCGGCTGTTTCTGCGCGGATGGATCAAAAACCTCCAGACCTCATGGGTTAAGCTCGGCGTTGAGCTTGCCGCGATAACGCTCAAGCTCGGCTGCAATGATTTTTCCGGTACATTGATGGAGGAAAGCATCACCGCCCAGGCCGGCGGTACCGCCGGTGAATTCGTCCCAGTTGACTTGATTGAAGAAAAAGCGCGCGAGATGGGTCGAGTCGCGGTCGAACGCAGCACGACTTACAAGAAACTCTACGGCAGAAAAGCACCTAATGGCGCCCGGCCGCTAGCTGTCTGTGATGGGAGCGTCATCAATCAACCGGACTGAGGCGGGCACATCCATGCGTGCGCCGGAGAGCGCGGAACGCGGCGCACGCCAGGTCTATTGAAAAAACTGTCGCCCAAGGTCACGGTCACCACACTCGCGGGGGGAGTAGGTGCGGCAAAGTTTATTCGCGGGCTGGTTCAGCGCATCGAGCCACGGCGGCTGACCGTGGTCGTCAACACCGGCGATGATGAGCTGTTCTACGGACTCCATGTTTCGCCGGATCTAGACACGGTCAGTTACACCCTGGCGGGAGTAGTAAACCGCGCCGACGGATGGGGCCGTGCCGGTGAAAGCTTCCGCGCACTGGAAGCCCTTGGCCAGTTCTACGGCAAGCCATGGTTCAAGCTTGGCGACCGCGACCTCGCCACCCATCTGTATCGCACCGAACGCTTGCGCGATGGCGCCTCGTTGACCCAGGTGACCGCCGAAATTGCGCAGCGCCTCGGGGTGAAGTCGCGGGTGTTGCCGATGAGCGATGACCGGGTACATACGCATGTGAAGCTCAAGGGCAAGCCGCCGATGCCGTTCCAGGAGTACTTCGTCAAGCGGCGCGCGCAAGGTGCGGTCGAAGCTGTTGAATTACGAGGGGTCGAAAATGCACAGCCCGCGGAAGGCGTGATCGCCGCCATTACGGCAGCTACGGCCGTAATTCTGGCGCCGTCGAATCCGTTCGTCTCGCTGGGACCAATCCTTCAACTTCGGGGCGTACGCGAGGCGCTCAAATCGGTGCGCCGACGTGTTGCCGCGATAAGCCCGATCGTCGGCGGCAAGTCTGTCAAGGGGCCAGCCGGCGCCATGATGCGCGGTCTGGGCCACGAGGTTTCGCCGCTCGGCATTGCGCGGCTATATCAGGATTTCACAGGAGTCTTCGTGCTTGACCAGCTCGACAGCCGTTATGTGGAATCGATTCAGGAGCTCGGACTGCAGGCGATAGCGGCCGATACGATTATGACCACACCGGCGAAAGCCGCCGCCCTGGCGGACATGGTTCTCGGCGCAATTGGGGTGTAGGCTAAAAGGAAAAGACTGGCTTGAGGCATGTCCCACCAATTATGCAATCTCTGACGCTCACCGCGATCGAAGGCCTCCCGATGATCAGACGCGGCGATGATCTCGCCCGGCTTATTATCGACGCGCTGCGCTCGATGGATTTGCGGCTTCAGAACGGTGATATCCTGACGGTCTGCCAGAAGATTGTATCAAAGGCGGAAGGCCGGCTGGTCAGTTTGAAAGAAATCGACCCATCGCCGCTGGCGCAACAATTCGCCGCAAGATGGGACAAGGATCCTCGTGAAGTCGAGCTGGTAATGCGTCAGACCAGCCGTATTGTGCGGATGGACAACGCCGTCCTCATCGTCGAAACCGGTCCTGGATGGGTCTGCGCCAACGCGGGCATCGACCAGTCCAACAGCCTTGGCGACGACGTCGCTATCCTCCTGCCAGAGGACGCCGACGCGTCCGCGGCGCGAATTCGCCTCGACCTGAAACAAATGACCGGCGCGGACGTCGCCGTGCTCATTACCGACACCTTCGGGCGGCCGTGGCGTGACGGGCTTACCGAAGTATGCATCGGAATTGCCGGAATCGACCCGCTGCTGGATATGCGCGGGACTACCGACCTCGGCGGCCGTGAACTTCATCACACCGTAATCGCGGTAGCCGACGAGCTGGCGGCGGCGGCCGGCCTGCTGATGCCGAAAGCCGGCGCGGTGCCAGCGGTTCTCATTCGCGGTTATCAATTCAAGCCTGCGGAGGCCAGTGCCAAGGCGCTGATTCGACCTGCGGCTTCCGATCTCTTTCGCTAGAGTGACGGTAACTCTCGCGGTCCCCGGTAGAAGTTGTGAATGAGACCCAAGCAGCCGTCCGCTACGGCGCCATCGGCGAGTCCGCCAAAATCGGCGCGCCGGTCCGCCAGGACCTGCAGGCGGCCGAAGAAAAGCTGCGCAGGCTGCTCGACTCCAACGAGGCGCTGATCGCCGAAATCTGCCATTACCTGGTCGACGGCGGCGGCAAGCGTCTACGCCCCCTGTTCATCTTGCTAACCTATCGCGCGTGTGGGGGCAGCGATGCGAAGATCGGCGACGCGATCGATGCCGCGATTGCGCTCGAACTGATTCATTCGGCCACACTGCTCCACGACGACATCATCGACGGCGGCATGCTGCGGCGCGGTAAGCCATCCGCTTACGCCCGTTACGGGCCGGCCGCATCTTTGGTGGCGGGCGATTATCTTTTCTGCCGCGCATTCGAGCTTTGCGGCCGTTTCGAGGAGCGGTTGGTCCACACTGCCGCGGGCGCCTGCATTCAGTTGACCGAAGGCGAAGTGATGGAAGGCCGCATGCGCCATCGTGCGGCCGCCAGCCTCGATGACTACCTCGCGATAATCACCCGCAAGACCGCCTCATTATTCTCGGCTGGAGGCAGAGTTGCGGCGGATCTTGCCGAGGCCAGCGCAGAGACAATCACAGACATGGAGCGGCTCGGCCACGCAATCGGTCTCGCCTTTCAGATGGTGGACGACCTGCTCGATATCCTCGGCCCCGAGGAAAAGATCGGCAAGCCGGTGGGTTCGGATCTTCGCCTGGGTATAATGTCGCTGCCGGTGGTGCTTGGCTTGGGCTCGATTCCTGAATTACGAACCCTCTTCGGCAATGGCAGCTGCCTGGAGGGCCAGGTGCTCGACCGTGTGCTTGGCTTATTGCGTGAACCACAACTTATCGCGCGCGGGCGGGCGATGGCGGCACAACAAGTCGCAGCCGCCCGCGGCCTGCTGATGCAACTGCGGCCCTCAGTCTATCGTGACAGCCTGGCAATGCTGCTCGACGAGCAAATTAATCGCGACCTTTAGGTTCTCCCCCTGACAGTCTCTGTCAGGGGGAGAACGGGCGCCGCTGCGGCGCTCAAGAGAGGGTCCTTTCTCAGCGCGCCGTCTGCGGCGCGCGATTATAGGATTTTTGGTGGAGGCGGCGGGCTCGATGCCGCGGGGGTTGGTCGCGTGAATTTATAATCGCGAGCACGCTGAAAAATGACCCTCTGTTGGCGCCTAAAAGTAAGGCGCAATTCACCGCCTCGAGCGCACTATGGAAGCTGGTCAGAGTGCCGTCGCCGATCTCACCGACCATCCGGCCGTTGAACTTGGGCAGAAGGATGCGCAGAAGTTCGCGATGGGCATCCAATGCGTGAAGGGCTGTATGCTCGTCACGTCCCATGATCGCCGTGTAGCCGACCACATCGCTGAACTGATCGCGGCAAGCTGGCGCGTAGAATTACGGGCAGCCGTATCGGGCGGAGTTGCCAACCGGCCTCCCTGTTCTGGATCAACCATAGCTGCACAACTGACGGCACAGATACTACACGGCCTGCTCGGCCGGGACGACCGGGCGACCAGCGCTGTTCAGCCGTTCAATTGTTCTAGAAGCGCCTTGGCTTCCTTCAGATCAGCGGTGTCGAAGCCTTCGGTGAACCAGCCGTAGATCTCTGCGAGCATCACGCGCGCCTCGTCGCGCTTCTCTTGCTTAGCGAGTAGCCGCGCCAGGCTCACCGTCGCGCGCAGTTCCCACGACTTTGCGCTCTGCGTACGTGCAATCTCAATCGCCCGCTCAAAGCAAGTTTGGGCTATCGCGGCATTGGAATCGACGATTCCTGACGCACCTCGCGGACTCGATTCTTTATCCGCACGTCGCAGACTCCTTAGCTCGCTCCGCATTGCTTCGCTAGCGTGCTCGGCTCCACTTCGTTCCGCCTGGCGCCTCAGCAGGAGTTTGCCTTTGAGCCGATAAATCTCGGCCTCATGGTTACGGTCTTCATGTTCACCGGCGGCCGCCAACGCTTCCGTCAATGCACTCAGCCCGTCGTCGAAGCGGTTCGTCTCCATACATGCTTCAGCCAGCAAGCACAGAAAATATGGCTTTCTCAATTCCGCTCCGGTCGCGCGAAACGCAGTAAGGCCTCCCTCTATCTGCGCAATCCCCTCTTCGTTGTGCCCACATTCGGCAATCGCCCAGCCGCGGAGAATAGTCGCATATGCCAAAAAGTCGCTTAGCCCGTGCTCGGCCGAGAGCGCAATTCCGCGCTCCGCCTTTTCTTGAGCTGCGCTTGCTTCTCGCCGATATTGACGCAGGTCTCCGACAAAATTTTCAGCAGCAGCCAGACTAAAGGGATGGGACAGTCCTCGAGCCAACGCGAGCGCTTCATTGCTTCGCTTGAGAGCCTGATCCGGGTAGCCGAGCTGCCACATGCTCGAAGCCAATCCCATCAGGCAATATACCCCGGCATCAAGCCCGAGATAGCGGAGCGCCAGCGACCGATGGCGCTCGGGATCATAAATGGAGATTGCCGTTCCGAGGTGTTCCTTGGCGGAAAGGAAATCACCCAATCCGTATGAGGTAACTCCTAGAGCGAGGTGCACGTAAAGCAGCCGCACCGGATCGTGCGCGTTCTGCGCCAGCCGCCAAAGCTGTTCGGCAAGTTCATAGGCCCTGCGCAACTCGGCCCGCAAGAAATACATGAACCACAGTCCAAACAACGCCGGGAAAAGCTCCGGGGGATCGCCCAGCCGCTCGCAAAGCTCACGCGCGCGAGTGTATGCGCGCTCCACTTCCGGCGCGGCCCGGCCTTTGACAGCGACCAGGGCGGGGCCCATGGCCAATTGGAGGAGCAATTCCCGCTGAATGCGTCCGGGGCTGTCCGGTAGCCTCTGGAGCAGACCTATCGCTGCCGTGAGGCCATTGATCGCATCGTCATAGGCCGAGCGCTGCAGCGCCTGCTGGCCGGCCCGCCCCAGGTATTCAACCGCCTTGCCGACGTTATCGCTGCGGCTGTAATGATGTGCCAGTTCGTCCAGATGGTCCTCCAACTGCTTGGCGAACATCGACTCCAGCGCCAGTCCGGCGCGCTCGTGCAAAAGCTTGCGCCGTTCGACCAGTACCGAGTTATAGGCGACCTCCTGCGTCAACCCGTGCTTGAAGGTGTACTCGACCTCGGGAAAGGCCGGTTGTTCGTAGATGAACTCCGCCGTCTGCAGCTCAGCAAGCATCCGCTCCGGTGCCGAGTCGCTTCTGGCCATCGTTGCCTTGACGTGGCTAAGCGTGAAGTCCTTGCCGAGCACGGCGAGCGTCTGCAACAGGTCTTTCTCATTGGCGGGCAGGCGGTCGATGCGTGCAGCCAGGATGGCCTGCACGGTCGAGGGGATTTTCAGCTCGCCCAGCGGCTTGGTGAGTCTGACCGCGGCGCCGTGGCGCGCCAACGCGCCCTCATCGAACAGCACCTGCACCGTCTCCTCCATGAAGAACGGGTTACCCTCAGTCTTCTCAATGATCAGGCGCTTGAGCCGAAGCAGCTCCTCGCCGTCGCCCAACAACGCCGAGAGCATTTCTTCTGCGCTCTCCCCGCCGAGCGGATCGAGACGCAACTGGGTGTAATAGGTCTTCGTATTCCATTGATGCGAATACTCGCGTCGGTAGTTTACCAACAGCAGGAATTTTGCAGTGCCGATCGAATCGGCGAGCAGGTTCAGCAACTCCTGGGTTTGCTCGTCGATCCAGTGGAGGTCCTCAAAGATCACCATCAGCGGCTGATTGAGGCTTTCGCGCAAGAGGATGCGTTTGATCGCCTCCAGCGTCCGCCGCTTCTTGATCTGCCCATCCATCTGCGCCAGCGGGTCATCGCCCTCCACGATGCCGAGTAGACTGGACAGGTGGGGCAGCGTGTCTTCCAGATTTCGGTCGAGTGCCAGGACGCGTCCGGTTACCTTTTCGCGGCGTTTGCGTTCATCGTCCCCGGCGGAAATGTCGAAGTAGTTGCGCAGCAGATCGATTACCGGCAGAAAAGGGCTGGCCTTGCCGTGCGAAATCGAGAACGTCTCCAGCACCATCCAGCCGGATTGGGAAGTCGCCTTGAACTCGAACAACAGCCGTGACTTGCCGACCCCAGGGTCGGCCATCGCGGCGACAATCTGACCGCGGCCCGCCTGAGCCTGATCCGCCGCGACCTTCATCGTCTCTATCTCGCGCTGGCGCCCGACGAATTTGGTCAGCCCCCGACCCGCCGCGCGCTGCAGCCGCGTGCGCAGCGGTCCGAGGCCGGTCACCTCGTACACGTTGACCGTGCGCAGTGGTCCGAGGCCGGTCACCTCGTACACGTTGACCGGCTCGCTGACGCCTTTGACTTTGGTTGCGCCGAGCGGCTTGAGGATGAAGTAGCCTTCGCAATGCCCGCGGGTGACTTCGCTAACCGCGATCGAACCGACCGGCGCCGCGGTTTGCATCCGCGAAGCCAGGTTGGTGGTATGTCCGATCGGAGTGTACTCGACCTGACCGGCGCCTGTCTGGATCGAGCGGACCACTACTTCGCCGGTGTTGATACTGACGCGGCCCTGGATCGGAGTGCTGCCGTCGGCGACCACTTTTGCCGAATACCGTTTCAGCTCCTCCTGCATGCGCAACGCCGTATAGAGCGCCCGCTGCGGATGGTCCTCGTGAGCCACCGGAGCCCCGAACAGCGCGAAGATGCCATCGCCGGTGGACTGCACGACGTAACCGTCATAGCGCCGCACGGCATCGATCATCAGCTTCAGCGCCGGATCGATGATGGCGCGAGCCTCCTCGGGGTCGAGCTCCTCCATCAACTCAGTGGAACCCTTGATGTCGGCGAACAGCGCAGTGACAATCTTGCGCTCGCCGTCGACGGGAGGTGAAGCGTCTGCTTCTTCCGCCGCAACACGTATCGCGGCTCCCGCCGTCACCGTGGACAGAGCCTGCGATGACGGTGTGGTGAGTGGTGCTCCGCAATCTCCGCAGAATTTTTCGCCCGGCTCATTGGGCGCGCCACAACGCGCACACCTGGCCGCCATCGCCGCGCCGCATTGCGCGCAAAACTTGCGCCCCTGCCGGTTATCGCCGCCACATTTTGAACAGCGCATCTCTCACCCCGATTGCCGTCAGGCATTTTCCGTAGTGGCACAGGCTTTAGCCTGTGATGCTCTTAATAAACACCCACTTGTAGTCATCCGGGTGATCCGCGAGACCCCTCTTAACCGGATTCTGCCTGACGTATTCGAGTTTCTCTTTCAGCTCCGCTGCGTGTCGTATGATGTGGTCGAAACTTTCGTCACTCCAGATGACACCCCTTTTTTTGAGCAGTTGGTTTATCTGGCGGGCCGATCGGCGCTTAATTAGCTGAAGAACCTGGCTCAACTCGTACGGTTCAATGAGTCGAAAAATTGGATGCGCATGATCGGGCATTACCACCGCGGCATCCAAGTCAATGTTTTTTTTATCGCATTCCAGGATGGCAGCAACCACCACATCCCGAGCCTGAGCTGCAAGCTCGACGTCCGAGCGACAGCGGAAGGTTACGAAGTAAGTAGCCCCTGGTACTCCGAGGTGGGGCAGATTGCGGCGCCTGACAATCAGGTATTCAGATTTCCAGGGCTCGATTGGTTCGAACCCGCCCGAATCAGGATTTGAAGCTTGTTTACTGCTCATGGTGCCCTTCTCAGATTGGCAGACACACAGGCTAAAGCCTGTGCCACTTCAGAGCAGACCCTCCTCCCCGGAAAGAGAGCGTCTACTTTGTGTCTCACAAGATGGTTAACTCCTCGAGCAGCACCTTGGCGTCCTTCAGATCGGCGGTATCGAAGCCCTCGGTGAACCAGCCGTAGATCTCGGCGAGCATAACGCGCGCCTCGTCGCGACGGCCCTGCTTGGCGAGCAGCCGCGCGAGACTCATCTTCGCGCGCAGCTCCCACCATCTGGCCTCCTGTGTGCGGGCGACCGCGAGCGCCGCGCGAAAACAACCCTCGGCCTCCGCCGCCGCGGCACCGTCGCGCATGAGCAACAACTCGCCCTTGAGCCGCAGCATCTCGGCCTGGTCGACCGTTTCGCCGGTGCGCTCGATGTGCGCCAGGGCCTCGTTCAGCATCG
>WNFC01006341.1_pt1 | contig 13019 bp, 9 predicted proteins | sample 5400541 | NCBI WGS metagenome assembly WNFC01 (sample SAMN13153342, study PRJNA577476) | soil metagenome | isolation source: 120 cm saprolite under Douglas fir tree site 2 hole 2 replicate 1 | place: USA:California | collected 2015-04-18
TCGATTTACGGGCCCAGCGCGGACGAAAATCCGTTTGCCTAGCTGCACGAAAAAACGAGTCCACAATCCGATTCAAAGGAGGAAACATGGGAGAAGTAACGAACGAGCAGGTGAATCTGATGTTGCGGCTGTACGAGGAGCGGCGCGAGCCTAAGTTGAGAGAAGCGCGCGACTGGTTCTCGGCGAACTTCCACGTGAAGACTGGGGACGACTTGATGCGCGTGTGTCCTCCCGGCAGCAAGGAAAATACCTACATGCGCATGGTGCTCAGTTACTGGGAGATGGTGGCGAGCATCGTAAACCGCAGTCTTATTGACGAAGAGTTCTTCTTCGAAAGCAACGGGGAACAGTGGGTTGTCTGGGAACAAGTGAAGCCGGTGATCGGCGCGTGGCGTGCCATGTTCAGCAGCCCGAACTTCCTCGCCAACCTGGAAAAGCAGTGCAACCGCTTGGAAGCATGGCGGGAGAAGCGCAGCCCAGGGTCCAACGAAGCCATTCGCAAGGTGCTTGCGCAAATGCAGCAGGCGAGCCAAGCAGCCAAGACGCAAGCCGCGGGGGCCTAGAGCTCCGGCTCGAAGCCTGCTCTATATTTAGTGAACGACCAGAGAATGCGGGAGTTTGTTTGGGCCAAGCGCCGGCGGCTCCCGCATTCCGTAGCGAAGTGCTTGCCACAGAATTCCGAGGTGATCTGTCCTTCTGCGAGAGTGGAAAAAATTGAAAAGGAGAATCAGTCATGGCAACGAGAGCGATGGAACAGTCGAAAGTGGTGTCGCCGGCAGCATGGCTTGCCGCGCGCAAAGAGCTGTTGAAAAAGGAGAAGGAGTTTACGCGGCTGCGGGATGAACTGAGCCGGCAGCGCCGTGAACTCCCTTGGGAAAGGGTCGAGAAGGCCTACGTCTTCGAAGGACCAAAAGGCAAGGAGACGCTTGCCGATCTCTTCGGCGGCAGAAGCCAGTTGATCGTCTACCACTTCATGCTCGGTCCGGATTGGAAGGAAGGCTGCCCGAGTTGCTCGTACCTCGCGGATCATTTCGACGGCAGTGTGCCGCACTTGGCGGCGCGAGACGTGCGCCTGGCCGTGGTTTCGCGCGCGCCGCTGGCCCAGATCGAAGCATTCAAAAAGCGCATGGGCTGGCGGTTCCATTGGGTGTCGTCCAATGCCACCGACTTCAACTACGACTATCACGTGTCCATGTCCAAGGACGAGCTGGGAAAAGGCGAGGTGTATTACAACTACGGAATGCAAAAGTTCCCCAGCGAGGAACGGCCCGGCACGAGCGTGTTCTACAAAGACGCGGCAGGAAACATCCTTCACACCTATTCAAGCTACGGTCGCGGCTTGGATATTTTCCTTGGGGCCTACAACTGGCTGGACATAACGCCCAAGGGACGCGACGAAGAAGGCTTAGCCCATACCATGGCGTGGGTACGACACCACGACAAGTATGACGAAGGATATCGAGTGAACGCCAAGGCAGAATACTCGCAGCCCGCTAAGGCCACCGATGCCTCGTGCTGCGAAGAACACCACTCCTAAGCGCGCCTGGTTAAGGCAAAAGGATTCTGCCGCGTTGACGACTGTGCGGCAACCGAACGTTTCGGCCTGAGCTATCTCGAGAAAGGCGCTGCTACAGAGTGAGCGGTGGCCGCAAGGTCGCGGAGAGATGCGGCGTAGGGCGCGCGGGCAACGCCTCGCTCGGTGAAAATACCGGCGATGTACCGCGCCGGAGTAACGTCGAACGCAGGATGCGCGGCGTGGACATCGGGAGCAATTCGAACGCCCTGAAGATGCGTGACTTCCGCCACGGAACGCTCTTCAATGGGAATCTGCCCGCCGTCGGGGATGGAAAGATCAAATGTCGAAACCGGCGCGGCGACGTAAAAGGGAACGTCGTTCTCTTTCGCGAGGACGGCCATCTGGTAGGTGCCGATTTTGTTGGCCGTGTCGCCGTTGGCGGCTATGCGATCCGCTCCGGTCACGACGGCGCCGACTTTGCCTGATTTCAAGAAGTGACCAACCATGTTGTCGGTGATGAGCGTGAGCGGAATTCCGCCTTTGTGCAGTTCCCAGGCCGTGAGGCGCGCACCCTGCAGATAAGGACGCGTTTCGGGGACCAGGACGTGAATTTTTCTACCCTGTTCGAACGCCACACGAATTACTCCGAGCGCCGTGCCGATGCCTCCGGTGGCCAGTGCGCCCGCGTTGCAATGCGTCATGACCTGGCCCTCGCGGGGCATGAATTCCGCTCCGAACCGGCCTATCGCTTCATCCGTGGCGCGCTTTTCGAAATGGACTTGCCGCGCTTCCTCAACCATCCCCTGCCGGATTTTACCGAGGTCCGCGGTCTCCGAAATTAATTCCGCGAAGCGGCGCTTCATGCGCTCCAGCGCCCAGAAAAGATCCACGGCGGTCGGCCGGGTTTTTCCGAGCGTCTCGCAGATTTCCGCGAATTCGAAGCGTAAAGCCTCGGCGGATTTCGCTGAAGAATGCAGGACCCCGAGAGCCGCGCCCATCGCGGCGGCTACGCCGATCGCCGGAGCGCCGCGAATCACCATTTCGCGAATGGCCTTGGCGACTTCGCGATAATCGGTGTAGGTGTAAAAGATTTCCTCGGCGGGAAGGCGCCGCTGGTCCAGCATGACTACGCCGCGATCCGTCCATTCGATCGGCTGGGCTACGTACATGCGTTCGATGTCCTCACCAAATCTAATTGTAGCGAAGCTGGCTGCGGAAGACGAATCGGCCCAAGTTCGGTTCAGTGGCCGGAAGGCATGTGCGTAAAACCCTTCGTGGCAATGATCGAAGTGAGGGCAATCATGAAATTGTAGCCCAGATGGAGAAGAAAACTTGCCAGCACGGTCCCGGTCCAGGCGCGGGCGAAAGTGAAGATGATGCCGACGAGAATCAGAAGCGAGACGAACCCCCAGCTCCAGCCCAACTGATAACCGTGCATCAGTCCGAAGAGCGTCCCGGTCATAAGGATGCTGGTCACCACGCCAGCGCGGAGAGCAACGGGATATTCCATGCCAAAAGACCGGGCAACAGCAGAGAGAATGCGGACAAAAACCGGATACAAGTAGCCGCGAAATACTGTTTCTTCGACCAGCGGTGCAACGAGTACGGCCATGGCCATCAGCCCCAGGGCGCTCGTACGATTCTTGAAGAGTTCCTGGATGGGGGCGTGCTCTGTGTCCTTGACCTGCGAGCCGGCGACCACCACGAAGACAGACAGGCCGCAGCCGCAGAGGAAATACATCCATGGACGCCCTTTGCTTTCGATGGGATCAGAATTGAGTTTCTTCCAGCCGAGAGAGCGCCAGAAAGGCAAATCGCGCAGGACGGCAAGCGTGACGTAAAGAAACAAGAAGATCAGTGCGAACCAAAGAACGTTCGTGCCGATGATGATCTTCGGATCAGACTCCAACAGGTGCTGGAGCTGCCTCTTAGAAAGGTGCCGGTCTGCCGAAAGATAAGCAAAAACAGCGAGCCCGAGAGCGAGCTGACTGGCCAGCCCAAAGAAGACAAAGACCAGAAGGTGCGGCCAGGACCAGGAGATCCGCAAGTCTTCCGGCAAATTAGCCGTTTGGAAAGAAGTGGCGGGGCCAATGGCGACAGAGGAAAGAGGGTCGCCGCCGAGTAGCTGAGCGAATGGTTCCGCAGATGCCGATTCCGCCGGCCGATCGGACGAAAATTGCACGTGCTCGTTTTCTTCCAAGGGGTTCTGCGGGTTATCGTCGAAGAGGCTCATCATTTTCCAGAACGGCGTTTCTTGGGCCAACCGGCGGCCAACGCGGCGGCAACGAGCGGCAGGAGCAGTTCGTGGTGGCCGGTGATGGCGTAGCCGTGCGATTGCGGGCCGTGCTGGTCGCGACCGGAAGCGGTGGGACGCTTCACTACATTCTGCAACGGACGGTAGTGCTGAATAAAGTCGAAGTTCGCCGTGGTAATGGGGCGTGGTGGAACGCCAAGATTGCGCACGACGGAAACGGCTTTGAGAAAAATCTCCGGCAACAGGACGGCGGAGCCCCAATTGAGATAGACGCCGCCGGGATGCATCTGCTGCACAAGCGCGCAGAACAATCGAAAGTCGTGATGAGTGGCATCGCCAAGCGCTGCGCCGTTGGCTGCTGGATGCATGTGCGGGATGTCCGTGCCGATGGCCAGATGAATCGTCACGGGAATGCGGTATTTGTACGCCGCCGCGAGGACGCTGCAATCCGCGTGCTTCGCTTCGATGATGCCGCTCGAAAGAAATTGCCCGGCGGCTTCGCCGTAGCCGATGCGAATGCGGTGCGCGAGCTTGGCGATTTCGTTGAGATATTTTCCGGTTTCTTCGGCCATGCCGAATTGGCCTTCGCCGAGCCCCGCTGCCACGTCTTCGGACGTGTTTCCGGCGAGCGCGATTTCGAAGTCGTGGATCAACGCCGCACCGTTCATGGCGATTCCGCTGACGAAGCGGCGCTTCATCAGGTCGATCAGCACGGGACCAAGGCCGACTTTGATGACGTGTCCCCCAATTCCCCAGAGAATTGCTTTGCGCTGTTTGCGCGCAACGTGCATCGCGCCGAGAAGTTGGCGGAGATCTTCCGCTGCAAGAATTCTTGGAAGTGAATCGAGAAATTTTGTAAGTGAAGCATTCACCCCCGGTGGCTTCGCAAATTCACGAACGCTGACTTTGCTCTTGCGCGACGCCAGCGGATACGTACGCACTGCGCCGAGCGCAATCGGACCGATGGAATAGATGCTCATGGAGACGGGGATACTCTAACGCGCACGGAGCGCAATACCAAGTACGAGCAAGATTGGGGCGATGGGACTACCTCGGGTTGCCATTGTGGTGACCATTGTTCGAGATTCCAAGAACGCGCGCGAGGACCTGCCCGGTATAAGACTTTTTTGTGCGGGCGACGAGTTCGGGCGGGCCCTGCGCGACGATGCGGCCGCCGCCTTCGCCGCCTTCGGGGCCAAGATCGATGATCCAATCGGCTTGCTTGATGACGTCGAGGTGGTGCTCGATGATAAGCACGGTGTTGCCAAGATCGACGAGGCGCTGCAAAACATCGAGGAGTTTTCGCACGTCGTCGAAGTGCAAGCCCGTAGTGGGCTCGTCGAGGATGTAGAGAGTGCGGCCGGTCTGGCGCTTGGAAAGCTCGCGGGCGAGCTTGATGCGCTGCGCCTCGCCACCGGAAAGCGTGGTGGCGGACTGGCCGAGCGTGACGTAGCCAAGGCCGACTTCGACGAGCGTTGAAAGTTTTTGCTGAATTTGCGGGATATTTTCGAGAAGCTTCAGCGCATCAGCAGATGGCAAATTCAAAACGTCGCTGATGGATTGCCCTTTGTAACGCACCGCGAGCGTTTCGGAATTGTAGCGCCGGCCGCGGCAGACTTCGCACATCACGTAAACGTCGGGAAGAAAATTCATTTCGATGCGGCGCAGGCCGTCGCCCTGGCAGGCTTCGCAGCGGCCGCCCTTGACGTTGAAGCTGAAGCGGCCGGGACGGTACCCGCGTTCGCGTGATTCCGGGAGCATGGCGAAAAGATCGCGGATCGGCGCGAAGACGCCGGTGTACGTCGCGGGATTGGAACGCGGCGTGCGGCCGATGGGCGCTTGATCGATTTCGATGACTTTGTCGATTTGCTCTGCGCCGAGAATTTCGCGGTGCGCGGCGGGCGCTTCCGAAGAACGATAAAGCTTTTGCGCGAGCGCGCGATAGAGAATGTCGTTGACGAGCGTGGATTTGCCGGAGCCGGATACGCCGGTGACGACGATGAGCAAACCGAGCGGAAGGGTGACATCAACTTCTTTCAGATTATTCGCGCTCGCGCCGAGGATTTGGATAACTTTTCCGTTGGGGCTGCGGCGTTTTTCCGGGACGGCAATTTTCGCGGCGCCACTGAGGTATTGCCCGGTAAGCGATGCGGCAGTGGCCTCGATTTGCGCGGGCTTGCCTTGCGCGACGAGGTAGCCGCCGGCGTTGCCCGCGCCCGGGCCTAGGTCCACCACAAAATCGGCGCGGCGGATGGTGTCTTCGTCGTGCTCGACGACGAGGACGGTGTTGCCAAGATTGCGCAGATGTTCGAGCGAGCCGAGCAGGCGTGCGTTGTCGCGCGCATGCAAGCCAATGCTGGGCTCGTCGAGCACGTAGAGAACGCCGCGCAAGCGCGACCCGATTTGCGTGGCGAGGCGGATGCGCTGCGCTTCGCCGCCGGAAAGGGTGGCGGCGGAACGCTCCAGGCTCAGGTAGCCGAGGCCGACGGCGAGAAGGAACTCGATGCGTTCCCCGACTTCTTCGAGCGGGCGCGCGGCGATTTCTTTTTGGCGCTCTGTGAGGTGCGTAAGAATTTTGTCCACCGCGGGCCGCGCGGCGGAAAGCGAGAGCCCGGTGAAATCAGCGATGGACCAGCCGGCAAGCTTGACGGCAAGCGATTCCGGGCGGAGACGCTTGCCGTGGCAGGTGCTGCAGAGCGTGGCGGACATGTATTGCGTCATCCACTCGCGGTAAGCGTCGGAGCTGGACTCTTCGAAATTTCTTTCGAGAAATTTCAGGATTCCCGGGAAGCGAAAACCCTTATCGCTTTTGGACTTTTTTTCCGCGGAACCTTTCTCGCCGGACGCGCTGCCGTTCGACGGCGGGTAGCCGTACAAAAGCATGTTCTGGATGTGTGCGGGAAATTTTTCGAAGGGCGTTTCGAGATCGAAGCCGTGCGCGTAGGCGCCAAGCTCGAGCGTGCGCTTGAGGATCGCGGAACCGGAGCCCGGGCCGAGTCCGCCATCGAAGAGCGGGCGGCTCCAATCATTGATGATCCTGGAAGGATCGAAATCGTATTTCGAGCCGAGGCCGTTGCAGGCAGGGCACGCGCCGTAGGGTGAATTGAAACTGAAGGAGCGCGGTTCAAGTTGCGGAACGGAGATGCCGCAATCGGGGCACGCGAGCTTTTCCGAAAAAGTATGTTCCTTGCCGCCAACGATGGCGACGGTGACGAGCCCGCTTGCCAGTTTGAGCGCCGTGGCGATAGATTGCTCGAGGCGCGCGGCGATGCCCTGCTTGACGAGCAGCCGATCCACGACGATTTCGATGGTGTGATTCTTGCGCTTGTCGAGAGCCGGAAAATCGTCAAGCTGGTAAAGCTCGCCGTTGATGCGCACGCGGACGTAGCCGTCCTGCGCGAATTTTTCCAGCTCTTTGCGATACGCGCCTTTTCGGCCGCGGACGATGGGCGCGAGGATCATGATGCGGTCGTCGGGCTTGCAGATTTCGCCGTGCAGGATGGACTGCACGATCTGCTCGCTGGACTGGCGCGTGATAGGCTTGCCGCAGTTGGGGCAATGCGGGACGCCGACGGATGCATAAATGACGCGAAGATAATCGTAAATCTCCGTGATGGTGCCGACGGTGGAGCGCGGCGAGCGCGTGGTGGTTTTTTGCTCGATGGCGATCGAAGGAGAAAGCCCTTCGATGACGTCGACTTCGGGGCGCTCCATCTGGTCGAGGAACTGGCGCGCATAAGCGGAAAGCGATTCCACGTAGCGGCGCTGGCCTTCGGCGTAGATGGTGTCAAAGGCGAGCGAGGACTTGCCGGAGCCGGAAAGGCCGGTGATGACCGTCAGGGAGTTCCGCGGGATTTCGACGTTGATATTCTTGAGGTTGTGCTGGCGCGCGCCCCGGATTACCAGTTTGGTCAGGCCCATGAGACGCCCATAAAACGAAAGTACTCCCCTCACAGGAGCTGGCCCGCTTCAGCAGGCCTGCCCGCCGAAGGCGCGCCCCGGCGCTCAGTAGGTACACTGAGCCCAAAATAACTTCTCACAATAGCAGGAGGGAAAGAAACGGGTCAAGAACGTCATATGAAGAGCGACGCCGAGACTAGCCCAGCACTGCTCCTGTTAATGGTTCGGTGTTTTTTCTTTCTGCATAAAGTCGATTGATTCTCGGCTGGGTAAACCAAACACCGATGGGGAAAAACCACATGAGAAAGAATGGTCCTGCATAGTCGCAGAACGATACGGGCTTGCTGGTCTCTGCCAACAAAAGGCATTTGGACACGAAATATAGATCGTAGAAAATGCAGAACACAGCTAGGAAGTGGAATGGGAAAATGATTGCGAGCAACGCTGGGTTGGTAGTGGTGCTTTGAAAAAGAGACATGAATACGAAGATGTAGGGCCCTGGGTAGACAAGGGCAAAGCGGAAGAATCCCGTCTTCAGCCTTAGCAACGGCTGCACAATTGAGCCGAGAAATGACCCCATTGACCAGAGCCACCCAAGAAAGCAGAACATGAACAGCGCCATCAAAATTACAAAAGGGATTCCGACTTTCCCAAAATCTTCTGGTGATTGCGCCGTAACCGATATGGAGCTCATAGCCACCACATTCCCAACAAAACCTAGCCCGAACAGAAGAAGGAAAATCTGCCAGTGCTTTGCCTGGAGAAAGAGATTCGTGATCGTATGCATGTTTTCTCGGAGCTCCTGTTCGCGCAAACCAAGATTGAGCACTCGTGAGTTTATATTACGACGGTGAGTAATTCATGATGTTTGATCAAACCTCCTAAATCCCGGCGTAGGTTTGGCGGCGGAGGAATTGGCCGGAGCCGGGGCGGCCGACGAATTTGCCGGCGTCGATGACGGGGCGGCCGCGGGAGAAGACCGTTTTGGGCGCGCCTTTGGTGCGGATACCCTCGAACATGGAATAGTCCACGCGCATGTGGTGAGTTTTCGCACTGATGACTTCCTCGTGGTTGGGATCGAAGATGACCAGGTCGGCGTCGGAGCCGACGGCGATGGTGCCTTTCCGCGGATAGAGGCCGAAGAGCTTTGCGGGAGCGGTTGCAACGAGTTGGACAAAACGATTCGCAGAAAAATGTTTGCCGTGGACTCCACCGGTATACACAAGACTCAGGCGGTGCTCGATGCCGGGACCGCCGTTGGGAATTTTGGTGAAGTCGTCCTTACCGAGTTCTTTCTGTTCCTTGAAGCAAAAGGGGCAGTGGTCGGTGGAGACGACTTGCAACGTGTCTTTGGCGAGGCCCTGCCAGAGCTTTTCCTGATTCCACTTTTCGCGAAGCGGCGGAGTGAAGACGTACTTGGCGCCTTCAAAGCCGGGCGCATCCATATTTTCGAGGGAAAGATACAAGTATTGCGGACAAGTCTCGGCGTAAGCGGGGAGGCCGCGGTCGCGCGCTTCGCGGACTTTTTCGAGGGCGTCGTTGCAGGAGAGATGAACGATATAGACGGGCGCGCCGGCCATTTCGGCGAGAGCGATGGCGCGCGAAGTGGCTTCGGCTTCAGCAGTGGTGGGACGGGTGAGCGCGTGATATTTCGGAGCGCGCTTTCCTTCGGCGAGCGCTTGCTGGACGATGACGTCGATGGCGCCGCCGTTTTCCGCGTGCATACAAATGAGGCCATTGTGTTTCGCGGCCTGGCGCATGGCTTTGAAGATGGTGGCGTCATCAAGCATAAAAACACCGGGATAAGCCATGAAGAGTTTGAAGCTGGTGACCCCTTCGCGGACGAGTTGGCCCATCTCCTCAAGCTGCGCGGAGCCGAGATCGGTGATGATGCAATGGAAGGCGTAGTCGGCCACGGCTTTGTCGTGAGCTTTCTTCATCCAGGCGTCAAAGGCCTGGCGGAGAGTTTGGCCTTTGTACTGGATGGCGAAGTCGATAAGCGTGGTGGTGCCGCCGAAGGCCGCGGCGATGGTGCCGGTCTGGAAATCGTCGGCGCTGGTGGTGCCGCCGAAGGGCATGTCGAGATGCGTGTGGACGTCAATTCCGCCGGGGATGACCAGGCAGCCGACGGCGTCAACGATGTGCGTGGCGTTTTCGGTGGGAAGCTGGGCGGCGATGGCGGTGACTTTGTCGCCGTTGATGCCCACGTCGGCGACGCAAGTGTCGGTGGCGGTTACGACGGTGCCGTTGCGGATTACGGTGTCAAAACGCATTCGCGCTCCTTGGAGGAACCGATTTTGACTGAGTCGGAAGCGGATGGGAAGGGATGAAAACGAGATCCCCCACACCCCCGGGCATTTCATAAGAATATCAAAGCAAAGGACTTATTAAATTTGCAATTTGTAAATGACTGATTCTAAAGGGTGTGTTTTTGGTTGTTTTGCACTGGCAAAGGCCGAAATAGCTGCCTTGAAAAGAAAAGCAGGAGCAAGCTCCCGCACGCCATACGCAGTAATCTACAAGATGAAATGTATCACAAATTAAGGGGAGGTCAAGAAAGAGTTGAGGGAACTCGGTGGACCGCAAGAATCCTGTATCGAGCCGCTGATGGATATCCGCTCAACCTCACGTGATTGGGTTCAGTTGAGATTCTTCGTGCATCCTCATCGGATGCACTCAGAATGACAGCGCAGGTCGGTATGGTGCCGTGGATGACGGCGCATGTGGGATAGATGTCGGTCATATTAGTGTTTGTAGTGGGGTAGGATTTTGTGTTGGTAGACTTCGAGAGTCTTTTCTTCGTCGCCGGACATGAGGTAGATGTTGAATTGGGTGACGCCGACTTTGCGGAGGCGGTCGAGCTTTTTGCGGTGCTCGTCGATGGGGCCGATCACGCAGAAGCGGTCGACGACTTCGTCGCTGACGAAATCGGCGTTGTCGCTGCCCACTTCGCAGTGGTGGAGATAGTCGTACTTGCCGCGGTCCTTAACGAAAGAGGTGAGCGCGGGCGGAAGCTCTTCCGGCTTGTATTTGGAGATGAGATCCATCACGTGATTGGAAACGAGCGCGGGAAACCAGCGAACGTGTTCGCGCGCGGTCTTCAGATCATCGGAGGCCCAGACGGGAGCCGCGGCCATGACTTCGATTTTGCTGAAATCGCGGACGGCTTCTTTGGCGCCTTCGCGCACGAAGCCGAGGCACCAGTCGACCAAATCAGGATCAGCAAACTGGAGAATCACGCCGTCGCCGATGCGTCCGGCGGTACGCAGGGCTTTGGGGCCGTAGCCGGCGACCCAGACGCGAGGAACGTCGCCGCTGGCCCAGGGAAATTTTGTGGGGACGCCATCGAGATCGACCGTTTTGCCGGCGTTCAGGTTGCGGAAGATGCGGACAAATTCCTCGAGGTTTTCGAGCGTGGTGGGTTTCTTGCCAAGAACGCGGCGCGAACTGTCGCCACGGCCGATGCCGAGTTCCATGCGTCCCTGCGAAGCAAGATTGAGAGTGGCGAAGAGGCTGGCGGAGACGGTGACGTCGCGCACGGCGGGGTTGGTAACGCAAGTGCCGAGGCGCATTTTTTTGGTGTTCGCGGCCATCAAGGTGAGCAGCGGGAAGGGCTCTTTCCAGATGACGTGGGAATCGAAAATCCAGCCGAAAGAAAAGCCGGAGGATTCGGCCCGGCGGGTGAGGTCCAGGATTCTGTCAATGGAGATGTCTGGTTTAATGGTGATGCCGAAGTCCATGGAAAATGCTCCTCTTTAGCCGGCAGGCTGCGGGACCGGTGCCACGCGGCTCATCAAAAAGAAATAGGCGAGGAAACTCACCAGGAAACCCACGAACCAGGCGTAGTTGTATAAGACGCGCAGGGGCGAAAACACGAGGCCAACGAAAGCAACCGCGGCGCCAGCAGCGAGCGCGGCGACGGCGGTCCAATTGAAGCCGCGCGAATATTCGTACTGGCCATTGCGCTGGTAGAGATCTTCGACGAGCAAATACTTTTTGCGGATGACGAAGTAATCGCAAATGAGGACGCCAGCGATGGGGCCGAGAAAACCGGAATAGCCGACGAGCCAGGTGAAAATGTAACTGCCGTAGCTGGCGAGGAGTCTCCAAGGCTGCATGAGGAGGCCTACGACGGCAGTGATGAGGCCGCCGGTGCGAAAACTGATGCGGCGAGGGGAAAGATTGGAGAAATCGTTGGCGGGGGAGACAACGTTGGCGGCGACGTTGACGTTAAGAGTGGCCATAAGCAGCGCGATCATGGCAAGGACGACGGCAAAGGGATTGCCGAGACGCGCGAGGACCGCAACGGGGTTCCAAAGCGCTTCGCCAAAAATGATCAGTGTGGCGGAAGTGACGGCTATGCCGATGAAGGAATAAAAAGTCATGGTCGCGGGGAGGCCGAGGGCCTGGCCAACAATTTGGTCGCGCTGGCCGCGAGCGTAACGAGTGAAATCCGGAATGTTCAGCGAGACAGTGGCCCAGAAACCGACGACGCCGGTGAGCGAGGGAACAAAGAAACGGAAGAATTCGCCGAAGGTCTGAAATTTCGAAGGCGTAGCGAGCATGGGTCCGAAGCCGCCAGCTTTGCTGCGAGCCCAAAGGAGAAGAGCGAGCCCGATGAGGAGCAAGAACGGAGCGGAGATGCCCTGCAGAAAGCGGATCGTCTCAATGCCACGCAGGATTACAAGGACGTTCAGAAGCCAGAAAAAGAGGAAGCAGACCGCCGGGCCGGAATGAAAGTTTGCCCAGGACGGCGCGAGGGCGACGATCATGGCATTGATGGCTTCGCCACCGATCCAGGTTTGAATGCCAAACCAGCCGCAAGCGACTAGGGCGCGCAAAATGGCGGGAACGTTGGCGCCGAGAACGCCGAAGGAAGCGCGGGCGAAGACCGGGAACGGAATTCCATACTGCGCGCCGGCATGGGCGTTCAAGAGCATGGGAATGAGTACCAGCACGTTGCCGAGAAAAACGGTGAAGAGCGCCTGCTTCCAGTTCATGCCTCCAGCGATCATGCCGCTGGCCAGCATGTAGGTGGGAATGTTCACGCTCATGGAAATCCACAGCGCGGCGTAGTTGTAGGTGCGCCAGGTGCGGCGATCGCTGGAGACCGGGGCGAGGTCCTTGTTGTAGAGCGAGCTGCTCTCGATGGTTTCCGCGCGAAGCAATTTAGTTGGCCGCCTCGGAATTTTCCGCTGCACGGGTGCGCGTGACTTCTCCGTAGGATTCCGGGCGGCGGTCGCGGTAGAACTGCCAGGTATCGCGAACTTTCTGAATTTCGTCGAGGTTCAGTTCGGCGACGAGCAATTCATCCTTGTCGCGGCTGGCTTGCTTGACGATTTTGCCGCG
>WNFC01007657.1_pt1 | contig 13019 bp, 12 predicted proteins | sample 5400541 | NCBI WGS metagenome assembly WNFC01 (sample SAMN13153342, study PRJNA577476) | soil metagenome | isolation source: 120 cm saprolite under Douglas fir tree site 2 hole 2 replicate 1 | place: USA:California | collected 2015-04-18
GGCCATGGCGCGGGTGTTTTCGACCAACCCCCGGAAGAATTTTTTCGAGGACCGCGACGATCGTGAGTTGAATGTCAGGGCGCGCTTGAAACCGGGCACGACGCTCCAGCAGGCGCGGAATGAACTCGCCGTGCTCGCGAAAAACTTCGAACGCGAGTATCCGAAGGTCAATCGCAGCCGCGGCGCGGCAGTATACACCCAGTTCGAAGCGCGGACTCGAGAAGACCTTAATTGGAAATTCGGCGTGATCTTTGTGATCCTTGCGCTGGCGGTCCTGTTGGTGGCTTGCACCAACGTTGCGGGACTTCTTCTGAGCCGCGCCCGCGCGCGAACGCGCGAAATCGCCATACGGTTGGCGATTGGCGCTGGGCGTTTCCGGCTCATCCGGCTGCTGTTGACGGAAAGCCTGATTCTGGCGTCCTTGGGTGGATTGGTCGGGATCGCCATCGGGTACGGCGTCGTGCAGTGGTTTCAGAGTTTTCAGAATGTAATATTTATGACCGATTTACCATTCTCGATCCCGTTCCGGATGGACACGCGCGCGCTCCTCGCAAGCCTCGTGTTGTCCGCCTTGAGCGCGCTCCTTTGCGGCCTGGCGCCGGCGCTCCAGAGCACGCGCGTGGACCTGGTGAACGGACTCAAGTCAGCCGACGTGGATGTGCCCGGTCGCAAACGCCTGTGGGGCCGCAATGTGCTGGTGGTGGCGCAAGTCTCCGCCTCCCTGATGCTGTTGACGGCGTCTTTTCTGATGGTCCGGGGCTTTCAGAATACCTTGCGGGAGGGCACGAGCTTCGCGAAAGACCATCTGCTGATGGTCAGCTTCGATCCGCGTCTGGTGCAGTACAACGCAGCTCAAACGCAACGGTTCTTCAAGCTGCTGACCGAACGCGTACGGGTAGCGCCCGGAGTTGAGAGCGAGGCTCTCACGCAGAACATCCCCCTCGGCATAGACGACTTTGACGGCATCGCCTTCGTGCCGGAAGGTTTCCAGATGCCGCGGGATCGCGAGAATTTTAATTCGACGATGGACACGGTTGATGAAGGATACTTCGAAACGATGGGGATTCCGATTCTGCGTGGCCGCGGCTTCCTGGCCTCCGATACCGCGGATGCCCCGCGTGTGGCCGCGGTGAATGAGCAGTTCGCGAAACACTATTGGCCGGGAGGCGATGCGGTGGGCAAACACATCCGCCTCGAGAGCCGCGCCGGGACGCTGGTGGAGATTGTAGGCGTCGCACAGACCATCAAATATCAAAACACCTTCGAAAAACCGATAGATTTCGTGTATATGCCGCTGGCCCAACATCCTATCGCGCGAATGACCTTGATGTTGCGGTCGAGCGGCGATCCGCTGCAACTCGTTCAGCCCATGCGGAACGTTGTCCGTAGTCTCGATCCGAATCTGCCGATGTTGCGCACGATGGCTTACGAGGACTACTACATGAACCAGGCCGTGAACGGGCCACGAATTGCGATGAAGCTGGTCGGTAGCATGGGCGTGGTCGGCCTGTTGCTGGCCATCGCCGGTTTGTATGGGCTGGTGGCGTACAACGTGAGCCGCAGAACCCGCGAGATCGGCATTCGCATAGCCCTTGGCGCGGCAAGCGCGGACGTGCTGCGGCTGGTGATGGGCAAGGGCCTCGTGCTGGTCGGGATGGGAACGGTGATCGGGCTGGCGATGGGTTTCGCCCTCGAGCAGCTTATGAATTCCATGCTGTTCAATGCCGGCGGGGTAGACATTGTGGCTTATGTCATCGTCGTGCCGTCGCTGTTTCTGGTCACCATGCTGGCGGCCTACGTGCCCGCGCGAAGAGCGTCCCGGATTGCGCCGACACAGGCGCTGCGATACGAGTAAGTCATGACCGCTTCGGGGTCATCTCTCGCTCAACCAAAAACATGTTTCTTGGGATCAATCATTTAAGAATGTGCCCATTTTGTAAGTCTTTTCTTTTGATATTCATGCACCGGCAATAATATACTTGACTCAGTAAGGCGTTTCTGGTAGAGTTTTGACAGTGAGGAACGGCCATGAGCGCCAAACCAAAAACTCTTCAACAAGCCATCCTCCACTTCGCAGACCCCGACAACGGCCTGAAATTCGTGGTAGCGCGGCGCTGGCCTACCGGCGTCGAGTGTCCCGCTTGTGGCCGGGATGATGTGCGATTCCTCTCGACTCGCCGGATGTGGGAATGCAAGAGCCAACACGCTCGGAAACAATTCTCCGTCAAGGTCGGGACTATCTTTGAGGATTCCGCGCTCCCCCTCGACAAGTGGCTTGTCGCTATCTGGCTGATTGCGAACTGCAAGAATGGCGTCAGTTCCTATGAAGTAGCCCGCGCTCTTGGCGTCACTCAGAAGTCCGCATGGTTCATGCTTCACAGAATCCGGCTGGCCATGCAGGCTCGCTCTTTTCTGAAAGTGGGTGGGCCGGGGAGCGAAGTCGAAGTAGACGAAACCTTCGTCGTCGGCGCTGCCCGCTTCATGCACGCCGATAAACACCGTCGCCGGATTACTTAGACTGGCAGCAAGGACAAGACTCCCGTCCTGGGTATTCTCGAAGGTAACGGCGAAATCCGCGCCACTGTGGTTCCCACTCGCCGCCGCAAGATTCTGCAAGGCGAGATTAAGAAGCACGACGCGGCAGGCAGCGCGATCTACTCCGACAACTTCATGTCCTACGCCTTGATGCCAGTGGACTACAAGCACAGCGTCATTGACCACGCGGAAAAGTACGTTGACGGGCAGGTTCACACCAACGGACTCGAAAACTTCCGGAGCCTGCTCAAGCGTGGAATCAAGGGAACCTATGTGAGCGTCGAACCCTTCCACCTCTTCCGCTATTTGGACGAACAAGTGTTCCGCTACAACTTCCGGGAACTGGCTCACGATGGGCTTCGTTTCGAGCATCTTGCCTCTCACATCATCGGAAAACGGCTGACCTATGCCGAAGTCACTGGCAAGGTCGGAGAAACGGTTAATTAAGCCCTCTCGCCGGCCTCGCCGGAAGCGGAAGATTTCTTAGATTTCTTCCGCTTCTTCGCGTGTTTTTCCGCGTCTAGTTTGGCTTTGACATCGCTATGCGGGACTCTCAAAAGCTTCTCCGTAAGAGCCTTGAAATTATCGAATGCCGTTGTTTTCTTCATGGTCTATACATATCGGCCACCGCCATCATCGCTCCGCTCGTTCGCCTGAGTCAAGTATATTATTACCCATGCATCATTGACGGGGGTATAGAGGATGCCGACTCTCCGGAGCCACTATTCCCTATTTCCGACCGCCTATCCCCTGTCTTTTCATATTCTTGCTCTTTTGCAATTTCTTGCACTTGCAAAAAATAACAACTCTTTTCTTTTCATGGGATTGCACACTCTTCGACAAGAAACAGGGTGGGGTACCCGGTAGGGTACCCCTGCAGCCTCGGAAATGGCACTCGCTCGAAGAACTGAGAACTAGGCCCAAGTCGCGGCACCCAGTCACCGGCCTGCCCCGGCCTTGCCGGGGTCACCCGTCACGAGCCACCAGTCACCAGTCACTTTGCTCTTTTATCCCGCAATCAACAGGTTCTGCGCGAACGGCCACTCGCGGTCGATCCACTGTCCATCGCAGTGGAATCCCGTGCGCTCTGCCATCTCCGGAATTTCTTCGGCCTGATACTTATGCGAGCTTTCCGTCCATATGGTTTCATCTTCGTCTAGCATGAACCTCAGACTCGCGGCCGGAACGTGCACTGTTTGCCGGCACATGGAACGCAGATGCATTTCGATCCGTCGTTCCACCCTGTTCCAGCGTGCTTGGTGCCGGAAGCTACTCAAATCAAAATCCGCGCCCAGTTCCCGGTTGATGCGCGCCAGCAGATTCAGATTGAACGCCGCTGTCACGCCCGCTGGATCGTCGTAAGCCAGCAATTGAAGCTCGATGCTCTTCTCCAGGTCCGTGCCGAGCAGCAACGCATCCCCCGGCTGGAGAATTTCCCTCATTTCGCTCAAAAACTCTTCCCCGGCATCGCGATCGAAATTGCCGATGGTGCTCCCCAAAAACAGCACGAGCAAATGGTCCCGCTCTCCGCGCCCTTCGGCGACTGTGCGCAATCCTTCCAAATACGGCTGTTCATGGCCGACGACGCTGACCAGATCGATCTGTCCGAGTTCTTTCGCGCACGCTGCCAGCGCCGAAGGCGAAATCTCGATGGGGTAGTAATAAGTCATTTGCCGCCGTGAGAGCGCCTCCAGGATCCATCGCGTCTTTTTCCCCGAGCCGCTGCCGAGCTCCGCCACCTGAATCGACGACGGCAGCCGCCCCACAATTTCTCGCGAATACTTTTCCAGCAGTCGCGCGTCGGCGCGCGTGAGTCCATACTCTGGCAAGACGCAAATGGCTTCGAACAGCGACGAGCCCACTTCGTCGTACAAATACTTTGAGGGAAGTTCTCTCTGTCCTGGTTTGGTGAGGCTCTCGCGCACGTCCGCCGAGAATTCAGACACGTGCCGTATGGGAAGTGAAGCGGTCAGCATGGAGTCTCCCGGGCTTGGGCTTGATCGTCTCTGGCTCATAGCTTCGCCACTTGTTTACTGGTTTCCGCTATCGCCGTATCTTAGCGCACGGTTGGGGGCAGCTTCTCGACACCCCCACAAGAGCAATTTTTCTTCTTTTACTAAAGACTGAGAACCAATGACTGAAAACTCTCAGTCCTCGACGCAACGGAACGTTGCGTAGACGTACGGATAATGCGGCTGGAACCAATTTCGGAACGACCGCCGCAGCATGCACGCCGCGGTGCGCGGCGAGCCACCCTTCATAACGTAGTGCTTGCCGTCGAAAAAATTTGCGGAATACCCTGGATAGAACGGCATCGGCGTAAACCCCGGAAACGGCGCGAACTCCGTCCGCGTCCACTCCCACCCGTTCCCGACAAGATCGTGCACGCCGAAAGCGCTCGCGCCCGCAGCATGCGCTCCCACCGGCGAGGGGTCCCACGATTTGAAATCGAAGTTTCCCCTGGACGCGCTCGGTGCTTCCTCGCCCCAAGGATAGCTCCGTTCTTTCCCGCGCTCGGGGGTTCCGTACGCGGCGCGATGAAACTGCGCTTCGGTAGGCAGTTTGCGTCCCAGCCACTTCGCATATGCGGTGGCCTCGGCGTGGCTCACGTATACCGGCCACTCCTGCGGCAAACGAACCTCGCCAAACATCGTATGATAAATCCACAAGTTGCCCTCGCGCCCCCAGAACATCGGATGCTCGACGCCTTCCTTCGCCTTCCAGGCCCAGGCTTCTTCACTCCACAGGGAACGGTTCTCGTAACCCCCCGCCTGCATAAACCGAAGAAATTCGTGATTCGTTACGTTGTGGTTGTCGATGGCGAACTCTTTCACCTCGACTTCGTGCGCGCCAAATTCGTTGTCCCAGCCGAATTCTTCTCCTTTGAGTGGCTCCAGTCCAAGCGTAGCCCGCCCGGCGGGGATCTCCACCAGATGCGGCTTCACCCTGAGCGCCTTCCACGCCGCTCGCTCGGGACCGCCAACCTTCCTCGCGCTCGGCAGCCGGTGTAGCATGTACGCCAGCGTCTCCGCATGCATCAACCGGTGTTCGATGGCTACTTCCAGCATCGGGATCAGCTGCGGATGCCCTTCCGCGGGCCGCTCCAGGGCATGTTCGATCGCGTGGTCCAATTCCTCGCGTATGCGCTGGTTGTAGCGCTCGACTTCCGCGCGTTCCGGCCAATCCGCCGGGGTGTCCGACGGCAACCCGCCCTCCACCGGGTCTATGCCAAAAGCAAACAGCTGATCGAACGTCCGTTGAATCGGCCGCAACCCAAACGCCCGTTGCGCCAGCAAATTCCAATCGAACGCCTCAATATGCCCCACGTAGAAAATAATGCGGTGTCTCTCGGGGATGGGCCTGTCGTAGATGGCTTCTTCCCGAACCACGCGGAATACCTCATCGGTTCGCGCGCGGGCGTTAACTAGTCTGGTGTGAAGGTCGTGCCGGATGCGGATAGCGGTGGCGGGAGCTCCCATGGCATTCTTCCCCTTCTATTGGATGCAACTTTCACGCGAAGGATGCGCCAAAATTCGGCGTCGGGAGGCTAGGTGCATTAATATGTTCCCTCTGGAATCTGTTGCTGTCAATCGAAATGAATACGAAACCACCGCTCTCTCCAATAAAAACCATCGAGTTTCGCGATGTGTCGTTTCACATAAACGTTATTCCTTCCCGCGTAATCGTTTCCGGCATCTCCTTAGAAATCCTTCATGGCGAGACCCTTGTCCTCCTTGGTCGCAGCGGCAGCGGCAAGACCACTCTTCTCCGCCTAATGAATGGAATGTTACTTCCCTCAGAGGGGAAAGTCCTCGTCCAGGGCCGCTCGACCGCCGCCTGGGACCCCATACGCCTCCGCCGCGGCATGGGTTACGTCATTCAGGACGCCGGCCTCTTCCCCCATTTCACCGTCGCAGAAAATGTCGCCCTCATCCCCACTTTGGAAAACTGGGACGCCTCCCGCACCGCCGCTCGGATCCAGGAAATGCTCCAGCTTGTCGGCCTCGATCCTCGCGAATTCTCTCATCGTCGGCCCCGCGAACTCTCCGGCGGCCAGCGCCAACGCGTCGGTGTCGCGCGCGCCCTCGCCGCCGATCCTCCCATTCTGCTCATGGACGAGCCCTTCGGCGCGCTCGACCCGGTCACCCGCGCCGAGCTCCAGCGTGAATTCAGCGCCCTCGCCCACCGCCTCGGCAAAACCATTGTCTTCGTCACCCACGATCTCCGCGAAGCGTTGCTTCTCGCTTCCCGCATCGTCCTGCTCGAAGCCGGCCGCATCGTTGCCAGCGCCACGCCGCAGGATTTTCTTCGCCTCGACCACCCTGAAGTTCGCGCCTTCACTTCCTCTCTAGCCATAACCCCGGGAGCCTCCACATGAGCCCTCAAATGACCACCTGGTCATTCTTCGCCGATCACCGCGCCGAAATCCTCGGCGCCACTCTCGATCACCTCGCGCTTGTCGTCATTGCCATGATCATTGCCATTCTAATCGGCGTCCCGCTCGGGATGTTCATTGTGCAGCGCCCCGCATTGCGCGCTATCGCGCTCGGCATCGCCAGCGTCTTCCAGACCATCCCCAGCCTCGCCCTCTTCGGCTTCCTCATTCCCATGCCGTTCATCGGCGGCATCGGCAAGCGCACCGCCATCGTCGCCCTCGTCCTCTACGCACTTCTCCCCATCTTGCGCAACACCTACGTCGGCCTCACCGGCATCGACCCCGCTGTCCTCGAAGCCGCTGAAGCCATGGGCATGATGCGCGCGCAAATCCTTTTCCGCGTCCGCTTCCCGCTCGCGCTCGCCGTCATTCTCGCCGGCATTCGCACCGCCACCATCATCACCATCGGCGTCGCCACCATCGCCGCCGCCATCGGCGCCGGCGGCCTCGGTACCTTCATCTTCCGCGGCGTCGCCCTCGTCAGCGATGCTCTCATCCTTGCCGGCGCCATCCCCGCCGCCCTCCTCGCCCTTCTCGCCGACTTCCTCCTCGGCCTCCTCGAGCGCAGGTTAAAGGTCTCCTGACGTGCGTCGCTCTTTCTTCGCGCTCGTTTCAGTTGTCACTCTGCTTTTTTCAGGATGCCGCCAATCCGCGCAATCCAAAATTACGATCGGGTCAAAATTTTTCACCGAGCAAGTCGTCCTTGCTGAACTCCTCGCGCAACACATCGAAGCCAAAACCGGCATCCCGGTGATCCGCGAGACCAACCTCGGCGGCACCCTCCTCGTCCACAAGGCTCTTCTCGCCGGCCAGCTCGACCTCTACGTCGAATACACCGGCACCGCCCTCACCGCCGTCTTGAATGAATCACCGCAGGCCGATTCCGCCGCCGTCTACAACCGTGTCAAGCAGCTCTACTCCGATCGCTTCCATCTCGAAGTCACCGAGCCCCTCGGTTTTGAAAACACCTTCGCCATGGTCATCCGCGGCGACGACGCCAAAAATCTCCATCTGCAAAAAATCTCCGATATCGCCCCCATCGCCCGCAAATGGCGCGCCGGCGTCGGCTACGAATTCCTCGAGCGCCCCGACGGCTTCCGTGGCTGGAGCGATCGCTACAATCTCCGCTTCGCCGAGTCCCCCAAAGTCATGGACCTCGGCCTCATCTACCGCGCCCTCGTCGATCACCAAGTCGACATCGTCGCCGGCAACTCCACAGACGGCCTCATCGACTCCCTCGGCCTCGTCGCCCTCGAAGACGACCGCCACTACTTCCCGCCCTACGACGCCGTCCCCATTGTCCGCCAATCCACGCTCGCGCAATTCCCCCAGCTCCGCGCCGCCCTCGCCGATCTGGCCGGCAAACTCTCCGCCGCCGACATCCGCCGCCTCAACTACGCCGTCGACGCCCAGCACCAGGACGTAGCCGTCGTCGTAAGAGAGTTCCGTTCTTCAAGAGGCTTCTAGCCTCTTTTCGCTCTTTCAGCAGCCTCGGCCGGTGGTTCTAGTACAATCTCTCCGCTGTGAAGTTAGCATCCGATTGCGAAAATAATCAGCGCGGCTCACCAGTCTGCACAGCAGCGCGCAGGACCCGGCCTGCAGCCGAAGGGCGATGAGCATGAAACGCTGGAAAAAACTTCTCCTTGTACTTGTCGCGCTCGGGGTTCTTACGGCCGTCTATGGAGCCGTCTTGATTCGCCGCGGCTTCAGCACCTTGGACGAGCCATCCGCTCTGGAAAAGCTCGTCGCTCGTACCGTTCGGAATCTGGCCATCCCCGCCGCCGCGCGCCATGAAAACAATCCCTTGAAAGCCTCTCCGGAGATCCTCAATGAGGCCCGCGACAGCTTCATCGACCGCTGCGCGACCTGCCACGGCAACGACGGCAGCGGCCAGACCCAAGTCGGCCGGAACCTCTACCCCAAGCCGCCAGATTTGCGCTCGCCACAAACGCAGAATCTTACCGACGGCCAGATCCGCTACATCATCAAGAACGGCGTCCGTCTCACGGGCATGCCTGGCTGGAGCCATCCGCACGAAGAACAGGACAACGATAGCTGGAAACTCGTTCTCTTCATCCGCGACATGTGCCAACTTTCTGCCGGCGAGAGATTGTCGCAGCAAGTAACGGCCGCTTCCGCGCACTACACGGGCTCGCTGGCCTGCGAAAAATGCCACCAGCAAATCTACGAGCGCTGGAAGAAGACGCCCATGGCCAACGTCGTCCGGGATCCCCGTGAGCATCCCGAGGCCATCATTCCCGATCTCGCCACAAATCTCCTCGCCAAGTTCACGAAGGACCAGGTAGCACTCGTCTACGGCAGCCTCTGGAAGCAGCGCTACTTCACAAGAATTGGCGATGACTATTTTCCGGAGCCGGCGCAGTGGGATGTCACCCACCACGTTTGGCATCCCTACTTTGTAGCCAAAGGAACGGATTGGTGGGAACCGTTCTATCCTCCAGACAATATGCAACGTCCCACCGGCCCCACCTGCGATGGCTGCCACTCCGTCGACTACAACATTCACACCAAAAAGGTCCTAGAGTGGAACGTCGGCTGTGAGCGCTGCCACGGACCCGGCAGCGACCATGTTGAACATCCCTCGCGCGGCAACATCCTCAATCTCGCGCGCATGGACTATGTGGAAGCCAATGACGCTTGCATCCAGTGCCATTCGCAAGGACGCCCTTTGACCAATCCCATCGAAGGGAAGTATTACGACTGGCCGGTCGGCTATCGCGTCGGACTCTACCTCTGCGATTTTTGGCAGCTCGAAGACCACACCCTCGGTGAGATGACCTTCACGCATTTCCCCGATGGCACCGCCCATAAGAATCGCATGCAGGGCAATGACTTCGCTCAAAGCGTAATGTACCGCCGAGGCGTCACCTGCTTCTCTTGCCACGATGTTCATGGCACCGATAACTAGGCTCAGCTAAGAAAGCCGGCTGACAAACTCTGTCTCGATTGCCACGGCCCCATGTCTCTCAACGGACCCCGCACGGCCACGCTCGAGGAGCACACCCATCACAAGACCGGCACGCCCGGAAGCCAGTGCATCTCCTGCCACATGCCGCAGATCGAGACCACCATTGCTGACGTCAAAGTTCGCGCTCACACATTCGCCTTCATCTCCCCGGCCATGACAGACAAGTACAAAATCCCAAATCCCTGCACGTCCTGTCACACGGATAAATCCACCGCCTGGGCCACCGAAGCCTTGCGCCACTGGCCGGAGCGCTCTCCCTGGCGCGTGAACTAGCTCACTGCATGAATCAAACGGGACGCGCCTTCCGTGCACCGAAAGGTCTCTGAATTTTGTTGGCGGGTGGTTCTGTGGCAAATGGTTGAGAGAACCCGGACGCCCCGTTCTTGATGTCTGCGTCAAGAGTGGGGGTTTTGATTTTCAATCAGGATACAAACTGGATCTCGAGCGAACCGGTCAGAGACAGAGGCCGAAACCCTTTAGCGTTTGGTTTCCAGCAGCTCGCAATTCGCCACGCACTTCACAAACTGCATCTCGATTTCGGCTTTCTTGTGGGGCACGCGATCGGTGGATTCCGGCGCAACGATCAGCGACTGCGGACCATCGGCCAGATTGAAGGTGCACTCGAACTGCAAGGACTGCACGCCACGCTGCTGGCAAGCGTTTTTCTCCAGCGCGGGCTCGAACATCTCCGGCTTCGCGTGCAATTGGTTGGCGATTCCCGACGGCACCATGGCCACCACCATCGGCACCGGCGATTTGATTTTGATGCTGACCTGCACACCGTCATGATCCGGCGCGAACCCGCCATACACTTTCAGGAACGACGTGAGGTTGTACTTCTCTTTGACCTGCTCGGTCCACCGATACTCCGGCTGGATGCAGTTTTCCATGCACACCCAGCGGAAATATTGGATGTGCACATCATTCGGAGCCTTGAAACGGCGCGTGGCGGAACCCTGGCCCGTAAACACCGCCGCAATTCCTTCGCCTACCGCGCGCTCCGCCCGATTATCCGGGTTCAGCACCGCCCCGAGTCCGGCGAACACCGCCTGATCAGGACTATTCCGCTCGTCGCGAATAATCAGCGTCATCGCTTCCGGCGGGACGAAACAGGAATATCTGGTCTCCACCACATGCTCCCGCTGGCACAACTTTTGCAAGCTATCCAGGCCCTCGGGATGCTGTAGCGCCCCGTTCCACGCCCCGGTGGGCGTCAGGAATATCGTGACCGGCTGCTCCGATTTGATATCCACCTGCATATTGCCGCCGTCCCCGGCAGGGTGATAAGTCACCCCCGCATGATAATTCGCGGGGTCCAGCCGCACGCTCTCGTCGTTGCCGGGTTGCCAGCCAAAAACTCGTTGCTGGCCAAGCGAAGGCCAGGACGACGCGCACATCAGCAAGAACGCGAGAAGGAACGGCTTCTTGGTGTTTCTCATAGTAATTCCATTGAAACGCGAAGGCCCTTCGCCCGCAACGTTTCCGCGCGAACGTGTCCTTTAGAAGTATCCTGACCGATGGGACAGGTAACCCAGAGTTGTTTTCTTGAGGTCCGAAAAAGGCAATCCCAGTGCAGGAGTTTTGCTCCCTTACGCCTTCTCGTTTTTCTAATTTCGCTTTTCTATTTTCGAGTTCCGCCCTCGCCTCGCGCCGTCAAAATCAAATCACACCAAGGATTGTGACAGCCGCGCCGGGCTATCTGCGCACGCTTACCAGTGCAAGATCGGCTTCATAGCCCTCGTCCTGCACGGTCTTCTGCGCCGCCGCGCCAAGCGCCCGTTCGTCCGCATCCTTCGGCAAATTGCAATAGCGGCGAATCACCTCTTCGCCATTCACAATGCGAACCAGCCACTTGGCCTTGCCTGCGTCCCAGGAAACTTCCACTTGATCGGCACGCATAGTTACCTCCTATTGCGCTTCGATGGCCGCCGCACTTTTTTTCTCTTCGCGATTATTTCTTTGCACCTCTGCGTTAGACTTTTGCGCACTTCTTCCTAGGTCGCCTTGCTTGCGGGCTTCTGGTTTGAAATATGTCCAATTTTGAACAGACGGAACCTGGTATCCCTCGCGTCGCTTAAACCGAATCCGAGTCGTCCTACCGCTTTCCTGCCCATCACGCAAAAGCTCTGCTAGAATCGCTGCCATGAAAAGACGCACTTTGCTTCAATCGCTTCCCGCAGTAGCGTTCTTCCCAACAGCGGCCTGGCTGACCTCGAATCAAGAGAAGGCAGGCTCCGGACAATCCGCAACGCCTGTTTACGAACTCCGGGTCTATCATACTTACGAAGGCAAGCTGGACGACCTGCTCCGCCGCTTTCGCGAACACACCACGAAACTCTTCGAGAAGCACGGAATGAAAAACGTGGCGTACTGGACGCCGACCGAAGAACCCCTCAAAGGCAAGACTCTCGTCTACATCCTCGCGCATCCTAGCCGCGATGCCGCTACCGCCAACTGGAAAGCCTTCGGCGATGATCCCGAATGGCGCAGTGTCCGCGATAAATCCGAAGCCAATGGGAAGATCGTTGAGAAGGTTGACTCCACGTTTCTCGTTCTGACGGACTTCTCCCCACCGCTATCTTAAGTGGGGCCGCGGGCCCGCCCTAAATGCGCCAATACGATTGGCGGTTACCGCCACCGGGTCGAGCGAGCAGGGAACGAAGATAGCTTCCATGATGATTTGAGGGGGTTCGCCGCGGCAACCGCTATTTCAGTAGGTTAGCGACCAGCCGACCACCGTCATCGTCAGCACCAGCAACAGCATCCCCGTGCTGACAAGACTCAACGTTCTCCCGTGGCCCAGCAGATGGTCGCGCGATTCGGGATCAATGCAGAGAAGAATGGTAACGAACAGAACGACGCCCCATGCCAGCATGACAGGAACGCCAGGGTGCCTGCCGATCATCGAAAGGAATTCCCCGGGAGGCTGGCCCGCCGGAATCCACCAGGGCAGCAGCGGCGCTACGCCCGCCGCCAGCGAGAACGTCAGCAGCTTGCGCGTGAACCAGCCCTTGACCTTCGGCCGGGCTTCTTTCCACACGAAATAGTCCCAGACCAGCA
>WNFC01009081.1_pt1 | contig 13017 bp, 15 predicted proteins | sample 5400541 | NCBI WGS metagenome assembly WNFC01 (sample SAMN13153342, study PRJNA577476) | soil metagenome | isolation source: 120 cm saprolite under Douglas fir tree site 2 hole 2 replicate 1 | place: USA:California | collected 2015-04-18
CGAGCGATAATGGCCACCCACCGTCTCTACTACGACGATTCTTTTCAGGATAATTTCAGCGCCCAGGTGTTGAGTTGCGAGCCGATGGCGGAGGCTGAGGACACCGGCTTCGCCCCGCATTGGGGAGTCATCCTGGATCAGACCTTGTTGTATCCTACTTCCGGGGGGCAGCCGAACGATCTCGGCAAGCTCGGCGAGGCCAACGTTCTTGATGTTCGGGACCACGAAGACCGCATCCTTCATGTGGTGGACCGCCCCGTGGCCCCAGGGCGCATTGACGGCTGCATTCACTGGCCGCGCCGTTTCGACCATATGCAGCAGCACACCGGCCAGCATCTGCTCTCCGCGGTATTTCAGGAGCGCTTTGGACTCCTCACGACTTCATTCCACCTGGGCGAAACCGTCAGCACCATTGATTTGCAAGGTCCGCAACCTTCGCCGCTGATCCTGGAAGGCGCGGCGCGCGCAGCGAATGCGGTCATCTTTGAGGATCGTGAAATCACCGTGCGCTATGGCACTGCGGAAGAATTCGCCGGGCAAGGCGTGCGCAAACAGGTAGATCGCAAAGGCGTACTGCGGGTCATTGAAATCACTGGAATCGATTTGCAGCCCTGCGGCGGAACGCATTTGCGCCATACCGGGCAACTGGGATTCATCCTGATTCGCGGCTGCACAAAAATCCGCCAGGACTGGCGGGTGGAGTTTGTCTGTGGCGGCCGCGCCGAATCCGTAGCTCGCAAAGACGCAGATTTGATCGCGCAAATCAGTGCGCAACTCAAATGTGCGCCGCAGGATCTGCAATCCGCCGTCGAACGTGTGCAGCGCGAAAGGGAAGCATTGGCTAAGCGCGTCAAATCGCTGCTCCCTAAGGTCGCAGAATCCGACGCTGCAGCATTGCTGGCCGCTTCATCCGCAGCCCCGCACCCCGGCGATATTCGCATCGTGGCCGAACTGCTTGAAGGCGCAGAACCCGATTACTTGCAGGACCTCGGCTCATCCCTGGCAAAAACCGAAAATGTAATCGCCCTGCTCGCCGACCGGCAAACCGGACACGTGGTTTTCGCGCAACATCCCAAAGCCGCTAAGGACATGAACTCTCTGTTGAAAAAAGTCTTTCAGCAATTCCCGGGAAAAGGCGGCGGCACCAAGGACTTCGCAAGAGGTGCTCTAGCCGCCGTCGAGAATGCCGCCCCAGTAATCGGCCTGGCAAAGGATCGCCTGTAGCGGCGCGTTTAGTAAGCCATCCTAGGCGCGTTCGCTGGCCGCTCGATTTTCATCGGAGGATGCCGCTTGAGATGTACACGAACCTCGTGTACACTGTGTTCGTATGAAAAACATTACCCTTAGCGCCGACGAGCATTTAATCGAGCAGGCCCGGTTGCTCGCAAAATCCCAGCATAAAACGCTCAACACCCTGTTTCGTGAGTGGCTCCAGCAGTTTGCCGCTCAGGACGGCGGAGGCCAGGAATTTGACGCTCTCATGAAGCGGCTGAAGCATGTGCAGGCCGGCCGGCGTTTCAACCGGGACGAAATGAATGAGCGGTAAGTTTTTTCTGGACACAAATATTTTTGTGTATTCGTTCGATGCGCGTTCGCCAGGCAAAGCGGCCAGCGCCAGCAAACTCATTAAGAGGGCCATCGAGACGCGGCGGGGAATTGTCAGTTATCAAGTGGTGCAGGAATTCTTCAACGTAGCGCTGCGCCGTTTTGCCAAACCCATGGCCGAGCCAGAGGCTCGACAGTATCTTTCCGTCACGTTTCGCCCGCTGCTATCGGTTCATTCCTCGTTAGGTTTGTGCGGGGACGCACTGCGCGTCACCAGCCAGTTTGGCTACTCCTGGTATGATTCGCTGATTATTGCGTCGGCAATCTCGGGGGAATGTGAAACGCTTTACAGCGAAGACTTTCAGAACGGGCAGCGAATCGCGAACCTTACGATTTCGAATCCATTTCTAAGTTGATCCGGGACTTCCGGCATAACGAACCAAACCGTTGCACTTGTTCTGGAAATAGGAGAATTCCGTGGAGAAAATTTGGTGGACGAGACCGGGGTCGAACCGGCAACCTCATCGTTGCCAGTTCGAAAATGAGAGATGCGCCCCGGCGTCGTTCGGATCCAACTCGAGGGCGAGCTTGTATTCGCGCTCGGCGTCGTTCCACTGCCATTGCATCTGATACAGACTCCCCATCAGGGTATGGGCTCCAGGAAGGGCTGGATCCAGTTCCAGCGCCCTACGGACCGCGCTGATTACTTTTGGCTGCACTTCATTCGGAGGAGCCCCGGCAACGCCAGGCTTGCCGAGTTCGGCATACGCCTGGGCCGAGCCGAGGTAAGCCGGTGCAAACGCCGGGTCCCTCTTGATGGCCTCCTCAAAGTAAGCAATGCTTTTTTGCGTTGCAGCTGGCCTGTTGCTTTTTTCGACGAACTGCCCCTTGAGAAAGTTCTCATAAACGTCCGGGGAGACTTGGCGCGCGGCTACAAGTCTGGCGCGTTCTGCACCGGTGACCGTAACCTCCACTCTTCCAGCGATCGTTTGTGCCACGTCGCTCTCCAGGCCGAGGGCGTCGCCGAGTTCGCGGTCGTAGGTCTCCGACCAGAAATGCTCGTCGGTGGCGGCGCGAATCAACTGGGCGTGAACGCGGACCCGACCGCCCTCGCGTATGACAGAGCCTTCCACTATGGCATCGACGCCGAGAGCCTTGGCGATTTCCGGCAGAGGCGCGCGGGTATCTTTGAAATGCATCGCCGAGGTGCGAGAGATGACGCGAAGACCACGGATCATGGATAGGCGTAGGATGATCTCCTCGGTCATGTCGTCGGCAAAATATTCCTAGGCCGGATCGCCCGAAAGGTTTTTCAGAGGCAATACCGCCAAGGACTTGATCTTAGACCCGGTCGCACCTCTTAAGCGGGTTCGTGTCGTGAAGTAAGCGACGACCAGCAGTGCAAGCATCGCGACCCCACAGACAACAAGCCAGCGACGCGCCCGAAGCCCATGCCGAGCGATCTCCAGGACTGGATTTGCGTCTGCGACATCGGTTGCTGCCCCAGCCCTGCCATCCCGCCACGCATCGAGTTCCGTCGTGTAGGCATAAACGGACCCGAGCTTGCTGTGGAGGATGCGATAGACTGGCAGTCCCTCGCGCCGCTCCCAGCGGCGGACGGTCGTGACATCACGCCCCAGATAGGCAGCAATCTCCTTCCAAGATTCCAGGCGCCGCCCTCGAGGGACCAGATGTGCCACGGATAACTTTTGCCCCACTTTGCCGCAGTTTGCCCGGCTTTGCCCGTTGCCTCGGAGAGTATTACCGGCTCAGTATGCGGCTACCCGCGATCAAGTCTGAGAGGGGCCGGTTCGTCGAGGTGCGGTGACCTTCAGACTGGACGCTGACTCAAGACAGCAAGGAAGGTTCGTATGACCGAAACCCGGATCTCCACAACGGCTCCATCTGGAGGCGTGCAGGCAATTGGCAAGTCTACGGAATGTAATCTGATAGTGGTCCGCTCGGTTGGCCACCAAGGTATTGGTGCGGCTGCGCGAAGCGTGGCGTTTTTGCTGATTACGGCGCTGTTCGCTGTTAGTCCGCCGCAGGTGCCGGCTGCCACGCCCGACCCGGTGCTGGAGTGGATCGGTGTGATGAACACCTCGGTCCTGACAGCGGGGACTGCTCCAAACGTCACCGGTCGCGTCGTCGCGTTGGTCTCGGCATCGGTCTTCGATGCCGTCAACGGTATCGAGCCACGCTTCCGTCCACTGCATGTGAGGCCGGACGCGCCTCATAATGCGTCGCAACGCGCAGCGGCGATTCAGGCGGCGTATGCAATTCTAATGAACCTCTATGGAACGCAGCAGGGCACGATCCTCACCAGTCAGCATGATGCATCGCTCGCGGCGCTCGCCTCCACCGAAAAACCCGAATCCATTGCTGCAGGGGTCGCGTGGGGACAAAGCGTGGCGGACGCCATCTGGGCCTGGAGGCTGACGGACGGGTTCGCCCCGACTCCGCCGCCATTCTTTGGCGTCCAGAGCATCGCCGGAACGCCGAATTCGCTGGGCTTTTGGCGCCCGACTCCGCCGGCGAACGCATCAGGCGCAACACCGCAACTTGCCACAATAACGCCCTGGGTACTGACGCGCCCCTCGCAGTTCCGCTTGCCGCCCCCGCTGGCCCTCAACAGCCCGGAGTACGCGGCCGATCTCAACGAAGTGAGAGAGATGGGTAGCCTCTCCAGCACAAGCCGCTCAAGTGAACAGACGGAAGTCGCATTGTTTTGGGCGCTGAACACTCCACTAGCCTGGAACCGCATTGCAGCGCAGCTTTCGGCGGCGCGCGGGCTCAGTCTGACCGAGAATGCGCATCTATTTGCCGTGCTCAATGTAACTCTCGCTGACGCGATAACGGCGTGCTGGGATAGCAAATACCGCTACATTTTCTGGCGGCCAGTCACCGCGATCCGAGTGGGTGCCGCGCCGGGAGACCCCGATGCCGATTGGAGGCCATTGCTGGACTCTCTGACCGGTACTCCTCCGCATCCCGAGTATCCTTCTGCGCATTCCACGTACAGTGGCGCCGCCGCGTTCATCCTGGCTGCCGCATTTGGAGAGAACACCGCATTCAGCCTCACCTCCGAGATACGTCCAGGCACTCGTTCCTATGCGAGCTTTTCCGAGGCGATCGCCGAAATCGCCGATGCGCGTGTCTTTGGCGGCATTCACCTCCGAAGCAGTTGCGCCCGGGGGAATTCCCTGGGTCGAGCTGTCGCGGATTATGTATCGAGACACGCGATGCGGGCGCGCGGTGACGATCAAGACGAATGAGAAAAGTAAACGCAAAGGGCTCGGTTACTAGGTTGCCGGGCACATAGCTGAGGCACCGATGGGGTGGCCAGAAGCCCGGTTCTGGGCTATACACAATCCAATACCCGTCCGGTGAGAACTGCGCCTCTGCTCCGGGTCCAAAAGGATCGATGGACTGGTTCTGAGCGGAATAGATGCCTAGACAGGGCAGTCCTCCTTCGGTTGTCATGAAAGCCAGATAATCATCGCGCGACCAGCAATTCGGAACCCCGTCACAGTGACGGGGCCACTGACAAATGCAGAGATTGCAGTGCGCAGCTCGGCGGGGTTCTTCCTGTTTGTTCCTAGTCTAGGGACTACGACAAAGATGTGATTGCCCAGTCCCTCCTGCGGCTGCTTGAGTGCAGAGACGTCACCGCGAACATGGCCGCAGTTGCCGAGAAGCGGCGCTCAGCCCGTGAATCGAGGGGCACCGCGGTGCGGCAGATCGAAGGTGACCGGACATACGAGGCGCAGCAGAACTTCCTTGCAATGACCGCCCGCCTTGCTGGAGAAGGCCGGCTGTCCCGTTTTGCATACTTGTCTGAAAAAATCGGCTAGATACAGTGCTTCTTCCCCATTGTCCGTGCAGCTCTTCCATCTCTCTCCCGAAGGTTTATGTGCTGGCCTTCGACTTTCGATTCTCCCCGAATGACGGGCAAACCCGAAGTGACCGCCAGTCGAATGCTCGATCCGACAAAAAGCGAAGTCAGGGGAGATTCAGCCTTACCTCAAAACGAAGGCCGGCGAAAGGGAGTGGATCTCTGTAGCACCCTCGCGAAAATGCTACGAGACTACGTTGGGAATCGAAGGAAAGGATTGCTTTTCATACTTCGACCGGCGCCCAAGTCCTGCAGTCCAACACGCTGAGAGATAGCTTGCATCCGGCGCTCCAGGCCATCGAACACATGAAGGGGGGCTTTAATATATTCCGCCGCTTCCGGATCACTCATTTGCAAAAGTCGGAATGTCCGGAAGCACTTCGGCATTTCTGGTCCGGTCACGCGCCGAAACACGTTTCCGAGCGCTACACCAAACTTCGTGAAGAACGGGATTTCCGTGTGGAATGGGTCGAAAAGATCGGGCTCGGCTTCGATCTGCCGGTTCCACTTGGGCAACTTGGGCAACTGCACATCGTCCCGAAAGTCGCCTAAGTGATTGAAAAGATGGTGGACGAGACCGGGGTCGAACCGGCGACCTCATCGTTGCGAACGATGTGAAAAAATCCATAAGGCGCGGTGCTGCAACCACTTACGTCTTTTGGATATCACCCAAATGGGCAACTTGGGCAACTGCGTTCGCGAGTGATTGTTAAATACCAAACTCCTGAAGGTCGTCGTGCCGCGGGAAGGGAGTAAGCGTCAACCGCAGACCGTCTTGACAGCCTGGTCGGTCGAAATCCTGCTTGGGTTTCTTGGCTATCACCTCTAAACCAAGTCGGGTAGCTCGTCCCGCGAGATCAGCAGATGGATTGATCGGGCCTGCCCGGGCGTTCGCGCGATAAGCCCGCGCGCTTCGAGTGTCAAGACCATCTGATGTACGGCTGGCGGAGAGACTCGGAAGTATTGCTGCATTTCGGCCTCTGAGGGCGAGCATCCGTGGATTTTGCTGTAGTAATGGATGAAAGCCAGGCACTGGCCTTGTTTATCCGTGTACGTTTTCTTCGTTTTCTTCATAGCTACGACAGCAAGACGCTTTGAGGAACTGTAGTTGACTATGCAGCGCGGCTTGATTTTACGGCGAGTTCCGCTGCGAGGTTCCATGGCAGCAGTTCCTCGATGCGGTTAATGGGATGATCGGCGATGCGAGACAGTACGTTGCGCAGGTAGCTTTCCGGGTCGAGTCCGTTTAGTTTTGCCGTTCCGATCAAGCTATACATGGCCGCCGCACTTTCTCCACCACCATCCGAGCCGGCGAAAAGAAAGTTTTTTCTTTTATGAGAATATCTCCATAACAGAACTCATGCACGGCCCGAAATTATGCGCAGGTTCACGCAGGCGATGCTCAGGATAACCAATACGGAAGCGGGCTGCGCGCCGATTCAACCACTGATGAATTGCGCATAATAAAGCTACTCTCCTGCGGAGGTCACTAACCTCGAGGAGAGTTTTTCATGAATGAGCAAGTTGCTGTTCTGCGACAGACCCGCGCGTGGCTAAAGAAAAGCGTTCTCCGCTCCGTAATCCAACTCTATGTCGAACATCTCATCGGACGCGGTTACGCTCGGTCAACGGTGCGGGTCTATGCCTGCTGCGTGGGCCACTTTGCCTACTGGTTGCGCAATCAGAGAATTCGCCTTGATCAGATCGACGAAACTGTCATTCGTAGATTCCTCTATGAACATCTTCCGAGTTGTAAATGCCCTGACCCGGTCAGGCGCACCAGATACGAACTGCGGGCCGCACTCAATCAGCTACTGATTATGCTGCGGGCGACAGCTTTGGTGCCTCCTCGTACTATCACTGTCGGCTCCATCGAGGATGAGCTTCAACGTTTCCAGTCCTATCTTGATAGAGATTGCGGATTCACATCGGTAACGCGGTATCAACGGGTACTGATCGCCCGCAAGTTCTTGGAGTCGAGTTTCGGGCACTCCCCGATCGAAGTGTCTCGCTTGAAACCGCAGGCTATCTACCGCTTCGTGATCACCTGCCTAAAAAGATGGAAGCCTAGCAGCGGCGGCGCTATCGGAGTGGCCCTACGGTGCTATTTACGGTATCGAGCGTTGCGAGGAGACAGCGTTCAGTCCTTGATCGCCGCCGTCCCAGCGGTTGCTGCTTGGCGGCTCTCTGGACTGCCAGAACCCCTATCGACAAGGGAACTTTCGCAATTTCTAAACTCATTTGACCGTAGCTCTGCTAGCAGTCGGCGCGGGTACGCCATGGCGCGATGCCTGACCGACCTCGGACTCCGCGCTAACGAAGTGATCCATCTACAACTCGACGACCTGGACTGGCGCGAAGGAACTCTACGGCTCGCGAAAAACAAGTCACGCCGGATGGACATTCTCCCGTTACCAGTTCTTACCGGTCAAGCGATCGCGGAGTACATCAAATTTGCCCGACCCAAGACACAAACTCGCATTCTGTTTGTTCGTCTTCGGGCACCTCGCGAGGAGCCGATTGCTACGGGTTGTGTTCACCGAACAGTTCAACAAGCCTTAGACCGGTGCGGATTGAATCGCTCTGGTACGCATCTGCTGCGGCACAGCGTTGCCAGTCGGTTGCTGCAAGCCGGAACATCACTCAAGGAGATCGCCGACATTCTGCGCCACCGGAGCATCAATACAACAGCGATCTACACGAAGGTCGATTTGCATGGGCTGTCTGCGGTTGCGATGCCGTGGCCTGGGACCGAAGCATGAGTCGCGCAATCGCACCATCGCCTTCGACGTTCTGCCTGGCTCAGCGTTACCTTGATGACCGACGTCGGCTGGGATATTCCCTTAAGATAGCCGGCCACCAACTGCTTGCTTTCGCGCGCTTCGCTGATCAGTCCGGACATCGAGGCCCTCTGACCAAGACGCTCATTCTGTCTTGGGTACGCTCGAGTCCACGCAAATCGCCCGTTACCTGGGCGCGCCGGATTGAGCTCATTCGCCCGTTCGCAAAGTACCTTCAACAGTTCGATCCTGCCACCGAGATTCCGAACACGCATCTGTTTGGACGCGCCCATCGCCGTCTGACGCCGCATATCTATACCGAACAAGAGATATGTACTCTGCTGAGATCAGCTGCGAGGCTCGGACCAGAAGGATCACTACGGCCGCTTACCTACAGTTGTCTGTATGGGTTGATTGCAGCCACCGGACTGCGGATCTCCGAAGCCCTCAACCTGTGCCGTAATGACGTCGATTTGGACAGCGGGACGCTGACCATTCGGCGGACCAAATTCCAAAAGTCACGCCTAGTTCCTACACATCCGAGTACCGCACAGATACTCCGCGATTACGCCAGTGCTAGGGAACAGACGGCCAACGTCTCTGATCGCTTCTTCGTCTCCATGCGAGGAGTCGGGCTCAAAAATCGCACCGTTCATGGCGTCTTTCAGCGTCTTCGTGCCCAACTCGGGTGGACAGCTCGCGGCGGCCATCCACATCCTCGGATACATGATCTCCGGCACTCATTTATTTGCCACCGAATTAAACGTTGGTATCGACAGGGTATAAACGTTGATCACGCCATTGTTGCGCTTTCGACCTACGTGGGCCACGTGAAAGTGACGGATACCTACTGGTATCTCACGGGGATCCCCGACTTGATGGCGATCGTTGCCAGAAAGTTCGAACGGTTTGCTCAAGGCCAACATGTCTAAATCTGACGCTTTCCCGAGTTTCTCAACCCTCTTGCAGGACTTCTTTGCGGACAGGTTGATTCAGCAGCGGTCGGCTAGCCCGCAGACCATTGCCAGCTACCGAGATACGTTCCGACTCCTGCTGCAGTTTGCGCATCGACACTCCAAGATCGCTCCGTGCGATTTTGTCCTAACCGATCTGAACGCGCCGTTCATACTGGCGTTTCTGCGTCACCTGGAGTTGGGTCGGCACAATGGTGCTCGCACCCGCAATATCCGTTTGGCGGCGCTGCGATCCTTCCTTAAATATGCGTCTCTGCAAGACATCCGTGCGCTGCCTGTCATTCAGCGAGCCCTGGCGATACCGATGAAGCGATTCGATCGGATCCTCGTGGGCTTCCTGTCGCGCGAGGAGATTCAGGCGATTCTCGAGGCCCCAGACCCAAGCCTTTGGTGTGGCCTGCGTGATCGAGTCCTACTTGCTACGCTCTACAACACCGGCGCTCGCGTCTCGGAGGTCATTGGACTCCGAGTCGGCGATGTTGTCCTGGGACCCACGTCGTCCATTCGTATTCTCGGCAAAGGTCGCAAAGAACGAGCGGTACCGCTGTGGCCATCAACCAGTCGACAGATCCGGGCTTGGTTGAAACGAATCGATACAGCGCCACAGCGGTCCCTTTTTCCCAATCGGTCAGGTAGCCCGATGACACGCTCGAATGTGACAGATCGACTGAGGATTGCCACGATCGCCGCGGCCCAGAAATGTCCCGGACTCTTGAAGCGAAAAATATCCCCACATGTGGTGCGACATTCCACCGCCATGCACCTCCTGCAGTCCGGCGTAGACCTATCGGTGATTGCACTGTGGTTGGGACATGAAAGTCCGGCCACGACCCACACGTATCTGGAAGCGGACTTAGCGATGAAGGAAAGCGCGCTTAACCATCTGCGGCCACCTAATATAAAGGAAGCACGATTCAAACCACCCGATCGCTTGCTTCACTTCCTGGCGAGCTTGTAATTATGTGCAGCCCAGGGATTCACAATTTGGTGCGCGCCCCGCCAGCGTACTTGCTATCCTGACTGTCGAGACCGTGGAACTGTGCATAATTTCGTCCCGTGCATGATTTCTTTTATGAGAATATCTCCATAACAGAACGAATTACTTGTTCGCAGGATCGGATCGAGGTGGAGAAAGTGCCGCAGCGATCTATAGCCTGATCGGAACAGCCAAACTAAACCTGGATCGATCCTGAAAGTTATCTGCGAAACGTTCTGTCGCGCATCGCAGAGCATCCCATCAACCGCAGCGACGAACTGCTGCCGTGGAATCTCGCTGAAGAATTACGTCCCGCTGCCTGACGATACTCCTTTTCTGCACCTGGCCTCCGGCTGCCGTCTACTTTAGTTTCGGGGTCTAGGGAGCTTATCTTGCTAAGCCTGAAGGAGACACACCCGTGAATGTCATGAAATTACTGGGGATCGCGCTCCTCTGCATCGCTTTGGCCGGTGATGTATGATTAACGAACACAATTGCCCGGTAGGAACTTGGGAGTTACACGGTGAAACCGAACAAAGGGCGACGAGGCCGGGAAACGACGCTGACTGAATGGATACGCGTCGAGAGGTTGGTAGCAATCCTCTTTGTCGCAATTATGGTTGCAGCCTCTGCGGGACGTGCGTCTACTCCAAAATTTAAGCTTGAGCTGCAATTCCCAAATGGCAGCTCAGAAATGCATCTGTTGGGCATCGGCCAGCCAGACACGTCGGGCCACCCCGAAGTTCGTGTTGGTACGGGGCCTCAGGGGCCGTGGTCGGAAGAGCATTTTGTTGTAACCGAGTTTGAGGTATTGAGCATCCGTCACGGTACCAAACAATGCACATACTGGAGGCGGATAAGGTGTCATGGCAGATGATCAACTATGTTCCGGGTAAAAGAGTCAGAATTCCGATGAAGAATGGTCAGCCGGTGCTGCTGAGTGGCTCAGTCGCTGATTGATAGCTCTGATTCTGGCGAGACAAAGAATTCCGCTTATTTCAAAAAGTTGTAAGATCCGCAGACTGACACTTCGCACTGACGGTGCAAGCAGCGGTTTCGAGATCCAGTCAACGATCACATCGGTCTGGAGACGGATGCGCCGTCATGATCGGCGTTGCGGGAATGGTACCTGCTGGCCGACGCATCAGGCCCTAGAACGCGTCAGCGCAACCAAAGCATTGCGGCTTCGCGTTTTCCGTGTCGACAGCAGTGAGGCACAACAATCTTGATTTACATTCTAACGCGGCTATTTCTAATATCCTTCAGCCATGCCCATTTGCAATTCCGGCACCCACGACCCGCAGCAACGTCTGCTTCGACGGGTGGTAGGCGCTCAAATCAGGAGCAGATGTCATGACCGATGAACCCAGACAGACGACGCCACGTCCCATTCTCAGCTCAATCTCGGCACAACTCTTCGTTGCGAACATCAAGAGTTCCTGTGATTTCTATGCAGACAAGCTCGGCTTCGCGGTCGAATTCATCTATGGCGATCCGCCATACTACGGGCAGGTCGTTCGCGACAATGCACGACTCGCCTTGAGGCTGGTCTTCGAACCTGTGTTCGCTGGCGATGTTCGCAAGCGCGAACATCTGCTGTCCGCTTCCATCACGGTTGCCACCGTGAACGAAATCAAACAACTGTTTCTGAGCTATCAGGCTGCAGGAGTCTCCTTCCATCAGGCACTTAAGAAGGAGACATGGGGTGCCAGAACCTTTATCGTCTCGGATCCAGATGAGAATCTCATCCTCTTTGCTGGCCCGGCAGCCGACTGAACTACTGCGATTTAGAAACGTGGAACTGCGGACTCTGTTGCCTGGAGATGTCTATCTTTGTGAAGGGACGCCGAAGCAATGCGAATAGCCGTCGTCGTCGGTAAGGATAAACTCGGTCTGCCCATAGTCTCGATGTTCGAGTTCTGAAACACCGTACCCAAGGCTCTTCAATCGCTTTCTGGTTTTGTGTATATCCTTCGGCGCCCAGTAGAGTCGAATGCCCTCGTAGTCTTCCGGCTTGACCGGAGTCCCCGCGCGTTGGTTCAGCATAAAATATAACTCGTCTTTCCGAAGCATGCAGAAGATCAGCTTGTCGTCTTTGCGCATTTCTGAACTCATCGAGAATCCGAGACCATCAACCCACAAACGCAGACTCTTCTCCAGGTTTGTGCTCGGAATGATCGGAATGCATGACTCAACAGGCATAACAGCCTCCTTTCGGCAAACTAGTACGCCGCTCAATGCATTAAGCAATTCATGCGCGCCACAGCGTTACTATCTTTGATGAGTATTCAGCTTCTCGAGTGCGCGCTTCAGTTCTTCAAGCTTCTGTCCCGCGTCGGCGAGCTTGCCTTCCGAGGTGAGGCGCTGGTAGTCGGCGAGGTCTTTGGCAGCTTCCGCGATGAGTGCGTTGAGGTCGGCTGTGGGCTGAGGCAATCCGGCGGATACCGGTGCGTGTTGCGCCGACACCGCAGCGCCTGGCGCGGCGCTCAACGACGAGGCCGCTCCGCCAAAAAGGGCCGACATCGCCGCCTCGAAGGTTGGTCCGTACGCGAGCCGATCTTGCACCGCGAGTACGACCAGACGCAACTCCGGCATAGGACTCCGCTCGGCCTGCAGGTAAATCGGTTCCGCGTACAACAATGCGCGTCCAGATGGAATCACCAGCAAGGCACCGCGCCGCACGTGGGAGCCTTGCTGATTCCACAGCGTCAGTTGGCCGGAAAGCTGCGCGTTCTGATCAATGCGCGCCTCGATTTGCAGGGGTCCATCGACAAGTTTCGTTTTGGGGAAGTCGTAGACCACCGACGTACCGTATTGCGCGCCGTCGCTGCGTCCGGCAATCCAGCC
>WNFC01006344.1_pt1 | contig 13016 bp, 12 predicted proteins | sample 5400541 | NCBI WGS metagenome assembly WNFC01 (sample SAMN13153342, study PRJNA577476) | soil metagenome | isolation source: 120 cm saprolite under Douglas fir tree site 2 hole 2 replicate 1 | place: USA:California | collected 2015-04-18
CAGAAACTCCCGGTCAGCGCCAGCATGACGACGCCGACATAGGCGCCCAGCATCATGAGCTCGCCGTGCGCGAAATTGACCACGTCCATGATGCCGAAGATCAGGGTCAGTCCCGAGGCGACGAGCGCCAGGATCATGCCGGTCACAATGCCGTTGATCGTCTGGATCAGCAGCTGATCGAACGGAATCGCCTGCAGCAGCGGCTCCATCGTGCGGCTCACACCCCCATGTACTGGTGGATGACCGCGTCGTCGGCGCGCAATTCGGCGGCCGGGGCATGGTGACGAACCACGCCCTTTTCGATGATGTAGATGCGGTGGCCGACTTCGAGCGTCAGCGGCACGTTCTGTTCGACCAGCAGCACCGCCACGCCCTGTTGCTTGAGCACATAGATGATCTCGCGGATCTGCGACACCATGCGCGGCATCAGCCCTTCGGTCGGCTCGTCGAGCAGGATGATCTTGGGCTCCAGCATCATCGCCCGGGCGATCGCCAGCATCTGCTGCTCGCCGCCCGACAAGGTGCCGCCGGCCTGATTGCGCCGCTCGGCGAGCACCGGGAAGTAGACGTGGACCTTGTCGAGCAGCTGCTTTTTGTGGGCGGCGGTCACCCCGTGCCGATCAAGCCCGGTGCGGAGATTCTCGGTCACGGTCAGCAACCGAAAGATCCGCCGGTCCTCGGGAACATAGCCGATGCCGAGCCGCGCCAGCCTATGCGCCGCGAGCCCGGTAATCGGCCGGCCTTCGAACAGGATCCGACCGGCGCTCGGATGAACCAGCCCGGCAATCGCCTTCAACGTGGTGCTTTTGCCGACGCCGTTACGGCCCAACAGCCCGACCACCTCGCCGCGACCGACCTCGAGCGAGACGCCGTGCAGGATGTGGCTTTTGCCGTAATAGGTGTGGATCTCCTCGACCTTGAGGAGCGGGTCGAGCGGGTGGCCGACCGCACTCATGTCTTGAGATAGACCTCCAGCACCCGCGGGTTCTGCTGGATCTCCGCCGGCGTACCTTCGGCCAGGATCTCGCCGTAGTCGAGCACGGTGATCCGCTGGGCCAGTTCCATGACCACCTGCATGTCGTGCTCGACGATCAGGATGGTCAGGTTTTTCGCGATGCGGCGCACCAGCGCCATCGTCTCATGGGTCTCGGCCGCGCTCATCCCGGCGGTCGGCTCGTCGAGGCAGAGCAGCTGCGGTTCGGTCGCGAGCGCGATGGCGATCTCCAGGTTGCGTTGCTCGCCATGCGACAGATTGGCCGCCAACTCGTCCGCCTTGGCCCGCAGCCCGACCTGCTCCAGCACGGCCTCGGCCTTCTCGATGATGTCGCGATAGGCGCCGTGATGGGTGAACAGGCTCCAGGCGTGCCGGCGCGACTGAGCGGCGATGCGGGCGTTTTCGAGCACGGTCGCGTTGGGCAGGATGTTGGTGATCTGATACGAGCGGGCGATGCCCTTCTGGGAGATCCGGTTGGGCGGCAGCCCCGTGATATCCTCGCCATTGAACAGGACATGGCCGGAGGAGGGGCGCAGGACCCCTGTCAGGCAATTGAAGAACGTGCTCTTGCCGGCCCCGTTCGGCCCGATAATCGCGCGGATCTCGTCCCGCTGCACGGTGAAGTTGACCCGGTTCAGCGCGCTCAGCCCGCCGAACCGGACGGTCAGGTCCTCGGTGCGCAGGATCGGTTCTGCGGCGTCTCCCCGAGCCCCGAGGACCCGAGGAGACGCCTCGGTCGATGGTTCGAGGGTCACCTAGGCGAAGGTGCAAGCCGGTGGCGAGATCGTCTTTTCCTTGGGCACGACCTCCAGGATCCGATACTTGCCCTCGTGAACGTCGTAGACGAACTCACGCAGGAAGGCCTGGTGGTCTTCCTTGCGCAAGGTCTTGTCGCCCTGCGGGAAGTCGTCGCCTTCCTTCATTTCGAGGCCTTCCAAGGCCGCGATCAGCTTCGGCGTATCTTCCCGCCCGCGGAAGCCGGATTTTTCGATGCCGATCCTGAGGGCATTCATCGCCTCGAAATTGGATTGGACATAACGGTCGGGCAGCGTCGCGGAGGGATCGACCTGCTTCAGCCGCGCGACGGCATCATCGAAGAACTTCTTATGTGCCGGCGTGTTGAGCGGCCCTTCGAGCAATGGCAGGTAGCGGTTGATCCCGACGAAGCCGTCGATCTTCTCGCCGAGGGCCGGCAGGTTGGTCGATTCGGCAAGCGCGCCGTCGCCGGCAAATTTGTATTTTTTGGTGAGGCCGAGGTCATAGGCCTGGTTGCCGATCGTCACCCCGTCCTTGCCGAAGAAGATGCCGAACAGCCCGTCGAAATCGCCGCTGATTTTCGACAGGAACGGTGTCATGTCGGCCGTACCGATCGGAATGCCGGTCGTGCCGACGATCTCGCCGCCCAGCTTCTTGATCTGCTCGGCATAGGCGTCGCGCGTCGACTGGCCCCAGGCGTAGTCGGCGTAGGCGATGTGCCATTTCTTGCCGATCTTGCTGACGAGATACGGCGCGAAGGCGACCGCCTGGGCCGGCGCATAGTCAAACGGCCGGAAGGTGTAGCGGCTGCATTTGCTGGTCGTCATCGTCGTGTCGAGGCAGACACCGACCATGTTGACGATCTTGTACTCCTCCCAGACCGGCATGCAGGCGAGGCACACATTCGAGAGGACACCGCCGACATGGGCGTCGATGTTGTCCTCGACCGCCATCTTTTCCGCCTTGCGCCGGCCGACATCGGGCTTTGATTCATAATCCGCCACGATCAGCTCGATCGGCCGGCCGTTGATCCCGCCCGCCTTGTTGATGCGATCGGTTGCCATCTGGACGCCGACCAGCGCCGTCTTGCCGATGATCGCGGCGGCGCCCGACAGTGGCTGCATCGTACCGATCCGGTAAGCCTTGCTCTGGGCGAGCGCGAACCGCAACGGCAGCGGCGACAGAACCGCCGCACCAAGGCCGATGCCGCTGCCTGCCATGGCGGCTTCGAGCACCCGGCGACGCGTTGGCCTATCGCCGAATCCACTTTGGTCGCTCGTGTTCCAGATTTTCTGTCTACCGGCCATCTCCGAGACCTCCTTGATCCGCTCTGTCGGCTTGCCCAGTCGTCCGGGGTGGTTCCGGCGACGACCAGCAAGATTCAAGCCGATTTTGTCACATACCCGTAGCGCAGATTGCTGCGGCCGGGGCCGCTCCTGTCGTAATCGGCTTTGAGCGCGGCGAAGCGGTCATGCCGCACGATCTCAGCGTGTTTCTCCAGCCCATAAAGCCGCGCCGTGTTGCCGCTGAAGATCGCGGTCTTGACCGCGCCGTCGGCCGGGCCGAGCGGGGCAAAGCCGTATTTCTTCTGCATGTCCTCGGGGATTTCGAGGCGCCGCAGCCCCTCGATCTGCCATTGCGGCGCCCCGGTCCATACTGCGTCGGTGCCCCAGACGAGGTGGTCGGCGCCCAGACCCTTCACGAGAATGCCCATCAACGCCGCGGCGAGGCGCGGCTGGGCGACCGCGGTCCAGGCGAACAATTGGCCGAGATCGCCATAGACATTGGTGACGCCGTATTTCGCCGGGATCTCGGCAAGATCGCTGGCCCACGAGCTGCGGCCAGTCTCGTCGAATTCCTGCATGCCGTCGGCCGGGCTGCCGCCGACATGCCGATAGCCGGAATGGTAGATGATGAAATTGAGCTGCGGCCAGTCCTTGGCAGCCTTGCCGACGTCTCGGACATCGGCATAGGGCCGTAGGTTCGGGAATTGCTGCTCGACCGCCGGTGCGAACAGCCCCTTGTGGATGCAGATATTCTTGATGCCCGCCTTCGCCGCCTTCTCGTAAAACGGGTACATCATTTTCTCGTCGTCGAGATGGTAGGGATGGGTGGCCTTTTCCTTGTGGGTGTTGTCGCCGACCGTATAGCCCTTCCACGATTCCGGCTTGTAGACCTCGATCGCCTTGTCGATCTGGTCGAGCCAGCCCGGCCAGCCCGGCGTGATGATGAAATGCGCCAGCATGCGTCGCGAGCCGGCCTCCTTGTTGACCGTCTCGCGGGTCTTGAACACGACATCCTGCGGCAGGAACCAGTCCTCGGGGACCTCCGACGGCGCGTTCGACAGGATCGCGATCTTGGTGTCGCTGTCCATGAAGATCTCTTTGACGTAATTATCGTATTTGAGATCGTCGAGGGTCTGTTCCTTTTCGGCGAGCGCCTTGTTCCAGCCGAACTTGCCAACCGACTCACGCTGCTTGACAAAGCCGGTGAGCCGCGTGTCGTCACGCAGGAAATGCGTCTGGTCGTCGATGACGAACTGGCCCGAGAGCGCTGCCGCGCGCTGATTGGCGAGTTCGGGGGTCGCGGCTTCGGCCGGGCTTGCCTCGAACAGCCGGCCGAACACCTGGTTCATCGCGACGAAGGAGGCGGCCATGCCGGCGGCGGTCTGAAAGAAACGTCGGCGCGACAGCCCCTGCCGCTTGGCGAGCGCGTCGCTCAGCTGCTTGAGCCGCGCCTCGACCTGGCGCTGCTGCTCGGTCTGCGGCACCGGCAGATACTCATCGCTCGACACAATCTGGGTCGGCACCGGCGAGGGAAAGGAGGCGGTCTCGGCTGGCGCCAGGGTGCGCAATTGCTCGTCGGTCAGGAATTTCATGATCTCCTCCCGCGTCTAGGGCTATCCGGCGCTTCGGCGCGCTCTCGTTCCCGATCCTAGCGGTATCGCCCGGCTTCCGGCCAGTCGGAAGAGAACGCGATCGCCTGTCATTCGTGCCCCCGGCATGTCAGGATGTGCGCCAGCACCGCACCACCGGGGATCGGAGCGCATGCCGGAGAGAAAGACTTCATGGGCCGTCGCATTGGCGGTCTTGACATGCATCGCCATTTCGGACGCGGCTCGGGCGGCCGAACCGATCACGATCGGCTTCGGCATGGCGCTGACCGGCGGGCTCGCTGCGATCGGCAAATCGGCATTGCTGGCGATGCAGATCTGGCAGGACGACGTCAATGCCAAGGGCGGGTTGCTCGGGCGGCCGGTCAAGCTGATCTTTTACGACGATCAGAGCAGCCCGGCGACGATTCCGGCGCTTTATACCAAGCTGATCGACGTCGACAAAGCCGACATCACGGTCTCCGGCTACGCGACCAACATGGTCGCACCGGCGATGCCGATCATGATTCAGCACAACCGGCTGTTCCTCGGACTTTTCGCGCTCGCGGTCAACAACCAATACCATTGCCCGAAATACTTCTCGATGCTGCCGACCGGCCCCGACCCTGCGCATGCCTTTTGCGAGCCGTTCTTCGAGATCGCGATGACCGGCGACCCGAAACCGAAGACGCTGGCGATCGTCGCCGCCGACGCGGAATACCCGCACACCGCTTCGGCCGGCGCGCGCGACCTCGCCAAGAAATATGGGCTCAACATCGTCTACGACCGCAGCTATCCGCCGCAGACGACGGATTACACGCCGATCGTGCGCGCGGTGCAGGCAGCCAACCCCGAGATCGTGTTCGTCGCGTCCTATCCGCCCGACTCGGTCGGCATGGTGCGCGCCGCCAATGAGGTCGGCCTCAAGACGCGCTATTTCGGCGGCGGCATGGTCGGGCTGCAGATCCTGTCGATCAAGCAGCAGCTCGGGCCGCTGCTGAACGGCATCCTCGATTACGACTGGTTCCTGCCCACCGAGAAGATGCAGTTCCCCGGGGTGATGGAATTCCTGAAGACCTACCAAGCCAAGGCCGCCGCCGAAGGCGTCGACCCGCTCGGCTGGTATCTGCCGCCCTTCGCCTACGCCAACATGCAGGTCTTGCAGCAGGCGATCGAAGGCACCAAGGACCTCGATCAGGACAAGCTGGCCGACTTCATCCACGGCCATACCTTCAAGACGATCGTCGGCGACATCAGCTATGGCCAGGACGGCGAATCGTCGAAGCCGCGCGTGTTGGAGGTGCAGTTCCAGAACATCACCGGCACCGGCATCGACCAGTTCAAGGACATCAAGACCGAGGCGATCATCTCGCCGCCCGAATACAAAACCGGCGCCGTGCTTGCGCCCTATTCGGAGGCGAAGAAGTAGCCGCGCTACCCGGCTTGCGTCGGCGCGGGCGCAGCACTACCGTCGCGGGCAGGTCATTTCTGGAGGTGCCTCGATGAGCGCCCATTCGACGGCCGCGCAGATCAAAGCCCACCTCGACCATCCGATCATCGATGCCGACGGACATTGGATCGAGTACGGTCCGGTATTTACCGAGCAGCTCCGCAAGATCGGCGGCGACCAGGCGGTCGCCGGCTGGACCGCGGTCGGCGGCGGGACGCGCGGCGTCTTGGCGATGTCGGTCGAGGAACGCCGGCGCCGTCGGATCAGCCAGGAGCTGTTCTGGGGCCATCCCTCGAAGAACACCCGCGATTTCGCGACGGCGGTATTCCCGCGGCTTCTCTATGAGCGGCTCGACGAGATCGGCCTCGATTTCGCGATCATTTACCCGACCGGTGGCCTCAGGGTGCCGCGGGTCGGCGACGGCCCGGCAAGGCGGGCCGCCAGCCGCGCCTACAACATCGTCACCACCGAGTATTTCCGCCCCCTCGCCGACCGCATGACGCCGGCGGCGATCATCCCGATGCACACCCCCGAGGAGGCGATCGAGGAACTGGAATTCGCCGTCAAGCAGCTTGGCTGCAAGGTCGCGATGTTCGGCAGCCTGATGGACCGCCCGGTCGCGGCCGCCGGCAAGGTCGAGGGCGAGGCCGCCCGTTTTGCCGTCTGGCAGGACGTGATCGGGCTCGACAGCGACTATGACTACGACCCGGTGTGGGCGAAATGCCTCGAACTCGGCATCGCCCCCTCGTTCCACAGCGGCGCCCGGCGCGCCGGGCTGCGCCTGTCGCCGTCAAACGTCACCTACAACCATATCGGCCACTTCGCCGCCGCCAACCACGCCGCCTGCAAGGCGATGTTTTTGGGCGGTGTGACGCGGCGCTTCCCCGCGCTGCGAATGGCGTTTCTCGAAGGCGGCTCGGGCTGGGCTTGTATGCTGTATGGCGATCTGCTGAGCCATTGGGAGAAGCGCAGCCGGAAAGGCCTCGAAGAGGTCGATCCGCGCAACCTCGACCGCGCCGTGTTGGCGGATCTCGCCGGCAAATACGGCTCCGGTGAATTCCTTGCGGCATTGCGCGAGCGCAACGGCCGGCCCTACCCGGACGACGAGAAGCTGACCGGCGGGGTCGCCGATCTCGACGATTATTCGGCCTGCCGGATCACCCGCAAGGAGGACTGGCGCGACCTCTTCGTCACGCCGTTCTATTTCGGTTGCGAGGCCGACGACCCGTCGAATGTCTGGGCTTTCAACACGAAAGCCAACCCGCTTGGCGCGCGGCTCAACGCGATCTTCAGCTCCGATATCGGCCATTTCGACGTGCCTGAGATGACCGATGTGCTGCCCGAGGCCTATGAGATGGTCGAGAAGGAATTGATCACGCCGGCGGATTTCCGCGACTTCACTTTCGCCAATGTGGTGCGGCTGTTCGGCAAGGCGAACCCGCGCTTCTTCGAAGGAACCCGGGTCGCCCGAGCCGCGGCTGCGGTCTTGCAGGAGGCGCCGGCACGCGCCGCGGCCGAATAGGGAGAAATCTGAACGGCGTTCAGCAAGTTGTCCCGACGCCGGGGCTTTTCGCGTATGATCAACCGCACCCGGCATGGCGCCGGCGGCATCGAGGGAGGTGAGTTATGGCAGATTATCCGATCATCTCGGCCGACTCGCACATCGTCGAGCCGCCGGACATGTATTCGAGCCGCATCGGTCCGCAGTTCCGCGATCGCGCGCCGCGGATGGAACGCCGCAAGACTCCGGCGGGGCGCGAATACGACGCCTGGATGCTCGAAGGGCAGCAGGTCGGCACGCTCGGCGCGGTCATGCAGGCCGGCCAGCGCTTCGAAGACCCCTCGCAGATCGATTTTCTCGGGGTCTGGGAAGACGTGCGCAAGGGCGCTTACGACGCCGACGCGATGCTCGTCGAGAACGAGGAGGACGGCATCTGGGGCTCGGTGTTGCAGCCGAGCCAGGGCCTCTTCTGGTACCGGATCCCGGACAGCCAGCTGCTGTCCGAGATCTGCCGCTGCTACAACGACTGGATCGCCGATTTTTGCAAGGCGCATCCGCGGCGTCTGAAGGGCATCGCGATGCTCAATGTCGACGACCCGGACGCGGGCGCGAAGGAGCTCGAGCGCGTCGTCAAGATGGGCTTGGTCGGCTCGTTCATCCCGGTCTCGCCGCAACCGGACAAGCCCTACAGCAGCCCGATCTACGACCGTTTCTGGGCGGCGGCGCAGGAGCTCAAGCACCCGCTGTTGTTGCACATCGGCACGCCGCGCGACGGTATCCCGGCCAACGAATTCACGATGGACATTACAGAGCTGACCGGCGCGGGACGTTCGACGACCGATTACTGGGTGCGCTACTCGCTCGGCTCGATGCTGTTCGCCGGCGTGTTCGACAAGTTCCCGGGCCTCAAGATCGGCTCGGTCGAGCACGAGGCGGCGTGGATCCCGCACTGGCTGAAGCAGATGGACTTCACCTATCTCGAACGCCCGGTCTTTACCAAGGGCTGGAAGTCGGCCGAGGGAATGCTGCCCAGCGACTACTGGAAGCGCAACATGTTCGTCGAGTTCATGGAAGACGACCTCGGCGTTCAGCTGCGCGACCGCATCGGCGTCGAGAACATGCTGTGGGGCAGCGACTATCCGCATGCCGAGGCGACGTTTCCGAGATCGCAGCAATTTCTCGAACGGATGTTCGCCGGTGTACCGAAGGCCGACCTGCAGAAGATCACCTCGGATAACGCGGCCAAGATGTTCGGCTTCACGCTGAACTGAAACGAGCCCACCGAGATTGCTTCGCTTTGCTCGCAATGACAGCGAAGTAGTTGTCATTGCGAGGAGCGGAGCGACGAAGCAATCTCGGTACCCACGATGAGTGACGTTCCGGCCGGCTTCGTCCCGGTCGCCAAGACGGGCGATGTGCCGCCCGGCCGAATGATCTGGGTCGCGGTCGATCGCGAGCGAGTTTTGCTCGCCCATGTCGAGGGCCGGTTCTACGCGCTGCGCGACGTCTGCGGCCACAAGAACGCGCCGCTGTCGCGCGGCCGGCTCGCCGGCCATATCGTCGAGTGCCCGCTGCATTTCGCGCAGTTCGATGTGCGCACCGGCAAGCTGGTCGACGGGCCGGTCTCGGCCGATGTGCCGGTCTACGAGGTGCTGGTCGAGGGCGATACGGTCTATCTCAGGCGATAGGCTTTCCAGGCCGGTCACTCGCAGGGTGCGGCCGCGCTGCACCACCGCGACAGCTCGACGACCAGCGGCAGGTGCGCCACCGCGACGCTCATCGCCAATGGCATCAGCCTGGGATCGTCGGAGATCGTCAGCGCGACCGGGCGCGGCGCGTTGTCCGGGTCGCCGTCGTCGCTGCTTTCGCCCTTGAAGCCGGCGACCGGCGCCAGGGTCAGTTCGAGGTGCAGCACGGTTTCGGTATTTGCCTTCTTCGGCAGCACGCGAACCCTGACGTCGAACCGGCGCGCGCCGTCATAGACCGGCACCGCGAAGGAGCCGCGATTGCCGCGGCGCAATTCCTGGCGGATCGCGGTCACGGCGCTCAGCGGATCGAGCACATCCTTGCGGAAGGCCTCGGCCAGGAGCGGTTTCTTGCTCGTGTCGCCGGAACCGCGCTCGGCGAACACGGCCCCGTCGCGCCCGGCAAAGTGCATGCCGAGCCGGCGGTCACGTCCCTTGCGCAGATCGTAAAGCACGTCGTAGCGCGCCGGCGCGGGCGGCCGGTCGGCGGCAAGCCGGCCTTCGCTGACGGCGCTCGCGCGGAAATGGGTCAGCAGCCAGGGCAACCCTTGCGAGCGGACCGCGATCTCGTCGCGATAACTCGCGAGGTCATCCCGTAGGGTCAGCCGGATCTCGCCGGCCGGGACACCGGCCCAATAGGCCTGGTAGAGCGCCGTTGCCTCTTCGCTGTGAGCGCCCGGCGGGCCGGCAACGACCAGCGCCGCGACAAGGGCGGCGCCGAACAGGCACCGCCGCGAGCGCATGTTTCCGCCGCCGAAAACCCTATTGCAGCCGGGCGATCCCCATCGCCGCGCCATAGCGCTGCGCGCAATCGAGCGGGTTGCCGTATTTCCGGTGCACCGCGGTGTGGTGGGCGCAGGCGAGCAGCAGGCGATCGCGGTCCCAGCCCTGGTTCTTGGCGTAGTCCTCGAGCAGCACCTGGCCGATTTCCTGGTTGTGCGGGTCGTTGCCCATGCGACAGGCGAGCAGCGCCAGGCGCTGCACCAAGGGCTTCCGGTCGGCGCCGCTGTCGAGATAGGCCTGGGTCCAGGCGACCCCGTCGGGGCCGCTCAGGGCAATGACCGCGGCGTCGATCCGGTCGAGAATCTGCTCGGGGCGCAGCTTGCCGGCGCTGCTCGCGGCGCGCACCGTCACCGGCTCGGCGTCGCCGATCCCCTTCTGGTGCCAGGCGGCGCGGTTGACGTAGGAGGCGGCGAGGTAGAGCAGCTTCAACTGGTGCTTGTGCTCGAAATTGTCGAAGAACCAGCCCAGCGTGTTGAGATATTCATAGCAGTGTTGCGGTAATGAGAAATTATTGACGCCCTGGGTCTCCAGGATGACCTGGGCGTCGGCGATCTGCATCGCGTCGAGAATGCGGCGCGGGCTCTTGCCGGCTTCGAGGTATTTCGACAGCAGTTCGAGGAAGCCCGGTTCGGGCTGGCGGATCAGCGCGTCTTCGAGCGCCCGCGCTTCCTCACCACTCAACGGCTCCTTGTTGTTGGCGAAGATCGCCAGTTCCTCCGGCTAGGCGCCGCCATAGGGGATCGCCGAGACAGCCTGCTTTTCGAGGAAGATCTTGATGACGTTGCAGGCCATCTCATAGGTCGAGTACCAGCGCGGGCCGACCGCGATGTCGAGCGCGCCGGCATAGACCACGTTGTGCGCCGCGTCCCAACCGAGGGCGTTGCCGAGCTCGACCGTGGCGCGGGCGCGGAACGCCTTGTGGCCGGTCGTATAGGAGCGGTTGTAGAGCGCGCGGTCCTGCACATCCATCAGCCCGGCATGGCACAGCTGGGCGAGGACCGCCTGGCGCTCGGCCGGGTTCTTCATCAGCCCGAGGAACACGCGATAGGCCTCGATGACATTGCCGCGATGAACCAGCGTCATCCAGTGATCGAGCCGTTCCTGCAGCGGACCATCGAGATGCAGCAGCTGCTGGTCGGGCCACACCACTTCCGGCATCGGCGGCGGACCGGGCGGCATCGACCAGCCCGGCGCACGGGCGTAATGGCCGGGCGCCTTCAGGATTTTCTGGTTCCAGATGTCGAGGCCGGTCGGGATGTACCAGATGGTCTGCGCCATCGGCAGCCCGGCGCAATCCTCGGGCATCAGTTTGGTCAGGTTGACCGTCGCGCGCGCCGACAACAGGCAATGGTCGTTGTTGACGAAATTCACATACCCGTCGTCGATGCGCTCGTGATAGGGCACATGCGTATAGGGGGCGTGGATGCGCACCGCCTCGGCGATGATCTCGGTGAGCGGCCGGTGCTGACGGGCCAGTTCGTAATAAACCTCGCTCGCGCCCTTCTGGTCGCGCGCCAGGATGCGATCCTCCAGCTTCTCGTAGAGCGCCTCGGGCTTGGGCGCGTTGCGGATCGCGGCCTGGACGTCGTTGGGCATCGCAGCGGAACTCCTATTCTCGACCGGACGGCGTTCGGGCGAGTTTCAACGGTCGGAATGGCGTTCACCATAAGCGCGCGATGGGCGGGCGGCAACGCCGCCGGGCCAAATTGCGACGATTAGTCTGGCTGTCATGCGCGTTGCGTATGGCGCAGCTATTCACCTGCATATGCAGGTGAATATGCAGGTGCGCAGCAGTCCCGCTCCGCGGGGCATCGGGGATGCTCTCAGATCGTTTTGCTGCTTTTGCAGCGGAATTAGCAGCAAAACCGGTCTCGCCGGAAGGCACACGTAACCCGCATTTTCGCGCTGGCGTATCCTGATCATGCAAACGGCACAGTCTAGCGGAGATGCGTAAGATTGTCAAGTTAATATTGATATATCGTATTATTATAACAGCAAGCACGGCCCTGGGCGAGCCCTGCCGTAAACGCTCGCGCTCGATGTTGCGTATAACCGGAGGCTGGCACGCGCGGTTTGTCGGGGCGCGAAGGGTCTCCGCATCCCGGCGAACCGAACTGCCGGTTGAGCTGTTCGCTAACAGCCTGGACCAGAAATGACACTGGAATGATCCAGCTGTTCGCGCCATAGCAGGATCTTGCTTGGGGAGGTGACAATGAGCTGGCGAACCAAACTCCTAACCGCGGCAATCGGCCTCGGCGTTGCGCTTTCCATCGGGCTCAGCGCCGCGCCGGCAGAGGCGCGCTTCTTCGGCGGGTTCGGCTTCGGCTACCCGGGCTTCTATCGCCCGTATTATCGTCCGTATCCGGTGTTCTACCGGCCTTATATCCCGCCGCCCTATTATGTCGAACCGCGCCCGGCCTATTATATGCCGCCGCCGCCGCCGGTGGTTTACCCCTATCACCGCCGGGCGGTCGTCCGGCATTACCGCCGCGCCGCTGTTCACCGCAGCTGCACTTGCCCGGCTCCGGCGAGCACGGCTCCGGCAACTCCGGCGAAGTGAGCTGACGGGGCGGCCTATCGGGTCGCCCCGTCTCCCGGCCCTTCGTTTCCGGGGCCTCTGGCGGCGCGCGCCTCGGACGGCGTGAGCCCGAAGCGCCGGCGGAAGGTCCGGTTGAAGTAGGACAGGTCGTTGAAGCCGGCCTCGAACGCCGCCGCCGTGACGCTGCGATAACAGGAAAGCGGACCGGTCAGCAGCCGATAGGCGCGAAGGACCCGCTCCTGGAGCACGAATTGCGAGAAGGTCGTGCTCTCGTCCTCGAACAGCAGCTGCACGTAACGCGGCGAGATCCCGCACCGCGCCGCGACCGTGCCGACCGAGAGATCGGCGTCGCCGAGCTTCGCGATGATCGCGGCCT
>WNFC01006347.1_pt1 | contig 13012 bp, 11 predicted proteins | sample 5400541 | NCBI WGS metagenome assembly WNFC01 (sample SAMN13153342, study PRJNA577476) | soil metagenome | isolation source: 120 cm saprolite under Douglas fir tree site 2 hole 2 replicate 1 | place: USA:California | collected 2015-04-18
TAGAAAACTATGATAAGTTTTCTTTATTAAGTTTTTATGCACATTATTTGGAATGATTTATATTTTTGTACATTTAAAATAGTTTATCGTGGCAAATTATTGTTTAATAACAGTTTGTTATTAAATAATAGAATGCTCGAACAACCTATTATAAAATACAGGGGTAACGAAATGCTATAACTGTATTATAAAATATAGGATTTTAAATTTGATAATATTTTGCCGAATGAAGAAAAGAAATTCTTTTCTCACTTTTCAGCAATTCAAAAATTGATAAACATTCGGTTGACGTATCCTCAACCGAACCATGACAAAAGATGTTAGTTTGATAATTATTCATAAGGATTATTTTTGATTAGTTTATAAAACGGTGGTAAACATTATTGTTGTTATAATTAATCTTGTTTAAAATGTAATTTCATTGTTGATTATAACAATTATTAATTTTTGCTTAGCTATAATGACAAATTAACTTTAATAAATGATAATTTGTTATCAAAGCAAATGAACTTGATTTTATTGGGATTGATTGATAAGAAATGAATTAAGTTTTGTTGTGATATTTGATAAGTTAAGAAATTAATATCAGTTTAAATTTTGAAAATGAACTTGATTTGGGGGTTTGATTAATAAGAAATAAATTAAATTTGTTGTGATATTTGATAAGTTAAAGAAACTAATATCAGCTTAAATTTTATTTTAAAACTAAAATTCAAATAATAAGTTAAAGAAACTTTGTTATTTTGTTACTTTGTTATTTTGTTATTTAAAAATCTACAGCTATTTTATTAATAAATCATCAAAATTAATATAAGTGATTTATAAACACAGCAAATTTATAATTTATCAAGAATATTGATTAATATTTATACCATATCTTTTACATTGTTGATTATATATAATATATTATTCACCGATCTTGACGCCTGTATTTTTAGTTGAAATTATTATAAAAACATCTATCACTTTTAATGCATTTTTATTAAAAATAATAACAGCATGGCTGCAACAACATTGTATCAAATAACAAACAAAAAACCAACATATAAAATTTTATTTAATAACTATTATAGCTTTATATACATATACATAGCACATTTTATGTTTTAAAATTACAACTAATGCGTTGTTGTTAAAATTAAATAAATTAATTGCGAGGTGTTTATATTAGTCAATATAATGCATTATTGTAAAAAAGCATTAGTTAATTAAAAATTGCAATTGCTTTTTCTGTTGTAATTTCAACAAATAAAAATAATATAGTTTAAAGAGATAAACCTAATATTTATCGACTGAAATCTAGTGCCTTTAGTATATTAATTTATAATATCTGACCCAAAAATAATTATTTATCATATTGTGAAAATTACATCAACCAGCTAATACATTTTAAAGGACGAGTATAAAAAACCCCCCCAAAAACATTTAGAATTTTCTTATTTTAAGCTTTTGAAATGATTTTAGTATTAAAATATAACTAAACATAATTTTACGATTTTTAAAAATACTTTTAGGTTTTTCAACTAAATGGTTGATTTTTTACATAGCGAAGCATAAACCAGTTTTTAATTTTTCAAGTAATCATTTTAAAGTGTCTATAATAAGAGACATTTGACAACAGTTAGTTTAACTTATATACATTAGAAAGAAGGCGGTGATAAGTTTCCAGTTATGTTTTACAAAATTTTACTTGCGAAATTGTAAACAATTTAATTCAAGTGTTGTTAAAATAGATAGTTATATTATCTATAAATTTTACACCGAAACCTATTTTTCTATTGCAAATCATTATATCAGAAATTATATTACTTTATTCATTTGGAAGTGTTATATTCAACTAATTATCATAGGTTCTGCTTTAATTCAAGTGGTTGCGGTGGGGTAAAAATAAAGGAGTTGAAAAATATTGTTATGAAAATAACAGATTATAGGTCCTTTAACAAAGATATTGCTTTTATAGATAACTTTTACATCCGTCTTCGATTAACTTAATAATATAAATTAAGTTAGATTATAACCAAAATGGTGAAAATTAATAACCTCTAGGCATAAATTTTACATATCAATCATGAGTATGATAGTTTCACTGCATAACAAAACTTTCGATATAATGTACATTGTATTTTTACATTTAAATTATTTTATATTTTGCAGCATTAACCTTAAAATATAAGTTGTGGATTCAAATAATTCGTCATCAAAATATAGCCACATTTTAAATTTAGACGTGTTTTATAAATAAATGATAATAGCATTACCATCAGTTGTTTTCCCTTACCCTTATATATGTTGATACTTTGATCCTCTTTTACTCAATTTATGTTTTATTTACAGGTGTCATCATTATACAGATTGTTTAAATTTAAAATTAAATTTGTTGATTTGTAGTTCTTTGGGTAATTAATGTCGAGTGTTATTCACCGTTTTCGGTTTTTAAAAATGAGACGTTTTTTTGTTATAAATTGAGCATCAGATTTTGAGGTATAATTAGGAAGAAGCCAACACCAAGGTAATTAATATTATTTCGGTATACTTATATAGATATTTAAAACATTTTATTTTGTGATTTGTAGCTTTTAAGTATCTATTATGATTTAAAATCAGTTTGTTTCAAACTGCTAATAAAAATAGACCTTACCAGCTCATCTATATAGGCTATTTATAAACAGATATCATTAATAATAACATAATAAAACCGCTTCAAAAAATCAAAATTTATTATTATTTTTCATTAGGCTAAGTTTCTTTATTTATTGATAATGATCAAACTAAGTCTATAAACCTGAATAATACCTAAATTTTATATAAACTGAACCGTAGATTAAATAGCACCAAGTTCCCAAACATAATTTACAGTTTGTGTAATTTAGCTACAACAATCAAAAAGCGCAAGTTCGTGCATGCATTTAAACTTTGTAATCGAGTAAATTAATGAATTGTTTATTACTATACCTATTTTATAGTTAAAATTATTATGCGGAGTTAATCTAAAAAATAGCAGCTATCTTGAAAAAATAGGTTGGAATTTAATTATCTAAAAAACCCCTAAATTTAATAATTATATTAGCTTTTAAAATATAAATTCATGTTGAAGGTATGGAGACTATTAAACAGCTGCTTAGAATGGGTGAAAAGCTAGCGGAAGGGTACATGGCGGGTAAACGGGCGTGGAGGAGTTTGCAGGGGTTGAATACAATAGTTGGTGTAGTCGACACAACGTTGTGTTTATATAGAGCAGGTGTGGCTGGATGGGAAGCAGCAATGGCCATACGGGAAGTTTTTAACTTGGGCTTTGAATTATATCGCAATACAGGGGTGAGTTTTTATAGGTAGATAAACTCCAAAATTAAAATATACTTATTTTTAAATAAATTTTCTGTATTAAACTCAATCGGTAAGGTAATGATAAGTTATTAATAAAAAACAAATTCTCAAAAAGTTATCAAAAAGTTTTTAACATCATCGATCGAAACCCTTAAGGTTTTGATGTATTATTTATATAGGATTTTATATGCAAAGTGTTTTTTGTTCATAACTTTTTTACCTTTTATCCATCCGATCGATTAATCTTTTCAAATTTTGGTGCATAATTATGATTTACACACTATGAAAAAGTTTGAACAAAATATCTCTTATAGAAATTGAGATAAAGTTTACAGAAGGTAGTTTTGGTTTGTAAACTTTATTTCAATTTTATAAGAGATATTTTACCCCCCAAAATTTTTCATAATGTGTAAAGTATATTATGGATGCACCTGAATTTGGATGGATTAATCGATCGGATGAAAGACAAAAAACCCCCCCAGGGTTTGAATGGTCTTGAGTAATATTTTTAAGTAAAAATAGACATCTTGTTGGATTCCCGAAAACCATTTTTCCGATAAGGCTGTTTTGTAGAATAAAAATAAATTAAAGTAAAAAATTAACTTTCAATAAACACACGGCTTTTGACAATCAATAATATCGCAAGCAAATATCCTAGAACAGACTTATCGGAAAAATGGTTTTCGGGGGTCCGGTAGGGAATCAAAAAATAAATATCAGTTGTGTTTTTTATTTTTAACAACATAATATTTTGAGGGGGTGAAAAACTTAACCGTTTTTGGGAAATATAAAAACAGGGGAAAATCTGGGGTGAAAATTTTCTTTTTCAGAAAATTAAAAACTTGTTATAATGATATCTGCTCTTTAAAGGTTAGACTTGTAGATAAAAACTAACCTGTAAGTTTTTGTAGCTATTTTATTACATAAAAATGTTCAATTAGTAAAAACTAAAAAAAGGTTTAAATAAAAAATGCTGATTATTTTTACATTATTTTTATAGTTGTAATTATGTTTCAAACTAGGTTATATGATAGATAATATAGGTATAGGTTTGCAACAGACTAAATAATAATTTTTGTGTTAAATGGTTTTAGTTTACAAAGTACAAAATAATGAAGTTTATTTTTTAAAAATAATCATGATTATCCACTTTAAAGATATTACTCAAGGTTGCTCAAACCCTGACGGAGGAGGTTCGAACTTTTTATTGCTTTTTGTTTATAACTCTTTTGTCTTTCAATCGATCGATTTATCCGCGCAAATTCAGATACATAATTAGGCTTTAAACATTATAAAAAAGTTTTCACAAAATATCTCAATTTTGAAAAAAGCTTTTGTGTCAAAATTTTTCATAATTTGCACAACCGAATTATACACACGAATTTAGATGGATTAGTCAATCGGTTGGGGAGATTTTAGTTATGAACAAAAATACTTTACATATAAAATCCATAAATAACAAAGCCTTAAAGAAAGTTGTTTTTTGAGATTATTAAATCAGCACCTTTTTATTCCGAGAAATGATGTTTAGAATTTACAATGTTATAATCGCGCAACTTGTTCGTTAACTTATAAAAATTGCTAATATTCAATCTGGTATAAAACAATTTAGCTATAAAACAAAAACCTTTATAAAAATAGAAAAATTAGCTAAATATATTATAAATTAAGCATAATTTTTATGACTATAAATAGTATATTCAGATAATACATAAATTTTTAACTCATTTAACGTGATTTTTTATTATATACTATACATATATCATTTTTAAACTATAATTGAAATAATTATAGTTTAATTTAAATACTGATAGAAAGTTTAATATATTTATATTTCAACAGATTATCGATACTGAGGAGGTACTCGCGACTGGTGATGGTTTTGGTGACGTTTAAAAGCTTATTTACAATACCTAGCTGCAGCATGATATACAAATGATCTCATTTATTAGTTGGAAATTAACCCCGAATTATGTATAGTAAAAATCATTTTTGAAAATATCTTTGAAAATATTTTTCATGTAATTTGTATAGAAAATTATATATAGTGCAGATATTTTCAAATTTATTTTCAAATTTATTTTCAGATGCGATTTTCACTACAGAATTCAAATGTAAGAATATTTGTTATTATAAAAACAAAATACAATCTGTTTTGAAATAAAAAGCCAAGGGGGATTCTTAATGTTATATAATACATATACTGAGAAAAATATTTAATTTTCTAAATGATCGTTCCTATCAAGCTATGTTAGTTTGTTTTATTATTTATACTTTTATTTTAAATCAGATGATTTATTCAATTAAACTTGACTTATAAACTATAATACGGGGAATATTTGAAACCTTATATTTTAATAAAGGTTACTGATTTTGTGATTATACCTCGAATCAAGTTTAATTTATAAATCAGTTAATTTAAAATATAGTGTATTTTAATATGTCTATGTATAATATTAAGATTTTCCGTGGTAAGTTTATTTCAAAGAGGTTATCCAGGGTTTTTATAAAATAAATTTTTATAAAAACTTATGCCAAAACTCCACCTAAAATAAATATTCGCCTTAAAGTGAATAAAACTTTTCCAACCCCTATACCGTAACATTAGGCTGGATAAGTTTTATTCACTTTAAGGCGAATATTCCGCCTATATGGGTATTTGGCATAAGTGATAAAATATTATGCAAATAATAAATAAAAGCCAAAGTGTTTCAAAAACTCAAAAAGGGCACAAATTTTATTAAGTTTTTAAAGGGTTTTATACAATATTGTATTTTATTAAATTGGTGATCAATAACGCTTAAATGCAATAAATTTTAAAAATTATAGTATTTTACGGGGGGTAATAATTTTTACAAAATTTAAAGATAATTAATAATGAAAAGTGATACTCATGTGTGTAGAGACTTAATTATTTGTTTTTATTACTTTTTAATTGCATTTCATTTTTATGTTTTAATAATTATAAAAAAATCTATAACAGTTGTTTTTATGTGAAAATATCAAATAAAATGGTTATATTCATAACAACAAGTCTATCTACAAGTTAAAATTAACTAATAATAAGTATTAAATTTTTCGATTTAAAATATAAAATAAACATCAATAATTATATAACCATACTCGTTTGACTATTTCGCTTCAGATTTTTAGTCACATATTTTGTATGTATATTGTTCATTTAATTGCTTTATGTTATTTTGTATTTTTTAAAATAAAAATTAGGTTTTAAAATCTATAATTAAAGGCATCGTATCATTTTAAAAAGTAATGGTGATTATTAATTTGATATTAAAATTAGAAAATTTGATTCTGTTTTTGGTTTTTATTCTAAAATAAAATTATTAAAATTAAAAATTAAAAATTATTTTTATTTTATAATAACATTATGTTAAATATTAGATTGATAATTATTGTGTCATTGTAACCACAGAAAAATAAGCTATCAAAATAAGTAAAATAAAATTAAGTTGATAAATTCAAAATACCCCCGATAAAGTTTATCTCAAGTATTTTTTCAAAATATAATATCAGATTTGTTTATATAATTATAATTTCTATTAATAATATTTTCGATTTAATATAGATATTATTAATCTACTGTAATGATGCCTTACAAAATAGTGATGATAAATATTTGTTAGTAAATATTGGTTGGTTCATCATTAGTGGTTATATCATTAATGAAAAACATATTAAATTGACATAATTTCTATTATAGATCCATAAATTTCAACAATATAAAATCACCCCTAATTTAAGTAAATATCAAAAAATATAAAAGAATGTTAAGTAATAAATCTATTTTTACATATAATAAACAAGGCCAACTGATCAGCTGTTAAAAATAAGATGAAAAAGTATATTTATCTGATGTTGCTATTCCAAAATATTATAACATTAATTTCAAAACCGCAAAAGTGGATAAACTATAATTTTAACATAGCTAACCCTCAGCTATATGTTACCGTTATTTAAAAATAAAAATAAAATCATAAGGTTTTAATGTATTAGGTATTTATATAGTGTTTTTTGCTATAGATTATTTTCGTTTAAGACCACATCGTTCAAGTTATTGTCTATTGTTATTGGATTATATTCTTTTGCCCCAAACCTGTTTTCTTTGAGGGTGAACGTTGCCGCATAAATAGAATAGACAGTATAACTTTTACCCCCCAACCACCTGATTAATCCGTTGAAATTCATGTGTAATTTTGATTTATAATTATGCAGAAGTACATTAGTTATAAAAACCGTAATACAGGTAAAAATATATTACTAAGAGTTAGATATTAATGCTACTTATTTTTGGAGATTTCGGTTTACAATGAAACCTCCATCAAAAAATATGTTTTCTGTTGTCTTATAAAAACTGATCTTGTCTATATTTACAAATGCAAAAAATTCATTAAGCAATTATATTTACAAACTCAGTCGACAGATCAGATAAGTAATAAAATTAAAATAAAATATTTGGTAAATAAAAATTAAAATATTTAAAACGGTGGGTTAAATTTTAGAAATTTATATAGTTTTAAAACTCTAACATTTAAAATTCGTTAAAACTAATAAATAAAATATTTATAATATTTAGCATGGCAAATTATTATTATTACAATACTTCAATCATATATTAGATGAAAAACCTGGTTTGAAATTTCTAGCCTAATAATTATAAATCTGATAATTTTCGCTGTTGTGAATACAAAGCCAAAACAAACAAAGCAGCTTTAAACAGCAATGTGTATTTTCTAACCAATAGCTTTTAAATAACCACAACATTATCAAGTTTCAGCTAATCTGAATAACAGAGTAATAACTAGTTAACTGTATAAGTAAAACTGATATGGGTTACAAAAGCTGATCCTCTAAAGATAAATTACTATTGTTTAAACTATATTTTATAATATAATTAAACAGCAGTTAGGCTGAATAAGTTTTAAGGTTCTTGTTTAACATTTTATTAGCTGTATTAGTCTACATAATAATTCTGTATTTGCAACCTTAGAATATTTAGAGGAATTTTCCTCATTTTAAAAATAACTATTTTTATTATATATAGTTATATTTATCAACACAACTTTAGTAAAACAGATACCCTAATCTGTTAATACTAATTGGTAAAATGTTTTTAAAAAAGAAATAAAAATCCAATATAAAAACAAAATATTTTCATTCATCAGTATTAACCAAAAATGGAAAGAAAACTTGAATCTATAAAGTTTTATAAAATAAATGAGTTGGCAGTAAAACCGGAAAGAATGAGTGAAAATGCAGCTGGATTCAATTTACAGTGGTATATTTTTAAACATTATTTTATAGTTATTATATAATTTTTATTAGTTATTTTTAAATTTTTAAATTTTTATAAATATAATAAAATTAAACAGTTATGAACCAACACTCATTAAGAAACACAGTTCGTTAACTATCAATCTCGGTTTAGCTGTGACGATACCTAACGGTTACTTTGCTCAGATAGGTTTAATTTAATATTTAAAATCTTAAATAAAATCTTGAAAAAATTTTAAATAAAACATTTATTTTAATAGTTGGAAAGGTTGCCTTAGCCAGAAAGCGGATTTATGCCCATAATGGCATAATTGATGGTGATTATAGGTTTGTTTTTTTTAATTTGATTATTATACTATAATTATAAAATATAAAAATAATCAGAGATGAAATCAGTCTTGTGGTAGAAAATCGGGGGACCGAGGATGTATTGTTGGAAAAAGGTACAATAATTGCCCAGTTAGTTTTCCAGAAATTCGAGACACCTGTATTTGATGAAATAACCCCCGATGAATTTAAGGTTTATTAAATGTTATTTTTATTTTAAATATTAATTAATAAAAATATTACCAACTATAGGAATTACAAGATAGCTGCATACCAGTTGGTTTTGGTCGAGTTAAATTAGTTGATTGATAATATAACTGCAATAGGATGGATTTTTTTAAAAAATATAGCTGATTAATCTGGATATTAAATAAATTATGATTCAGTATTTTAAAGTGTATCAACTTGAATTGCAATGTTTTATCGATTGATTATCTCAAGCATGTAATTGTCTCTCATCCGATCGATTTATCCTTCCATGTTCTGATACATAATTGCGCTTTATACAACATAAAAAATTTTGGACAAAATATTGATTATAGAAATTGAGATAAAGTTTACAACAGGTTAGTTTTGGTTTGTAAACTTATCTCAATTTTATATGTTATATTTTATTAAAAATTTTTCACGATGTGTAAATCATAATTATACACCTGAATTTACACGGATTAATCGATCGGATGAGCGAGAAATAATTATGAACAAAATTAATAAAAAGTTTGAAAATTTCCGCTAAGGATTGAATGGCGTTGGGTGATATCTTTAATATTACTTTATAAAATATGTAAAATTTTACAGGGGTGTAGTTTTTATTTAAAAATTTTATCAATTTCAAAAAATTATATATCACCTGGATTTCAAATATTTTTTATTATTTCAACAATCATTCAGTTAAAGTGTATTAAAGTATATACAAACTAAAACAAATCCATTACCGAATAATAAAATCATAACTAGTATATAAAATATCTTTATTGCAAAACATTTTATTTTATATAACAAAAATTTAATAATTATAAAAATATTATTCATTGTTAAATTTATTTTTATAAATGTGAAAATTTTTCTACATTTTATAAAATATAGTTATTAAATCAAAATTACCATCAAAATTCGATATTTATAATGCTTGATTTGTTGGTAAAAATTATTTAAAAATATATAAACACTATAATGAGGAACTTATTTGATTTAAACATTTTAAAAATAAACACAATTAATTCATTTTTCATCAATATTTTGATGGCGATTAAATAAGTAAATAAATAAAGAAAACTCTTCTAATAAAAATTAACAATACACTGATTTGTTATTAAAAGATTTCTTTATTTGTTTTACTTATTTAATTGATACTGATCAAAATATTGTTTAAATTGTTAAAAGTAGTTTTTAAGTTGAAAACATTAGAATTATTTCAAACTCGAGCAACTTATTAAACGATTCTGTTATTTGTTGGAATGCCCACCTTAAAAAATAATCTCTGTGTAATTGTAACTAATATAAGAAATGTAAGAAAAGTTAATTTTAAATGATTAAAATAAACTAAACCCAGTCTAAAGGTGGTGGGGGAAATGATGCTGAAATAGCAACACACCCCCCATTACTATTTTGGAATATGTGTTTTTTAACAACATGCTTTAAACCAGATAAAATAATTAGAATAAGGACAAAAAATATTGATGATGAAATAATGATATAGAGTAAAATTATCTCCGAACGGTTAAGAGGTGTAGTGAGAAAAGCCTTTATCAGAACATAGGTTTTGTTTAAATCCTCAATAATGTTTGTTCTATTTGGTGTATCACCCCTAGTTATGATTGCAGCCATCTGTGTAGTTTTAGTTGTGTTTATCCATTGTGTAATATTAATCAATGTTTTAGCCGTGTGTGGGGGTATTTGTGGATTCATGGTTGTTGGGTTTGAATTTATCTCGGTTGTAAAAGCGTAACCACACAGTGCAAACCCTAGCCCATTATCATATTCCAGCTAGAATTACCAAATGATAATTTTATTTTTAGCCAGTTGTAATAATTTATTATATTTAAACTATCACCTCAAATAGCTCATAATTGTGCACATCAACACCACATAACTCCAAGCTGCAAATTATTTTATCAGTTTGTATATATTTTAAACAACCCAACTTGCACCAAACTGGACAGGTAAAACCCTGTGTTTTTGTTATAGATATAAGACTTAAAATTAGAATAATTTGTCTAAACATTTTAGCAATGGTTTATTTCTATAAATAACTTGAAATGATATGTAAAAACAGACTTTTTAAATTTTTAAAACAAAATAAAACTAATATACTATTTAAAGGCACAAACAGCTAAAATAATAAGTTTTATTATAGTTTATTTAGCATAACATATGTCATTATAAATATCTCTTTAAATTACTAATGTGCAGTCTTTACTATCGAGCAATATTTTATACAAAATAATACTAATATCTAGCAACTTTAAGTCATTCAATGGTTGAGTTGAAATTACCCCCCTAAAAATTAAGTTTCTCTCTTTTGATCAATAGCGATATTTTATTTTCTCCATATACAAAAACCAGAAATTTAAATATTTATATTTTTTCTGCAAATTTTATAGGCTATAAATCAAAATATATGTTTTTACTTCAGTGTACAAACCTTAACACCGCTAACTGGTTATTTATAAAAAATAAAATTAAATGTTCCATTTAAAAAATGTTCCATTTAAAAAATGATAAAACCGTAATTTAATACCTTTGAGAGCTTCTTACGATAAATAATATATGTTTTAACCCTAAGGTAACAAAAGCTTTGAAATAATATGAAAATTTAGATTTTTCATGTTTTATTAATTCATAAATCAAATTGAATATTTTTACTGCAAGAAACTTATTGTATTTTAGACTGATGATTTTAATATAAAATTTGGTTATATTTTAACATAGGTTAATTATAACTAAAATTTGATATAATATACTATGATAATTCACTTATTAAACTATCATAAAACTTTTCTTTAAATAAGGAAATCGATTTTCCAAACTCATCATTGTAATTATCACTGTTTGTTATTATTTCAAACTCGCAAAATATCTTGTTTAAATCGGTTAAAGAATTAAAAACAAATGGATTATTCTCAAAACCTTTTTTAGTAATCACCCATGCATTATTGGTACAACCAGTGGTCATAGGCTGTATTGTGATGTGATTATCCATAATTTTCAAAGATGTTAGTGTTTCAATATCACCTTTAAAAAACTGAGTGTATTTATATTGCGCGCCAATTAGTTCATTTAAACTCATTTTAAAGACTTCGGTAATCAATCCTGTTAGTTTATTGTAGTAAATAAGCTGTAAATTCCAAAAATCATGATCGCAATTAATAGCATTCGGATCCCATAATGAACCAGTTGGGGGTGAAGAACAATGTATACCAATAAAAACCTCATAAGAAGCTATAAAATTAAATGATAACTATATTTTTATTTTAATGTTTTAATTATATATTTAAACAAAATTACCGATAGAATTTGCCTCATGGTTTAGCGGTGTGCAAATACTGAGCAGATTTAGAGTTTGAAAATAAACAGCAAAATCTGAATAATGTGTTAACAACACACCTTGTTGTTTTTTATTACAATCACAGCTACTTAAATAAGTATCAACTTGCAATTTGCATACACCAACAATATCCAAGGAGCTTGGAATCAAACACGGCATAACTTTAACAGGGGTTATTTATAACTGTAAATATCAATATTTCTGCACATAAAAACAAAACAACAAAATCGGTAAGTTAAAATTACATAAAACAAATATTTTATAGTATAAAAACAAGAGCAATAAAAACAGCTGATTATTATCTAACAAAAATCTCAACAGCTGATATCGCGTCACTGAATTACCTGATAAATAACAAAAGGTGCTGATAACAAACAACCAAACAGTCAAGGTTTTTCGCAAAAGCTCCACGATTTCGAAACCCATAATGAGAGGCAAGTATCAAACCATTCTCTCTCTACTAATGTGGTTAATAAAAAGAATTAACTGTAGATGTAACACATTATTTATGAACCTTTTTTT
>WNFC01006348.1_pt1 | contig 13012 bp, 15 predicted proteins | sample 5400541 | NCBI WGS metagenome assembly WNFC01 (sample SAMN13153342, study PRJNA577476) | soil metagenome | isolation source: 120 cm saprolite under Douglas fir tree site 2 hole 2 replicate 1 | place: USA:California | collected 2015-04-18
AGGCGCGGAGAGTGGCACGTGTCAATCGTAGGATCTCGCGCAAATGACAACTGGGAAATGAGAGTGGAAGGACCAGAGGGCTTCGAGCGCTCGTACACTTTGGTTGGAGCGATTGCGAATCTGCTCGGTAAGCTGCTGCCGGCGAGCAAGCCATGATTTGCTATTCCGGTTTGCATCCTCTCCAAACCCATGCTGACATTGGGACCCCTGTCAGAATAAGCTAAGGTCATTTTTCGAGAGCTGGAACGGGAAATGCGCAAGAGTCCGAATTCGCGTCGTCGTCTCGACGAGCACATTTCACGAGCGTTGAACAAGATCAGGAAACCGAGCACCGCAGAAGAAATTACCGAGTTGCTCAATCGTTACCTCGAACTCGAAGACCGGCCCTTCCAGACAAAAGAAATCGCAGAGTGGTTGCGGAATGCCGGAGACTCGGCGTTGGCGCTTTATTGGTCAAGGACTCGTCCCCGCAGGTAGCTCCTCCGGATATGCAACCGCGACCACCGCGGGTCGCCCAAAACCTCTCTATTTTTTCTGATTTGCGGATCTGACGTGCCGACCCCTTCGCCGTCTGGCCGGGACTAAGGCCAGCCACGGGCTTAGGTTGATCGTTGTTACTCATAACTCTGCCCGAAGTCTCCCCGCTGCAGCCTCCTCGCGCTGATAACGATCATTCGCGACGACCTGTTCTTCTTCGGTTAGCTCCGCTAGAAATCCGAAGCCCCTGACACAGTCAGCCGTGATTCTCTCGCGATCAATCACCACCGTGCGCCGAACGAGCTGAGCCAGATCATCCCAGTCAAACTCCCTGCCATCCTGAAATTTCTGCATCAGACGCGCCGGATCGAAATTATCGCGTGCTTGCCACAGCTTCAGCACTACAAGGCGGCGGATCAACGGCTGATCGAGCGGCCGCGTTGCGAATACGCCGAAATCAAAGATGTCACGCGCCTTGTTGCGCTGATAGCAGGCACGGATTTTTTCCGCGAGAATCTCCTCAAGGGCGAGGCAGGTAATTTCCGCTGGCGCGAAAGGCAGCAGCTTGAAGTAGCTCTGCTCAATCTGGGGGCGGCGTTCCGTGGGCAGCGTGGGTGTCTCGCGCCGACTGATCTGCAGCCTTACCTCGCTTACGCCGCTTGCATTCCACTCGTGTGCGTATGTCGGATTGACGCCCCAGGACAAACCATCCTGCGTTTCGTAGTAACCCTCGCCGGGAATGGCGAACTGGATTCCGTGATAGGGCTGCTCGAACGCAGCCATCATGTCGAGGATGACTTCCTCGTGATCATGATCCTCGATGCCGGTGAAGTCGAGATCGGTAGAGAATCGTCCCTGGGTCCCCAGAAACATTTTCCGGAGACACGTGCCTCCCTTGAAGGCCAGTCTGTCCAGAATGCCGCGCTCCGACAGCAGTTGCAGAAGGAAGGTCAGAACCACCTCCTTCTCCGCGATCATGATGTCCCGCAGTCCGGATTCATTCGAATAGCGCTGCACCTGCGGCTGCGTCAGCATTCTTAATCTTCCTTCCTGACGGATTTCCGCCGGCCTAGTCCGGCGCTGCCGTGCAGCTCCTCGCGGGGCACGTTGACGAAAAGGCGCCAGGTCTGGTCATAGCCGATGGCGCGCGGTACGGCATGCTCGGGAGCGGGACCGAGCCATGCCCGGGTGCTGCGTCCGGTGAGGCTGAGCAGGCGTTCGCGAACGTCGGGCGGCATATCGGCTTTGACATGATCGGCGAGCCAGCCGAAGCGCCGCACGAGCGCACCGGATTCGATCCGTTCGAGATAATCGGCCGCTTTCTTCCAGTCGAACCGCCGGCTGGCAGTGGCCAGAATGACGGCTGCCTCCCCGACGCCGCCCGCCAGCGGGGGGCGGTCGACGCAGTCGATCGCTGTCTTTTCCCGGTCGGACATCATGACCTTGTATCCGAGGACGTCGACAGGTTCGAAACCGAAGAATTTATTTGTGGAGGGGTTGACGATCCGGACCTGTGCGTCCCCCACTCGGCGCGCGCGCGCGTGCACGGGCGTTACCAGAAAGATCACACTTCTGTGCTGCGTCGTCAGCCCGTAATGGGCGGCGGCGGTGCCGTAGCCGATGTAATAAGGTTCGGCGATGAGACTGGCCTGCGCCAGTAGATTGCTGTTGCCGAGAGCCTCAGGTCCCTGGTCGGGAGGGATGAGCAGGTATTTGCCCCAACTTGCGCGTTCAAGCCAGCCTTTGCGGCGCAACGACTCGATAATGTTGTCGACCGCCTTGGGGCTGGCGCCGAGCAGTTTAATAATGTCCTCGCGGGCGACGCCCTTTAAGCCGCGTTCACTGAAGCCAAGCACGATCCGGCTTTCCTGAGGGGATAAGGACCGGGTTTGGAGCGCCATCTTTGTTCCCTCCACAAAACCCCCTCACAAAGGGGGTTTTGATGAAAAGAGTAACACTGGAGGCGGCCAGATGCAACTTTTCATTGCACAAAACCCCCTTATGGAGGGGGATTCGTGCAATCTTAAAAATCCACTTCGCTGGCTGTCTGACATGCAGCATCGGTTTTCCAAATTTGTCAGAACTGTGACACGTAGTTCTGACAGTCCATGGCCACGCGATTGTTCACCCAAAGATGGGCCGCGGCCCGGCCGTAGCTGGAACTCTCGGGAGGGACTACCAGCCTGCAGCCAATTTGGAGCAGCAGCACTCGCCGCAACCACCGCCGCCTCCGCCTCCGCCTTCTCCTCATTATTATTCTCAGGCAACGGTAGAGCGTGCGCGCAAACCGTACGAAGCTCTGTGCTGCCGAAGGAAACCGATCACGCTGCTCGTACGCACTCGAGTCGAGTCACAGGTAAAGCGTGACGGAGTCTTGCCCGCGAGCGAGCTCTAGAAGGCCCTCCCTACACGGCGACACGCCGGAATCTACTTGGGCCGATCTCCACCCAGTTCTGAGTCGTTGGCCGGGCGAGCAGGCAGGCCCCAGTTTAATGGGTGAGGACGGGTTCCCGACGCAAATTAATGAACTTCACCAGCCAGTCGTAGCGATCTTCCAACGCTTGAGGATCGTTCAGATCGTGTCCCGTGTCGTAGTACAGCACCTTCTTCGGATCGCTCGCGGCAGCAACGTAGTGCTGCATTGAAGTCTTGTCGAAGTATTGTTCGTAATTCGCGAATTGGAGCAGTAGAGGAATGGGCGCCGCCTTTCCGACGAAATGGATCGCGTCGATGTCGCCAGTGACCTGCGAGTATTTTTCCAGCTGACCGGCCGGCTGCGTCTTGCGGAAATCGACCATGCCGGGATCGTCGCTGCGCAAGAGGATGTCGGCCATCTCGGCCACCCCAGCCATCAATACCGAAGTCTTCATGCGCCTGTCGACGGCGGAGAGAATCGACCCCCACTGCGCGCCGTAGCTGTGCCCGACGTAGGCGAGCCGCTTCGGGTCGACATCCGAACGCGCCAGCAGCAAGTCGATTCCGCGGCGCAGATCTACGACCGCCTGAATCTCGATCTCGCGGTCGACCTCCGGCTTATCGAAATGGTCGGGAGTTTTGTGCCACGGTTGCGGGCGGTCCCACGGGTAGTCAGGGATGAGGGAAACCGCGCCAGCTCGGGCGTAAAGTTTGGCTTCGGGAATGAATTCCGCCCGCGTGCCGTTTCCCCAGTGCCCGAAAAGCACTGCCGCGAACGGTCCCTTGCCCGTTGGGACGACCAGATACGCTGCGACCGGACCGCCCTTGGGACTCGTGTAGGTAATGTCATGAAGGGCGCCACCGTCGAACTCTTCGATGATCTTGTCGTGGATGTCGAGCGGCTGCTTAGGGTCGTAGTCGAAGAGATGGGCAGCGGCCAGGAAATCCGCTGCAGGTTTAGCCGCAGTCTGTGCTGTTAAGGCAACAGCGAGGAAGACGGTTAGAACACTAATCAGATAACGCATTTCTATCTCCAGTGCCCTACAAGGAAGAACAACAGCAAGTTCGGTTCACTTGTTACGCCGAGCACTCTTCCATTTCGCCCAACGTGCGCGCTGAGCCGCAGCAATTCGTTTGCGGGCGGCGGCGGACATAGGTCTCCGCTTCTTGACTGCCCGACCACGCGGCGATCTGACGCCGGCGCGTCCCACGCCACTCAACGCCGCGAGCGCTGCATTCAACTGCTCCACTTCCTTTTGTGCTCGATCCCGTTCTGTCCTTAACTCCGCGACTAGGCCACTCAATTTGAGCATGGTTCTCCTCGGGCAAGCATTGTAGCAGCGGGTCGGCGGACGAGGCTCTCCCAAACGGATTTCACACGCACCTCACGAAAGATGCTGATTGAGGACTACCCGGAGGTATCCGATGAGACTTCGTCGCAATGAATACTGCCCAATCCACCGATCGGTCTTCTGCTGCGGTCGAGAACAAACGCCTTATGCGCGCAGATTGCAGCCTGGAATTCGACACATTGATGATCCGCATCATCCGAGGGGATATCGGGAACTCCGGTCTCCGGCTGAAATGCGGAAACTGCTGAACCGGAAGATCGTCGAGCAGGACAGGAAGTGCGCCATCTGCCACGAAGAATTCACAGATTACAACGACATCGTGCCAGATCACAGGGATCCAAAAGGAATGGGCGGCGCGTGGAGGGACGATCATCCCGACAATATCCAAGCAACGCATTTCTGGTGCAATGAAGAAAAAGGCTCGACCAGAATGAATGACTGACGGCCAATCAGTCGGTCAACTCCAAGCTAACGATTATCCGTCTCGCGCCTGTGACGGAGATGTGCCGGGAGTGCAAAATAGGCCAGTGCCTCTGAACGGTTTGCATGCGAGTCATCTTGGAATCCAAAACCGGGGATTCGCCTATCCAGCCTACATGCGATTGCATTGCATTCATGATGACTATTCACGATCCGATCCGATGCCCTCAGTGCGCCGATCGCTTCGTCGGAAGGAGCGCTTCGGCGATGCAGAATACTGCCGCAGCAACGGATACGGATAGGAGGATATATCCATTGTTCAGTGTCAATGTCGCAGCGCGTATCGATGCGCGAGTCCATACCCTCTCGCGTGCGTCTTTCCCTCCGAAATCGAGAACCAGTTGGGACAGCGGTTCGCCGGTTCTCGTGAGACCTTCCCTAGCTTGTGAAGTCAAGTCTGTCCCGATTATGATTTTCTCCGTGCCATTCACGGAAGGCAGATCGAGTGTGAGTCTGGCAAACATATCCTGATACCGAAATCCAGTGATTGCTACAACAATGATCAACGCGACAGACAGCGCCACGAAAATGCGCCTGTATCGTTCTGAAGCGTAACGCTGGGAAAATATGCTGATCACAAGGAAGAGCAGGGCAGAAAGGGTGGAAGCAAATCCTATGGTAAAAGCTTTAAGGACACCTTCTGGCGGCTGCACATTCAAAACGAAGCCGCCGAAACCTGAAAACACTGCCGCAACGGCTTGACCACCTTGCTTAATGACGCTTTCAGTATTGTTCATGGCATCACAACAAGAACGACAGTGGTGCTGTCGCGAACCTCAACCCGCTTTACGTTGGAAACTCTTGTGCCCTGGGAATTTGCTGCCCACATGTGATAGTTTGCGACGGGCAGTTTGTGGTCCGTAGGCGAACTCGGCCGTTCAAACTCCGCATCACACTTTCCATCATCTAAAAAAACGGGGACATAACAAATTGTCAGGAGGCGCACCTCGCTTTGATCTTTTGCAGCCAATGTCCTAACAATAATGTCCGGATCGGGGGCGTCCGCCTGGAGGGCCTTGTTCTTCGCTCGCAGATCGGTATTAATTTCTGCAATGGTCTTTTTGTCCGCCTCTGTCAAATATGCTTTTCTGGAATATTGGTTCAGAAGGTCACTCTCGCGCTCAACCTGATTAAGAAAGAGGCTACTAGTCGGGTGAAAACCTATACTGACAGAGGTCTCTTTCAGAGCATCTACGGCAGGCACAAATGTATCGCGCTTCTCGTTCGGCCGATTCGTTGCGAAGCTCATTAGGTTCTCGCTCTTCACCGCGATCGAATGCTTTAGCTCGGAATCAACTTCAAGCGTGACCGGAGCTGTATTCGAAGAATCAAAAGACTTGAGCGCAGGAATCTTAACCGTAAAGTCACTCGCATCTGTGAGTTTGGATAGCCCCGGATTTAGGCTATAAATAACACTGAGTGCGTCGCTATTGGGCTCCACACCGGATTGCCGGAGTGCTTCTTGCACGCTCTGACCAGGCTGCAACTCAACGCTCTTAGTAGTGAGGTTATCTGTCGCGTTTTGGGGTACTTCCGCGCTGTGTGCAAGGGATACCCGTCTGCCGGCTATACTTGTGGCGGGGGCAGTCTGCGCTGCCAACGCTAACGGGGCGCAAAGCCAACAAATAATGAGAGCGAGTCGCATAGCCTTTGACCTCTTCTTCGATTCACGGGGCATCTTACGTATTGATCCGATCTCCGCGTCTCGAGCATGGAGCCAAGTTTTACTGTACTCCCGAGTGAGTAGACTTGTACGGCAATAGCTCATCTAGCTTCTCGATAAGTCGCACACTTCTCGATTCGCTTGTCTCTCTTACACTCCTCGACTCAGGAAGGTCCTAAATCTCTGTTCAGCTATTCCCACCTTGTCACCCATTGATGCGTATTCTTGCTTGCTTCTCGCGAGAAAACCCCCGGGATCTTGGTCGCTCATCATCACATCAAGGTAAGGCGCAAACGAAATAAGGGCTTGCTCATGTTCGCTTACGGATTCTGACCCCTGCGGTGTGGGCGATGTTGGAGGTATATCCAGATGTAGTGGAGTATCGTCGCGTGGCGCTGGAAGAAAACTGGGGGCAAACGTATTCGCCTTCTCGACGCGAGCCGTTAAGCTTTGAAGCCCCCATTTGTCGATCGCGTGCTTTAAGATCGATGTGTGATCAAAAGGCGTCGAGAGTTTACCGGCTGGCATCCAAGGGCTGATGAGAATGGCCGGAACTCGAATTCCGTATTGATTAAAGCCATACTCACTCGTTTTGTCATCCGGCGGTACTCCTGGCGGCGGCGGCACGTGGTCGAAAAAACCTCCGTGCTCGTCATAAACCAAAATCAGTAGTGTCGATTTCCAGAGTGGATCATTTCCTCGCAATCCGTTGTAGACGTTAGCAATCAGGGCTTCCCCATTCATAACGTCTGCTGGCGGATGTTGATCATTCTCGGCAGCGCCCCGGTAGCAGGGCTCAATAAATGAATACTGAGGAAACGAACCTTCATCGCCGGCCACGTCTTGCCAAAATACAGGCATGTCATGAAAGTGGTCAACGCGTTTCCAGAGCTTTTGAAGAACAAGGCTCTGGGGCAGTCCATCGTGGTAGATCTTCCAGGTGATTTTCCCATCTTCCAGACGATCGTAGATGGTGTCTTGCGGTCGATCGCACGACGGCAGATCCGGATGAAAAGTTCCCGAGGGCATCGTGACATGCCCGTTGCAGGTTCCGCTATGCACAAAGAAGCGGTTGGGCCATGTTGGTCCGGGCAGCGGCGAATACCAGTGATCGCAGATCAAAAATGATCTTGCCAGCTTATGCATGACGGGCAGGGAGTCCAGTGGGTAATAGCCCATAATGTCTTGATAGTGATCTTCGTTTGAACCAGGCACACTGGAGTAATTGTCGATAAACCCATCCATTTTATTATTGTTGATTTGGAGCACTACGTCTTTGTGTTCGTGGCTTGGACTCGGATCGAGACAGCGTTCCGGGTCTGGTAATTGGTAGTAGCGCCGGGCATTACTGCGGCAGTCGTTGTAGCAGACTGGAGGGATCTCCGTTACGTCGATACCCTCGAGCCCAAGAACTAGTTGTTGCATACATCCGAGCATTTGATCGAAGGAACGATTTTCAAGCATCAGCACGACAATGTGTTTGATCGGATCTGTCATATTGCTCCAGTTGCAGCAGTGGCTGGTTCAAGGCGCCAGCCGCGGTCTGGCAAACTTTGGCGTAATGCGACTACTTTCCGCAAAGTGCACTCCTGATTGCTCAGCCCGTCGTTCCAGCTGGGACAGTGTCCAGTCCGACGAGCGCACGAAAATCTTTGTCAGAAACAAAACATGCGAAACTCTCACCTTTTTCAATCCACCTAGTCCTCACCGTGTCAGCGTATTCTGGCTCCCTCTGGAGAGCCTGACGCAAATATGCCAACGCTTTTCGATGACATTCGTCCGGCGGACCGAGATCTGGCACCCCCTCACAAAAAGCTTGTGCATAGGCGCAAGCGAGATTAAAGAGGCAATCGGTATCCTCTCCTACAAGATTGTGATACTCCTCTGAATATCGAACTGCATCGCGGAGACGGCCTGGTACATTGAGCAGAAAATACCCGAGCCACTGGCGCACAACAATCGGCGAATCCGGTTCCCGAACGAGCCTCTCTAGGATGGTAACGGCGGTGCCATAATCTCCAGTTGCTCCCATCATATCGGCAAGTTTTAGCGTGAAATCCGCGTGTTGAGGATTCATGACAAGGGCTCGCGTAATCCACTCGATAGCACGTCTAGCCTGAGCCGGTTTCTCATCCTTTTTCTCGAAATACGTCCGGTAATAATGAATGTATGCGACCTTCGAGATTACATCCCAATCTAGGCCGGCGCCGTCTGCTAATGCTGCGTCCGCTTGCTGAAGAAAAGCTTTTACATCATCGGAATAGAGGATGTCGTAAAGCTTCTTGGCTTCATCCTTATCGACGGCACTGATCTCATCTACGTCGTCCACACCCGACAATAGACTCGCAGGAAGCTTTAACAGAAAACTTTTTACCACTTGGCCTGCTTGCTTAGTGCCTTCAATACGACCGCGTTGCGCCCGCCCTTCAGCCAACAGTACGTTTAGAACAAGCTCCCTCTGGAAAAACATGAAGAAAAAACCCAGAGAGGCATAAACAACAGCCGCACTCACTGTGAGGGCGTACTCACCGCTACCCGAAGGTGTCGCTTGAAACGTAGTGAGCAGACCCTTTATCGCCGCTGCTTTTGCTATCGTCAGGCCTGTGATGCCCCCGATCAGCCAATCTCGGATTTTTCCGACCGTACCTGCCTCTTCCCCATAACTTGTAAACAGAAAGCCCACGAGGCATCCCACCATGAAAGAAGCCAGACTCAATGCAATAATCAGAATCATTCGAAGCGGTGCACCCTGCCCAGCAATGTGCCACCAAAAGGCTGACACGAAGAAAATCAAAATCCATAGCGCCGTGCTTCCGTAATCCGTCCATGACTTCTCACTCTGATTTGTCATACTTGGATTTCCCTCCCCTCGCCGAAAGCTCCGAGATAGTCACGCACTCTGGACTCCTACTTATGCATTCTTGATTTGATCCGCCACCTGTTGCAGATAGCTGATGGCCATATGTAGATTCTGATCGGTGTGCACATACGCATCCAGCTGCTTCAATATGTCGTTCAAAGCCTGGATCTCGCTTGGGGTGGGAGGAGAAACAACGTTCGTAGCGTCGGCCATTGCGTTGCGCTCAGATTGAAGAGCGAACAACTCCTCATTTAAGTTCGTCAACTGTGCGCGGATCGTGTCGGAAATGTTCAAATCCGTGGCCTGCGTGTACAAGTTGGTGAGTGCCTGCTGCACAACCTGCAGGCCGGTAATCTTTTGGTTGATGAGCTGGAGTGCTGCAGTATTGTCAGCCAATGGTTTACTCCTCAGAATCAATTCGCGCTCTTAAGTTTGTTGAATGTATCTGCCGATAACGACAAGAGCATTTGAGCGCGGCGTTTTGGCGTCGTACCCAGTTGGTTTAGATTGTTCTTGACACTCTCGAGAAGGTCTTTTTGGTGCTGTAACTTGGTGATCATTTGCTCGGTTTCAGCATTCAATTTCTGTTCATTTCCAAAAAGGCGCTCATAAAGCTCATACTCAGCATCAGTGGTTTCTATGACATAACTGGTGACATTCGCAAGGCGCGCTGTTTCTGCCGGACGAATGCTCAACTTAGTGGCCATTTCCGCGGCCTGTGTACGATGAAACTGTTCAATCCCTTCGGCAATGGCACTTTGTCGACTCTGCTCGATCAGGGCAATCTGGTTGTGATAAAAGGTATTTTGACTTTGAATCTTGTCATCAATCAGGCGTTCATATTCCGACACTTGCCGTTCGAGCTGTATGGCAGCGCCCTGGACAGTTGCAGACCGCATGCACCCGGTCAATAGGAGGCAAAGTGGGATAGCAACAAAACACCAGATGTTGACTCTCTTCATAGAGACCTCATGGTATGCGTCCGGCGATCACGGCTGACGCGATCGTTTGCGCTGCGCGAAACACATTGGCCAAGTCGTCAGGTGTGATCCCACCTGCTTCATAAGTAGCAATTCCCTCCAAGCCGTGACTGATCAATTGTGCGCGGCTATCGGCATTCACCGCGGACATCCGAACGGCAAGGAGCTGTTCATCAGTAACTTCGTCGATTCCGTCCTTAAGAAGCAGGAATCGCTGGTACCCGACCAGCGATGAGTAGCGTGCAATTACATCCATCAGATTTTGAAGGGCGAGAGTCGCCTCAAGCGTTGCCCCCACCTCCTTGTTAGCCCGTTCAGCCAGAATGCCAATTGTCGTGAGTACTTGCTCGTCTGAATTGCCCACAAAAGGATGGCTCGGACAATCTGGAACTGCGCACGGCATGAGGTATCGATAGATCTTGCCAAAGTCGCCCTCTCGAAGATGCGCGTCACCATCCACGCTCCCGCTCCCCACTGCTTTCTGGAGTTGTACACTTACCAACTGAGCGTTACTGAGACGAGCCTCAGTGGCTTGTTCCTCGAGTTGCAGTTGCTTCACAGTATTCGCATGCAACTGAACGGCGAGATCGAGGATGACCAGCTGTTCTCCTGGCCCTCCGGTAGCTTTCTCTGCTTTGTTCACCCAGTCCTTGGCAGAAGCGATGCTGTTCCAGATCTGCGTAAAGTCCTTGTAATCTTCCAGATCGGACAGCTTGTGAATCTTGCTCGTCTGTTGAAGACTCGCTTTCAACTTCGACAAGGAGTCTTTCATATCGGAGAGCTTTGGGTTCTCTGCGCTTAGCGAGGCTTTCTTGGCGGCAAGCTGTTTGTTCATCTCATCTCTTTGTCGATTGGCCTCTGCTACCGCTGTCTGAAGATCGTGAACCTCCGCGCGAGCGGCATGCATTATGATCGCGGTCGTCTGATATGCGCGTAGAAACTCCTGCTGCCGAGACAAGACGTCCCCAATCATTTCCCTCCACGTCATGAGTGGAATCTTGTTCGCATTCGCCCGAGCTGATTCCTGGCTCAACGCGTACAGCTGTTGTATCGTTTTATCTCGCAAGGCGCTGGTGTTGGAAAGCATGGTTGTGAAAACATTCGAATCGCTAGTGGAAACCTGCTTAAAGTTATTCTTTGCTTGTTCCGCGATCTTGTCGCCCTCGGCATTGTGAACGTATATACCTTGGGCGAGAGCGAGATGCGTAAGGACGAGCAAGGCCACCGAAACGAGCAACAGCGAGCCGACACTACTTCGCTTCATATCGGTTCTCCACAAAGACTTGGCGAGCTAGGCAATGGATTCTGGTAATTCCCTACCCAAACACAAATTCACTTATGCAGGGATGAAGTTGTCATCCGAACACACATACGAATACACATGCGCATTCGCCTCGACGCATCAAGGTTGCGCCGAACAAACACTCTGACCTGCGGGGAAAGTCGGCGGTAGAAGCCCCCTCGGATGTGATACTCAGGTCGAGTCTCACTCTTCCGCTCGCCGAATCGCCGCAACAATAAACTTTGATTCCCGGAATGTCAAGAAGCAGTACTGAGTTGTTCGGATTTCGTAACAAGTTGAATCTGATCCGGTGACGGCCCATCAGTCGGCTGTTCCGAAGAGCCCGCATTAGATCTGCTATTGCGAACATGCTGTGCGTCAGATGTGTGCTGGATTAAGGAGCGCGCACGCGCCATCACTATAATTTTTCCCACTTTGTGAATGATAACGTCCTTTATCATGCACAAATCCGGGCCACAGGGAAGCAGTTTTTCCCTGACGCTCGCCGTGGTAAACATCACCCTCCGGCAACGGCCCACTCACCTACTCTTGCGGATCGAAATCGCAATGACACCGACGCAACTGCGCGCCGCAAGGGCGCTACTGAATTGGTCGAGAAAAGACCTGAGACAAGTCAGCGGCATATCCGCCGAAACGATCCAGAATATCGAAAACGGCAAATGTAATCCCATGCCGGCAACGCTCGACAAACTCATGCGCTCTTTCGCTGATCACGGCGTCAAGTTTATCGGGGACCGGCAAATGCAGGGCGTCGTGATGATTTCAAGGGCACTACGCAAACCGAGTCATAGATCTCTTAGAAACAAGGCCGAAAAGCGGTAAGCTGAAGTTGCCTTGTCCACTCGTTAGGAATTTCATCGCACCCACCAGGGTGCTGGAGACGAAATTGTACAATTTCTTGGTAACCGCTAAGGACGACTCGTGGAGCCTCCCCGCCTACGAATACGAACGCGATCGGTTTGGTGAATACACTGCCCCTGCTTTGAAAGAGAGGTTCAAAAACCTGACGGCAAGAGCAATCGAGGAACTGAAGTCGTATCCAGCACTGTTCGCTTACGAGGGAGAAAAGAAAGATGTGCGTATCGGGTACTTGCGCCGCATCAAGGAGCGCCACGGTCCATTTTGATTGAATACGACTTCGAACCCAATATCCCTGCGATTCCGTTCGCCAAGATAGAACATCTGAAGAGTCGCCTCGATATCGAGAATTGGGAAATGAACCGGACCCACTGGGCCGTGAAAGATGAGGATCTTTTCGAAATTCTTCATTCGTCCGGACTGATTGACGATACGTTCCAAAACTCCGCCGGACACCTCGGCCGCGTCGAAGAAATGAGGTTTAAGGACACTCTGAATAAGCACTGTGTCTAAGTCGAATACTGTTCAGTTGCTGAGAAATCCTCATAGGGCGGAAGGGTCGGACTCTTCAGAACCTGTCCCGTGCAACCTTTCCCACTGAGCTTTTGCCAGGCCGGGACCGAA
>WNFC01009922.1_pt1 | contig 13012 bp, 21 predicted proteins | sample 5400541 | NCBI WGS metagenome assembly WNFC01 (sample SAMN13153342, study PRJNA577476) | soil metagenome | isolation source: 120 cm saprolite under Douglas fir tree site 2 hole 2 replicate 1 | place: USA:California | collected 2015-04-18
CGCAGAACGCCGAATAGGACAACTGCTTGCGAAAGCATCCTGAGGATAACGGACACCGTGTCGACGAAAGTTATGATTACTGCCCACGAGATGGTATGAGGAGGACGCGGGGAGAGCGCATTAATCTGTGAAGCCACGGCAGGGTCGTCCCACGTGGGGACATCGAGGCGTGCCATGGCGTGGAATATATGCGTCGAGTAGTACTGTCTACAGCGTCTATTGAGGGCAGAAGACATGGCGTCACAAGCGTTAGACAGGAAGTGACCAGCTGCCGAGCAGAGCGCCCGCCCATAGACCACTCGGAGGAGGAAACCAGTGTCGAGGGCATTCTTCTCGACAGTGGATTTGACCTGAAAAATAAAAATAATGAAAAAAAAAGTGAGAAAGACATTTTTTCAAAAGAATGCGTAGCACGAGTCGATGCTCACGATAGCAAGGAGCTGTCCGGAATACCTGAAATAAAGTCGTGAGAGTTCCGTCGTCGTCATCGAAAGAACCTCACGCACCACAACGTCAAGGCTGGAAGCAAGGACTTCGCGAAAGTGAGGACGAGGTAAAGCGATAGCATCGGCCATGCCACGGTGGAGAGATCGTGCACGGTCTTCCACAGATAGGGCAGATCGTTCCACATTTCCTTGTACGCGTCGATCTTCCACGAAGTCGGGAGATACCACACAAACTGGTCGCGCTCTTGGTAGAGGTCCCATACGCCGACCTTGCTGTGCTCGATGACCTTCCCGCTTCTCGATCCCAACACAGGCTTGCCCTCGCTCTTGTCTTTACTGTCACCGGCCTTCGACGACGACGGTTTTTCCATGCCTGACCAATACTAGGAGGTGTAAAGGGAGGAAGCGATGACATGGGTGGAGGCGCCATCGACATTTATATGCGTGGAGGGTCAAGAGAACCGGGCCATGAATGTGCGCTGAAGTCCTCCAAATACAACAGAACGAGGCAGCCGCAGTAAGAACCCACCAGTGCTTGTACAGCCTCGCGCCCGTCGAGTCACACATACGTACATGACTCGATCGCGCGAATCCCTACACCTACAGTACTCGTCCATTAACACCGTGGCGCTAACCGGCCCGAGTGAGACGACAGAACGAGCCCCGCCTTCCATTCCAACTATCCCGTCCAGACGGTGTACACGCAAACAGGGAGCAGCAGCAGCAGCAGCAGCAGCGGCAACATTGTGCACCGGCAGGGCCTGCGCGTGTGGCCGCGTTGCTCCCGTCCCATCCGCGCTGGAGGCCAGACACAGTTGTCGGGTATCAGGTTTGTTACCTCCAGTTCTGAACGTTCTGAACTCTTCCTCTGATCGATCTGATTCCCGAATGAGATCGCTGCCGGGCACGGAGGTGGTGGAGGAGTCTCGCAAAGTCGGTATTGAACCTGGTGCAACCGTTCATTTTTTTCTTGGTGAATTTTTCAAAATTCTTTGTTGGCCTGGCGTGGCCCATGGACAGTGTAAGCCCATGACAATTATCTGGCCCACACATTGCTACTAACAAACATACAGAGTATGTTTGTTAGTTACAGTGCGTGGTCCAAAGTTTATGGTCATGGGCCTACGCTGCATAAGCATGCGGCTGCATGAACCGGTAGTGGTTATTCCAGTAATTGAGTTCATTGGCAACGATTTCTGCTTTACTAGTAGATGAAGACAGTAGCCTTGCGGGGATCATATTTCACGGTCCAAGTCCCTGTCTGTGCCACTGAAAATCTTAGTCCGCTGTCCATCATGATAATTCACTGGCAGTTGTCCTTGCGTTGATGTTGGTACTAGAACGCATGTTCTCAAACAATGAGGAGGAACACACTGAAAGGCCTTGAAGAGATGCCAGGCACAGTACTGTATATGATGAGGCTGTACCTCAAGCTGGAACTTAAATTGTTGGTGAGACGTGCCGAATCACATCCATCGGCCCAGCCTCCGGGAGCTTGTTCTCAGTGGAGATGATTTTATTTCACTTTTTTAGGACAACAGGTGAGTAGGGTAATAAGACTTGAAGGTGACCTCCCTTGCCCCTCCGGAACGTACTAGTAGAAGTTGTGGTTAAAGCATAGTCACACTCACAGACGCGTGTCTGGCGGGCCAGTAATCAGACACAGTAATATGGTACTGGCCCGGGACTCGAAGAAAACAGCCGAGATGTATTTCACTATATAACCTTGATAAAAACGTACAACCCTCCTCCAATATACTGTACAGTCTACAGTACTCTCATGAGCCACCGTGTCATCCTTCCGGGAAAAAAAGGAACCAAAATATGTTCTATGCACAGAGAAATAAGGGATGCGAGGGTCATCAACAATTCAGGTCATCGTGACTAAGGGTGCATTCACAGAAATGCTTTAGCTTGAATGTGCCACAACCGTGCATAATCTGAGCCATCTCGTTTCATCAACTCGATGTGGGTCCCCGTCTCGAGGATTACAGATTCATTCATATATCTATGGCACTCGTCAGTCAAGATAGTACATGCTATCCAAGGACTTAAAGGAGACTCACAGGATGAGATCAGCGTGTCGCGTGAGGTCTCCAAAGCGGTGCGTCGAGAATATCATCGTCTTGTGCCCTCGCAACTCTCGAAGGCGCGTGAACAGATCTACCATTGTGAAGAGCCCATCAGCATTCGAGAATAAATGGACATTACAGAGATGCCATACCTTGTTCGGCAGCCGGGTCTAACGATGCACTCGGCTCATCAAACAACAACAATCCAACCTTCTGCTCCTCCGTCGCAGAACGCATGAATGTCCTCGCCACAGCGAGCTTCTGCATCTCTCCACCACTCAACGCCTGGTCAGTCGGGGTGCCCATGATACCTCGCAGGTGATCATTATCGATCTTCCCTCCTCCGAAAATTGACGCTCCGTCTGGCAGCCCTTGGTACAGATCACGCACGGGCCGTTCGAGATAAGTATCGAGACCATTAGGGAGACGTGCGATGAGCTCGGTCGCCCCACCCAGACGCACAGCTTTCTCTACCGCGGCATCATCATGCGCGTGAGTAGGGTCACCAAGGGCGATATTTTCTCTAACCTGCAAATGTACGTGTCAGCGAACCTGGGAACAGCACGTTGGGCGCAAAGACGTACAGTGAGGGGAAAGAGTGTGTAGTCCTGGAACAAGATTGCCATTGCCCGCCGAAAGTCTTCCATCCGTAAGGTCTTGATATCTCGTCCGTCAATGAGAATGGTTCCTTCTGTGGGGTCGTATAATCGAGCCATAAGCTTGAGAATTGTGCTTTTCCCGGATCCGTTAGAACCAAGAATGACCTGTGATATGAATGGCATGTGAGTTCACCTTGTGCCTCTGAGCGTATAAGGTGTAAATAATTACGCAAAGTTGGCCCTGTTCAACTCTAAAGGAAATATCGCGCAGGGCATATTTTTCACTCCCAGGATATTTGAACGACACATTCCTAAGGAGATTTCATTCATGTTAACACCCTGGAGGAAACGTGTCCGACAGACGAAATACCTGAATTCCAGCGATATTCCGTCCCGGATCGATTGCTGATTCTCAGGAAATGGAATGGTTCCATCGACAACCTTATTCGTGATGTTGCTGGCTTCGAGGAGCTTTCGCAGGTTCAATAGCTTATCAGAGAAATCTCCCGTTTGCGATAGAAGCATTGTGATATGACCCATAACTGATGCTGAGGCCTCTTCCATCAGGTGGAGGGATGCGAGCGAGATCGGTATCGACGACGGCTGTTGGACTGCTCGGAGTGCAAAACCGATCTGAAGCAACCTGAGGACAGCCAGCATAAAAGAGACGGTCTTAGGCGAACGTACCAGGGGCAACTCGCATAGGACGATCACAATGACGCGGACAGGTCGGAACAGGCCGTCATTGTGAGAGTCCATATGGACCGACCAGAAGTCACCCGAGATGCTCCCTACCCTACTGGCTAGGCTACGATACTCTGCCAAACAAGTTCGTAAAGTCACGCAACTCCATGGTAATCAACGCACCTTCAACGAGGTATTGTGCGAGACCACCTGCGACGACTTCTTTGCGATGTTTGACCTCATTGACTACCCGCTTGAGCCCCTCCATTCTGATATAATTATCATTGCGCGTGGTGGCAGCCCAAGCTGATAAGATCAGTCAGCCACAGTCAGAAAATATAAAGAACGTGAAAGCCTTCCTACTTCTAGACATATGGTAAGTGGTCGAGATGTTCAGGTAGGACACGAAATTGCTGCAAAGGGTGAGCAAGGCGAACAACAAGCCCTCCTTGTGCCCTCGCAAAACGCCGAATAGGACGACTGTTTGCGACAACATCCTGACGATAGCAGACACCGTGTCGACGAAGGTCAGGATTACCGCCCATGAGATGGTATGAGGAGGATGCGGCGTGAGCGCATTAATCTGTGAAGCCACGGCAGGGTCGTCCCACGTGGGGACATCGAGGCGTGCCATGGCGTGGAATTCATGCGTCGAGTAGTACTGTCTACAGCGCCTATTGAGGGCAGAGGACAAGGTGTTGCAAGTGTAATAAAGGAAGTGACCAGCCGCCGAGCAGAGCGCCCGTCCAAAAACCACTCGGAGGAGGTGACCAGGGTCAAGGGTATGCTTGTCAACAGCGGATTTGACCTGCAAAAATGAAAAAAAAAAAAAATTTTGAGAAAGTCTTCTTTAAGGTATGCGCAGGGATGCTCACGATGGCGAGGAGCTGTCCGGAATACCTGAAATAAATAAAATAACGAAATGGCGCTGTGAGTGTCCCGCAGTCGTCGTCGAAAGGAGAAGCCTCACGCACCACAATGTCAAGGCTGGGAGCAAGGACTTCCCTAAAGTGATGACGAGGTAGAGCGATAGTGTCGGCCACGCCACGGTGGAGAGATCGCGTATGGTCTTCCACAGATAGGGCAGATCGTTCCACATTTCTTTGTACGCGTCGATCTTCCACGAAGTCGGGCGATACCATACAAACTGGTCGCGCTCTTGGTAGAGGTCCCATACGCCGACCTTGCTGTGCTCGACGACCCTCCCGGCCCTCCTTCTCGAACCAAATGCAGTCTTTCCCCCGCTCTTGTCGTTACTGTCCCCGGCCTTCGACGACGTCTTTTCCATGATGGGCCCCGGCCAGTAGGCGTGACTCGGAAGTACTAAGGAAATGATGACATGAGCGGACACGCCATCGGCCTTTATATGCGTGGAGAGTCAGGAGATGTCATCACTGCGCGCTGAAGTCCTCCGAATAAATCAGAACGAGGCAGATAAAGTACTGCCCGGGCTAGTGGCTCCGATGGCTCCGAGTCAGCCCTGCGTATCTCCACCGCGACTGGTACAGCCTCGCGCCCATCGAGTCACATCAGGAACATTACGTATAGTAATGTATTGACTCGGGGCCGATTCTCGGTCTTCGACGAACCTCAAGTGCGGCACTTTGGCCGGATCGGCCGGGTGGAAAAGCCTTCCGCCGGGAATCTGAAGCTTTCTCGCACTACTTTGGACTCGGAACGAGGAACCGAGCGCAAATTAGCTGCAATTTTCTTTCTATAGTTTCTTATTGCGGACCCGTCCTAAGTGTCTGACCCTGCCTGGTATTTGAAGTTTACAACTAAGGTTATATAGAATTCGCGTGGGGCGGCAAGAGCTAGAAAATGCGCCCATCATCGTATCAACGCCGATTTTATGCGTAGGCTGTCCGAAGTAGCCCTTCTGCATTTTCTCTTATCATGGCCCTCATCAAATGCGGCAGAACTGTTGGGATGATCGCAGACGAAGATGGCGCTTACATTAGCAATCGGATGCTACGCGTTGGGACATCGGATGATGCCCGAGATAGTACAGTTGTAAATATGCCCGAGGGGTGAGATAACATAGACGATTCTCTCCCGGCCGTCGTCATCTTGACGGTCCAGTCCTCTCTGCGTGAATCCTATCAAGAACCGCCGAAGAGGGAAGTCAAAAAAGAAAAGTAGTTCTTATGCCAACTGAAGGAGCGTGCTGACATGAATGTTATAGAAAAACAAAAGTCTGGGGTTAGGATCCTTGGTCGGACTGCACTTGTCTTCAGGGTAGGCTTCATGAAGACGTGAGGAAAACGTCCGGTACAAAATGATGCCATGCTCAGTTCTGAGTTCAGGGATACAATTGATTCGGAGTTAGGACATGCACTATGCGAATGATCAAGACGGAACCATACTACAAAGGCAGACAATATCTGTGCCGCACGGTAACTGACGTCATGGTATAGGAAAAAGATGTGGGGTGGTAACGTCCGTGTTTCCTTTCGATGGGTAAACTTGGTGAGGTATGCAAGGGGATAAATAAGGAGAGAATTTTTGTTTCCATAGACATTGAAGGGAGAAAAAAAATAGATCATTGAAGATCACATTGGACAACACTGCGGGGTAACGTGCTGAAGTCTCGGGGCTCAGGCCACTTTCGTCTCCAATTCGTCGAGAAACGCGAGCCAACCGTTCTTGTCAATGACGCCTTCATCTGAGAAAATTGTCCGAGATGAAACTTACCACCGCCGATCGATGAAAAAAAAAAGGCGAGAAACAACTCACAGTAGCCGTCCGCGTCTGTCACGACGACATAGCGTGCCCCAAGCTTCACGAAAAACTGCTGTACGAGTTCCAACGGGGAGTTGATCCGGATAGTCAACGGAGCCTGCGTGACCGTTTTGAGCCAAAAAAAAACTTTCAAATGAAGTATATTGCGGGGAAAGACGTACCTTATCCATGTACACGCCAAAGTCGAATGGATCCTCCTCAGGTTCCATCATGGACGAGATGGATGATGAAGAAACGGTTCTGAATCGTCTGCCATTCGATTGGAACGATATAGGATGATCCGCCTCCTCTGCGACGATGCCTGAATAAAAAAAAAACGACACCGTACCAAATTAGCGCATGAGCGATCCCGTACAGACAGGGCAGGTAAGATGATGAAGACGGACTGAGGGCATGCTCGAGCTCATTGACGCCGATAAAACCGAGCATCTTTGCTTTTCCGTTCTCGTCTGTGCGGAGGATCGGGAAGCCCGTGTCCGCGTAGCCAGTCGTGACAACGTGGGCGAGTTGGTCGCGCAGGGTGCGCACCGTGTTCAAATGAGCGACGTCAATGACCTCGACTTCGCGATCCATCTACAGAGATAAAACAAAAATAACCTGGTCAGACACCCGTGAGAGAGGAAAGGAGGAGACTCGAGCGTACGGCATCGCTGACGGTAAGACCACCCCATAGGTATCGGTGCTTCGCGTTCAGGTACGGGAGCTGGGAAAGCCTAGATTTTCATGAGCATACGGGAGAGCGGGAAATGCTGAAGGAGAGCACATACTCGATCACAAGTTCGTAGATGCCCTTGGGTTCGAGGGCATCTGCGACCGTCTTGGCGACGAGGACAGCCAGCATTACTGGCACAACATACGTGAGGGTGTCCGTCAACTCGAACATGATCACCGCCAGCGAAACGGTCGTCCGCGTTACGCCAGACAACGCGGCCGCTGCGCCGACCATCGCATACAGCCCTGGGATTATGCATGGAGCAGTCCCCTTGCATGTGGCAAATATAGGCGCCGTCGGCCAACGCCACTTCGCGTACTGCACCGCTAGCCCTACGATGCGGCCGGCGCATGCGCCAACACCAAGGGTCGGGATGAAGATCCCCGCGGGGAGTTTGATGCCAAATGTCACGACGGTGAGAGCAGCCTTTACGACCAGCGCGACTGCGATCATGCGCATGACCTTGAACGTCTGCTTGCCAGGGTCAAGCACGCAAAGGCCTGCGTGGGTATTCGGTGAGCCTGGGAGACACATGGCGAAAAGGTTGTAAACGAGCTCCGTGCCACCCATGAGCGTATAGCCATTTACGAAGCTCAAGATTGTCGTGATCGACGTGATCTCGAGATAAGATCAGTTCGAGGTGCATTCGGAATGTGCAGAGATGAACGCACCAGGAGGACTTCTAGGATGGGGTGGTCCTTGAGCCATGACTTGTTCCGAACATCGCGGCTCCATCGGTGGTTCAGCTTCGAGAAACATGCGCCATACACGCCGCCAAAGACGCCCAGAAGGACGAAAGGGACGAGTTCAAGGGCATGCCAGTCCTGTCCATGAGACTTTGTCAGTATCGTATCAAACAGAGAAACAAGAACCCCCACTGACTTTGTCGTACTTTACCTGGAAGAGTACAATCTTTCCTGTTCCGAAGGGATCGAGGAAGCGTAACGTCATCGCCGCTATCATTGCACAGAAAAAACTGGTACGCGGAGTCAGAATAAAAGTCATTTGCCGAACTTAAGGAGGGTACCTTCGCCACATGACCTGGGAGGATGTTGCGTCAGAGGATAGCTTTTAAGACGCATGAATGCTGCAAACCTTTGGGGGGAAGAAGTAAGACACTTCTTCCAAGCTGAACAGGACGCCGCCAATGGGAGCGCCAAAAGCCACTGCGACGCCTGCAGCACTTGCAGCGCTGAGAATCTCGCGTCGCTTGCCTGCGTTACGGGTTTTTCAGGAGACAAAGGGAGTAGACCAAGCCGATAACACACCTTCGTTATTTTCATACTTGGCAAAGTAACGACTAACAATATTTCCGATACAGCTTGCTATGTGCACAAGAGGACCTTCCTTTCCGAGGGAGAGACCCGATGCGACGGAAAACGCCAGTCCAAGGCCCTTGACGAAGAGAGTGCGACCTCCGAGATAACCATGTATGACAAAACCTGTCAATGAAGATCGTCAAGACATGCGCTCTCAGGTAAATCAACGTAATCCAGTCAGACCAGAGAGAATAGTTTTTATTTCCGGTATGCCGCTTCCGGCGGCGTAATATAGAACCTTGCGTTTTGCGGGAGGGTGAGATGGTGGCACAGGGACTTTGCGGTTCTCCGTCGGCGTGGCAAAATCGGGGGACAGCACTCCAGAATCTTTCCGCGTGATGAAGGACGTCGACGCGGTTAGGTAGATGGTAAGGGTGGCTGAGACGAGCGCGAGGAGAAGCTACGGGGATCAGCGATTCTCTACGTGGCTGCGAAAGGAACGGCGGCTGCTACGTACCGCCAATAGAGAATAGGAAGCGCGCCCAAGCAGGGTACGAGATAGATGAGAAGCTCCAGTGTTGGTGAGGGCTTCGCCCCAGGACACCCAAGCGCTGCAAGTCTCGCTCGAGGCGCCAAGGGCGAACGTCCGGGCATCGGAAATGACAGGACAGCAGAACCTGCGAGCCTTCCACCAGCCAGCCACGCAGTATCCATACTTGATGTCAAAGAGCCACTGCTCGCTCCTGACGATCAAAAAGGCGGCGACGGCGATGAGGAAGCCGACGATGGAGACGATGATCCAGCCCATGAAGCGGTCGGCCGCGTTGCGCACGCGCCCGCGCACGGACTTGCGACGGTTGAGCTGATACATGCGCATCGAGTCTTTGATGGCGTCGTGCAGCCAGTCGATGGAGGAGAAGGACGAATACCAGACGCGGATTCCATTCGCGCGCACGACGCCTTCGGCATTGAGGTCGGCATGGCCGGGGCGGCCAAGGAGGGCGGGTAAGGACGCGTCGTATGCAGAGATCGGACGCTGGGAACGGAATAGGGAAGCCCGATCGAGAGTGGCGTATTGCCTGGTGGGCGAGCTGGATGGAGAATGGAAGCTGCCAGGGAGATGAAGGACAGGGAGGTCAGAGAGACCGTGACGCTGGCGGAAACCAGGCTTCTTTGGTTTGACGTGAGGAACGGTTCCGTATGACGAGTGGGCCTTCCGCATCGGGGGGCGATGGTGAACGATAGGCGTCGTCTCTCCTGCACCTTGAGGTTCTTCAAGTTGTTCAGGGGACAGGTTTTGAGACGAGCCGATGTGCAGTAGTCGTTGGCGACGCCACGTCGTGTCCGAGGGTCCACTTAAAGGACCAGACGGTACCTCTGTTGTTATGGTCCTCATGGATGCCGCGATAGACGGTGACGAGTCGGTTCTCTCAAGCGGGGGAGCGGCTGGTGCAGCCATCCTTCGCCCTCAAGCCGTTGTGATAGAAGTGTGGGTAGTAGAAGTGTGAGTGACCTCCTTTAGGAACGCCGATGGGAAGATGACCTGTTTCGCAAATGGCTTAATTGCGCCTCAAGGTACCCTAGTACAAGTACTACTGTACACCACGGAGAGCAGCACTCTTTCATGGTGAACGATGATGATCATCCTCGGATCGACCGATAATATCTATGTATAACCATTATAAGGAAATTCGAGCGCCCATTTTTCAAATGTTTTTTTTTGCCGCGCTTACGGGTACAGCCGCATGCCGGGTGCGAGCGTTCACAATAGTCCGGAGGAGAAACACAAACGCGAGTAGGACCACCACAACCGTGCCTGTCTCTACAAAAGCCACGTCTCCCGCATCACCAACAGGCACGCGGAGCGTCTGCATGCGAACCGACTCGGCATGCGGAATCGAGACGAGCGTCCTCTCTGCGCCGCCACCTCTGATGAGCGCAGGTGCGAGCTCGACGACTTTGCGTAGCGCATCGGGCACTTGCGTGCGTTTTGCTGTACATAAGAAAGCGGAAGAAAGCCGAGTGAGAAAATAATAATGATGCGATTCGGTGTCGCGACCGCTTGATGGACAAGCCCAGAACGCTTCGGGGGGCGGCAACGCCACTTCGTCCGTTAGTTCGCCCCCCGTCTTCGGGACGCCGTATCGCGCGTGCAGAGGCACGTCGACCTCGACGATGCTACTACTACTACTACTTCCCTCGCCCCTTCCGATCCCGTCGTCGTCGCTGACAATACGCTCCGGAACGAGCACGTCTAGCAGCAGCCCGGACGGCCCGCCGCCGCCAGCGCCTGGCGCGAACACGGGTGCCTCCAGGTCGCCCCCGCCGAAGCGCTCGAACGCGTACGACGCGCGGCGGTGCGCCAGCTCGTACGGGTCCGCGAAGAGTTGCGTGGGAAGCGCAAAGTAGAGGTGGAGCGTGCAGCGGCGTGGGTGGGGGCCGCGCAGGGCGAGACGCGTGCTTGAGGTTGTGTGGAGGCCTTTTGCGGGTGTCAAGATCGACGAGAGGAGAACGGAGGCCCCGGAAGGAGAGGCGTCCATTCGTAGAGAACACAAGAGTGGACGGTCCTTATGCGGTAACGTTGTCTGTCAAAAAAGCGCCGGAAATCGCCGACGTCGGAACGTCGGAACGCTTCGAAACGCCAAACGCCACTACAGTAGACAGTTTTGTTTGCATTAGTCATGATCAGACAACGTTACTGTAATACGAAGGCGAGGAATTAAATTGGGTTTTAAGCCCAGGGTCAACTAGAAACGGAGACATGAAGGTATTGGGTCATTGAAGGGATGATAATCCGAGTCCATCATAGTGCAGTACTGTATAATCTAAGTGGCGTGGCCTGTCCAGAGCTCAGCAGCCAAATAACGACGCTTAATCACGTAGGAGAGCCGGCTTCTGCGATGGGAGTAGCAACTGTGCCGTTACGCTTGAGTCTAAGTGCGATTGTCTTGCCTGATCGACGCGTCCCATAATCGAAGAAGAAATCTTCACCCTCTAACGGTTCATGTTTACCGTGCCTGTCAACAGTGTCACCATAAAACATCATGTTTCTGTCACAGGAAAGAGCTTACTCTTTCTTGAGGTGCTTCTTAACAGTGCACAGGCCTTGCCATTCAATAAAGCCATGGCGCCGGTTAACGCGCGGGGGGCAGTGCATGCAGGAATATGAACCATAAACAGGGTCACCATCCCAAAGCATCCCTGCCGTCTCCGTTTCCCCGACCAAAAGCCATCCGGATGTCTTGTCCTGGTCGTTGATGCACATATGGGAAACCTGCAAGGAACAGGTCGTCAACGATGAGTGAAACAAGCCACAGGATATCAGACGCACGCAAGAGCGCCAGTCCCGAACGATACGTCTTTGCGGGTATACCTCTTCCGTGAAGAAAGTGACCAAAGGGCACCGCCAACACACAAACCGGTCGTTCCTCCTGTCCAGTTCCAGCGCCGTGGTCTTCGCTCCGAGTCCCATCAGTTTGAGAAGCGCCTCCACAGTCTTCTTGCTTTCCTTGCTGAACCGTGGACACTGGTTTCGAGACCTCTGCGGGCCGTAGCAGCGGTGTGCGAGCATATGAAGCCCAGACGCTCTCTGATGACAAGGGGCGCATTCAAACACTGATGTTGCAAGGGCAAGAACGTCCTCGTCCGCCATGCCTTCATAAGCATCGTCTCTGGGAAGAAGAGATCGCAAAAGACTTGCACGCTCTCGTTTCAGCGATTCCAGTTCCGGTATAATACTGCTCATGGCGTCGTGGCTCTCTTCGTTCAGTATCGTATTATCAGGATCGTCCTCGAGCGTCAGGGCATCTGCCAGACCCCGGTTACTGCATAAGAAGTCTGTGAATGAAGGCAAGAAAGCCAGGAGGAGCGGCGGGATTGTTCCCATAAAGTTCGCGAATTGGCCTACGACGAAACTCCTGCGCTCGAGGTACCGTTCGTTTCCCGCAGACTGCAAACGCGAGTCTCTAGCCTTATTGATCTCGGGGATCAGAAGCGGTTTAACACGTTGCCATACTACATTCGGTATGCGTTAGCAGGATAATTGTCGAGGCGGAGGAGGGCGCACCTCGATCGGACATAGGCTTGCTCGTGCTCACTTCACGGTGCCAACGGATATAAACTACATCATCCTCTACATAGCCAAGTATGGCGAATCGGGCCTTAATACTTCCAAAGCCTCGTGTCAACTTTCCTGCCGACGAGCATGATTCGATAAATAGACCTACTCTTCGAACCGTTTAGCCTTGACATCGGATAACACGGCACTACGATCTGCGTTGCGGGCCTTCTCCCATGCGAGGCAGAGTTGGGTGTGCTAAAGTAGGCGGGGGTGAAAAGATGGATACTAATCTCATTGACATATAGGTAACACACCTGTCTGATCTTTTCGGCCATACTTTTCTTTCTTTCTAAGAACTCAGAGAAAACAGCCTCAAAATCATCCGTGAAGTGGCCTGAATCATGAATCTGAGGTGAGAGTGTGTTGAATTCGGCTCGG
>WNFC01013101.1_pt1 | contig 13012 bp, 13 predicted proteins | sample 5400541 | NCBI WGS metagenome assembly WNFC01 (sample SAMN13153342, study PRJNA577476) | soil metagenome | isolation source: 120 cm saprolite under Douglas fir tree site 2 hole 2 replicate 1 | place: USA:California | collected 2015-04-18
CGGCCCAGGGACAGCTTGGCTGTCCCGTTGAATAGAAGCCGAGACCGTCGCTGCGACGGCGGAGAATTTTCATGGAAGGAATACTGGTGGCGGCGGTAGGACTCGAACCTACGACCTACGGATTATGAGACCGTCGCTCTAACCACCTGAGCTACACCGCCAGAGAAAAATCGGGACCGGGAATACCCGAGAGGGACAAAAAGAAGGCTGCGCGACTGGTGATCGGCAGCTTTGTTGATTGTATTGGCGCGATTATATCTCTGTCAACGCGGGCGGACTGTGCGGCGTTTAGGGGAGGCCGCGGGCCCGCCATAGGTTGCGATAAGCAGCCGCCCTGAGCATTTGGTGAACTCACAATTCTTCGAGAGGACTGCCTGAGGCGGCATGGCTACAACCTGCATTAGCGGGACTTTCGACTGCGTCGTCGCGTTCGCTCCGACTGCGCTCACGATGACAAGTGGATAAAGTTTTAAGCTCGCCGATCTGCGGATTCAACACGTGGCAATGAGGCACGTACGGGCAAACTATTGTTTAGTTGTTTTGCATACGCACATGAGTCATAGTGAAGCAGCTTAGCAAGATTGAGTAATCGGGCAATTTGGTAAATCGGGTAATTGGAAAAAACAGGATTCACCACTGATCTTCACAGATAACACTGATCCGAACTTTTTACGGCGGATGAAGGCGGAATAATCGCGGATCAGAAGAGATTGCCAAAATCGCCGGAATTGCCAAAAATCGCCGAAATTAGAAAAGCAAGAGTTCAGATCACTGAAACCTACGCCAAATTGGGATGACTGGGATAAACAGGGGAGGGGCGGGGCGCGCAAGCGCGCCAATCGCCGAGATCGGGGTGACATCGCGCGAGATCGGGAAAGCCAGGTTCACCACTTGATCAGCACAGATGACATTTGATCTGAACAAAGCAAAACCTTTTACCGCGGATTCACTTGGATGGTCGCGGATCAGAAGAAAGCTTCAAAAAAGCAAGGTCTTGGGATGTGTCTTGTAAGTCCTTTAGATATTGGGATCAGGTGGAGGGGGTAGGGCCGTTCACTCGCCGAGATCGCCGAGATCGCCGTGATCGCACGACATCGCGCGAGATCGGGAAAGCCAGGTTCACCACTGATTTGCACAGATGACACTGATCGGAAAAAGACTTACCGCGGATTCAGGCAGATGGTCGAGGATAAGAAAAAAGCGTCAAAAAACAGGGTCTTGGGATGTGTCTTGTAAGTCCTTTGAATATTGGGATCAGGTGGAGGGGGTAGGGCGGAACAGATTGAGTAATCGGGTAATTTGGTAATCGGGAAATTGGAACCCAGAAGCATCTACCGCGGATGAACGCGGATGGTCGCGGATCAGAAGAATCCGTGGCAGGGTGTTGCTTTCTTCCGATCAGTGTTAAAGCCGATCTTCGAGTTTCGATCGTTGGGCATCTTCGGTTTTTGCAACCCAGCTCTGGCACCTCAGCTCTTTGCATCTCAAGTTCAGGAGACTTTATGCCCGAATTCAAGTCAGACCCGCAACGTCCTGAAACCGGCCGAACAACGCAGCCCTCCGGTGGTGACAGCTATACCTTCCGCTGTTCTGACGTGGGCTTCAAAGCCTGCAACTGGGAAACGCGTGGTTCCAGTCCGGAAGAGGTCCTGCGCAATGCCGAGCAGCATGGCCGCGAACAGCACCATTTGACCAGCATTGACGATGCAACGCGCGACAAGGTGCGCAGCAACATACGCCGTGCAGCTTGAAGCACGGCTATTTTTATCCGGCGGGCGATTTACGTCCGCCTTTTTTTGCCTTGTCGTTGTTCAAGCCATCGTTGTTCAAGCCAGCGTTGTTCAAGCCAGCGTTGTTCAAGCCAGCGTTCTTCGAATCAGCCGTCAGGCCATGGATTTTTTAGGCACTATGTCATCAGCTACAATCAATGGTTTGAAAATCGTGTGGAAATTACCATGCGAAGACAGGACCTATGCTGCGTTATTTAACTGCCGGCGAATCCCACGGTGAAACTCTGGTGGCATTCATCTCCGGGATTCCCGCTGGCCTGGACGTGGACCAGCAATTTATCAATCGCGAGCTTTGGCGACGCCAGCAGGGATTCGGGCGTGGCGGTCGCATGAAGATTGAAAAGGACACGGCGCATTTTGTGTCCGGAGTGCGCCATGGCAAGACCATTGGTTCGCCAATTGCCATTCTGCTGGAGAATCGCGACTGGAAGAACTGGCAGGAGATTCTTCCGGTGGAAACGGGTGACCCGGAAAAACATAAGCGCGTGGCGTCACCGCGCCCTGGACATGCCGACCTGGCCGGCGCCCTGAAATACAACTTTCCCGAAGCCCGTTACGTGCTGGAGAGAGCGTCAGCCAGGGAATCAACGTCGCGCGTAGCGCTGGGTGCCCTGGCAAAATTATTTCTGCGTGGACTCGGCATTGAAGTGCTGAGTCACGTGATTGCGGTTGGCAAGGCGACGCTGGCCAACGCCGAGGTGCCGTGGCAGAAGTTGCAGGAACTTTATGCCAAAGAAGAAGTTCTGCTGAACTGCGCCGATTCTGAAGCGGAAGCGCGCATGCGTGCTGAGGTTGATCTTGCGCTGCGTACAGCTTCGCGCAATGGGACGAGCGCCTGGACGGGCTGCTGGCGCAGGCCGTGATGTCTTTGCAGGCCGTCAAGGCAGTTGAGATCGGAACCGGCGTTGAGTCTGCGCTCTCGTTGGGTTCTGCTGTGCACGACGAGATCGGCTACAAGAGAGACGAAGGAAAGTTTACCGGCTTTACGCGTGCTTCAAACCATGCAGGCGGCATTGAAGGCGGGATATCGAATGGAGAAGACATTCTGGTCCGCGGATATCTGAAGCCGATCTCTACGTTACGGCGTCCGCTGGGCTCAGTGGATTTTGAGACCCGTGAGCCGGTGAAAGCCGCGTACGAACGATCCGACGTCTGTGTAGTGCCGGCCGCCGGGGTTGCAGCGGAAGCCATGGTGGCCCTGACCCTTGCACGCTGCGCGCTGGAGAAATTCGGCGGCGATTCCATGCTAGAAACACTGCGCAATTTTGCAGGCTATCAACAACAGTTGAAGAGGTTCTGACGAATTCAAATGCTATATCCCATTGTTCTGTATGGTGACCCGGTGTTGGAGACGCCGGCAGCTACGGTCACCGAGTTTGATGACGAATTAAAGACTTTGATTGATGACATGTTTGAGTCCATGTATGCCGCGCACGGTGTGGGCCTGGCCGCGCCGCAAATCGGAATCAGCAAACGGATCACAGTGATTGATGTAACTTTCAAGGAAGATCCTGAGCAGAAGCTGGTTCTGATCAACCCGGAGATCATTGCCACGGAAGGCAAACAGCGTGGACAGGAAGGCTGTTTGAGCTTGCCTGAGTTTCGTGAGGATGTCAGCCGCGCCAGGTTTGTTACCGTTCGCGCGCAGAATGTTAATGGCGAGTGGTTTGAAAAGACCGGCGAGGGCCTTCTGGCGCGTGCCTTCCTGCACGAGATTGAACATCTCAGCGGAAAACTATACATCGCGCACATCAGCCGCCTGAAGCGCGACCTTATGACGCGCAAGATCAAAAAGCTGATGCGCGCCGGCGAGTGGGCATGAAGCTGGTATTCTGTGGCACGCCGATGTTCGCCGTGCCAAGTCTGGAACGGCTGGTCACATCAGCTCATGAAGTGATGCTGGTGGTCACGCAACCGGATCGTCCTCAGGGTCGCGGCATGACGTTGACGGCTCCGCCCGTAAAACAGGCCGCCATCAAGCTGGGACTTCCCGTTGTGCAACCGGACAAGTTAAAGATGAACGCCGAATTTCAGCAACAGCTCACAACCTTACAACCAGAAGCGATTATTGTGGTTGGTTATGGTCGCATCATACCGCCGTGGATGCTGCAACTCCCTCATTATGGCAACATCAATGTTCACGGATCGCTGCTGCCAAAATATCGCGGAGCAGCGCCGCTGCTGAAACGTGAGCTTGAGATTTTGCCAGACGATACGGCAATCACTCTCGCGCCGCGAATGGCTGCCGTGGGCGCGGAATTGCTGGTGGAAACGGTAGAAGGGTTGGTGAACGGGAGTATCCGTCCGGTCCCGCAGGATGACTCGCAGGCAACGCTGGCGCCGATTCTGAAGAAAGAAGACGGACAGATTGATTTCTCGCGCACGGCAAAAGAGATTCATGACCGGCTGCGCGGATTTCAACCGTGGCCCGGCGCATTCACGCAGTATCGCGGCAAGACTTTAAAGATTGTGGCCGCGGAACCAGCGAGCGCAAATTTGGAAGTTGCTCCCGGAGAGATGTACCTGCACGGCAGTGACCAGCTTCTGGCCGGTTGCGGTGGAGGCACATTGCTGGCTTTGCTTCAGCTTCAGCCGGAGGGCAAGAAGGCAATGGCCGCCCGTGAGTTTATCAGCGGCTATCGCCCGGCATCGGGAGAAAAGCTGGGCGAAAAGCTGGGCGAGAAGTTGGGATAAAGCGCATGCCTGCTGCTCCATCGCGCATTGCGGCCTTCAAAATATTGCTGCGCGTAGAACGCGAATCGTCTTACGCCGTTGAGCTTCTCCACTCAGACATGTTGGAGGGTCTTGAGCCTGCCGACCGCAACCTCACAACAGAAATCGTGATGGGCGTGCTGCGCTGGCGCTCAGTTCTTGATCAGTACATTGCGCACTTCAGTTATTCTCCTCTGCCTAAACTTGATCTTGAGGTGCTTACGGCATTGCGCATGGGCGCATATCAGATCAAGTTCCTGCGCGTCGCTCCGCACGCCGCCGTGAATGAGACGGTAGAGCTGGTGAAGCAGGCTCGCAAGCTTTCTGCTGCGGGACTCGTAAATGCCGTGATGCGGAAGCTTCTGGCTTTGCAGAATTCGGGTAAGCAATTGGCGCTGCCGCGGGCGTCGGAAGTCTTTGCGCACCCGGAATGGATGACGGACAGGTGGAGAAAACAATTTGGGGACGAGATCGTCAGTCAAATCTGCAAGCACGATCAGCAACCACCGGAAACAAGCCTCCGCGTAACGGGCTCGGATGAAGATGAAGAGATGCGTCAGGCGGGAATTGAAGTGTCATCCGGCACACTGATGCGCTCGGCCCGACGGCTGGTGAAAGGCGATGCGAGCCAGCTTGCGGCGTTTCGCGAGGGTCGCATCGCCATACAGGACGAAGGTTCACAATTGGTGGCAGCACTCGTTGGCGGAGGTCAGAAGATTCTGGATTGTTGCGCCGCTCCCGGAGGCAAGACTGGCGCACTGGCATCGCGACTTCCTCAAGCAGAGATTGTCGCCGCTGAATTGCATCCACACCGGGCGCGATTGCTGCGCGAAAGAGCTCCACAAGGCAACGTGCAAGTCATGACCGCTGATGCCCTGCAACTTCCTTTCAGTGACGTGTTTGATCGCGTGCTGGCCGATGTTCCATGTTCCGGTACTGGAACGCTGGCGCGCAATCCTGAAATTAAATGGAAGCTGCGTCCGGAAGATCTAATCGATTTACAGCAACGCCAATGGCAAATTCTCCAGGCGGCGATGAAGCACGTGGCTCCCGGCGGTCGCGTGATCTATTCCACGTGCTCACTGGAACCGGAGGAGAACGAAGAGGTGGTGAGCAAAGTACTCGCATCTGTCGATTCATTTAACGTAGTACCGATACGGGGTGAGTTGGATCGCCTGGCTGCGTCTGGCGAACTTGTCTGGCCAGAGCCGGAAGGATTGATGCAAAGCGTTTTTTTGCGGACCGTTCCTGGCGCTCAGCCGTGTGATGGTTTCTTCGCCGCCGTTCTGGAACGAACGAAATAAACTTCACTTCTTGATCTCAAAATACACCGTGCTGCCGCCTGCAATCTTCTGTCCCGCTGCCGGATATTGCTTCACCACAGTGCCGGTGAGAGCGATTGTGCCTTTAGGGCTCGCGATTGGCCGCTTTCTGGCTTCAGCGCCGTTGCCCAGCTTGAAACCCGCCTTTTCCAGAATGTCAGCCGACTCCTGCGCGGGCTTACCAACAAAACTCGGCATCACATACTGCTCTGAATTATCTGGCGCGGAGAGAACCAGACCAATCCTGGGTGAAGAAAAGTCTTTTGCATCTGCCGAGGGATTCTGCGCAATTACAGTTTCAGGTGGAGAATGCGGCTGATGGACTGTTGCCACGTTTCCGACTTCAAGACCATGGCGGCGCAGGTTAATTCCGGCTGCATGCTCGCTCTGGCCCACAAGGTTGGGAACGGCGGCGTGTTGCGGGCCCAGGCTTTCCGCGAGTTGTATCTTCCATCCGCGACGCACGCTGGCGTTGGCCGGCGGCATCTGAAACACGATCCGTCCTTTCGGGACCTCATTGCTGTAATAACGACTGTCAATGAACGTGATGAGGCCGTCAGCATTCGCGGCGCGCTCAGCTTCCGCCGGTGTCAGGTTGGTCAGCCTGGGAACGCGGACTTCGCGTCCGTGAATGGCAAAACGCATGGCGAACAGAGCCGCCGCCAGAAAGACCAGGAGCAGGACCAGCGCGATGGAGAGCCAACGCAGAAAACGGAGCAATCAGTGTGCCTCGGCATCGCCAGGATTTTTGGGCACCGTGAATGCAGCCCGCTTGATCACGGTTGGCTTTTTAGTGCTGGCGGGGAAAATAAAGGCTTCTTCCTTCAACCCAGGATCGGAAACCACAGTCTGCATGAAATCAATCCAGATAGGCAATGCGGCGTGACCGCCGGTTTCATTTTCACCCAGTGTGCGCTTCTCGTCGTAACCTAACCAGACGCCACATGTGACGCTGGGTGAGAAGCCGATAAACCATGCGTCCGTGTAATCGTTGGTGGTTCCGGTTTTGCCGGCGACAGGGTGGTTCAATTTCTTTGCTGCCGCAGCCGTTCCGTGCAGCACTACACCCTGCAAGAGGCTGACCATGGATCGCGCCGTGTTATGCCCAATCACGTCTTTCGCATCCGGAAAATCCTCTTCCAGAACGTGCCCCTCGTAATCGGTCACTTTGCGAATCATACGAGGCTCGGTGCGGATTCCATCATTGGGGAAAACAGTGAAGGCCGCAGTCTGCTCGTAGAGTGTCAGATCGGCAGCGCCTAATGCGATCGGCAGAAACGGCGGCAGCGGCGAGGTGATACCGAAACGCCGCGCATATTCGGTGACCGCCGGCATGCCGACTTTCTGCGCCAGTTTTACGGCAGGTACGTTGCGCGAATCCGCCAGCGCCCGGCGTAAGGTGATGGTGCCTTCAAAGCGATGATCAAAATTGTGCGGTGAGTAGGGCGTTCCACCGCTGTTGAAGGTGGTGGGTTCATCCACAATAAGGTCATCAGGCGTTGCCCCCTGATCAATGGCTGCCGTATAAACAAACGCTTTGAAGGAAGAACCTACCTGACGCTGAGCCTGCGTGGCGCGATTGTATTTCGATTCGTCAAAGTCGCGTCCGCCGACCATGGCTTTGATATCGCCGGTGGCGTTATCAATCGCAAGCAACGCGCCCTGCAAACCCGAGTCTTGTTCCAGAGAAACTCGCGCTGAGCCATCCGGGTTCAAGGCCAGAACTTTCAGATAAACAACGTCGCCAACTTTCAGGAGATTGCGCGGCAGTTTGCGATGAGTCCATGCGAGCTCGGCGGGTCCAATGGATGCGCTGTAGCGCGCAAATCTTACCTTGGCGAACTGAAGACCAAGATCAACCACCACTCCATGGATATAACCTCCAACCGCAATTGGCTGAAGCCAATCCGAGCTCTGGAATTTCTCCAGCTTGTCTCCGGCTTCGATCACGTTATGAAGATGACCTTTCCAGCCGTGACGATGCTCGTATGCAGCCAGGCCGTCCATCACGGATCTGGTCGCGGCTTTCTGGAGATCAAGGTCCAGTGACGTGTAAACCCGCAGACCGCCTTCATGCACCTGATCAGACCCAAACTTCTTTTCCAGATGACGGCGCACTTCTTCCACGAAATAGGGCGCGGGTGAAGTGTCCGGCTCGATTCGCAAACGCAGCGGCGTGGACTTGGCCCGGGCAGCTTCTTCCGTCGTGATTTTGCCGTCCTCCAGCAGATTGTTGATCACCAGATTGCGGCGCTTCAATGCGCGCTCAGGATTGTTGAGCGGCGAATAGGAGACGGGAGCTTTAGGAAGACCGGCCAGCAGCGCGGCTTCTTCCAGTTTCAATCCCTTCGCCGGCTTGTGAAAGTAGTATTGCGCGCCCGCTTCAAAGCCATAAATGCCGTGTCCAAGAAAGATCTGGTTGCAATAGAGCGTGAAGATCTGTTCCTTGGTAAAGTGCCGTTCAATCTGCATGGCCAGCATGGCTTCCTGGATCTTGCGACTAAAGTGGCGCTCCGGCGAGAGGAATAGATTGCGCGAAAGCTGCATGGTGAGCGTGGAGGCTCCCTGCGCTCGCGTGTTGGAAGAAAGGTCGCGGTAGGTGGCGCCCATCACGCGCCAGAAGTTAATACCCCAGTGGCGCTCAAAATTTTTGTCTTCGGTGGAGATGATGGCGTCACGCAGAACCTTGGGAATGTCATCATACTGGGCCAGTATGCGGCGCTGCAATGCGAACGACCCGATCACCCGGCCCTTGGCGTCATAGAGTTCGGTAATAGTGCTGGGACGGTAACGTTCAAGCTCGCTGATCTGGGGAAGATCAGTGGAATAGACGATCAGCAATCCAACCAGCGTCCCGGACAGAGCCGCGCCAAGAATGAGCAGACCAAGCACCACTCGTCCTACGAGTGTCTTACCCGCGAACTGAAATGCGGGGAGATCTGTATAAAGGAACTTCATGGCAGGGGAGTCCGACACGGCCAGAATAGCACGCTTTCAGGGCATAGCTTAGTCCGGAGGTACAGGGAGTGTACGAGAGTACAACGGTCGGCAATAAAAAGCGCGCCCAAATCGCAGGCGCGCCTTCAATGAGGAAATAGTATTGTTTTAGCTTTTCTGGTTGGCTTTGGCCTTCAGAACGTCCAAGGCACGGCGCAACTGGTCGTCTTCTTTTTGCTGCGGCTTCTGCTGTTGCGGTTCCTCAGGTGTGGCGCCATCTTCATCTTCTACAATGGCGGCGGTTAGGTCATCGTTGGAGGCAATCACCACGTTGGGCGTGATGCCGGTGTCCTGTATGACTTTACCTTTGGGCGTATAGTACTTCGCCACGGAAAGAATCAGCGCGGAGCCATCCGGAACTTCCAGGACTTTCTGCACGGAACCTTCACCGAAGGTTTTGTCGCCCACAACTTCGCCACGTGAATTGTCGAGAAGCGCAGCAGCCACAATCTCCGCTGCTCCAGCTGTTCCACGGTTCACCAGGACAGCTACGGGCAGGTCAGTAATTTTCTTCTGGGGATCGGCGTTATACGTGAGCTTGTCGACTTTTTGACCTTGCAGGTAGCCGATCAGGCCCTTGTTCAGGAAAAGATTGGCCACCGCGACGCCTTCTTCTTCGTCGCCTTCAGAATCGTTACGCAGATCAAGCACCAGCTTCTTGGCGCCTTTGCCCTGCAGTGATTTGATCTTGGCCGCGATCTCCTGCGCCTTTCCTTTGTTCAACGTCAGCGCCTTGATGTAACCGACATTGTCGGCCATGGCCTGTTCCTGAACAGCAGGAGGATTCACGACTTCGCGGACAATAGTGATCTTCTGCGGCTCAATCTTGCGGGCGCGGATGATCACGCATTCCAGGCGCGATCCCACATCGCCGGTGAGCCGGGTCTTCACGGCCGCCAGCGAACTATCATGCGTGCTCTGGCCTTCCACGGTTTCAATGATGTCGCCGGGTGTAATACCTGCTTTGTCCGCAGGACCGCCCGGAATCACTGAAACCACGGCAGCATAACCAAAGCGCTTGGAAACGGTGGCGCCGATTCCTGCCTTGCCATCCGTCTTGGCAGCTTTGTAGGCTTTGTACTCAGCAGGAGTCAGATAGCTGGAATTTGCGTCCAGAGACTCCAACAGGCCATGCAAAGCGCCATTAGTCACCAGGCCCATATTGGGCTCTTCCACATACTCAGTGCGAATGCGATGGAGCACTTCGCTGTAAACCTGCATGTGGGTGTAGGCATTGTCCGCGTTGTTAGTACCACTGGCAGCATGGACACCCAGACCACCGATCAAAGCAAAGACGATCACCAGCATGGAACTGGTAAGAAGAATGACTTGGATTTTTTTTGACATGAACCCTTTATTCCTTAAGACGAGCCCTGACCAAAAAGGTAAAACCGAAAAGGTAAGAGCTCGCCTACCTGATTATAGCCACTCTTAGTTGGATGCAGCTCAGGTTTCTAAAGTAGCGAACAAACGTAGGTTACTGGCCCCGGTTACTGGCCCGATGTTCACTAGCCCCGCGAGGCGAGCGAACGCTGCCGGGGATCCAGTATGCCCAGGATCTCTCGCAAGCCCTGCCGGACCTGTTTCAATTCCGGCAATCGAGGAGCCTGAGGCACGGCGAATGGCAGTGGGGCTTGTTTGCGCTTGGCTTCAGCGCGAAGCTGGGCCCGTGCGCCCGCAATCGTAAAGCCCTCGTCATAGAGCAGCTTCTTAATTCGGACTACATTCTCCACGTCCGGACGACGATACATCCGCTGGCCGGTACCGCTTTTAGGCGGTTTGAGCTGGGGAAACTCTGTTTCCCAGAAACGCAGAACGTACGTGGGCAAGCCGCAAAGACGGCTTACCTCGCCGATGCGGAAATAGAGCTTGTCGGGTATGTTGATTTCGCCCGATGAGGGTTTCCGCGCTGAGGTTTTTACAGATTTATGCATGCGGTCCACGGACGAAGCGGCTGAGCGGATATTAAGTCCGATAACAGATTGACGTCAACAAAATAAACAGCTTAGCCGCTTCCCGAATTATCGGGGTGGAGGAGTGGGACTGGGTTTTGTCTTGTCTTCCACCCGTTCCGCGCCATGCTCGGTGTGTGTGGCGCCCTTGTGCACAATTTTCTTTGTGCCCTTCTTGATCTTGTGTCCGGTCTTTTTAGCTGCTCTGCCGGTGGAGTGAGCAGCGTCCTTGGCGTCTTGCTTGATGCCTCCATTGTCCTGGGCCAGCGCGGGCATTGCCAGCGCGCAACCCAGCAACAGAGCGAAGATTGATTTAGTTTTCATTTTGTCCTTTTGAGTCAGTTCTTCTGATTCATGCCGTGGCATGAGAGTTGCCACTCATCGCGACTTGCGGGTTCCCGGCGGGCAACTTGGACGCGCGCCGCTCACTCTCACTATAAAGAACGAGTTACAACCGGGACAGAACGATTACCAGCATCATCAGGCGGTCAGGATGTCCCCCCAGCGGAAGTTTGTTGCAGCGGTCTGGCTGCGACAGCCGCAGTACCCGTCCATTCCAGGAGGAAGAATGAAAAAGATTGTTGCTGCATTTCTGCCGGCGCTCGCATTCTGGGCGGTTGGCTGCTCTTCACATCATCAAACCACCACCGCATCCGGCAAAACTGTTTATGGCGAACAGGCCCAGATCATTGAACGTCTGCGCAGTGCAGGCACTGACCTGAAGCAGTTGATGAACACGCCTGATAATGCCATCCCGCAGGAAGTGCTGGCCGATGCAAAATGCATCGCCGTGGTTCCTGATATGGTGAAAGGCGGATTCGTATTCGGCGCCAATCATGGCCGTGGCGTAGCCAGCTGCCGCACCGGCAGAGGCTGGAGCCAGCCTGCATTTTTCGCCATCACCGGTGGAACCTGGGGCGCACAGATTGGTCTTGAGTCGGTTGACCTGGTCATGGTTTTCCTGGGTGATGCCGGAGCCAGGGAGCTGTTGAGTTCGCAGTTTAAGTTGGGCGCTGAAGCCGGAGTCGCCGCCGGACCACTCGGTCGCGAAGCCCAGGCCAGCACTGACTGGAAGATGAAGAACAAGATCCTGGTCTATTCCCGTACCAAGGGGCTTTTCGCCGGTATTGACCTGAGCGGCGCCGCCGTGAAACCAGATGATGACTCCACCCGCGCTTATTACGGAAACGTGGTGCCGGCGAACACCGTCCTCACCGGCCAGGGGCCGAAAAATGCCAACTCAAATCTCTTTCTTGCTGACGTGAGAGAAGCTTTCCATGAGTCCAACGTCCGCAAGGAGAAAGAGCCTGGTTTGTAAATTGGGTGCTTTGTAGACAAAAGGTCGAAAGCTGAAAAGGGCGCGCCTGCGGGCGTGCTTTTTTTTGGTCTTGCTTCCCTAAATGGCTTATGTCACACTCCCATGACTGACTTATGGGAGAAGCCTATGGGGACGAGCCGAGCGACGAGCAAAGAGAAGCCGGGGGACCTGGTCCAGGGGACTTTGGACATGCTGGTCCTTCGCGCGCTGGCTGACGGGGCAAAACACGGATACGGAGTCGCCGAATGGATCCATGAAACTTCGCAGGACGTGCTGCGCGTGGAAGAAGGCGCGTTGTACCCGGCACTGCATCGACTGGAACTCAAGGGTCTGCTGCGCTCCGAGTGGGGAAGCTCTGACAACAATCGCCGGGCAAAATTCTATGCCCTGACCGTCGCCGGACGTAAGCATCTCGTGGCTGAACAGGAACACTGGGGGCGGATGACCGCGGCGATCAGTCGTGTGTTGCAATCGGCGTAAGGAGGTCTGCGATGCTGAGTGAGTTCTGGTTACGCCTTAGAGCCTTTATCTTCAGGCGCAAATTCGATCGCGACCTGGAAGATGAGATTGCGTTTCATCTGGCGATGAAGCAAGGGAAGAACGGCGCCACAGATTCCGATTCCGAGCGTGAGGTGCAGCAGGCAGCGTTGCGCGAGTTTGGAAATCCCACGCTGGCGCGCGAGAACCTCCGTGAGATGCGCTCCTTCACGTTCATCGAAACGCTATGGCAGGACACTCGTTACGGCGTCCGGTTACTAGGTAAGAATCCGGTATTCGCGTTCATCGCCATTGTCACGCTTGGGCTTGGTATTGGAGCCAACACAGCAATCTTCTCGTTGACTTATCAGGTGCTGTTGCAATTGCTGCCGGTGCCGCATCCGCAGGAGCTGGTGGTCCTGCGCTCTCCGGGACCAAAGTCTG
>WNFC01019053.1_pt1 | contig 13012 bp, 13 predicted proteins | sample 5400541 | NCBI WGS metagenome assembly WNFC01 (sample SAMN13153342, study PRJNA577476) | soil metagenome | isolation source: 120 cm saprolite under Douglas fir tree site 2 hole 2 replicate 1 | place: USA:California | collected 2015-04-18
CACCGGCATGCGCGCGGCACCGCGGGCCACCTACGCCGTCGCCAAGGCGGCCGAGATCCACCTCGCCGCGGTCGCCGCCGCCGAGCTCGCGGGCTGGGGCATCCGGGTCAATGCCGTCAGCCCGGGTTCCGTCCTGTTTCCCGGCGGGTCCTGGGAGGCATTCGGTAGGGACAACCCCGCGGCGTTCGCCGCGTTCGCCGGCGCCCAGTTCCCGTTCGGGCGGCTCGGCCGTCCCGAGGAGGTCGCCGATGTCGTCGCCTTCCTGTTGTCGCGCCGGGCGTCCTGGGTCACCGGCGCCAACATCGTGGTCGATGGCGGCCAGCGCTACCCCAGCGCCAGGCAGTTCGGGCAGCGCTGACCTTTCCGGCCAGATGCGCAGCTGTGCGGCCAGCCGGGCGGTCAGCGCCGCATGGGGCCGGCGGAGTCCGTGCGGCGCACGGTGTGCCCGCGATCACAGCGGCGGGTGCCGTCACGCAGCCGTGCCCCTCACCACGCTGGGGACGCTGACTCGCCAGGAGCGGGAAGCTTGGTAGACACGAACGGCGCACGGTCGGTGCCGCTGGGTGCAACGGCTCGGCGGGTGTGACGCGTGTTCTGGGTAGGCCCGAGGTGGTGGCGTGGAGCTCGATGATGTGCTGACGGAGCTGGTCGCGCATTCCGGCGATCGGCTGCTGCGGGTCGGTTATCAGCTGACCCACGATCGCGCGGCGGCGCAGGACCTGGTGCAGGAAGCGCTGCTGCGCGTCTACGGCTCGGTGCGCCGCCGCGGCCGCGCGCCGGAGGACTGGTACGCCTACCTGCGCCGTGCGGTGATCAACGAGTATGTGCGCACCCGCCGGCTGCGCAGCAGCACCGAGGTCGTGACCGACATGGTGCCCGAACGGCCGGCGGCCGGGTGCCAGGAGGACCGGATCGCCGACCGGGCGCAGCTGTGGGCCGCGCTCGGGGCGTTGAGCTCGCGGCAGCGCGCGGTGCTGGTGCTGCGTTATTACGAGGGCCTGGCGGACCGCGAGATCGCGGCCCTGCTTGGCTGCCGTGAGGCGAGTGTGCGCAGCCTCGCCAGCCGGGGGCTCGCCGTCATGCGGCAGCTGGCTGTGCCCGTCGGCATCGCGGAGGAGGATCGGACGTGAGCAACATCGAGGACGATATCGGCCAGGTGATGGCGGGGCATGACGTTGAGGCGCCGGGTGCGGCGGACCTGCTGCGCGCCCTCGAGCACGCGTCCGGGCCCCGGCGGCGCCGGGTGCGGCGGTACCGGGCTGGCTGGTACCTGCCGCTCACCGCCGCGGCTGCCGTTGCCGCCGTGGCGGTGGGCAGCGCCTGGGCCGGCGGGCTCCTCGGCGGCCGCCAGCAGGCACCCGCGACGGTGCACGGGGGAGCCGGCCGGGTTCCGCGGCTGTCCTGCCCGGCGAGCTACGCCGGTCAGGCCCCGTGGGTGCCGGCCAGGCCGGCCGGCGTCGACGGCCGCTCGCGCCTGGTACCGCAAAGGACGCCCAGCTCGGCGCTAGTTTGTGCCTACACCGGCAGCAATACGGCGAACCGGCAGGCCGGGTGGGCGCTGTCGGGGCGGCGGTCGCTGACCGGCGGGCTCGCCGGGCTGGCCGGCCAGCTCACCTGGCAGCCCCGCCGCCGACCCGGTCAGCCGACCGCCTGCACGCTCGTCGGCGGGAAGCAGACCAACTACCTGATCGGCCTCACCTACTCCGGCGGCGGGACGATCTGGGTGGCCGCCACCCACGACCCCAACGACTGCGTCAGCAGCTCCAACGGCAAGTTCGCCAGCTTCGGCGTCGTCGGTCCCCGCGTGAGCCGGGCGTTCGCCTCCGGCCGGTGGCCCGCCCGGCAGCCGGTGTCGTGCAACCGGCCCGGCCAGGACATCGGCCGGCTCGGCCAGGACACGGCGATGGTCCCCGCGGGCTCGACGTCACTGACCATCTGCGCACCCACAGCCCGCACCCTCACCTCCGGCTACCAGACCCTGGTCTCGGCGCTCAACTCGCTGCCGGCCCGCCCCTCGACCCGCAGCTGTTCCCCCACGCCCAGGCCCTCCGCACCGAAATACCAGCTCCTGTTCTCCTACCCTCAGGGTCCGCCGGTCCTGGTCTCCATCATCAGCGGCTGTCACCCGGAGATCGACAATCTCAGCCTGCAGTCGAACAGCGCGAGCAGCATCCTGCCGATCATCCAGCAACTACTGACACCGAAATAGCCGCATCCTTTTGCTGCCCCGGCCACCGGTCAAGACGGCCCCGGCCGGAGCAGCCAGCCCGCCCTGGTCCGCAGGAAATAACCGATCGTCCGCTCTGACCAGGTTCCGGGACTGCACACCGGCCCGCCGACGCGACAGAACTCGACATCTGGCCACGGCCGCGGCCAGCAGCTGTGCTACCGGGGCCGCCGCGGGCACGGAGGATGCACGGGCCTTATGCGGCGCTCGGCCGGCGCGCGCTGAGCGCGGCGCCGCTGCGCTCGTAGCCGCGCTGCCAGTACACCCATGCTCCGACGACCCCGCCGTAGAGCAGGTGGCTGATGAAGAACGGCACGCGGGGGGTGAAGTCCACGATCTCGCTGTTCCAGGCAGGGGCGACTGCATAGATCATGATCACGTACAGCAGCGCGCCGCCTGCTGCCGCTGCGGTCACGTAGCCGGCCGGGGTGGCCAGCACCCGGAGACCGGACCGGATCAGCACGGCCAGCGCGACCGCGAACGCGGCTCCCGTCCCGGCGGACATTGCCAGGTGCAGCAGCCCGCCCACGATGGCGTGACTTGCCACCAGCGGCTCGTTCATCATCGCGGTGGTGCCCGTGGCATGGTGACCCATGGCGGCATGACCGGCCATCGCGGTCTTACTGGGCATGGCGCTGGCCATTGCCGAGTGCGTCGGCATCGGGCTGGCCATTTTCGTGTGGCCAGGCAGGGCGGACTTGGCCATGCGCTCCGCCGGCATCGCCGCTGTCATCCCCGCGCCGCGAAACACCCAGGCGGCGAAGCAGACATTGAGGATGGTAAGGAACCCCATGCCGGTGCTGGCGTTGTAGCTGGCCATCAGCAAGAACAGCACCATCCCGCCGAGCAGGCCGCCGACCGCGGCTGTCCGCAGCAATTTGAGATCGATCCTGGCCAGCGCCGCAAGCGGCCCCGGACTGGTCGTGACATCAGCCATTGCCTAGCCCTTCGCATATGCGCGTGGGCGCCGATCCTGTCCGGCGCGCCGTGCTCTGGTCCTGACAATGTGTGAAGACGCCGCCGCCGCAAGCTTGATTGCGCCGCGCCGGGATCAGGGCTGGGGAAGCAGCCGAGCCAGGCGGGGCAGCTCGGCCGCGGGAACCGCCCCGGCCACGATCTCCGGCCGCGCCCCGTTGAGGCAGTACAGGCTCAGGTGACCGATCCGGGCCGACCATCCCATCCCGGGGCCGGTCATCCCCTTGGCGCCGGGCGGCATCGGGAACGGTGCCGCCGAGACCGCCACCGTCGCCTCGGCGCCGCCCAGCCGCCAGGTGCGCAGTGTCACCCGCTGGCCGCCGGCGGTCACCGTGACCGGGTGGCCGACCTCGACCGGCACCGTGGGCCGGCCGCTGCCAGGGTGCGGCATCGCCTGGGCATACCGCACGACCGCGGCCACGGCCGCCGGCTCCTGCGCCCGGCCACCCGGAAGCACGACCGCGAGCACTGCTGCGGCCAGGCCGGCGGCCAGCGCCCCGGCACCCGCCAGCACGCGCCATCGCGGCCAGCGGCGCCGGTTCTGCCGTGGCTGGGGTTGCGCGGCGGCGGCCACCTCGACGGCGAGCCGGACCCGGTCGGCCAGGCCGGGCGGCGCGGGCTGGCGCAGCAGCTCGGCGGCCACCTGGCCGGCCTGGTCCTCGCGTACCGCCTGCCAGCAGTCCTCGCAACCCAGCAGGTGCTCATCGAAGCGGCGTGCTGCCGCGGGGTCCAGGTCCCCGGCCAGGAACGCGATCAGCATCTGGTCATGGCTCATGACCCACCCCCGCCTCGGTCAGCAGCCCGGCGAGCTTGCGCCGACCCCGGTGCACCCGGGCTAGCACAGTGCCCCGCGGGCAGCCCAGCAGCTCCGCGGTCTCCCGCGCGGTGTAACCGGCCACGTCCATCAGTACGATGCACCACCGCTGCTCGGCTGGCAGCCGGGCCAGGCAGCCTGCCACCGCCTCGGCATCCAGAGCGGCGATGACCACGTCGGCCACATCGGGCAGCTCGCCGGGCCGCCTAGGGTCGGCCCGGCCGCCTTCCTCGCAGCCAGCCCGCGCGCTGTCCGCGGGCGGATAGCCGGTCAGCTCGCGCGGCCGACGCCGGCGGCGGCGCGCCTCCGAGCGGGCCGCGTTCAGGCAGATTGCAGCCAGCCACGCGCGGGTGTTCTCCCCGCGGTAGGCGTCGAAGGCGGCATACGCGCGCAGGTAGGTCTCCTGCACCAGGTCCTCGGCGTCCTGCCCGCCCGGCGCCGCGTGACGCGCGATGCGGTGCACCACGTCCAGGTACGGCAGCGTGGCTTCCAGGAACGCCCGATGGTCACCGCCCACGGCTCTCCACACCCATCTAAGACGCCGCCCGCCGCGCGCTGATTGCATCACCCGCCGGCCGGTGCCGTCCACTGCGGGCGATCCCGGCCGCCCCGGCGCCCGGCCGTCTCGCCGGAACTGGCCCGGCTGCGGCACCCGGCCGCCCGCGAGGTAGCCGTGGCTGGACACCAGAAACGGCACCGCGAAGTTGAGCCCGACCCGCAGCCAGGTGCCGGTCGGTCGCGACGCAGCCGCTGTCGTCTGGGCTAGGCCATTACGCGCAGCCCGCGCCAGGCGGCTCCTCCCCGAAGTCGAAATATCGTGTGCGCTCGACGGCGAGGCCACCGGTTCCCAGAAACGGGCCGCGGATCCGGCCCCGGTGCAGGCGAACGCAGCGGTAGTGATGCGGCGCCAGCGCGACCGCGCGGGCATGAACAAGGTCACTGTGCCACTCGGACGGCACCTCGGGCGTGCCGAACAACACGAGGTTGCCGTGCACGCCGCGCTCGAACTCGGCATCGTAATAACTCAGCAGCCCGGCCGCGGCGTAGCGCGCCAAGCGCCCTGCTATTTCGGCCTCGAGCTGGTAGATCGCGGCGTGGTCCATCCCGCGGCGCTGGTCACCGAAGAACCCGACCGCCGTGACCTGACGCGCCGTCAGCAGGGCGGAGGTGCGTGGCACGACCAGCCAGTGCCGCCAGCCCGCCGCCTTGTGCTCGAGCAGTTCCACCGAGATCGGCGGGCTGGGCCAGGACCGCGCCTCGAGCCGCAGGCGCGTGAGCATCCGGTCCATGACGGCAATGTCGGCCAGCGTGTGCTCGGGATCGGTGAAGGCCCGGCCCCGGAGGCGCTGCCGGCCCCAAGCGCCTGGTATCGCTGCACATTCCGACGTCCTGCCTGCCGCGCCGGCCTCGCACACGCCATGGTGCCTGGCCAGCTCGGCCGTTCGGCACGATCTCGCAGAGCATGCCGACGCGCAGCATCAGTGTCCCTGTTCAGCGACGTAATCGGCGCGGCGGACCACTCCGGTGAGGGCTTCGCCCCGCAGGTATCGGCGCACGTTCTCGGCGGCCAGGCGGGCGGCGGAGAGCATGGTCCCCGGCACTATGCTGGAATTGTGCGGGGAGCCAATCAAATTGGGCAGGTCGAAGAAGGGGTAATCGGGCCGGAATGGGGCGTCCCCGGCCGGCTCATCCCACCAGGTGTCTATTCCGGCACCGAACTGCGGGTGCGTGCGCAGGTGCTCGTACAGCGCGCCCTGATCGACTATCGCGCCCCTGGCCACATTCACCAAAATGGCGGTTGGCTTCATCAGGGCGAACTCACGCCTGCCGAGCAGCCCGCGGGTGGCCAGGGCCAATGGCAGCGAGATGACGAGCACATCCGCCACCGCGAGCACCCTGTCCAGGTCCGCCAGGGTGCCCACGAACTCAGCGGGTTCGCTGGTTCGGCCGCTGCGGTTCACGGCGTGGATGCGGGCGCCGAACGCCCTCATCAACCGCGCTGTGGCGGTGCCGGTCCCACCAAAACCAAGGATCGCGCAGATCGCGCCATCCAAGACCAGCGACGGCGCCCATTTGTCGAACCGTCCGGCGGCGAGGGCAGCATGCCGCTGCGGCAAGCGTTTGGCGAGGCTGAGCGTCATCGCCAGCACGTGCTCCGACATCGCCCCCGCGTAGCCGCCGGCATTGCTGGCCAATATCAGCCGGTCCGGCAGCGCCGAGAAGTCGACCGCGTCGACACCGGCCGGAAGCAACTGGATGAAACGGAGCCGTGAGGCCTCCCGAAGCGCGCCTGCCGGAATCTCTTTGGGCAGCTCCCATGCGAGCAGAGCCTCGGCACGCCGCAGCGTCTGCCTGCGCTGTGCATCATCCAGCTCATAGGTGCAGACGACCTTGGCATCACCAGCGAGGACTTCGGAGTTGACCCGGGCAAAGTCCTCATCTGCCGGGTAGCTCACCGCTACCAGCCGCTGCTGGGCCATGGGCCATCCTTCCAGTCGCGTGCTGGCGCGCCAGCAGGTATGCCCTGATTCTCACCCGAGCGCGACCTGGCCGCCTGGTCTGTCCCTGAACCGGGGGGGCCGGGATCGTGGCCGGAACCCGGGGCGGCCGAAGGCCGGCCGGCTCGCAGGGCGGCAGGGCTGGAGTATCATCCGGCGAAGCGTTGCCCGCTGCCCCACCTGGGCGCCCGCGGCTTGCGGGTTGTCTCTGCCGGGGGCGAGACGAGCCTGGAGGATCGCGTGCCTGATCTGCTCGAGTTGCTGAGGCATGGCCCCGTCGTGTGCGCCGAAGGCTACCTTTTCGAGTGTGAGCGGCGGGGCTACCTTCAGGCGGGGGCGTTCGTCCCCGAGGTCGTACTGGATCACCCGGAGGTAGTCGAGGGGCTGCATCGAGAGTTCGTGCACGCGGGTTCCGACGTAGTCGAGGCGTTCACGTACTACGGTCACCGGGAGAAGTTGCGGGTTATCGGCAAGGAGGACATCCTCGAGCCACTCAACCGCCAGGCCCTCCGCATCGCCGCCCGGGTGGCGCGGGAAACGGGCACGCTGCTGGCCGGCAACCTGTGCAACACGAATGTCTATGAGCCCGGAGCGTCCGCTGAGCAGGCTGTCCGGTCTGCGTTCGAGGAACAGGTGAGCTGGGCTGCCGAGGCCGGCGTGGACTTCGTCATCGCCGAGACCTTCAGCTGGGCTGGCGAAGCGCTGCTTGCCCTGGAGGCCATCCGCGCCGCTGGCCTTCCCGCCGTAGTGACCTTCGCCGTCCACAGAGAAGGCACCATGCGCGACGGGATCAGCCCGGCGGACGCTTGCCGCCAGGCGGAGCAGGCCGGGGCAGACGTGGTCGGGCTCAACTGCATTCGCGGCCCGCTGACCATGCTGCCGCTGCTGACCCCGATTCGCGAGGCCGTGTCGTGTCCAGTCGCGGCTCTGCCTGTGCCCTACAGGACCACCGAGGCGCAACCCTCGATGCAGGCCCTGCGCGACCCCGCACGCGGCGGGGCCCAGGCCTTCCCGACCGCGCTCGATCCCTTTACCTGCACCCGCCATGAACTCAGCGAGTTCGCCACGGCCGCCCTCGACCTCGACGTGCGATACCTCGGTATCTGCTGTGGCGCCGGCCCGCATCACGTGCGGGCCGTGGCCGAGGCGGCAGGCAAGGCGCCGCCAGCATCCAGTTACTCGCCGGACATGTCGAAGCATTCGTTCCTCGGCTCGGCCCCCGGCATCACCCAGAGCTACCGGGAGTATGCACCCAACTTGTAGCCAGACAGGCCAGCCGTCGCGGCGCATGCGATCGACCTGCCGCAGCGGGACGCACCGGCCGCGGCCCGGCAGCACTGCAGGTCCCTGCGGGTGTCCTCAATGTGGCCGATCTTGACCTGTTGCTCGATGACCCGAGATGCTAGCTCCACCATCGATAGGACAGGGATGAGCCGTGAGTACACCAGCACATGCTCCGTACGTCGTCATCGGCGCCGGCATGCACGGCCTCTCCACGGCCTGGCACCTAGCCAGGGAGCTGGAGGCACGCGGCGCCGGCAGTGGCGAGGACATCGTGCTTCTCGACAAATCCGGTGTCGGGGCGGGCGCGTCTGGGATTGCCTGCGGCACGATCCGCAACAACTACTTCCAGCCGGCCATGCGCGAACTCATGGCGCACAACGTGTCGGTGTGGGAATCCGACCCGGATGCATTCGCCTACCACCCCGTCGGCTTCCTGCAAACCGCGCCCGAGGCCATGCACGCCGACGTTGTGCAGATCTACGAGGAACAGAAGGCGATCGGATACGAGTCCGTCCTGGTCGAGGGGGAGCAGGCCTGCCAGGCCTACCTGCTCAGCATGTTCCCCGACTGGCAGGCGCCCGGCGCGACCACGGTCTTGCATGAGAAGCAGGGTGGGTACGCCAATAACCGGCGCTCACTGGACGGCCTGGCGGCCAAGGCCCGGGCCATGGGCGTTCGGATCGAGCCGGGCACGCAGGTGACCGGCCTGCGGTTGTCCGGCGGCGCGGTCACGGCGGTCGAGACGGACCGCGGGACCATTGCCTGCGACAGGCTCGTCGTCGCGGCCGGGCCATGGATCCGCGACTTCTGGGCGATGCTCGAGTTGCCGGACCGCATCGACGTCACCGGCACCGACGGGACCGTCTACCCGGCCCGGCCCATGTGGACCTACTGGGCCCTGCAGGAAGGAACGCTCAAGGTCGATCCGGGTATGTTCACGACCAGTGCCGGCGACTTCCCGCCCGTGGTGCACGTGGATTCCGACGCCCCGCTGTACGACGACATCGACGGTTCGCTCATCACCGACACTATGTGGGGAATCTATTTCAAGCCGGACTTCAGTTTCGGCGGGGTCCAGGGCGGAAGCGCACCCTACGTCGTCGACCGCCCAGCCGGAGAGGTCGCGGTCGACCCATACGGCCCGGCCAGCCCCGAGTTCGTCGTGGGCGAAGGCTTCACCCGGATGTGGACCTCCGGGCTCGCGCACTGCCTCAAGCGGTTCGAGAATCAGCGCCACCTGTACAGCAAGGAACCCTCCGGGGGCATCGGGGCGTTCACCCCGGACAGCTTCCCTGTCTTCGACACCTTCTGCGAGAACGCGTACGTGATTGCCGACTCCAACCACGGCTACAAGATGATCGGCGTGGGCGCGCTGGTGGCCAGGGAACTGCTCGGCGAGCAGCAGGCGCTGCTCGAGCCGTTCCGGTTCTCCCGTTACCGCACAGGCAAGCTGCACCCCGTCAGCCACTCGCCGTTCCCGTGGAGCTAGGGACGCGACGCTATCGTCGAACAGACCGTCCGCCGCACGATGCTCAACCGGGCAGCGACCCTCGAGGACGTCGGGAATGTGGCGTGCTTCGCGGCCTCTGACTGGGCTCGCACGGTCACTGCTACAGCGATCAACATGACATGCGGCACACAGGTCGGCTGACCGCCGCGCCTTCCCAGTCTGTCCGGTTACCGGCGGTAGCCGTGCAGCGCCGAGCGACCGGATGCACGCGCCCGGTTCGCCGGCCGTCGGTAGTGCTGCCCGGACCCGGAGCGTGCCCGGCAGAAGCCGACTATCCGCTCCGTACTACCGTGCTCTGGTCTGCGCCAACGTGGCCAGGACAGGCCTACGCGTCAGGTTCGGGTTCTTCGTCCGCGTCGGCAAGCTCGGGCTCAACCCCGCCTTCCCTGTGCTGCTCTTGGGCGCGAAGCAGCTCTCGCATCAAGGCAGCCTCGCGGGCGTCGTCCAGCGCATCAGACTCCCCGCTCAGCCCGTCGTCGGAACTGCCTGGCGGCGATGCTCGGTCACTCATGGTCCCATCCTCCTCACAGCCGGATTCCTGGCCCAGCATCCGGCGGAAGCCATTGTCCCAGCCGGGATCGCTCCTGCGCCTGCCCATGCCCATGTCGACCTCATACGCGGTCATCTGCCGGTCGGTATAGCGCTTCACCACCGAGGGATCGGCGATCTCGAGACGTCCGCGGCGACCTGTTCGCCGCGGGTGCCCGTCCCGGCTGCGGCGCCCAGGCGAGATAAGCGGCCCGGTCGGGAAATACCAGTGAGCGACTTCACGATCGGCTTGTCGCTCGTTCTGGCCATTGGGCGTCCTCGACGTCGATGAACAGCTCCCGGCCGCCCGGCAGCATCACGCCCAGCGAGTATGAGATGGTCCCGGGGAACATCTCCGTCTGGCCGAGGATCTCGATGTCGACGACTTCGGGGTGGCTGACCAGCAGGCGGCACAATACGCTGCCCGCATGGTCGGCTGGGACCGCCACGGGCTTGCTGGCGTCATCCGGACACGTCATGCGACCACCGCGCGACTGGGGCGGCAGCCGTGAGCGTGTTCCGCGGCTGCCGCAGCGACCTGATCTCCGTGTAGCCGGCCAGCCCGGCACGCGGCGTCGATCCGGACAAGCGCGACCGGTCGGGGCGGAACGGCGTATGCGAACACATTTCCAAAGGTAACCCAGCGTGAGCACAGGAACCTGGAATGAGTGCGCTAGGGCGCCGTGTGGCGCGTCGCGTGCGGAAGATATTTACTAGTATATCCGCATATGAGCAATGCCAGGACGCAGTGAGGGTCGCTGGCGGCAACTGTCTTGCCAGTGCGGGCGATGGCCATGGCTGCTTTTCGGGTTTTGCTGCGCGAACTATCTTGATCAGCGGCGTAACGTCGCCTGGAGCGCGGCCAGTCAGCACCGTTGGCCGCGTTCCTCCTCTTCGTCAGGCATGAACGCCGTCACTAATCCCGCCGGCAGGCAGGCCGGCCGCGCCCCGGGTTATCTGGCGACCCGGATGGCGTGCCCGCAATAGTGTGACGCGCAGCACACTGAAACGGGTGTACACAATGGCGGGCGGCCGCCAGCCTGACCGGAGCCGGCCGTCACTCGCCGGCCGAAAGGACCTTGCGTGGGTGCGCGCCGTCGACATAGCCGACAAAAGGCGGGTAGATGTTGTAGCCGAGCAGTTCCTGGAGCCGGCCGGGCAGCTGCCGGGTGACGCTGCGCGGCACCGCCAGGCACTGGTTCTCCTGCTGACGCAGCCAGGCTGCCGCGTATTCGAGAATCACGCCGAGGCGCGGCCGTCCGGTCTGGTTAGCCCCGCCGCCGTGCCAGAGGCTGCCGAGATAGAACATGGCCGAGCCCGGTGCCATGGTGGCCGTCACGACGGGGTCTTCGGCGGCTGGCTGGCGGTGCGGTTCCCAGTGGTGGCTGCCGGGGACCAGCCGGGTGGCGCCATTGTCGGCAGTGAACTCGTCCAGGGGCCACATGGTGTTGACCACCACCGGCGGAAAGGGCTGGGGGAGCGGGTAAATGGAATCGTCGCGGTGCAGCATCTGGGCGCGCTCTCCCGGCCCGATGCGGATGCCCACCGGGGCGCTGAGCTGGAAGTGCCCGAGAACGTGGTCGAGCACCTCAAGCAGCAGGGGGTGAATGGCGGCCCGGTCGAACGTCCGGGTCTTGGCGAACAGCGCGTATACCCGCTGAGTGGCAAACCCCTCGAACGCGTTGCGTCCCGTCGGGGTCGCCTCAAGAACCCGGCTCAGATCCGCCCTTGCGGACTGGACATCGCCGGCGGGCATCATCCCGGAGACGATCACGTAGCCGTCGTCGATCAGCCGTCGCGCAACGTCCCGGCCGGCGGACGTCGCGCCTGGCATCGTGGCCATCACCGTCAGCCTAAGCCAGTCCAGGCCGGGGCGGCCCGGCTGGCCGATCATGCATGCGCACCCAGGACGCGCGCACCCTGGGCGGCACGCCGTTCCAGGCGCTGAGGAGGATCGGCGACCGGCAAGGCAGTCACCAGGGCGCTGCCGTCTGGGTTACCGCCGGGCAGAATTAACGGGCCTGACAACGTCGATGTGAGGGACGGGGATGAGCCGCCAATGGTCGATGCCGAGGCTGTCCGCCGGGTGGCGCTCTCGCTGCCCCGCACGGAAGAGCACTTGGTCCGTGACCGGGTGAAGTTCCGCGTCGGCCGGATCGTGTACGCGTCGCTGTCCAGGGACGAGGCTGTCATGGGGTTCGGGTTTCCGCGCGAGGAGCGCGTCGCGCTTGTCGCCTCGGCGCCCGGCAAGTTCCTCATGCCGCTGCCGGCCGACGAGCGCTACCAGTGGGTGCGCGTCCGCCTCGCCGCGATCGACGAGGCGGAAATGCGCGAGCTCGTCGTGGACGCCTGGAGGATGGTCGTCCCGAAGAAGGTAGCGGCCGCCTACGCCGAGCGAATGCGACTGTCGGCGCCGGACGACGAGCGGCAGTAGCTGGCCGGGTGAGCGGCTGTCCGGCCATCCGCTGACCCCCCTGCCTGACACGCCTGCCTGACACCTCGTTAGCGGCTTCTCACCGTGCCGTACACCGTCATTCCGCAGCCAGATGGTCTAGTGCCGCCAGGATCCGCCGCTCCGAGACTGGTATGGGAGTGCCCAGCGTCTGGGCGAAGAGGCTGACTCGCAGCTCCTCGATCATCCAGCGCACCGCCCGGGCATCCGCCCCGTCGCGGCCGAGTGCCGTAAGATCCGCGATGGCTCGCTGGTAGGCGTCCGTTGCCCGGTGCACCGCCGCCATCCGGTCCGCGTCACGGCCGGGGTCCGCTGGTGCCTTTTCCAGCCGCCGGGTGATAGCCCGGAGGTAGCGGGCCAGGTCGGGCAGCCGCCGTGAGCCGGTCTCGGCGATGAACCCCGGGTGGATCAGCGCGGAGAGCTGGGCGCGCATGTCGGCGAACGCAGGCGACAAGGCCGGCGTGGCGGCGCGGTCAAGCCCGGCCTCCGCCTCAAATGCCGCTTCGAGAACCCGCGCGACGGCGCCGACGACGCTCACAACGGCGACGGGCAGCGCTGACCGTGCCACCTCCAGGAGGTGCGCGAAGCCGTTAGCGTCCCAGGCCGGGCCGCCGGCATCCGCGATCACCAGGCCTGCCGCGCACGTCGCGCAGTCATCAAGCAGTGCTGCTGCGTTCGGGTAAGGTGCCCGGCTCATCGCCAGCTTGGCGCTGGCCGGCAGCCT
>WNFC01006350.1_pt1 | contig 13010 bp, 13 predicted proteins | sample 5400541 | NCBI WGS metagenome assembly WNFC01 (sample SAMN13153342, study PRJNA577476) | soil metagenome | isolation source: 120 cm saprolite under Douglas fir tree site 2 hole 2 replicate 1 | place: USA:California | collected 2015-04-18
CTTCGGATCAGCGTGAGTGATGTAGTTCACCAGCGACCCCAGCGCGGTCGCACGCGGCGGCGCAACTGGAACTTCTCCAGAAACCAGCGCAGCCGCATGAATCCCTGCCAGCATCCCGGTTGCGATGGATTCGACGTACCCCTCCACTCCGCAAATCTGCCCGGCGAACAAGATTGCCGGATGCTCCTTCATCTGCTGCATTGAATTCAGCAGCATTGGCGAGTTGATGTATGTATTGCGATGAATCTGGCCGAACCGCAGAAACCGCGCATTCTCCAACCCTGGAATCAGCTGCAGCACTCGCGCTTGTTCGCCAAACTTCAAATGATTCTGGAATCCAACCAAATTGTAAGAGTCCGCTCGCAGGTTCTCCTGCCGCAACTGCACTACCGCATACGGCGCTCTCCCCGTCCGCGGATTTTTCAGACCCACCGGCTTCATCGGCCCAAAGCGCAGCGTGTCCCTCCCGCGTCGCGCAATCTCCTCAATCGGCAGGCAGCTTTCGAAGTAGTTCAGATTTTCCCATTCCTTGGCCTCGACTGACTCCGCCGTAAGCAGCGCATCTAGAAACCGGTCGTACTCCTCTTCCGACATCGGACAGTTAATATAGTCCGCCGACCCTTTGTCATAACGCGCCGCTAGATACACTTTCGCCATGTCAATCGAGTCGGCCTCGACAATGGGGCTGATCGAATCATAGAAATAAAGATGTGAGCTGCCACTCAGCCGCGCAATCTCCCGCGACAGCGCATCCGAAGTCAGCGGCCCAGTCGCGATGATCGTGAGTTGGTTTTCGCTGATCTCGGCAACTTCTTGTCGAAGAATGTGAATCAGCGGCTCGCGCGAAATCATTTCAGTGACTTTTGCCGAGAAAATCGTGCGGTCCACCGCCAGCGCGTGTCCCGCAGGAACCGCGCACTCACGCGCAATTTCGATGAGCAACGACCCCGCCCGCCGCATCTCTTCTTTTAGTAACCACGGCGCCGTGTTCTCGCTCTCGGACTTCAGCGAGTTCGAGCAGACGAGTTCCGCGAAGTCCGCCGTCTGATGTGCGGGCGTGCAACGCACCGGCCGCATCTCATAAAGCTCGACGCGCACTCCCCGCCGCGCACACTGCCACGCCGCCTCCGATCCCGCCAGCCCCGCGCCGATGATTTTCACGTGATTCACTGCCCAGCCTTAGTGACAGTCTGCCGGTTCCGGCGAGACTCGTGTCAGGTGCATGTCTTCACGCGTGACGAATCGCAATTGAGATGATTCCGCCTTCAGGCACTGAGGCAACGGCTGAAAGCCGCTGTGGTTCTATGCTCCTTCGATATGGCTAAAGCCATATCGTGACACGAAACAGCGTTCATTTACCGCCCACCACTCTGCGCAGAGCTTCTTCATCGAACGCCACCGCCTTGCGCTCGTTCAAAAACTCCGCTCCCAACCGCTCGTAGAACTCAATCGCCGGACGGTTCCAGTCCAGCACTTCCCAGCGCATCCCAAAGCACTTCTCTTGCAGCGCCAGCTTCGCTACCGCCGCCAGCAACGCCTTTCCGATCCCTTTCCCGCGAAACCTCTCGGGCACAAACAGGTCTTCGAGAAAAAGAGCCGGACGTCCCTGAAATGTCGAGTAAAAATAGAAGAACAACGCATACCCGGCCGTCTCCCCTTCCCATTCCGCGATCAGAGCCCGGAATTTCTGCTGCGGCCCAAACCCGTCGCGCAGCAGATCCTCTTCCGTCACTACGGTTTTGTGCACCTTCTTCTCATAAGCCGCCAACTCGCGGATCAACGCCCGCAGCAGCGCAACATCTTCGCGAGTTGCAGATCGGATATTCAGCACGTTAGGTTTTCAACTCCGCCACCGTCGCTCCACCCCCGCCTTCATTCTGTGGAGGCTCGGCAATCGACTCCACATGCGGATGCTGCTTCAAAAACTGCCGCAACGCCTTCCGTAAAATCCCCATCCCGCTGCCGTGCACAATTCGCACCCGCGGCAATCCCGCCATGAACGCCCGATCAATAAACCTCTCCACGTCCCGCGTGGCGTCGTCCACGTTCTGCCCAATCACGTTAATCTCCGACGGCGCATTTTGCGACTCATTCTCGAGCAGCACCGACACTCCCCGCGCTCGCGCCGCTTTCACCGGACTATACCCCGCCCGGGTCACGACCTCCGCAATATCTTCCCGCGCAATCCTCATCTTCATTACGCCCACTTCCACTTCGAAATGGCTATCGTCCAATCGGCGAGTGACTCTTGCATTCCGCCCGACTGACTTCAGTTTTACAAAATCACCCTCGGATACATTCTGGACCACTCGCGGCTGCGCATTGGGATCGCCGCGATCCGCGCCGCTGACGTGGGCAATCACTGCGGAGTCGAACTGCTCCCGAAAATCCCTGCGCAACTTCGCAATCCGCCGCTCCGCGTCTTTCGACACTTTCTGCGCCCCCGCCCGCTCTTGAACCCCATTCACCGCCTCCCGGGCGTGATACTCAAAATCGCGCAGCAGCATTTCGAGTTTCTTTTCCATCTCTTTGGTTTTGTCCTGTTGCTCGCGCTTGCCCTCCGACGCCAGCCGCGCCCGCTCCCGGCTCAACTCTTCTTCCCGGCCGCGCAGGCGCGAGCGTTCTGCCTCGGCCTCGCGTATTTCCAGGTGCAGCCGGTCCAGAAACTGCCCCACGTCCAGCGCCTGAGTCCCCAATCGCGCCCGCGCCGACTGAATAATCACCGGATTCAGCCCCAGCCGCTGCGCAATATTGATTCCCGCCGACGCGCCCGGCACCCCCATCTTGAGCTCGTAGGTAGGCTGCAGCGTTGCTTCATCGAAACCGACGGCTCCGTTCACCACTCCCGCCGAATTCGACGCGAACACTTTCAGCGACGTGTGGTGGGTGGAGATAATTGTGATGCAGCCCACGCGCAAAAAATGGTCCGCAATCGCAACCGCCAGGGCCGCCCCTTCTTCCGGATCAGTGGCCGACCCCAGCTCGTCAAGCAGCACTAGGGACCGCGCAGTCGCCGTCCTCGAAATGAAATCAATGTTGGTGACGTGCGCTGAAAACGTCGAAAGGTTCTGCTCGATGGATTGATAATCCCCGATGTCCGCCAGCACCGCATCGAACACCGGAGCCTCCATCCGGCTCGCCGGCACCGGAATCCCCGCCTGCGCCATCAGCGCCAGCAGCCCCGCGGTCTTGAGCCCCACCGTCTTTCCCCCGGTATTCGGCCCGGTAATAATCAGCTCCCGCCGCTCCCCTTCAAGTTCGATCGTGACCGGAACAACTTTCCGGGTTGGCCGGACACCTCCGTCAGACCCCTCCGTCGAGGGTGCCCCATCCTTCTCGCGTTCTTTGCGAGAGGGTGGGGCTTTTGATTTTAGGTTCCTTTCCAGCAACGGATGCCGGGCGTCTCTCAGAATCAAGCGCGAGGAATCGTCGGCGGAACCAAACTCCGGAGCCACACAGGCATATTCCTCCGCAAACCTCGCCTTGGCGAATTGCAACTCAAGCTCAGCCAATATCTCCAAGGCACTCGCAATCTCTTCCGCCCGCTCCCCAATCCGCTGTGTCATCTCCAGCAGAATGCGCCGCAATTCGGCGAGTTCATCTTCGAGCAGCCGCACCAGCTCATTGTTCTGCTCGATGGTTTCGAGCGGCTCCACAAACACCGTCTGCCCGCTGGAACTCGCTCCATGCACCACGCCTTGCACCCGCCGCTTCTGTTCCGCCTTCACCGGAATCACAAACCGCTCGCCGCGGACAGTAATCAGTTCATCCTGCACCGCACCGCCTTCCGCCAGCCGCCGCAAATGTCCCCGCAACGACTCCTGAATCCCCCGTTTTTGTTTTTCAATCTCACGCCGGATCGAAGCCAGTGCAGGCGACGCCTTGTCATCGAGCGTCCCATCAGGAAGGATCTTGTTGCGGAAGCCGCGGAGAAATTCCGTGAAGTCGGCAATCCCGGAGGAAAGTTGCCGCACCGCCGTCCACTCCTGCTTCATGCTTTGGGGAGGATTCAGTGCAATCTCACGCCACTCCGTCGCCCGGTCCACGACGGTAATCACGCTGAGAATCTCCAGCGCCTCGAGCGCGACGCCGGAAATGCCCGCCTTCTCCAGCAACTCGGAGATTTGCGTCAACCCAAAGAAATTAAAGTTCCCGCCCATCCGCCGAAACTCGCGGACTTCCCCCGTAAGCTGTTGTTGATTGTTTATCCAGGCAAGATCAGTCGAAGCCGCGAGCTTCGCCACTCGCGCCCGCCCCAGGTCCGATGCCGTATAGCCGAGTAAAAGACCACGGAGAGAATCGAACTCCAGCACCCGCGCGCTGCTGTTTGCCACGAACTGCACAAGCTCATGTTACCGGATTGCTCGCGCCGCGGCGGGATCACCCGTCCGCGCCAATTAGGACGAACCGGGCTGAGGAAGAAACAACCGGGAAGGGCACGAGTTTCACTCGTGCCAACTAGAGGCGGAAGGGAGGCGGTTTCCAGCCGCTAAGGGTTGGTCTCCGGCAATCAAAGCCTCTTGGACAACGGCATGGCGAGGGCACACTCGTCGGCGAAAACCTATTCCTTCTCGATCGCTTCCTTCAGATGCTTCGCGCAGGCTTCGGCCGAGCTGCGCTTGCCATGGGTAGAACCCTCTTCGTGCACCGAATAGGCCCAGACCACTTCACCGCTCTTAATGTTGCTGAGCGTGACGCTGGCCTCTTCCCGCGAATGCCAATTGCCCATGATGATTATCTTGGCGGCGCCTGCTTTCTGGCTTTCAGCGGTGCCGGTGATTTCGTAATCTGCCTGGTCGCGGTTCGTAACTACTTCCACCGGCACTTTTTTTGTCGCCATCGCATCCTTCAAGAACGTATCGTATCCATTCGCTATTGGAGCAATAAATACCTTCGCTCCTTTGGGGATCTTCTGCGAAGGTGGCGCATTTTTTTCGCCGGCCCACGCCGGGCAAACGGCAGCCACAATCAAGAGCACGAGCATGCTTACCGCACCGCTTTTATAGGACATAAGCCTCCCTTAATTTTCGTCGCAAATTCGAACGGTCAGCTAATCAAGCACGATTTGCTTGATATGTTTGGCGCACGCTTCGCCTGCGCTCTGCCTGCCGCGCACAGAGTTAGTCTTGTGGACCGAATAGCCAAAAATGACCGCTCCGGTCTTCAGGTCGGCGATCTTAATGCTTGCCTGCTCGTTGGAATTTTCTGAACCAATGAACAGCATTTTGGCCCATCCCGCCTTGTCGCTCTCCGAGACACCACTGATCTCGTACTCTGCCTTGGTTCGGTCAACCACTACGATCAGAGGCACTTTCTTATTCCGCAATCCCGCAATAATGTAGTTCTCGAACCCGCCCAACATCGGAGCGACGTAAACCTTTGCATAGGACGGTATCTTAGCGTTATTGACTGTGGCCAGCTTACCTTCTTCAGCCGAAGAGGCCTTCAAGTCTGCAGCGGCCGGTTTGGCTGGCTCAGCGGAGGCTGTCTTGGTCTGGTCTGGGGCCGAATTGTTGTCTTGAGGCAGCGCAAAAGGCCCAAGACTCAAGCTCAGCGCAAAGATAATCACAGAGCGTAGCAAACTTCTGATGTGCATGGTATCCTCCCCGGTTTCACATTATGCCCCCAAAAGGGCATATATCGGCCATAATTTTCTGAAGGGCAATACAATGCAGGAACTCTCATCCCGTTGCCTGACAATGAACCCGCATTGCCGTTGACAATCGCGCGGTTTGGCGGATAATACCCCTGTTCGCGCGTTCAGGGCTTTTCCGGACTCCTTTCCCCTCGAAATTTGATACTCGAACGAGAGTCCTGCCCAGGGAGAAATCTACATGTTGAGAAGACTTGTCTCTGCGGTATTAGTCGTGTCTCTTTGTTCACCGCTGACTTTGGCCCAATCCACTGCGCCGAGTGCCGCGTCTCCTGCGCAGCCAGCGGCGGAAAGCACCACACCGAGCGCTCCCAAGCCAGCCATGCAGGGCTTCGGACTCGAGGACGGTACTCCTGTGAAACTCCGGAGTGCGCGCACGATCTCGTCTGCGGATGCCCACACGGGCGATACTCTGGATTTCGAGGTATTGGAAGACGTCTTCGCGGGCGGAACGCTCGTAGTTCCGAAAGGCGGAATCGCCTGGGGGACGGTAACGGAAGCTGAACCCAAGCGCAGAATGGGGCGCGGCGGAAAGCTGAATGTGAACATCGATTCCGTGCGCCTAGTGGACGGCGAAAAGGTTGCGCTGCGAGCAGTTAAAGATACCAAAGGCGGTGGCCACGTTGGCGCCATGACCGGAGCGATGGTGGCGACCAGCATCGTGTTCTTTCCCGCCGCTCCTCTGTTTCTCTTTATGCACGGCAAGGACATCACAATTCCAAAGGGAACCGAGATCACTTCTTACATAAACGGGGATACTGGACTTGATCAGGCCAAATTCCAGACTGGTAAGACAGACTCGACTGGTGTCTCGGCTGCGACTTCCGCTGCTGCTGGGCAAGTTGATATCGCATCCACTCCGCCCGGCGCCGATATCGAAATTGACGGAAAATTCGTAGGCAGCACGCCGTCATCAGTCAACGTTGCTCCCGGAGATCACGACGTTGTAGTCAAGCAGAGCGGCTTCGCCGTTTGGGACAGAAAAGTTAGCGTTTCCAGTGGGCACATCAACATCAACGCAGAACTCGCGCCCCAGGCGAACTAGCTAGCATTAGCTGATGCGCGCAAAAGCCAAACGGGAAGGGCACGAGTTCCACTCGTGCCAATAGAGTCTGCGTGACAAGCGGCTTCCAGCCGCTGAGGTCCGCTTTCCGCTGACGCGTCGGGCCAAAGCTAAACCCCAGCGGCTAAAGCCTCATTCTGAAGTGTGCCTGATCGGCACGAGTAAAACTCGTGCCCTTCCCGGTTGTTGGGACGCTGAGCGTTCAACCTTCCCCGGGTGCTAGGCGCTTTCTCGCGCTGCCGCGACAGCCACCGGCCAAGCATCCATTTTAAATCCCCGGGAATGCCGAACAGTACCGATATTCGGGCGCTCTCTCCACCAGCCGCCGCGCCACCGGATTCTGATGAATATACTCGCGATGGTGGGCATAGTCCTGCGCGTCGCGGATGCGATGGTCTGTAAATCCGCGCTGCCAGATCTCGCGCTTGCGTCCGAGTTCCGCGCCCACGGCGTGCGAGTATCCGCCCTTAATGAGTTGGATCGCGCGTTCAATGGTTATGTCGTCCGCGGGAGTAAGCAGCACATGCACGTGCTCCGGCATGATGACGAATGCGAGCAATTGAAATCGCCCTGCGCGGCGGTAGCCGTACAAAGTCTTGAGAAACAATCGTACGTGCGATTCCACAACGAACAGCCTGCACCGCTGCCAGGTTAAGAAGGTTACGAAGTAAGTTCCGGGCGGAGAGATGAGTCGTCCTGGCTTCAAAAAGCGCACTCCGGCGGCTGAAAGCCGCAACGCAGTCAAGCTTAATGCGGCACGAGTAAAACTCGTGCCCTTCCCGAGTATTTTCCGTAGAAAATTTCCCGTACCGGGAAAATCGACAGTCATCGTGCGTCGTCCCACGGCGGCATGTAGTTCGCCGCTAGGGCCTGGTCACGCACCGAGCGGTTCGTGCAGCCGGGAAGGGCACGAGTGCCACTCGTGCCGATTGAGTCCGCGGAAATCCAACGGCTTCCAGCCGCTGAGGTTCGCTTTACTGCGCGGATTGAGTCTTTTCCAGACGCGCCATTCTTTCCCCGCGACCCAAGCTGAACCAAAACCCCAGGGGCTAAAGCCAGATTCCTGGAAGACGCCGGATCGGCACGAGTGAAACTCGTGCCCTTCCCGGTTTCTTCCTAAAGCCCGAAGCCTAACGCCTGAAGCCTGCCCCCTCAAAACTCCACGTGCGCCCGGCACGACCCCACAAACACCGGCCCGCGATCGCGGTTGTATCCCGGATTGACAATGTACTGCGCCCCCGGAGCCACATAAATCCCCCGCCACACGTGCGCGGTGTAATACGTCTCCAAGATATTTTCCCGCCCGTAGTTCAGCTTTCCATCGCCAATCAGAAAACCGTAACCACCGTCGGCCAGATAAACCTGGTGATCTTTTTTAATGCCGTTCGAAACGAAGACCACGCCCGCGCGGTCCTGTCTGCGACGCCACTTCGCGCCGTTCACCCCCAATCCCTCGGCGAAGGTTAAGTCAATCTCCGTATAAGCGAATGACTCAGTCTTTCCGTTGTCCCATCCCCAGCGCGCGAATGCGCTAACGTTCGGGGTAAGGTTCTGCTCCAGGTTGGCGCCGAATCCATACTTGCGCGTGATGTGCCATGGGTGATTCGTAATGTCCGGCGCTGTGACTTGGCCTTCGACAAACTCCGCCACCGCATCGCGATAAATTCCCATGTTGGCGTGGTTGGTGTAAGCCAGCAGCCGCACCACGCCTGGCTTCTTCGGGATAAGGCCGTGCCGCAACTCATACTCCCAGTTTTCCGCATGGACTTGCCACGGCCGCCATACCAGATCAATTCCGTTCGCGACCTTCGGCATCAACGCCTCGGCAAAACGGAATCCCCAGTTGCGGTCCTCGTAATCTGCGACCACGCCCACGGTGTAGCTGCGGGTATCAGCGGCGTAATCCCAGGCGCCGTTGTTGTCCACCGACCAGTTCACGAACTGGAAGTGTGTGTCCGAGCCTACCGAGTTGATGTCAAAGAAATCCGGCATGGAGAATTTCCCAAAGCGAATTTCCAACCGCCGCCGTGGCAGTTCGTCAAACAATGAAAGATAACTGCGGTCGTTCTCAACTTTGTCCTTACTAAGCGCGAACACTTTGTGGATCATGCCGCGTCCCAGGTACGGAGCCTTGCTCAGCAGGGGATTGCGCACAATGTCGAGGTTCGGGGCGCCGGCCACGCCCAAGCCCGTGCTCAGCGCCGCGCCGCCGGCTTCTTCAATGTCCACCAGCAGCTCGGTGGAATCGTTCAGTCGCACGCCGGTGTAAAGCGTCATCACTCGCGACGTGGCTTTCTCATATCGCGGACTCAGGCTGTTCTTCCCGCTATACGGCGCGTGAAAGTCGGGATGCGCCTGAAAAATAAAGTTTGCCTGTCCCGAGAGCCAGAACCGTGTGTCGTGAAAGTGCGGGAGCATGGTTTCGGGATCGGCACTGTCAGGCGCTGCCTGGTTCAGATCGGTCTGCTTCGGATTAGCATCCTTGGTCTGGCCGCCGCCCGCCTGCCCCGCGGGTGTGGTTTGCGGCGCGCTCGACTGCTTTGCCGGCTCTTGCGCCCAGACTGGAACACACAAAAGGAAGGCAACCTCCCAGGTGGCTAGACGCAGTTTGATTGTTCCGGCAGGTCTCATTTAGAAGACTTCCAGGTTCCGTTGCGAGAGTAATTAGGGTGGGGGTGGTTTGCCAAACGCGGCGGCGAAGACGAAGGATGGGTCGGAATCTCCCCGAAGCCCCCCAAAAAGCGCAGGATGATCGGGGCGCCTCCCTGCTCGGCCCAGATCATCCCTGTCCCTCCCGGTTAGAAGGGGGTCGTACAACCAAAATCATAGTCATCCAAGATTGCAGGACGATGTAACCCGCGTGAAATTTCCGTAAAACCTGTTGCACTTCCGGGTACCCCGCCGATGCCGCTCCCGCTGCTATATTTATGGTCAAATTCATGGTCATGGAGCGACGGGCGTCCTCGCCCGTCACCCTACGGGCGGGGACGCCCGTAGCTCCACAGTCAGTGCCGGAAAGAGGAAAATGCATCGCAAGCTCGACGAATCCCGTCGTCTGCAAAAACGCGCTGAGCAATTAATTCCCGGCGGGGTAAATTCCCCCGTGCGCGCATTCAAAGCGGTGGAATGCGACGCGCCGTTTCTCGTCCGCGGACTGGGCTCGCACGTCTGGGACGCCGACGGCAACGAGTACATAGATTATGTCGGCTCCTGGGGCCCGCTCATTCTCGGCCACGCTGACCCCGGAGTGCTCGACGCCATCCTCGGCGCCGCCGGAAACGGCACTAGCTTCGGCGCGTCCACGCCCGCCGAGGCCGATCTCGCCGAACTGGTGGTCGAGGCGTTTCCCACCGTCGAGAAAGTCCGCTTCGTCAGCTCAGGCACCGAAGCCACCATGTCCACCATCCGTCTGGCGCGGGCCCACACCAAGCGCAAATACATCATCAAGTTCGAAGGGTGCTACCACGGACACGCCGATGCTCTGCTGGTGAAAGCCGGTTCCGGCATCGCAACCCTCGGCATTCCCGGCTCGGCAGGAGTCCTCGAAGAAGTCAGCCAGTTCACCATCGCTCTTCCCTTCAACGACACCGAAGCCCTGGAGCAGGCCTTCAGCAAATATCGTCATCAAATTGCCTGTGTGATCGTCGAGCCGGTGGTCGGCAACATGGGCTGCGTTCCCGGCAATGGCGGATACCTCGCCAACCTGCGTACGATAACCCAGCGCGAAAACACAGTCCTGATTTTCGATGAGGTCATGACCGGCTTCCGCGTAGCCTACGGCGGCGCGCAGGAGCTTTACGGAATCAAACCTGACCTCACGACCTTCGGCAAAATTATTGGCGGCGGCTTGCCGGTCGGCGCCTACGGAGGCCCGTCCGAAATTATGGATCTGGTCGCCCCGCTCGGCCCCATGTATCAAGCCGGAACGCTCTCCGGAAATCCACTGGCTATGGCAGCCGGGATCGCCCAACTGAAACATTTGTGTGATAAGAAAGCAGAAATCTATCCTCGGCTCGAAGCCCTGAGCGCCAAGCTGGTCGAAGGCGTCGCCGCTGCTGCCAAAAATGCCGGCGTGCCGCTCACCTTCAACCGCGTCGGCTCGATGTTCACCTGGTTCTTCACGCCAGATCCAGTCACCGATTGGGATTCAGCCGCCAAGTCCGACACCGCCGCCTTCGGCCGTTTCTTCCGAGCTATGCTCGATGCGGGTATCTACTTGCCGCCCTCGCAGTTCGAGGCCGCGTTCCTCAGTGCCGCGCACACAGAGGAAGATGTGCACAGGACGATCAGAGATGCCGGAGCAGCATTTGCCCATGTCAAGGGCTGAAGGTTGCCGAACCAGGGCCGCGTTCAGTCGGGAAATCGGAAAATGGTATCCTTTACCAAATGAGCTCTACGAAACAAGCCGTCGAACAGTTGCTCCACAGACTTCCCGACGACTGTTCGCTCGAGGACGTTCAATACCACCTCTACGTTCTCGAAAAAGTGCGCAACGGATTGGACGATGCGCGTAAGAACGGCACGCTGTCGCAGGAGCAGGTAGAAGCCCGGCTTAGCCAATGGCTCTCCGAGTAGCCTGGTCGGCGCGCGCTTACCAGGATTTGGAATCCATCGCCACCTATATCGCCGACGACTCTCCGGCTTACGCTCGTGCGGTCGTGAAGAACATCATCCAACAGACCCGAATGCTGGCGCAGTTCCCGCGGTCGGGGCGAAAAGTTCCGGAGTTCGACGACGAGAATACTCGAGAGCTGATCGCCTACAGTTGTCGGATTATCTACCGAATCCAGGAGGAGGAAGTCTTGGTCTCCGCCATTATTCATGGGAAGCGGTTTTTGCAGTAATTGATGGGTGCAGATGCGTTACGCCACGTGCCCGCTCTTCATCGCTTCCGGCCCGTTGGTCCGCGCCCAGGTGTACTGAATGCGGTGAATAACGGTAATCGTCGAGAGCACGGCGATGATCCACAGCACCGGAGCCATGCGGTTGAACAGTGCGCCAATAATCACCAGCACCAGTCGCTCCGGACGCTCCATAAATCCTACTCGGCACGATCCAATCAGCGACTCCGCCCGCGCCCGGGTGTAGCTGACCATGATGGCGCTGATCATCACGAAAGCAGTCAGGACGACGTAGAAGAAGCGGTCTCCGCGGGCGTAGAAGACGATCAAGCCAAAGAACTGCGCTGCGTCACTGTAGCGGTCCACTACCGAATCAAAGAATGCGCCAAAGCGGGTGACCCGATTCTGCGCCCGCGCCACTTCGCCATCCACTAAATCGAAAAATCCCGAAGCAATAATCACCAGCCCGGCATAGAAAAACATCCGCTGCTGGTTCTGCGCCGTGGCGTATCCAAAAAAGAACGCTGCCCAGGCATTGACCACCAGCCCCATGAAGGTCAGCACATTAGGATTAATTTTGGTGAGCGCCAGCCAACGGACAATCGTTTTCAGCAGGACTCCGCAAGCCCGCCCAAATGCGCTAGTCCAAGTCATATTCGTATTGAGTCGAGAATCATTCCGCCGGAGCCACGTCGTGGATGGTGCTTAGGCTCAGGATCTCCATTTCACGCTGGCCGTTCGGAGTGACCACGGTCGCCGTGTCGCCCACCTTCTTGTTCAGCAGTGCCCGGCCAATCGGAGAGTTCGTCGAAATCTTGCCCGCCGCCACATCCGACTCCTCGCTGGTCACAATGTTGTACTCGACCTCCTCATTCTTAGTGCTGTCATAGACCTTCACCGTCGAACCCAGGCCAACTTTGTCCTTGGGGATGTTGTTCATGTTGACCATGGAAAGGTCGGCGAGCCGCCTGCCCAGTTGCCGCACCCGGGCCTTTACGAACTCCTGCCGCTGCTTCGCCATGTGATATTCGGCGTTCTCGCTCAGGTCCCCCAGCGCCGCAGCCTTCTTAATCTCTTTGGGAAGTTCGTGGATGAGCTCGTGCTCGAGCGCCTCGATTTCGTCCCGCAATTTTCTTTTGATTGCTTCAGTCATTCTCGTTCCGAATTATAAACCGTTGTTCGCGGGACGCACCGACCTGACCAGCCTTCAAAGAAACCAAGAGCGGCCACAGATTTTCACGGATCACAGGGACAAGGCAAATTCACAGATCTTCGGCAGAATCGCCGCGAAGACGATACGTTCTTAGAGCTCTTAGTGGTTTATCCGTGTTGATCCGTGAAAATCCGTGGCCGCTCTTGGTTTTATCGGGCGCGCCAGCGCCTAAGTCTTTGAAAATACTCTCTCGCATGTTTTACAAATTGTTAACCGCCGCCCAGTAGGGTAGAATAGGAG
>WNFC01021777.1_pt1 | contig 13009 bp, 10 predicted proteins | sample 5400541 | NCBI WGS metagenome assembly WNFC01 (sample SAMN13153342, study PRJNA577476) | soil metagenome | isolation source: 120 cm saprolite under Douglas fir tree site 2 hole 2 replicate 1 | place: USA:California | collected 2015-04-18
CGGGGAGGCGTAGCGCGGCGGCTTGAGCCTGGAGGGCGGGGTAGAGACTGAGCAGGCGGACGTAGTCTTCGGGCGTTACGGGAAGCGCGGCGCGGGCGAGGATTGCGTCTACGGCGGCTTTAGTGTCGGCGGGATCAACCGGCGTCATGCGAGCTGGCCTGCCCTGGCCAGTTCGGGCAGGCGGGTGTGCCAGTCCGTGAGCTGCTGGTAGGCATCGCCGACCCTGAGCACCGTCGGCTCATCAAAGGGCCGGCCGACGATCTGCATGCCAATGGGCATGCCGACCTCGGAGAAACCACAGCAGACGCTCATGGCCGGCAGGCCAGTCAGATTCCAGATGCCGGTAAACGTGGGTTGGCGGCGCAGCACGTCCGGATCGTAGCCCTCAAAGGTCGGCGCGAACGTCAACATCGTGGGCGTGATCAGCACGTCGACATTGGCCAGGGCACGCTGCGCATCTTCCTTAATTAAGGATCGAACGCGCTGAGCCTGGACGTAGTCGGTGGCCGTAAAGAAGGCCCCCTGCTGGATTTGTTGGCGCGTGTACTTGCCGTACTGGTCGGACCGCTCCTGGAGATCACGCTCGTGATAGGCGTACGCCTCGCTGAACATGATCACGCGTTGGGCGTCGCACGCCACTGCCCCGTGCGGGAAGGGCACGTCGATCACATTGGCGCCTGCCGCGGTCAAGCAATCAATCGCTGAGAGGACGGCCTGGCGGACCTCGGCGTTGAGCTCGGGTGCGTCGAAGAAGTACGCCTTGTTCAGCCCGATGCGCACGCCGGCGACCGACCCGTCGAGGGTGGCCAGCATGTCGGGCACCGGCTCTCGGACGCTGCACGGATCGAGCGGATCGAAGCCGGCCAGCACCTGGAGCAGCAGCGCACAGTCGCGCGCGGTGCGCGCCATCGGCCCGATGTTGTCGAGGTTAAAACCGAGGGGAACGCAGCCCTCTTTGCTCACTCGGCCGAAGGTTGGCTTGAGGCCGCTGATACCGCAGTGCGCGGCTGGGCCGCGAATCGAGCCGCCGGTATCGGTGCCGAGGCCGCCCAGGACCAGTCCGGCGGCGATCGCCGCGCCAGTCCCGGAGCTCGAGCCGCCCGGCGTGCGCGCCAGGTCCCACGGATTCTTGGGGATGCGGAAGCCAGTCGAGGGATCGGGCCAACCGATGGCAAACTCGTGCAGCCCCAGTTTGCCGAGCACGACCGCACCGGCCTGGCGCAGCTTGCGCACGACGGTCGCGTCGGCGCGGTTGCCCCAGGCGGGATCGAGCACCCGACTATTGGCGGTGGTCGGCGCATCGCTGGTGGCGATGATGTCCTTGATGCCGAGCGGAATCCCGTGGAGTGGACCACGATCGGTTCCGTTGCGCAGCTCGGTATCGGCAACCTGTGCCGCCGTGAGTGCGGATTCTTCGGTGATAGTGATAAACGCGGCGATGCTGTCCTGGGTCGCCTTCGCTCGGCCGAGCAGCTCCTGCGTCAAGGCAACGGCAGATAGACGGCCGCTGCGCAGCGCCGCGCCGGCCTCGGCGATGGTTGATGGATAGGCCGCCACGCGATCAGCCGGCCACGGTCGTTGCCGCCGGGCGATTCGCGCCGCCAAGCGATTGGAGCGCGGAGATGCGGTCGCCGACTCTGAGCACCCCGCCGACGATAACCCGCGCACGCAAACCGCCACGGTTGACCAGCGGCTGCAACACTGGCTTGCCGACCAGCCCTTCCAGGTGTTCGCACGGCGGGCAATCCTTGACGCCTTCGAGCACCACGTCGCCAACGCGGAAGCGCTGCCCGAGCAGATCCCCCAGGCGCACGCCGCGGGTCGTCAGATTGCGGCGGTGTTCGCCAGCACCCAGCGCAATCTGGTGCTCGGTTGCGAGCACGTCCAGCACTTCCGCCTCGAACAGCGTCACTTCGCGCGCGCCTGGATCGGTTGGTCGCGCCGAGTAGAAGCCGACGCCCTCGAAATACCGATCGCCAGCGAGTCCGCTGCCCACGACCGCTTCGACCTCGCCTAGCGACTGCATCGGGGCGCTGGCCCCGGGCGCGATGTGGATCGCCTCGACCTGTCCCATGAATGCCGCAGCATAGCAAACTACGGCAGCCAGGTCAGCCGTGTTGGCACTCCGGGCACGCCCAGATCGGCCACATTGGGGTGGCTGTGGACGAGCGTATTGATCTCGTCAAGCGTCGGCCGGGCTGCGCCCGGATGAGTCGCCCAGAAGTTGGCGGCGACGCCGGCCATGATCGGTGTGGCAAACGAAGTACCCGCCCACTCGGCCCAGCCGGTCTCGTTGAGCGCGGGCACCGCGGGTGGCAGGAGCGGCGGAAACTGCTCGGCCGAGTAGACCCCGATGACCCCGCCGCTGGGGCTCAGACCGTCGGCCGCCAGATCGCCGCCGAGCGTCGCGACGGCATCGCGGGCCGGCGCCGCTGGAACCTCGCCGCGGTTGGAGTACCTGGCCGGCGAGCCGGGCCGCACCGTGTCCGCGGCGACACCCAGGACCTGGTCGTACAACGCTGGCAGGCGCGGACCCCAGCGCGGGTGGCGCTGGATCCCGCGATAGACGGAGTCGTTGCCGGCAGCGGCGACAACCAGACAATTGTGGGCCAACAGCGTGGCCATCAACTGACGCAGTGGCTCGTGCAGCAAGTCGAGGTTGACGGTGACGGCCGGGTCCTTCTGGGCGATCAACTGGTGCAAATCAGCCCGACTCAGCGGCCGTCCGCCAGGCAGGAACTGCAGGTCGCGGTCCTCCGGACAGCCTGGTAGTCCGTCGATGGCAAAGCCGAACCAGATGTCGCGCAACTGCTCGAGAGGTGGCAGCATGCCCAGGCTGAGATTGATCACCAGCGGCTCGTCTGAACGCTTGGACTGAATGAGCGCTGTCAATGCAATGACCAACGCGTGTAGCGAGCCGACGCCAAAGTTGTTCAGGACGCGCGTCAGCCGGATGCGCGCCCACGGTGCGGTCGCGTGGACCACGCTGGCGACAAACAGGCCGTGGTCGCGTACGTCGTACGCCTCGGCCGGCTCGATCGGGCGGAAGCCGCCGTTCTGCTCGAGGTCGGCGACGGCGCGTTCAAGCGCCGCGTCCAGTTGAGGAGATCCACTACCAGTGACCAATCTGGAGAGCAGCTCGCCCAGGTGCCGGTTCTGGGGAAACCGCTGGTGTGCCCAGGCCAGATCCTCCCGCGTTGGTGACGTATCGAGCACCGCGACGTGGAGTCGGTCGTCGCCACTGCCCGTCGCCGCCCATGCCGAGTCCTCCGCGTCCGCGGCGACGTCGAGCGCTTCGAGCTGGGGCGCATAACGAATCCGGCCACCGTACGGATCGACCGGCACTGGCAGGCTGGCCGGACTGCCGCCGTCGCAATTCTGGGCCGCGCCGAACCAGTTCGGCGTAGCCGCCACCGGCTGCAGTCCGGCACCCTCAAATCGCCTCCGCCCGTCGCTGCTGTTGAGCCGCGAGATCGCGTCGCGCATTGTGCGCGGCTCGTGTGAACCGAGCCTGACCGGCGCAAAGAACAGTTGGCCCTGGCCTTTGAGGGTCGGTATCAGCAACGGCGGATCGCGCGGTGGTGTGTCGATCTGCACGTCGCCCAGGATCTCAGCGACGACTTTGCCTATGACGGCCACGACGCTGTCTGGCGGGCTGTCACCGGACACATCCGCCTGCACACTTACCAGCATCTCGCCGGGCACCCATGGAATCGGGCGGACGTGCACCCGCTGCGGAAGCCGGCGCGGCGCATAGTGACGTGTCGAGATGTCGTCGCTCATCGCTGTACTCCCTCGTCCGGTGGATCTGGGCGCAAGCAGTCTAGCGGCCCCGCCGCCTGGCACGATGCGCTAGCGCAGGTAACGGCGCCCAATCGCCGACCAGACTGAACGACGCCCAAAACGCCGGGTGCGCGCGGCGGGGTGCGGTACCGCCATCGGTTGTATCGGTGAGGAACGCGCGTTGCGCCGCCCGCAGCGCCTGCGCCCGGCCGGCGCCACTCCGCAAACGCGCATACATGTCCGACATCAAGCGCCGCGTCGCGTCGTCGTCCACGCGCCACAGACTCTGGATCACGGATCGGGCACCCGCGTACAGCAACGAGCGGGTCAAGCCAATTGGCTCATCACCGGCCGCCACGACTGCGTGGCCGGTTTCGCACCCGCTCAACGTGACGAGCTCGCAGTTCAGGTCCAGGTCCAGGCAATCCAGCGCAGTCAACTGACCATCGGCGAGGCGTAAATGCGAGAAGAGCGGAGCATCCGGTCGCGCGTGGCCATGTGCCGCCACGTGGACCACGTCGGCGTCACGGACGTGCTGCCGCACACTGGCGACGGTGGCGTCACTTTCGAACAGATGGGTGCCGCCAAACAGCCGGGCTACGGTCTCGCCTTCCGCCAGCGCGCCTGGCAGCAGCCCGTCGCCACTGTGCGCGATAACCAGGTACTGACTGCTGGCTGCAGGCGCTGTGCGACGTGCGCGTGGCTGACGACAGAAGCTCACCGCACTGGCCGAGGGCGCCAGCACCACCTCGCATCGTTCGACAAGAAACCGCGCCCCATCGTGCAAAGCCGCGAAGGGGATGCCGTGCAGCACCCCCTGGGGCACGATGACCAGTCGCCGACAATCACCGACGAGGTCGTCCACTGGCTTGATCAGCAGCTCGTGCAGACGCTGGAGCAGAACTCGGGCGTGCGCCTCGAAAGCTTCGAGGTGACGCGGTTGGTCGCGCATGCTGACCGCGGCCGCGAGATTGAGCTCCAATTGTCGGCGCAGCCGTCCAACCCGTGTCGCGGTTGTCGAGCCGGGCACCGTGCGGACCTCCACTGGGTGACCGCGCTGCACGACGAAGATCAGCAGGTCCTGGCCGACGAACGCGTACTGCACGAGCGCGGTCGCGGTGCCCAGATAGCGACGTGGCGAATAGACTTGCCCTTGCAGCAGCGCCAGTCGCTCCACGTCGGCCGCGCCACCGAGTCGGAGCTGGTCCAACACGACGCCGATGCGCGTTTCGCAGTGCGCCAGCTCGCGGCGTAAGACCTGGTCGTTGCCGGCGACTGATGACGCCGCGAGGTCGTCTTGCGGCTGCGGATCGAACAGAGTCGAGCTGAGCCGGTCATAACGCCGGCGCAGCGCCGTCACGTCGTCGGTCAGCGCTCTGGCGCGCGGCGTGTTCGGCCGCAGTGGAACGCCTGAAGCCCGCAGCGCGAGGGCATCGACGAGCGCCCGCGTCTTACTCCGCTCGGCGAAGGCAAATGCGCGGGCCGTGTTACCGGTCTTGACACTCAGGCCAATCGCCGCCTCGTACACGGCGAGCTTGTCCTCGAGAAAGGGTGCACGTTGTTCGGTCAGGATGCGGCCCTGGCTCTTTTCCAACGCGCCGACGGCATGCGCAAATGCGCGCAAGGCGGCCTTGTCGGCGTGTGCGTCCAGAGCCAGCTCGCCGAGGAGTCGCCAGGCCTGGTAGTCCAGGAGCGGCACGCCGAGTCGCCGGGCAACCACCTGAGCCGCGCGGGCCGCGCCTTCAGCCGATGAGCGATGGCCGAGCTTGCGTAGGACGGAAGCACCGATCAGATCCGCCCGTGCACCGGCCACCACCTGGTGCCGCTGGCGGAGCTCGTAGCTCGCCGCGCGCGACTCCGCCAGCGCCTCGACCAGGGCGCCAGTGCGCTCCAGCACAGCCGCGTGCTGCACCTGCGCGACCGCTGCCCAGCCCGCGCACCCACCGCTTCGGAACAGTTTTTTGGCCCCCGCGAGATCAGTGGCGGCCTCGTCGTAGCGCTCGAGTCGCTCGAGCGCCGCGGCGCGCTGGAGCAGAATCTTGGCCAGGTCCATCTCGGACGACCGCGTCTGACGGCCGGTTCAACTCGAGCAAACAGTCCACCGCGACCTGGCCGAAGATGGCCGCGTGCGAGGTCCGGCCCAGCGACAACATGACCCGGCGCACCTCACCGGCCAGCGCGAGCGCGCGGCTGGTGTGGCCGCGGGCGGCCAATGCTCGGGCGAGGTTGCCTTCGGCGAGGGCAACTCCGCCCGGGCGGTCATGGTTGCGGAAGATATCGGCCGCCGCGTGCAAAAGCTGCTCGGCGCGCGGGTAGTCGTCGAGGCGGTGGTACGTGATCGCCTCGTTGATGTACAGCTCGGCGCCGACGAGCTCTCTGTCTGTGCGGTCGAGCACTCGCGCGGCGGCTTCGATCGCCCGAGCGTAGGCCTGCAGGGCTTCGTCCATACGCCCAAGCTCGCGCAGCACATTGCCGATGGCGCTTTCGAGCCTGGCCAACCGAATCCAGAGCTTGTGCCTGCGCAGAATGGTGCGCGCCCGCTCGGCTTCGTCGAGTGCCGGACCCAAATCGACGGTATAGGCGCGCGTTGACACACTGCCCAGGCGCGTGCGCGCCCAACCAACGTCGTCCATTACTGACAGATACAGGGCTCCGGCACGGTCGTACTCGCGCAGCGCGTCGGGGTAACGGCCCTGGTCGCGCAAGGCATCGGCGGCGGCCAGTGCACCGAGCGCGGTGATGCCTGGGTCGCCGACGAGTGCGCCGAGCCGTTCGATGGTGGCGGCGATGGGCATCGCGCGGCGCGGAACGATGAAGTTTTGTCGCTCGGCCTCGGCCTTGAGCGCGTCGGCTAATTGCCGTGGATTAGCGCCCGCGCTGACGAAGTCGTGGGTGGCGGTTGGCACGTCCACCCGGAATGAACGCTGCCAAAAGCGGTATTCGCGCAGCGCCCCCACAATAGGCTCATGAGCCCCGCGGCACCGCGAGATAGCACGTCTTTCGAAGTGCGCGAGGCACTCGCGCGTGGCGGGTGCCCGGTGTGCCGACTGGCGCTGCGGTCGGTCGGACGGTGGCTAGCGTCGGTCGCCTATGACCAGATCAACGACATCGAGCTGCGCGATCGGCTGCGCGCGGCGCGCGGGTTCTGCAACACGCACTCGCATCGTTGGCTGCGCGAGGTGGGCAACGTGCTCGGCACGGCGATCGTGTACCAGGATCTGCTGACGGCAGCGCTGCGCGAGCTCGACGGAGAAAACGTTCAGCGTGGTCAACGTTGGCGGGCGATCCTGGGCGGGCAGGGTGCAATCGGAGACTGTCCGGCATGCGCCGCCCAAAGCGAGGCCGAGCAGCGCTACCTGACGGCCTTGCTGGCGACCGCGGCGGCCGACCCGCACGCGCTGGACGGCTCAGAGGGCCTGTGTCTGCGGCATACCCGCGCGGCGCAGCGGCGCGGCGGTCCAGGTGCCGAGCGCGCGGTCCAGTTGACGCGCTCGGCCATCGAACAGCTGTTGGCCGAGCTCGGCGAGGTCATCCGTAAAGAGGACTACCGTTTTCGCCACGAGCCGCGGACCGACGCCGAACGCACCGCGCCCAGCCGCGCCGTTGCGCGCGCCGCCGGCGCGGACGGACTCGTCGACACGGGCGGCCCGTAACACGAACCGCCCGCGGAGGTGCAGTCCCGCTACACTCGGTCGGAACTGATGCGGCTCCGAGTTGGCCTGATTGGAACGGGATACTGGGCGAAGGCGGTGCACGCGGCGAGCGTGCAGCATCATCCCGATGCCGACCTTGTCGGGGTCTGGGGCCGCGACGCCAGCAAGGCCGCGGACCTGGCTGCAGAGTTCGGAACCCAATCGTATGCGGACGTCGAGGCACTCCTTGGAGATGTCGACGCGCTGACATTCGCGGTCCCACCGGAGGTGCAATGCGACCTGGCGATACGCGCCGCCGAGGCTGGCCGACATCTGCTCCTCGAGAAGCCGATCGCCACTGACGTCGCCAGTGCTGAGCGCCTCGAGGACGCGGCCGCGCGCGCCCAGGTCGCCTCAATCGTCTTCTTCACCAGGCGTTTCGTCCCAGAAACAAGCGCGTGGTTGCAGCGTGTCGAAGACCTGGCTGGCTGGGACTGCGGCCGCGCCGAATTCGCCTCGTCGGCGCTGGTGGACGGCGGCGTGTTTTCCGCGTCGCCCTGGCGCTACGACAAGGGCGCACTGTGGGACGTTGGCCCGCACGCGTTGTCGCTGCTGTTGCCGGCACTCGGCGACGTGACGTCGGTCGTCGCAGGTGGCGGGCGGGGTGACCAGGTGCACCTGATCATGCGCCATGTGGACGGCGCTTCGAGCACCGCGTCGCTGAGCATGACGGTGCCACCGGCCGCGAGCGGCAACACGCTCTACGTGTATGGCCAATCCGGGCGACTGCCTGCGCCGACTTCAGGCCTGGAGCGAGCGCGCATTATCGAAGCGCACGGGGCCGCGCTCGACGCGCTGATCAACCAGATCGAAAAGCCCGGCACGGGCCACGCGTGCGATGTCCGTTTTGGCCTACGCGTCGTTCAGATCCTGGCCGCCGCCGAGCGCTCGCTGTCCAGCGGACGCATGCTCGAGGTGCTCACAGGCGAATGACGCGGTAAGCCACGGTCTGCGTTCTGAGCAGCCACGAATCATCAGCCTCGACTGTCCATTCGCCGTCCGCCTGGATGATTCGGGCATGGCGATTGGCAAATTCGCGGGCTTGCTCCGGCGAGTCGAACGTGGCGGATGCCCGGCCGCCAGACTGCGCCTGGAAGTCACAACTCCACCGTTTCTCAATCATCGCGCCGCGAGTGTAGATGGAGATGGGCCGCTTGTCACGAGGCCGCGTCAGGCACTCCGGGAGCTGCTCACAAATTCCTAACATTTTGTTAAAGCCCGGCCGCCCGGTGTCGGGGTTGTACCCTGGGCTTGACCGCACCGCACCGGTTCGCGACGGGACAGGGGGTTCCAACGATGCGACGCGGGGTTCGCATGCTGGAAAGGGGATCCCTCATGGCAGCTTCCGGGATGTTGTCCAGGCGGATGTTCTTGGCGGGCGCCTGCGGGACGGTCGCCGTCACGCTGCTCGCGGCGTGTGGTGGACCGCAGACGCCGACAACGACTAGCGCTGGGCCAACGGCGGCGCCGGCCGCGGCCAGTGGTGCGCGTAAGCAGCTTCTGTTCTGGGGTCGGCAGCAGTTCTTGCCCGAATCGAACGACTACCTGACCGAATCGGTGAAGCTCGCCGGCCAGAAAGGTGGGTTCGATGTCAACGTTCAGCTCTTCAGCAATGATGAGCACGCCCAGAAGGAGGTCGTGGCGATGGAGTCCGGCGTGGTGCCGGACATCACCTACACCTACGCGCCGGCCCTGTGGAATCAGAATGGCTACGCGCTGGACGTGCAGGCGTTGTACGACGAGATTGGTAAGACCGGCGGTGGCTGGCTTGCTCTGGCCGAGGGCAGCTCGCGTACGGCGGCCGGCAAGCGCATCGCGGTGCCGATGAACAACGAGCCGTGGTTCCTGCACCTGCGCAAGGACAAGTTCGCCGAGGCGGGCTTCTCGATGCCACTCAAGACGTGGGACGAGATGATGTCGGCGTTCCAGAAGGTCAACAAGCCCGCGGAGAACTTCTACGCGTTCGATGGCCAGATGACCGCGGCCGACTGGGGCGGTAACTGCCTTCAGTTCATGTGGGCCTTCGGCGGCCGCCTCTTTGACAAAGAGGGTACGCCGACGATCAACACGCCCCAGAACATCGCCGGGGTGAAGGCCTATACCGACCTGTTCAAGAACAAGATGATGCCACCGGGTGTGGTCAGCCAGAACGCCGCGGGCAACAACGAGGCCTGGCTCTCGAAGCAGACGGCGGCGGTCTCGAACCCGGGCAGCATCGTGCTGGCGATGCGTAAAGACGATCCGGATCTGCTCGCCAACACGTATCTCCAGGCATTCCCCTCACAGGTCAAGCCTGGCACGTTCGTCCAGACCGCCGGCAGCGCGGCGCTCGTGATCAACCAGAAGAGCAAGGTCATCGACGAGGCAATGCAGGTGGCGCGCCAGATCCTGGCCCCGGATCGCTACCCGACACAGCTCGAAAAGGCGGGCTCGTACTGGTTCCCGATCATGAAGAACTATCTGACCCTGCCGTTCTTCACCCAGGACGAGTGGAACAAGGAAGTTGCCGACAACATCGTGCCGTGGACCCTGGCAGCCAGTGCCGACACGGGCCTGACGCCGATCTACGACGACATCACGATCAACGCCACCAATGACATGCTGCAGGCGATCGTCGTCTCGGGCAAGTCCGTCGAAGAGGGCGTGAAGATCCTGGCTGACGCCGCGGACGCAGCCAAAGCCAAGTTCAAGATGTAACGCATGGCTTTGCGTGTCGGCGCGAGGATGCAACGCCTTGCGCCAGCCTGGCGGTCGCGGCACACCCTGGCGCGCGACGAGGCGGTCTTTGGCTATGGGCTACTGCTGCCAGCCGCGGCGCTGATCGTGGTGCTGGTCGGCATCCCGTTCCTGCGCGCGCTATGGCTCAGCTTTCACCGCAAATTGCTTGGGTCCGAGGACGCGCCCTGGATCGGCCTGCAGAACTACGCCACCCTTCTGGCGGACGCGGTGTTCTGGCAGGCTGTGAAGAACACGTTCGTGTTCACGGTTGGTTCGATCGGCATCAAACTGGCTATCGGACTGGCAATCGCACTCATTTTGAACGAGGCGCTGCCGCTACGGGGACTGTGGCGTTCGATCGTCATGCTGCCGTATGCCATGCCGACCCTGGTATCGGTGCTGGTCTGGAAGTGGATGTACAACGACGTCGCCGGCGTCTTCGACTACCTGGCGCTGCAGACGAAGCTCGCCGATCACCCCATCTTGTGGTTGGGCGACCCGGCGATTGCCATGCCCGCGGTGATCGCCGTCAACGTGTGGCGCGGCTTTCCGTTCTTTGTCATCACGATCCTGGCCGGGCTACAGACGGTGCCCCTGGAGTTGTATGACGCCGCCAAAGTGGACGGCGCGGGGGTGTGGGCGCGCTTCAGCCAGGTAACGCTGCCGGGCATTTTGCCCGTCGTGGCGGTGACGACGCTGTTCTCGGCCATCCTGACGTTCAACGATTTTTCGATCATCTGGATCCTGACCCAGGGCGGCCCGGGCAACGCCACCCAGGTCCTGTCGACACTGACCTACCGCATCTCGATTCCGGGCCTCGAGCTCGGTAAAGGCGTCGCCGTTTCAGTGCTGATGCTGCCCATCATGGTCGGGCTGATCGTGCTCCTGAATCGCTTCATCAGCCGCCGCGAGGAGTTGGCATGAGTGCCCAGCGCGTTCAGCATCTGGGCTTGCGCGCGTTCGGCTGGCTCCTGCTCGGCGCGGTACTGGCAGTCGCACTGTTCCCGCCGTATTTCATGGCGATCACCGCCTTCCATCCGCCGAGCCTCAGCTTCAGTCGCACGCCGACGCTGTTTTCGACCGACCTGTCGCTGCGCGCGTTTACCGAGCTGTTCAGCAAATACCCGTACCTGACCTGGATGGGCAACACCACACTGGTGGCGGTCTCCAGCACGATTTTCTCGGTGACCGTGGCGACCCTGGCGGCGTACAGCCTGTCGCGCCTGCGTTATCCGGGCCGCAACGGGCTGTCCAGCGCGGTGTTCTTCGTCTACCTGTTCCCATCCACGCTGCTGTTCATCCCGATCTTCATCGTGCTGAACAGCTTGCACATGCTCGACTGGCTACCCGCGCTGGTGGCCGTGTACCTGACGTTTTCGGTGCCGTTCAGCACCTGGCTGCTCAAGGCCTACTTTCTGACGATCCCGCGCGAGCTAGAGGACGCGGCCATGGTTGACGGGGCGACGCGCTGGCAGAGTCTGGTGTTCATCGTCATGCCGCTGGCGACGCCCGGCATCGCCGTGGCGTGCATCTATTCGTTCACGCTGGCCTGGAACGAGTATCTATACGCGTTCACGCTGCTGAGCGATCAGACGAAGTTCACCCTGGCCACGGGCTTGACGAAGCTGATCTCCGGCGATGTGTTTTTGTGGGGCATGATCATGGCTGGCGGCGTGCTCATGAGTGCGCCGTTGCTCGTGTTGTACTTCGTGGCCCAGCGCTACATCGTGGCCGGGCTATCGGCCGGGGCGGTCAAGGGGTAGGATTCGCTCGATTATGGGACCAGCCCGATGACCGTCGCCGATCGCATTGATTTGCTCGACCTCGACCTGTTCGAGCGCGGCGAAGCGCATGAGGCGTTGCGCATGCTGCGTCACGAATCTCCAGTCCACTGGAATCCTGGCACAGAGGAATTCCGTGGCTTCTGGTCGCTGACCAGGTATGACGACGTGCTGTTTGTCTCACGCCACCCCGACCTGTTCATCTCCAGCAAAGGCATCAGCGGCCCGGGCCTGCGCGACCCCAAGCGATTCGCCGATATGAACGCCCTGCCCGGCGGCGTAAGCATCATCACCATGGATCCGCCACGGCACGTCAAGCTGCGCCGCCTGGTCAACCGCGGCTTCACCCCGCGCGCGGTCAACGCCATGGAGCCCACGATTCGGCAGATCGCCACGACAATTCTCGATCGGGTCGCCGATCGAACCACGTGCGACTTCGTGCTGGATATTTCGAGTCAGCTGCCGCTGGCGGTCATCTGCGGCCTGATGGGCCTCGAGGAGCAACACTGGCCGCTGATGTTCCAGCTGACCAACCGCACGCTCGGAGCCGCGGACCCGGAGTACCAGGACGTCATACCGGAGGAGGAACGTGGTTCGGTCGCGGCGCGAATGCAAACGGCCAACCTGGGCCGCGCGCAGATGCTGGAATTCTTCGGCTCGGCGCTCGAGGAGCGGCGCAAGTCGCCGCGCGAGGATCTGATCAGCATCTTGCTCGAGTCGGAAGTCGACGGTGAGCGCCTCGAAGAGCACGACATCCTGGCGTTCTGCTTCCTGCTCATCCTGGCCGGCAATGAGACCACCCGCAACGGCATCTCCGGCGGGCTCCTCGCACTCTGCGAACACCCGCGGGAGCGGGCCCGCCTGCAAGCGGACATGTCGTTGCTGGATTCCGCGGTCGACGAGATCCTGCGCTGGACCTCGCCGCTCCACCACATGTCCCGCCGAGCGACGGCTGACGTCGAGATTCGCGGTCAGACGATCCACGCTGGCGATTCGGTGCTCATGTGGTATCCATCGGCCAACCGCGACGAGGAC
>WNFC01008916.1_pt1 | contig 13006 bp, 12 predicted proteins | sample 5400541 | NCBI WGS metagenome assembly WNFC01 (sample SAMN13153342, study PRJNA577476) | soil metagenome | isolation source: 120 cm saprolite under Douglas fir tree site 2 hole 2 replicate 1 | place: USA:California | collected 2015-04-18
CATCGTGATGACCTCGTTCGCCTTCATCCTGGGTGTCGTCCCCTTGATGGTTGCCACCGGAGCGGGCGCAGCCAGCCAGCAGGCCATCGGCACCGTGGTGTTCGGCGGGATGATGGCCTCGACGCTGCTGGCCATCCCGTTCGTGCCGGTGTTCTACGTGGCCCTCGAGGGGATGAGCGAGCGACTGCGGAGCCGGCGGCCTCAGCCTGCATCGCACGGCGAGCCGCATCCGCCATCTCGCCCGGAGGTCGCTCCCGAGTAGGCGAGCACGCATCGATCGCTCGATCCCGAGCGCTGTCTGCAATGTGATGTTTCGTCGCCCCGCACGTTCGCGGACCAAGGTCAGGGCGCTGTCGAGTGCCGTTGGAGATGGAAGTCCGTGAGTTCCAGTTCCATCCGCCCCGCTTCGATCTTCGAGAGATCGAGGATGTCGTTGATCAGGGACAACAGATGCGCGCCTGACGCGTAGATGTCCTTCCGGTACTCCTCCTGCTTCTCGTTGAGCTCCCCGATCCGCAGCTCGTGGGACATGTTGGCCAGGAACTCCGACTTGTGCTGGCTGGCGACTTCGAGCTGACGGTTCTTGTTCTCGATTTCATTAAATAGTCGGACGTTCTCAATTGCGATCACGGCTTGGTTGGCGAAGGTCGGGAGCAGTCCGATCTCTGGATCCCGGAACGGTCCGATCTGGGCTTTCGCCATTCAATGCGGAGAGGCCGGATCTCAAAGCCGATCGTGCCGCGCCGGCCCGTGGACAACGACGGGCGCGCGCGGCCGAGTACTCGGGCAGCACGGCTACTGCGTACTCTCTAGGCGGGCCGGAGCACCGACGGGCGGGATGAGTCGCGGTACGGCGCTAGCCGCCAGCGGCCGTATGCGACGAACACAGCGAGGAGCGCCACGATCACATTCATCAGCGCCACCCCGACCATACCGCTGGACCACATGACGATCGTCGCTCCAATCATGATGATGACCAACCCCGCCGCGGCCAGCGAGGTCAGGCCCGTCCGTATGCGCAGAAGCCCGGGAAGGACCAGGCCGAGCGCGCCGAGCACCTCGGCCAGGCCGATGAACCTCAAGAACCACCCCGGCAGCGCCACCGGCCCCGTCATCTGGTCGAGCGGCAGAACCAATTTCGCGCCGCCGGCTAATAGAAAGACGGCCGCGAGCAGCCCCTGAACGATCCACAGTGCTACGTTCATTGTCGATGTCCCGCGCCCGGTATCCATATGTCACCTACCTTTCTGATTGTGTCGCCTGTTGTTCAAAGCCTGCCCTGCTGAATAAGGCGCGTCTGAATCGCCGAGATCCGTATCTCGGCTTCACGCAGCGCCGCGGTGCTTGTGTGCACGGAATGGGAGCCCAAGATAAGGTCGCGATCATGCGGGACAGCCGAGCCCAGTACAAACTCCGCGTCGAGCTGGGCCTCGAATTCGATCGGGGCGCTCGACGGACTGAAGGCCATCAGATCGCCGTGCTGCAGCTCGTCCGGAACGAGAACGGCGCCCATTCCGACGGCGGTCCAGAGCACTGTGTGCTCGGTGGGCGGTTGGTAGCTCCAGCGTTCTCCAGCCTTCAAACGCACAGCGAGGTAGTTCATCGCTGACGGGGCTTTGATCGCACTTGTCGCGGTTCCGTAGTTGCCGAGGAGGACACGCGCCGGCCCATCGTTGGGAATACGCTCCGGTCCCAGATAGACGCTCTCCGATGGTCCCAGTTCGAGCTCGGGCGGCAAGGCAACCCAAAGCTGGAAGCCCCGAGTCCGCACCGGTTCGCCGGCGCCGCCGCCATGCCAGACGCCTCCGCCGGCCCGCATCCATTCGAGACCCCCGGCAGGCAACAGGCCCGTCGCCCCGTTCGTATCCTCATAACTGACGCTGCCCTCCGCAACGTAGGTGAGGGTTGCGATACCCGAGTGTGGATGTAACCCGAACCCAGTGAACGGTTTCCCCTGAGTGTCGAAGAGATCGAGGAATACAAACGGTTTCAAAAGACGGCCAAAGTCGGACGGCGACATAAGGCGTGTGATCGGGCCGTGACTCTGTCCGCGGGTCCGCCTGGCAATGCGGAAACCAGGACGTTGCGTTAGGACGGTTGCGGCCTGAGGGCGAGTAGCAGTTTTCATGAGTTCCTCTCTTCCTTAGTTTGGCTATTTAGCGTTGCGGGCTGTCTTCAGGGCCATCGTCCACCACAGCAAGTCATCAATCATCGTCTGCGCTTGTGTCTCAAGCTCGGCGAGTCCGTTGTTCACGTCGCCGCCCCGGTAATGCGCCCACAGGGTCGCGACAGGGATCTGGACGGACGAGCGAACCGGCGCAATCTGAAGTTCTATGGCCGTTTCCCGCAACTGCTGGACGCTACGGGCGCCCATGGCGCTGCCATAGCTGACGAAGCAGCTGCTTTGCGGTTCCACTCCGGATAAACCCAGTCGATCGCGTTCTTCAGCACTGCTGAAGGGCCGTAGTTGTATTCCGGGGTGACGAAAACGAACCCATCCGATGCGGCGATCGCGGCGGTCCAGCGTTTGACGACGTCATTCTCGTACGGCGCGCGGCCCGGCGTGGCGGGCGAGACGGCCTGGTCAAAGAAAGGCATGGGAAAGTCGCGAAGATCGAGCAGTCGCGCCTCGATTCCGCCGCGCTTCTGGAGATGCTGAAGAATCCATTGCGCCGGCTTTTCAGAAAACCGGCCCTGACGCGTGCTGCCGACGATTACAGAAATAGTGATCATCTCTTGTTCCTTTGCTGATACGTGTTCAGAGAGCGATGAGGCGGCCCCTGATGGGGACGGCTGGCAACGCACTTGTCGTGATCATCCGATTCCCTCCCGACTCGCGAAGCCGGCCGCGGCAAATATATTGAGGTCAATATATTTGACGTCAACAGTATGACGCCTTACAATGGGGAAGGGATGCAGGAAGACACGTGTGGAGTTCACGTCTGGTTGGTGCTCATGAAGGCGTTTCGCGCCCTGGCCGCTCATGCGGCGAAGAGCTTGAACCTAAGCCGGGCAGGCCTCGGCGACTCGGATTTCCGTGTGCTCGAGGTGCTGCTCCACAAGGGACCGTTGCCGGTCAATACGATTGGTCCTAAAGTATGGCTCACGCCGGGATCGATCAGCGTCGCGGTCGATCGGCTGGAGAAGACAGCGCTTGTGAAACGGAAGAATACCGAGGACCGGCGGGTGCGCCTGGTTGAGCTCACGCCGAAAGGGCGCGCGCTCATCACCAAGACCTTTCGGGACCACGCGGCCGCGATGGAAGAGGCCGCCGGCGTCCTGTCAAAAGAGGAGCGGCTGATGTTGCTGCGGCTTCTTAAAAAACTGGGAAAAGCGGGGAAGATGAATCCTAGCGCTACTGATGATTCGATGAGAAAGCGCGGTCGGCAAGGCGTATAGCCGGCTAAAGATTTCGCGGTCGCTACTCCTGCGAGCGGATTGGGTGATTGAGGAAGATCGGGTGCCGTCCGCTCGTTCGCCCGGACGTGGACGACCCCCCTTGGGGAAACGGCCAAGAAGGGCCTCCGAGAAGGGCCATTATGTCGACTGCCCTCCAAGCCGCACTCGATGCCGAGAGGAGACAAGCCATGTCCCACAGCATATCGACCTTGCTGACCCGCAATCTTCACGACGTCTTCGGTGAAAACGACCCCGCGCGTCGGCGCGCGGCCATCGACGAGATCTTCACCGAAGATTGCGCGTTCTACGAGCCCAGGGGCGTCTACCGTGGCCGCGACGAGATCGAGCGCGTCGCTGGCGCGATCAAGGCTACTCACCCTGACTTTCGATATCAGCCAATTGCCGGGCCCGAGGAATTGGGCAATGGCGGGCGGATCCAATGGGTATCGGGCCGCGCTGGTGAGGCGCCGGCTTACGCCGGGACTGATTTCATCATTGCCCGCGACGGCCGGATTGCCGCCGTTTATCTCTTTTTCGACAAGCTACTCTGAGCTGGACTCTGCCGTGCGCCGTCCTATGCGTAGGATTGGCAGCGGCGGGGGCAATATTTCGCGGTCGCCCAAGCTACCTTGCTCGTGGTTTGGCGGCTGCGACGAGGGATAGAGATCTTGCCACCACGCTGACGGTGTTCGATCGCTTCTTTGATTTGGGACGGTTTGTATGTTGAGGTGATTGGCACGGTTAATTTGCCATTACTACAACGTGGTTGCATCGTTCGATCGTGTCCTGTATGGCCCGGCTGGAGTCCGAGCACTGTACCGCCAGAAACTAAGAAAGTATATAAGCACGTGGACGGAGGGGCAGTGACGTTGACGCGTGCCAGGAACCAGATGGGAGGCAACGCAAGGCGCGTCGTTAGCGATTGCCTACGTTTGACGCACACAACGATGAGGAAGCGGAGCGCCCGGAGCCGTTCTCTGCCTCTCATCGGGACCATGAGTGACGTCGATGAGCTGGTAACGAGGAGACTGCAATGGATCGCCTAGTTCAGTTCTGATTGAATAAAGTCTCCTCGTCGCCGAGAGTTTTCTTCGTCCGCGATGTCGAGAATGCGGTCCGTGCTCCGACCTACCGATGAAGGCGCTGATCACGTCGCCTGAAAAGGAGCCAAAGCGATGAATTGGAACCCGAAAAAGCTCGAGACGCTCCCCACTGCCACGGTGCCGGCAAGCCTGCATGACGTCGACTTCATGGTGAAGGACAGCAAGAGGTTCGCGGACAGCGGCGGATGGGGATGGGGCGCGTTCAAGTATGACGCCGCGTCCGATACGTTCACGCCCGCCACCCAGGCTGACGTGCCGCCGCAGGCGAACGACGCCAAGTGCGGGCTCGCGTGCCACACGATCGTGAAGACAAGAGATTACGTTTTCACGGACTACGGGAAACGGTGAATCGTCCGATTTTGCACCGCGGCATAGGAGGAGTCACCGCCGGCCCCATCCCCTTCAACCCAAACGCCACAGGAGCAAGCCATGCCCGACAACACCGCGATCCGTTCGTTCCAGGTGAGCTTTCCTGAAACCGATGTCACCGAGCTGCGCCGGCGCATCAAAATGACGAGATGGCCGGAGCATGAGCTGGTGTCCGACGCCGCTTCCCGGCGGATCTGGTCGACCCCGGCGGCGGTGGGGCCAACACAAGGCGTGCAGCTCGCCACGATGCAAAAACTCATCCAGTACTGGGGGACGGATTACGATTGGAGCAGGTGCGAGGCGCATTTGAAATCGCTGCCGCACTTCATGACGCAGATCGACGGTCTGGATATCCACTTCATCCATGTGAAGTCGAAGCACCAGAATGCGCTGCCGATGATCGTGACCCATGGCTGGCCGGGTTCGGTCATCGAGCAGCTGAAGATCATCGAACCGCTCACGAACCCCACCGCGCACGGCGGCACCGAAGCGGACGCATTCCATCTCGTGATCCCGTCGATGCCGGGATACGGCTTTTCCGGCAAGCCCACGGAAACCGGCTGGGATCCGGAGCGCATTGCGCGGGCGTGGGTCGTGCTGATGAAGCGCCTTGGCTACAATCGGTATGTCGCGCAAGGCGGCGATTGGGGAGCGCTCATCACCGAACAGATGGCCCTCATCGCGCCTCCCGAGCTGATCGCTATCCACACCAACATGCCGGGGACCATTCCGCCCGAGATTGTGAAGGCGCTTGCGGCCGGCAGTCCGCCCCCCGCCGATCTCGGCCCCGACGAGAAGCGCGCCTACGAGCAGGTCGCGTTCTTCTACAAGAACGGTCTGGGCTACGCCAACGAGATGGCGCTTCGTCCGCAAACGCTCTACGGGATCGTCGATTCACCCGCTGGCCTGGCGGCGTGGATTCTCGATCACGATGCGGACAGCTACGCGTTGATCGCCCGCTCCTTCGATGGAGAGCCGGAGGGCCTTACCCGCGACGACATCCTCGACAACATCACGTTCTACTGGCTGACGAACACCGCCATCTCATCAGCCCAGCTCTATTGGGAGTTCCGGCAAACGACGAAGGCGGGCTTCTTTGACGCCAAGGGCGTCACCATTCCCGTCGGCGTGAGCGCGAACCCCAGCGAAATCTACACGGCGCCGAAGAGTTGGGCCGAGCGCGCGTTCCCGAGGCTTCTGCATTACGGCCGCACGCCCAAGGGCTGCCATTTCGCGGCGTGGGAACAGCCGAAGATCTTCACCGATGAGGTGCGCGCCTCATTCAAGACGTTGCGGAAGTGAAACGACGCATGGGGCGGCGCGCGCATGACGCGCGCGCCCTCCACTGCCCGTGACAGCTGAACAGGAGATCTGCAAGTCGGAGAGAATGCGATGAACTCGCTCGCTCAAAGCACTGTGGTCCCCATCGACAACGAGCCCGCGCCCAAATTGACGGTGGAAGTGCCGCTTCCTGGTCCGTTGGCGCAAAACGTCGTGTACATCCCATATCGCGTGGAGAATTTGCGCATCATGCCATTGGGTGGATCGGCGGCACGCAACTTTGTCGCCGCGCGTCGGGCACTTGCACATCACCGTCGACGACCTGCCGTGGTCATGGGCGGATTACGGCCAGAGCAACACCCTCATTCTGGTGGGGCTGCAGCGCGGGCCGCATAAGGTCTTGATCGAGGTGGTGGATCCCGAAGGGGCCGTCTTCACCAAGCAGACGGTGTCGTTTGACGCGCCTGGGAAACCGGATCGCGGATGACGAACTCCTCCGCCACGCCGCATTTTGATTTGACGCCGCCCAGTGAGGCACAACTCAGAAAACTGATCGACGGCCTCAGCGATGAAGAGCGCCGCGTCATGCTTCATCACGGCGACGAAGAACCGTTTTGCGGCGTCTTCCTCGCCGAGAAGCGCGAGGGCGTGTTCACCTGCCGCCTGAGCGGGCTGCCCCTGTTCAAGGCCGGCACGAAGTTCGAGAGCGGCACCGGCTGGCCCAGCTTCACCGCGCCGTTCGATGAAGATCACCTGCGCCGCGTGCGCGACGCCCGCTACGCGACGGAGACGTTTGAGGTCGTGTGCGCCCGCTGTGGCGCGCAACAGGGGCACGTCTTTGACAGACGAGGCCGGGACACCAGCCCTGTATCTCGGTGCGGGCACGGAATTGCCGAACTCCGCATGGTGAGCCGCACGGTGACGCAGCTCTACGACGACGTCCTGCGACATCGAGATCCTCAAGGACAACGCCAGTCCGCTGGCCGGCCCCGTTTACGACGCTCTCGACATGCCGTGGGCTACGCTCGTCGGCCGGATCGCGAAGGCCTACGTCAAGTAAGCGCGATCGTCGTCGATCGGCGCGTGCCGACCGGCGAGCCTCTCCGGCGACCTAGCTCTTGACGGTGACGCTGATCTTCGTGCCCTCGTCGCTTGTATCGACTAAATCAGATCCACCTCAAACTTGAGCGCGTTTGATATCGGTGATTACAAGGCCCTCGCAATCGCCGGAGGCCACAACGCGGCCCGCCGAGAAGGTCAGTCTGATTCTCATTTTCCCAGGAAAGTCCCGTTCGGATTCCCGGCTGCTTCCCAAACTTCTCAGATGTGGTCCCGGCTGATGAGAACTCGTGGGATTCAGCACGGAGAGGGGACGCAAACCACAAGCGAATTTGAGTCCCGGGAGGCTTGATGTTTAGTCAACAGCGCCTAACTTCTTTCGACCCCTACGAAAGCGCGTGGCGGACGGCAAACACGGGTTCGAATCCCGTTGGGGCCACCAGTTCGAACTTGCAGAAATCACCCGCGGAGAGTCCCCGCCCCTGAGTTCGTACAGTCGTCGGAGAGCGCGCGAGAGACCGCCATTCGAAAGGCGGCACGGGCGACGTAGAGGAGCCACGGCCGCAGATCCCGCCCCTTCGTCTAAAACACACCCCGAAGACCGACGGTGCCAGCTGCACGCGCTCCGAATCCGATCGCGTTGTTCGTATTGCCCGTCGCGTACGTGTGGCTGCCCTCGCCGCCGCCCCACGCGATCGAGAATTCCGCCACCGCTCTGCCGCCGAGTCGTAGCGCGAGGCCAAAACCGATGCTGTGCTTCAATCGGTCGAAATCGAGCTCACCGGGGTTCAGCCCCACTTTTCCCCATTGCGCGAATATGGAGAAACCGAACGGATCGATCAGTCGCCTTTCATAGGTCACGCCATACGCGACCGTGTTCGGCGCCGTGAACCGGTAGTTCGTATAGCTCCGCAGCCAATTTTCGTTATGAATGTCGCCGCCGCCCAATGTCGGCTGGAGATAGAACGGCACCGCGTTGTGTGCCCGCGGCTCGCTGATGACCAGATTCGCCTCGCCACTGAAGCGGCTCGAGCCAAGCAGACTTCGCAAGAATGGGAATTTCCCCAGGGAGAAGGGCTGATCCTCGATGCCGTAGTGCAAAGCCATCCGCGCTTCGAATCGATCGAACGTGAACTTCCCACCCGCCAGCGCCTCGTAGGCCTCGTAACTCACGCGGGCCTCGCCGGTCAGGCCATACAGCACGTCCGGAGAGCGATAGCTCGCGATGAGTCCGGGGACGATGTACGTCGTACGCGACCGGATGCCCGGCACCGATGACTCGGAGAACCGGCTAAGGAAAAGCTGGGACGGATCCGACGTCGCATAGAGCGCGGTCGCCTGCGCAGACAACGTCAGTCCGTATGCCACGGGGAAATCCATCAGGATCGGCAGTTCGGTCTCGGTCAGCTTGAACAACGACCGGTCGCTGAGCGAGGTCTGGTTCCCCAGGCCGAAGAACGGCATCGCGGGAAGATCGAAATGTTTGACGGCGACCGTGATCTGCGGCATCCGGAACGAGCCGACATCGTACGCGCGGTACCAGTCGAACTGCATGTGCGACAGCGCGCCGGCCGCCCAGAATCCGTTGTCCGACCCGCGCGCCTCGACGCTGGTCGTGAACCGGATGTGCGGCGTCTCGGTGATGTGCCACTCGTCGTTCAGCGCGGCGCCGAACGCGATCCCGCCTTCGGGGACGATGCGGCCGATCGTCGGATGCAGGCCGCGGCCGGTGAAGACGTCGACGATCAGGTCCTGGACCGTCCCGAATTGTCGTTCGAGCATGCCGCGGAAGCCGTCCTCGTTGTAGTCCTCTTTCACGCGGCAGACGTCGAAGAGCAGGTCCCGGAACTCCGTCCGTAGATCACGCGCGACCGGATTGGTGCTCTGCGCCACGGACGGTTTCGAACACAGGGAGAGATCGAACGACTCGGGCGGTGCCGCGTTGGTCACTTGCGCCTGGGTCGCGTGCGGCGCGGCGAGGGCGGTCAGCGCCCAGACGACGACCGCGACCGTCAGCGGCCGGCGAGCCGGCCGCCTAAGAATCGCGGGCCTCCAGCTCGGAGTGGAGGGCTGCCAGCGCCGTGCGCATGAATTGCCCGACCGCCCGCTGTGTCGTGATGCGACGGGGATCGAACGCGGACGCGACCTTCGGCATCCGGGACGCCAGGAGCTGATGCACGTCGCGGACATGCTGGATCTGCAGCGACGACGCCCGTCGCGTCGGTCCGAACGTCGGGCGGTCCGGTATACGAGACTCGGACAGCGAAGCCAGGATCACGCGGTCGTCCCACCACTCACTCCGCCGTGGGGGCCGGCCGAAGTCGGGTCGCTCCATGCGCGGCGCCATGTCGATCAGGAGCTGCTGCAGCGTCGGCGCGTACTGCTCGCGCCGGTACGGCGCGTGTGCGTCGGGCGGGCCGATGAACTGTTGCGTAACGGTGGCGGGGATCGACGCGTGCTCGAACAGTGCGTGCGAGACGCTCGGCGTCACGTAGGGTGACACCACGATCGCCCCGACGCGGACGCCGAGCCGGTCGAAGTTGAAGCCAGCCACCGGCGACCGGAAGGTGTCGCCGTACGGCAGCGTCGGCGGCGACACGTGGTCGAAGATCCCGCCGTGCTCGTCCCAGACGATCAGGAACAGCGTCGAGCGCCACACCTCGTCGCACGAGCGGATCGCCTCGTACACGCTCCGGATGAACTGATCGCCCGCGAGCACGAAGTTGTCGGGATGATGGTCGGCGGCCAGCGTGCCGTCGTCCTGATCCACATACGGCGGCTCGATGAACGCGTAGTCCGGCAGCGCGTTGTTCCTGCAGTCCCTCACGAAATCGCGATAGAGCCCGAAGTAGGACGACCCCAGAAATGTCATCGCGATCGTTCCGCTCTGCAGGCTGTAGTAGTAGATCTTTGAGGACCTGCCGCGATCGCGCAGTCGACCGTAGATGCCCTTTTCGTGGCGCCGATCGACCATCGCGAACCACACGGGGCCGTTGTCGACGCGGCCGAAAGACGTGCCGAAGTGCGCGAAGGCGCGGTTGGGGTTCGTCGGGCCCGGCACCGAGGCGAACCAGTTGTCGCACACGAGGTAATTCCTGGCAAGCGCGCGGATGGTCGGCAGTCGCTCCGGGCTGAAGCATTTCATGACGTGGGCCGGGTTGCCGCCGGCTCGCGCATAGGTTGCGGCGAATCCCCGCATGTCCGGTTGTGGCTGCTGCGTCGGCTGCCCCGGGTGCGCGTAGATCTGCTGGTGCACGCTCCAGAAATCGTGCGGCGGGTCGACGAGGAACTGCCCCTGGTACGCCGCGTCGGCGGTCAGCGGATGCACGTTGCCTTTGTCGTCGACGTTGGTCCAGTCGCCGGTGTGGACGCCGCGCAGGTCGGGAATCTCGTTCATCAACAGCCCGAGCATGTGATCGAACGAGCGGTTCTCCATCATCAGCACGACGATGTGCTTGATGCGCGGATGGCCACCGTTCTCGTCCGACCGCGCCGCGGGTGGTTGCCCCAGGGCGCCCATCGCAACGCCGGTGGCTCCCCGCGCGACGATCGACAGCCACTCTCGTCGTCCCGTCGTCTTCGCCATGCTCAATGGCTCCGGCGGGCTCGAGGCCCGAGGTTCGCGGCGCGACGCGCTGGTGCATAGGGCCGCCGGGGGCAGGACCGAGTTGGTGGACGGCGTTCGTCACGAAGAACTGCTTCGTGACTCCCGGGATCACTCAAACCTAGAAACCTCTCAGCGCCTCAGGGATCTCGTCGCCCCGCATCATACCGCGGGGCCGCCGCGCAGCGCGTGACTTGCCCATCACACGATCCCGCCCTTACGACGGTCCCGTGAGCCTGTATAGAGAGCGGCGCGGAGACGGCGCTCGACCGGGAGCGCCGTAAAAACAGTCCCGTTCGGCCAAGTTCTTGGTCGCGTCTGCCTTTCGAGGCAAGCAGAATTGATTCCCACTCACTCCGCCGCGACTCGTCCGAGCGGCCCGAGCGCCTTTTCGACCCTCGGTTTGACCTCGCCGATCATCAGTTCCATCGAGCGCATCGCCGCCGTGTGCGGCGTGTTGCCGACCTTGAACGAAAAGCACACATGCACGGGCTTGGTCGCGCGGATCTCGGCGACGAGCTTTTCGGCAACCGTCTCGACATCGCCGATCAGCAGATCGTTGTAGATGGTTTCGAGCGGCGGCTCGTCGGGGAACGGCACATCAACCAATACGGTCCCTTGCATGACCTCCTGCCGGCGCCTGAGGCTCGACGCGAGCCGCGACTGATAGCGCGCGTTCTCGGCAAAGCGCATCCCATCCTCGCGGCTGTCGGTGATGTGGGCGAAGCGGTTGACGGTGATATGCGCCCGCGACAAGGGCGCATTCTCGGCGGCAAACGCGGCGACGATGTCGGCATACTGCCCGGCTAGCAGTTTGGCGCCGCCGACCCGGCCCGACGTCAGCACCCGATAGCCGTGCCGCGCGGCGGCGCGGAACATCGCCTGGGTATGGCCGGCGACGTAGATCGGCAGCGGGTTTTGCACCGTGCGGGCCGGGATATGAGTTTCCGGTATCTGGTAGTGCTTGCCGTTGTAGCTGAAGAAATCCCGGCTGAAGGCCAGGTCGAGGATGTCGCAGAACTCATCAGTCATTTCGAGATTCTGGGCGATGTCGACGCCGAACCGCTCGAATTCGTAGGGCTGATAACCGGCGCCGATGCCGAGCATCAGTCGGCCATTCGACAATGCGTCGGCAGTGGCGATTTCGGCGGCAAGCCGAGCCGGGTTGTACAAGGGCAATACCACGACCGCGGTGCCGAGCCGGATCTTTTTGGTGACCGAGGCGCAATGCGCCACCATCATCAATGGCGACGCACACAGGCAATAATTCGAGAAATGGTGCTCGGCGAACCAGGCGATCGTGTAGCCGAGCGCGTCGGCCAGCCTCGTCTGCTCGGCGACTTCGCCAAACACCTGCGCCGTCGGCTTGTCCGCTTCGCGCGACCCCATCAGATTGAAGATCCCGAAATCCATCGCCTCATCCTCCACTTCAGCCTGTTATCCCAACCGTCGCTGCGATATGCGCCGGACGTCAAGGGCGCGCGCATATAATCGGCACCGCGCGTTACGCAACGCTCCTCGGCATGGCACGGTACCGCAATGAGCACAACGGCGACCGAGCACCCGCTCCAGCAGCGTCACGACGAGGCCGCAGGCCAGCTCACCGCATTGAGCGTAGGCAACTTTAGCACCCTCCGGCGGCGGTCGCCCCGTCCGTGGGCCCCCGTCACCGTGACGTAACCTGCCAGACTCGAACGCTGGCCGCCCCAGGAGCCGATGCCAGCCGATGGTGGCGCTGACGAGGACCGGTCCCATGGCCTCTTACGCGCCGACAAGATTGCTGCGCAGGATCCGGCTACGCGGTAGGATTCAGGCGACACGCGCTCGCTATGGAACGAGAGGAGAGAGATCATGCACAGGCCCGTACGGTTTGCCGATGACATCGAGCCGCTGGTGCAGTTCATCGAGGAGACCGACCCCAGCCGGATCCTCGAAGCCACCCTGGGCAAGCTGCGCGATGGCCTGTCGGTCAAGAAGCTCCTGACCGCGTCGGCGCTCGCGGTCACTCGTTCCTCGGACTTGCCGCCCGGCCATCATGGCGGGCCGCTGCACCCGCTCGTCGGGCTTCATGCACTCCACCACACCGTGGAGCGCGTGTCGGGCGAACAGCGGTTCCTGCCGATCCTCCAGCACGTCGCGCTGTCGAACAAGCACATCAATCACCCCGGCATGGGCCCGTACATCCTGGCGG
>WNFC01033623.1_pt1 | contig 13005 bp, 17 predicted proteins | sample 5400541 | NCBI WGS metagenome assembly WNFC01 (sample SAMN13153342, study PRJNA577476) | soil metagenome | isolation source: 120 cm saprolite under Douglas fir tree site 2 hole 2 replicate 1 | place: USA:California | collected 2015-04-18
GGAAGATGTAGATGATGCCCGCAAGCATGGCGCCCATGATGATGCCGTTGAGCGCCGGGTTGCCCATGAAGGCGCTATAGAGCGCGGGCGCGATCACCGCGCATACGACGACGACCGCGATCAGGAACAGGGCCATTCGGTTCAGGAAACGTTGCGGTCGGGTCACGGTGGCATTCCCAGGCTAGGAGCGATTGCTGGCACGATTATAACCGGATCGGCGACATATTGACGCGACACGCGGCTCAACGCTGCGCGACGATCAGATCGACGCGGTCGGGCGACAATCCCGGCACCGATCTGTTGCCGAGGGGGCGCACGTCGATCTGCTTGATATCGATCCCGCGCTCGACGAGGTAGGTGCGCGCAGCGAGTGCGCGTGTCAACGACAGCCGCCGCGCCTGACTGGCATCGTTGCTGCCACCGGCATAGGCCACGAGCTGAACGTATAGCCGGCTATCGCCGCCCAGCCGCGCCGCCAAGCGATCGAGCTCGGCCTTGGCGTCACCAGGAAGCTGTGCATCGTCGGGCGGAAACAGGATGCGTTCGGCAATTTCTCCCGGCACATTGACGACTGGAACGGCACTAGGTGCAGGCGGCAACACCGCCCCCCCGGGAGCGAGATTGGCCTGCGAAGGCGCGGCTGAGCCAGACCCGGCGGCGGTCGTTGCCGGCGCCCCCGAGCCGGGCGGAGGGGCCTTAGCCTCTATCGTAGCCGGCGCCACTCGCGGAATGCTTGCTTTCGCTGCGGCCGGCCTGGCTGCCGACGGCGTGCTGGCCTTTTGTTCAACAGAGTGCGTAGGCGGATGCAGGCGGATGCGGTTGCCCGGGTTCGGTTCCGGGTTGGCTGGTGCCGGACCGAGTGCGTCCAAAGCACCGAGGTCGACGGCCACCGGCGAGCGTTGAGCCAGAACATCGCCACTCACGAGGGCAGCGAAAACGATCAGCGCAGCGCAACGCATCGACCGATGAACCAACCGTGCGCCATGTGGGCGCGCAATGCTGCGCCGGGGCATGCCGGATCGGCGCTCTCGCCGCATCGCCAGGCTTTTCATCCCAACCGCACTCCGTCGGACATCGCCACGCTGCCAGTCACTCGCGCGACCGAAGAAATAACGCATCCCGCTCGCGTGCCCAAATCATTTGCTCGATGGTTCTTTCGCCAGACAATACCATGCGAGTCTGGTTCAGCCCGGGGGGGCATGACGCCGCATCGCGTCCTTGATCAGCGCGGCAAGTGGCAAATGGAGGTGGTCGTTGGCCGCGATTATGTCGCCCGATGCCAGCATGTCATGCCCGCCCGTCAGATCGCTGACATAGCCGCCGGCCTCGCGGATAAGCAGCAGGCCCGCCGCGATGTCCCACGGCGAGAGCCCGAATTCCCAGAATCCGTCATAGCGCCCAGCCGCGACGTAAGCGAGGTCGAGCGCCGCCGCGCCGAGCCGACGCACCCCGGCCGTCGCCGACATGACCGCGCCGAGCGCGGCGAGATAAGAGGGATGGTCGCCGCGCCCCCGGAAGGGTATCCCGGTGCCGATCACCGCGTCGCCCAGCCCGCGCCGTGCCGAGACGCGCAGCCGGTGCTCGTTGACATAAGCGCCGGCACCCTTCTCAGCCCAGAACATCTCGTCGCGAGTCGGATCGTAGATGACCCCGGCAACAATCTCGCCGTCGCGCTCGAGGGCGATTGAAATGGCGAAATGCGGGATGCCGTGCAGAAAATTCGTCGTCCCATCGAGCGGATCGACTATCCAGCGGTGACGCGCGTCGCTGCCGCGACTTTCGCCTGATTCTTCCATCAGAAAGCCGTAGCCAGGGCGAGCTTTGGAGAGCTCGGCGCGCACCAGCTTTTCGGCCTTGAGATCGGCATTGGAGACGAAATCCGCCGGTCCCTTCATCGAGACCTGAAGCTGCTCGACCTCGCCGAAATCGCGCTTGAGACCGCGCGACGCCTTGAGCGCAGCGGCCGTCATTACGTTGATCGTCGCGGAGCGAACGGCCATTGATCTACTCGCCAAACCGCCGCGTGATGCGGCGCGCGCTAGTCTTTAGCACGTTCGATGTAGCTGCCGTCGCTAGTGTTGATCACGATCCGCGTGCCAACGCCGATATGCGGCGGAATCATCACGCGACGGCCGTTTTCGAGCTTTCCCGGTTTGTAAGAGGACGAAGCGGTCTGGCCCTTGACCACCGGGTCGGCCTCGACGATTTCCATTGTCACGGTCTGCGGCAACGCCACCGACAGCGCGGCACCCTCGTACATCATCACGTTGCAGATCATGCCGTCGTGAAGGAAATCCGCGGGCTCACCAATCATTTCGCGGGACACCGTGATTTGCTCATAGCTCTCGTTGTCCATGAAAGTGGCGACGTCGCCTTCGAAGTAGAGAAATTGCATCTCCTTCTCGTCGAGGCGGACGCGCTCGACTGTTTCCTGGGTGCGAAAGCGTTCGATCGTCTTGTTGCCGCCACGCAGGTCGCGCATCTCGACTTGAGCAAAGGCGCCTCCCTTGCCCGGCTGCACGAGTTCGCGCTTCATCACGAGCCAGAGCTTGCCCTGGTGCTCGAGGACGGCGCCGGGCTTGATGTCGATGGCATTGATCTTCATGCAAGGGTCTCGATTTGCGCCGGCAGGAGGGACTTAGCCGCAGTTCCTACCAGCTTGGCCCCGGCAAAGGAAGGGGACTCTACGGTTGCTTGCAGACGGCCAGATTCATCCCGCCGACACAACCGCACCGAAAAGAATGAAGGGGCGAGAAATTCGCATTTCACGTGACCGCGCCGAGCCGCCGTTACCCGTACGGGCGAGACGACTCGGCAACAGTCAGGCGTCGAAGGCCGTCAGATCAGAGAGTGCGCGCTGCCGCTTATCGCTCCCAAACCGGCCGGCCGAGGTCGATCTGGCTCGGGCTGGTCAATGCGCCGGTACCGGCACCCAACGCGCCACCTATCAAAGCTCCAGTTCCCGGCGAGCCCATCAGGGCTCCGCCGATCGCGCCGGCGCCAGCGCCGATCGCGCCGCCGCTCAGCGCGCGATCGCCCGTGGTCTGCCCGCAGGCGGCCAAGGCGAGCACGCCAAGGACGAGGGAAATTTTCAGAGAAATGGGCTTCATGGTGGACCTCCAGATTTTATGCGCATCCGTCTCGCACGGCTCTACGCTCGTGCCTCTTAATAACGTCGATGCGCTCTAACTTGGTCCACCGATGAGCAGGTAACCGGACGGAAGCCACAGTCTCCGTCCGGTTACCAAGAAGCCAGTGCCGCGACCTAAAAACCGCGCGGCATTGAGACGAAACGCTGGCTCAGCGTTCCCAGACGGGTTTGCCGAGATCAACGGTGCTTGGGCTGGTCAAGGCACCCGTCGCGGCGCCGACGCCGGCACCGATCGCCGCACCGGCCAGAGGTGCACCGACCAGAGCACCGCCCACCGCACCGACCGCCGCACCGATACCCGCGCCGCTCAATCCACGGTCGCCAGTGGTGTTGCCGCAGGCCGCCAAGGCCAGCAGACCGAGAGCCATCGTCAGATGAATTCCAAAGCGTTTCATGAGTGATCTCCAATTACAGGGAAGTACGTCTGTCAGGTCACGGCCCCGATGTGCGTATTGGGATAACGTCCAACTGGCGAAATTGGTCCCTGGGAATTCAATTTATGAGCCTCTGCTTCCTCGGACTTCGATGAGCACAGAACCAATACCGCGCAAGAGCGCCGTAAGACGAACGTTGGAGGCGATTACCAGTTCTTGGCGATCTTGACCAGTGACCTTGAAAGGAAAAATGGAGGGATTGTACAAAAATTTAAGCCTTGTTCGTCTCTGCGCAGGAACCTCGGCCCCTCCGCGCGCAGTTGTAATCCGCGGGGGCGGTGGCAAGATCCCTCGCGTCCTGACCAGGCGGAACAACGGCAAGCAGATCTACGTTAGCTGTGAAACTGTTAATGGGAGTTTTCTGTCATGCGCGCCACCATGACTCTTCTTCTCGCGTTGGGTTCGCTTGCCGGTTGCGCGTACCAACAAACCCGCGAAGTCAGCGCGACGCCGCCGACCGTGTCGTATCAGGTCTTCGGCAACGACATCTCTCAGGCGAACGCGCAAGCAGATCGCTATTGCCAGCAATACGGCATGTTTTCCAACCTGCAGACCGTGCAGCCCAATGGATCGCAGGGCGTCGCGACTTATAGCTGCGGCGGCACTCGCCTGGGCAGTGCCGCGCCGACGCCTTATTACGGCAATCCCGCTCCCTACGCGGCCGCCCCCTACGCCGCAGCGCCTTATTACGGCAACCCTGCAGCGCCGGTCGCCACGCTGCGCTGCGCCGATCCCATGCACCAGGATTTGCCGGGCGGCACCGACTATCGTGGGCCGCCAGTCGCCGGCTGTCCCTAAGGGTTCGCCGGCGCCGGGTTGCACCATCACTGCGACCCTTTAGACACGGCTCCGGCAAACACCGCTGCCGCGTCCGACCTGTTGAGCAGGAAGGATTATTGAGACGCGCCGTGAGCGACTCCGAGCGACTCGCTCGAGGACAAACGTATGTCGTTATGGACGAGGCTTGGAGCGACGCTGCTGTTGACCGCCATCGGCGCTCCGAGTTGGGCAGGCGATCTGACCGTCGCCATCGCGGGCGTCCACTCGCATTCCGGCACGCTGATGGTCGGTCTCTATGACACCGCCGCCGGCTTCGGCAAAGCCATTGAACAATCGACGAAGCAGGGTCTGCTCAACGATCCCACCCGGGTCGTGGGGGTAGCGATGCGGGCGGTCACCGGGACGCAAAGCATGGTCTTCAAGAACCTGCAGAGCGGCTCCTATGCCATCATTGTCTTCCACGATGAAGACGACAACGGCATGCTCGACGAGAACTACTGGGGTGTGCCGACCGAGGGGTATGGCTTCAGCAACGACGCGCAGGGTTTTCTCGGCGCGCCGGATTTCAATGCCGCCGCAGTCGCGGTCGACGCTGCCGACAAGGCGATCATGATAAATCTTATCTATCCAGCCGCGCTTCCTGCACTATCCCTGATAACCGAATAGGCGGCGGATCCGCGGCAGCTCATCTCTATGGTTCCAGTCATGGCAACTCTGGGCGATGTGGCCCGGCGTGCCGGCGTTTCTGCGGCGTCGGTGTCGCGCGTGCTCAACCATCCGGCGAAGGTGAGCCCGGAGGTCCGCGAGCGCGTCACGTCGGCCATGGCCGAGCTCCGCTATGTGCGGGACGGAGCCGCGCGGGCGCTGGCCTCGCGCCATTCGCTGACGATCGGCCATGTCGTGCCGACGCTCGGCATCGGCATTTTCGCGGTCGGCGTCGAAGCGCTGCAGCGACGCCTCGAGGAGGCCGGCTATCAGCTCCTCGTCGCCGCCAGCCTCTATGACGAGGCAAAGGAGGCGCGGCAGGTCCGCGCCCTCATCGAGCGCGGCGTCGACGGCATCGCTCTGGTCGGCCACCGCCACGCGCCGGAGGTCTACCAGCTGCTGCGCTCGCGCAAGCTGCCCTACGTCAACACCTATGAGTTCGACGGGCACAACCCGCATCCCTGCATAGGCTTCGACAATCGCAAGGGATCACTCAGCCTGACGCGCCACCTCATCGAGCTCGGCCATCGCGAATTCGGCATCGTCACGGCGCCGGCGAGCCTCAACGATCGCATCGCGTCGCGTCTCGCCGGCATCGTCGACGGCCTCGCCGATCACGGCATCGGCGCGCCGCTCAGCCACATCGTCGAGGTGGCGCAGACCATCACCGACGGCAGAAGGGCGACGCGCGCACTCCTCGCTCAGCGTCCCGAGGTGACGGCGATCTGCTGCACGACGGACACGCTAGCGATCGGCGCGCTGTGCGAATGCCGCGCCCTCGGGGTCCGCGTGCCGGAGGAAGTCTCGGTTGCAGGCTTCTCTGATCTCGACATCGTCTCCGAGCTCGATCCGCCGCTCAGCACCGTCCACATCCCGGCCGACCGGATCGGCGTCGGCATCGCCGAATTTCTGCTTGCCCGCATTGCCGGCCGGCGCGGCCCGAAGAAGATCGAGCTCGAGGCGACGATGATCATCCGCGGATCGACGGGACCGGTGCGCGAGGCGGCGCGCTCCGGGCGCCGGCGCCGGGCAATGTAAGCGGTGCGTCGCCGCCGGCTTGACTATTCGTCGGCAACCGGCTACCGTGAAAGCGCTATCATTACAAATAATCAATGACTTAATAGATAAAATTTGGGATTCAACGCACTCGTAACGCCCATGGGAGAAGATGCCATGAGATCGTGCCTGAGATGGTTCGTGCTGGTGATGCTCGCGGTCCCGCCGGCGATCGCGGCGATGCAGCCCGCCAATGCCGAGAGCACGCTCGACAAGATTCTCAAGGAGAAGAAGATCCACGTCGCCATCGACGTCGGTAACCCGCCCTTCGGCATCCTTGGCACCGATGGTCAGCCCGATGGCTCGGACGTCGCCGTGGCACGCCAGATGGCGAAGGACATGGGCGTCGAGATCGAGTTCGTGCAGGTGCCGTCGACCGGGCGCATCCCGGCGCTGCTGGCCGGGCGGGCGGACGTCACCATCGCCTCGATCTCGGTCACCAGCGATCGTGCCAAGGCGGTCATGTATTGCAACCCCGACGGCGCACTGCAGATCGTCATCTTCGGACCGCAGAGCGTCGCCATCAAGACGCCCGCCGATCTCGTCGGCAAGCGCATCGGCATCACACGTGCCACGCTCGAGGAGGCGACGGTGCCGAAGATGGCGCCGCCGGGCACCAACATCGTCTGGTTCGACGAGATCGGCGCCACCATCCAGGCGCTGCTGTCGGGTCAGGTCGACGCCGTGGCGATGACCTCATTCGCCGGCAAGACCGTCGCCGACGGCAATCCCGACAAGCACATCGAGACCAAGCTGCCGGTGACGACCGCCTTCTACGCGCCGATCGTGCGGCACGACGATTTTGAGCTGCGCCAGTGGATCAACACGTGGATCTTCGTCGCGACGCAGAACGGCACGCTCGCCGCGCTCTACAAGAAATACACCGGTCTCGATTTGCCGACGCTGCCGGTGTTCTGAGCAGCGCGGCGGCAGCTTCCCCCGCTCCGCATCCCGACCCGGCCGCCAAGCGGCCGGGCCGAAGGACAAGGGGCTCGCCTCGATAGCCGAAGAGATCCGGCGTGAATTACGTCTTCCAGTTCAATGTCGTCTGGGAGCATCTCCCGGAGCTCCTGGTCGGTGCGCTGCTCACGGTCCAGCTCTCGGCCACGGCGATGGCGTTCGGCCTCTGCCTCGCCATCCTTTGCGCCTATGGCAAGTCAGCGGGGCCGCCGCCCGTCCGCTGGCTCGTCGCCGCCTATGTCGAGGTGATTCGCAACACGCCCTTCCTCGTGCAGATCTTCATCATCTATTTCTCGCTGCCCGTGATCGGCCTGCGCCTTACCGCCAACAGCGCAGCGCTTCTCGCCATGACGGTCAATCTCGGCGCCTATGCCAGCGAGATCGTCCGCGCCGGCATCGAAGCGATCCCCCACGGCCAGGTGGAGGCGGCGCGCGCGCTCGGCCTCAAGCGGCTGCAGATTTTCCGCTTCATCATCATCTTCCCGGCGCTGAAGACCGTCTACCCCGCGCTCGCCAGCCAGTTCATCCTGCTGATGCTGGCTTCGAGCGTAGTCTCGACGATCTCGGCGGTGGAGCTGACGGCGATCACCAACTCGCTGCAATCGACAACCTTCCGCTCCTTCGAGTTCTATTTTGTCACGACCGGCCTCTATCTCGCCATGGCGCTCGGATTCCGTGCCGGCCTCGGCGCCATCTACTGGGCCGTCTTCCAGCGCGGCCGGGCGGGCTGAAGTGCCATGGGACGCAGCTTCGGTACCGGCGAGTTCCTCTACCTCCTGAAGGCCGTTCCCTGGACGCTGCTGCTCTCGGCGGGGGCGCTCGTTGGTGGCGCCGTCGTCGGCCTCCTCATCGCCATCCTGCGCGTCGCGCCGCTGCGCCCGCTACGCTGGCTCGCCACCGGCTATATCGAGCTCTTCCAAGGGACGCCGGTGCTGATGCAGCTCTTCGTCACCTATTACGGCCTCGCCGTCCTGTTCAACATCCACGTCGATGCCTGGCCAGCGGTGCTGCTCGCATTCACCCTCTATTCCGGCGCCTTCCTCGGCGAGATCTGGCGCGGCTCGATCCAAGCGATTCCGCCGACGCAATGGGAGGCGGCGGAATGCCTGTCGCTGAGTTTCCCCAAGCAGCTCTGGCACGTCATCCTGCCGCAGGCTGGGCGCATCTCGATCCCGCCCACCGTGGGTTTCGCCGTCCAGCTCATCAAGAGCACCTCGATCGCCGCCATCATCGGCTTCGTCGAGCTGACCCGCGCGGGCCAGCTGATGACCAACACCACCTTCAAGCCGATGATCATTTACCCGATCGTGGCGGCACTCTATTTCGTCATATGCTGGCCGCTCTCGCTGCTGGCGCAGAACCTCGAAAGACGCATCGATGCCGCTCTTGGACTTAAGAAGCATTTCTAAGTCGTTCGGCGCCCATCGCGTGCTTGACGAGGTCTCGCTCACGGTCCAGCCCGGCGAGGTCGTCGCCATCATCGGCCGCAGCGGCTCGGGCAAGTCGACGCTCCTGCGCTGCATCAACGGGCTGGAGCGGCCGGACAGCGGCACCATCGCCTTCGACGGCGAGGTCTTCGCGCCGACGCCGCGCCGTCTCAAGGCGCTGCGCCGCGAGATCGGCATCGTCTTCCAGAGCTACAACCTCTTCCCGCATCTCTCGGTCGAGCGCAACATCACGCTGGGCCCGACCGCGGCCAAGGGGATGCTGCGCGAGGCGGCCAACGCGCTCGCCCGCAAGGTGCTGCGCATGGTCGATCTCGAGGACAAGATCGGGGCATACCCGGCGCAGCTCTCCGGCGGCCAGCAGCAGCGCGTCGCCATTGCCCGCGCCCTTGCCATGGAGCCGCGACTGGTGCTGTTCGACGAGATCACTGCGGCGCTCGATCCCGAGCTGATCGGCGAGGTGGTCCGGGTCCTCGAAAAGCTGGCGCGGGACGGCATGACGATGGTGCTGGTGACGCACGAGATGGGCTTTGCCCGCCGCGCCGCCGACACCGTCGTGTTCATGCATCGAGGCCGTGTCTGGGAGAAGGGTCCGCCGGCTCGGCTGTTCACCACGCCGGCGACGACCGAGTTGCAGGCCTTCATCGACGCGATCCTCTCGGTCGGGCCGGGTATGGCGCCGCTCGTAGCCTCGCCTGCCTAGAACAGGAGCGCTGCACCCAAGAGGATGAGTGCGGCATGGATGATGGGCGCGAATCGCTCGCTCGGAATGGCGCGATTGAGGCGCTCGCCGAGCAGCACCGCGACGATCGCTGGCGGCAACGCCGTGAGGGTTATCTGCCAGACCGGACCGGTCCACAACCCGCCGATGCCATGTCCGATGAGCGTCAGCAATCCGGTCGGCAGGTAGAAGCCGTGGATGCTGGCGCGAAATTCGGCCGGAGGCCATTGCCGCAGGGTGCCATAGATGACAATCGGCGCTCCCGACATGTTGTAGGCACCGCCGAGCCCGCCGGCAATGAAGCCGAAGGGGTAGGCCCAGCGCGCATCGGACACCACAGCGGTCGACGGGCGCCATAACGCGTACCCGCCGAAGAGGATGAGGCAGATGCCGGGCACGGCGGTGACGAGCCCCGCAGGTAGCGCGGTGAAGAGCCAGATCCCGAACGGAATTCCGAGCAGCGCGCTCAAGGTGAGACGCTTGATGGCCGCGAGATCGATGCGCGCGTGACTGCGCCAGACGATGAGCAGCGTAACGCCCGATCCGATGAGCGCGATGATCGGCGTCGCGCTGCGGATGCCGAGCAACAGCGTAAGCAACGGCATCGCGATCAGGGCGTCGCCGAAGCCGAAGGTCGAGCGCGCCAGGGTCGCGACGAAGAGCACGCCGACGGCTGTGACGATGACGCTGATCGGCTCCATCGATGCAAGCTAAGAGTTGTGCCCTCGCATCATCAACGGCTTTATTGTCGTGGTGACAAGCCGACTAGCCTTGTCGGCGGACTGTCTCGCGTATAGCACCGCCCCCTCCGACGGAGGAATCGGTTTTGCGGGCGTGAAGCTCCCGGCGTTCACGGCATTCTCATGCCTCATCCGGTTTTGTGGTGTCGCCCCGACGATGCTACGCTCGGCGTGCCGCCATTCTCGAGGCGATCGGCAACTGCCGCCGGAGCATGGACATGCATTCAACTCTTCTCGTTGCTCCGCCACGAGCAAGGCTTCGATGATGACGACCGGCAAGAATTCGGCGCTGCTCGCAGGCCCGGGCGTTGCCATGTCCGAGCGCTTCTGCACGGCGACCTGGAGATGAGCGAGGTTTGGTGGGATCGCAGGCGTTTTGCCGGCCGCCTCTCCACTCTCGAATCGCGCGCCCGCATGATCGCCGCAATCCGGCATTTCTTTGCCGAGCGGGATTTTCTCGAGGTCGACACGCCGGCGCTGCAGGTCTCGCCCGGCCTGGAGCCCCATCTCATCGCCTTCTCGACGGATTTGATCACGCCGGAAGGGACGCGCCGGCCGCGCTACCTCCACACCTCGCCCGAATTCGCGATGAAGAAGCTGCTCGTCGCCGGGCTGCCGCGCATCTTTCAATTCGGCGGCGCAGCAACCCGCGCGGAAGCTGGCAATATCTGACTGTTGCCGAGGCCTTCACCCGCTTCTGCGGCATCGACCTGCTCGCCACCACGCCGGATCCGCAACGTCCAAGCTTCGAGCTTCTGGCGGCCGCTTCCCGCGGCATCGGCGTCGAGCCGCACCACGGCGACGATTGGGAGGATCTCTTCTTCCGCCTGTTTCTCGATCGCGTCGAACCGCTACTCGGTTTGGGCGCTCCGACCATACTCTACGACTATCCGATCGCGCTCGCCGCGCTGTCGCGTCCCAAACCCGAGGATCAGCGCCTCGCCGAGCGCTTCGAGCTCTATGTCTGCGGCCTCGAACTCGCCAATGCCTTCGGTGAATTGACCGACGCGGCGACTCAGCGCGCGCGCTTCGAGTCCGACCGCGCCAGGAAGCGCGTGCTCCATGGCTATGACTACCCCGTCGATGAGGATTTTCTCGCGGCGTTGGCGCATGGCATGCCGGAAAGCGCCGGCATCGCCCTCGGGGTCGATCGCCTCGTCATGCTGGCGACCGGCGCGACGCAGATCGAGGACGTGCTTTGGGTCCCGGTCGCGGAGTGACTAAGCCCGCGCGCCCCAAGTCTTGATCAGCGGTCCGGTTTGGCCGAAGACGGGGTCGGCGTCCGGCATCGAGACCTTGGCGATGTTCGCGAGCACACGGGGCCGCTCGTCGCTTTTGCCAGTACAAAGATCCGGACCGCGCCCGTCGGGATAGGCGCCGATGACGAGGAGATCGGCGCTCGCGCTTTCCTTTTTATGGGCCACCCCTGCGGGAATCACGACGACATCGCCGGCGCGCACCGCGATCGTTTCGCCCTTATCGCCACCAAAGCAGACGCGGGCCTCGCCTTTGGCGATGCCGAGAACCTCGTGCGCGTTGCTGTGATAGTGGTGATATGGGTAGATGCCGTTGCGCCAGCCGCCGCCCCACCCGTTGCGCGCGAAGAGTGCCTCGAACGCACCGGCTGGATCGGTGCTCGGCGGGAGCGCGGCACGATAAACGATCAGCGGCAGCGTCTCGTTGTTAGGGATCGCCCCGTCGTCGTTGAGACGATAGAGCTCGAACGCCGCCCCGGTATTGCTCTTTGCCATGTGGTGTCACCGTCAGTCCAGGCGTCATGGTAGTCGAGATTGCCGTTGCCGGTCATCTCGGCTAGCGTCCTGCCATGCCGATAGAACGTCCACTCGATCACCTTGTTCTCTGCGTGCGCGATCTCGACGCGGCGCGAGAATCGTATGCGCGTCTGGGCTTCACCTTGACACCAAAGGCCTTGCATCCCTTTGGGACCGGGAACAGCCTCGTCCAGCTGCACGGCAATTTTCTGGAGTTGCTCGCCATCGTCGATCGCCGGCTGATCAAGCCGGTCGAAGCGGGCGGTTTCGCCTTTGCCGCCTTCAACGAGCGCTTCCTCGCCGCCCGCGAGGGTATGTCGATGCTGGTCTTCGCGAGCAACGACGCCCGGCGCGATCATCGAGAATTTGCCGCGAGTGGCCTGCAAACTTACACTCCGTTCGATTTCTCGCGCCTCGCCAAGCTGCCCGACGGCAGCGAGGCGACCGTCGGCTTCTCGCTCGCCTTCGCCACCGACCCGCTGATGCCGGAAGCCGCTTTTTTCGTCTGCCAGCAACACGCGCCGGAATATTTTTGGAAGCGCGACTATCAAAGCCATCGCAATGGCGCCCTTGCGGTCGACGAGATCGTTATGGTCGCTCCCGATCCGGCGGCACTTGCTGGCTTCTTTGCCAAGTTGCAGCCCGATGGCGCGCTCTCTACGAAGGGCGGCCGCCTCACCGTGGCGACGTCGCGCGGCAGCATCACGGTACTCGATGCCGCGGCCTTCGCCGCGCGTTTCCCCGCCAACCCGCCGCCCGCATTGGCCAGCCCGCATTTTGCCGCCTGTCGCCTGCACGTTGCGGATCTCGCAATGACCGAAGCGGTGTTGCGCGCGAACGACGTTGCCTTTCGGCAACACGGCGCGGCAATTCAGGTCGGACCGGCAGCGACTTTTGGAGTCACGCTCGAGTTCACCGAGCCGTCGCACTCAGCGTGATCGCGCGGCGCCTGGGGATCAACCGGCGAAGCCCCAGTGTTCTCAGAGGAGGCGGGTGAGGGAAGGCGCGATATGGTGCAGATAATCGGCCTTCCGCGGGGGCCCGACCGTCGAACTCGGCGCGCGCCGCCCCCCTTGCGGCCAGGGCCCCGCCCACCGCGCCAGGAGAGCCTCGGCGACCCGCCCGATCGCAAGCACATCGCTGCGTCCGTGCTGTTCCACCTCGCCGTGCTCTTCGGTATTTTTCTCTTGCCGCACGCTGAACCGGCCGAGGTCATCATCCCATTAGTGACCTTGCGGCTC
>WNFC01006357.1_pt1 | contig 13004 bp, 9 predicted proteins | sample 5400541 | NCBI WGS metagenome assembly WNFC01 (sample SAMN13153342, study PRJNA577476) | soil metagenome | isolation source: 120 cm saprolite under Douglas fir tree site 2 hole 2 replicate 1 | place: USA:California | collected 2015-04-18
CCTGCCCGCAAGCGGGGGAGGGAACGCACCGAGTGTGCCGCGCGGTTTGTGCATCAACCCGATCGAAACATGGTCTAATAATTCTCGTCGAGTACGCCTCATCGCGCAGCGGCTCGCGGGCGCCGCCGTCATATCGATCGGACCATCGCTCGACGCTCGCCACGTTCACCAGCGTGGCCTCACCCAGGTGCGCAACGGCGACCGCTACCGCATTCGCGCCGCCGGACTGGTCGCGCCCGTCCTCGAAATGATCTCTCACGATCCGCTGTGGAGCTGATCGGCAGAAAAATGACTACGGCACGAACTTAGCACTTGACTTTGTAACGAAAATCATGTAGGGTTCAGACATAATGGCGAACTGTCCCTAGGGGACGGCCGGGGTGACCACCCCGAAATTCTTCTGAAAACAGGGCCTTGGGCTCGACTCCCGTTCCGGGGGCCGATCGCCTATGGCCGTGCGGCTATCCCGCCCCCGCGCAGCGGGCAGGGCAATCGCATATGGGTGAACAAATACGAATCGTTGACGGAACGGACCGAGTCCAAAAGCAGCGAGATTCCTGTCTTGTTCACGCATATGCGATTGCCCTGGCGCAGCGGGGGAGGGTCGGCGACCCCGGGCTCGACCCGGGGGAGCCGATCGGGGACGAAGCTTCCCCTGCGGCGCGTCGTCGCCGCGTGATGGCGAAAGCCATCGCTGCTTCCCGTCCAACGCATCACCAACCGCACCTGCCCGCCGTCGCGATCACCGCGAGGGCCGGCGCAACCATGAGGGTCGAACCATGTCCGACGACATCGAAAGTCTGCTGCGCGGCGCCAACGAGGCCGCCGCCTTGGCGCACCGGCTCGCACTGATCCGGATCGAAGCCGAGCATCGCCTGGCTTTGTACCTGGCGCGCTCCAAGCCCGATCGGGCCGCCGCCGGCGCGCCCGCGCGCCCGGCGCAGCCGGAGCCGTGCGCTGTCGCGCATGCGACCCTTGCCGCCCCCCATGCTCCGCAGGTCGCGCAAGTCCCGCCGGCGCCGAGTAAGGGCGGCGCGGCGTCGCCGCCGCCGGCGGAGCGGACAAGCGACCGGGTTCCGGACCGCAAGTGATTTTCGCCACGCCGGGGGCAAGCTGATGTCGACCGACAAGGAACGCGAAAGAAAACGAGACACCGAGTACAGAAGAAGACAATACAGGGAGAATCCCGAATATCGAAAAAAGCGGCGGGAGTACCGTCGCCGGTACCAGGTCTCGCACCGGGCGGAAATCAACGAGCGCAGGCGGCGCAGATGGGCAACCGATCCGGACCATCGTGCAAGACTGCTCGCTCGCGCCGCGAAAACCCGGCGCTTTTACATGCTCAGGCAATACGGGATTTCTCCGGAGGAGTACGACCGGATATTGGCGCTGCAGAATGGCGTTTGCGCAATCTGCAGGAAAAAACCCAACCGGCGCCTGCTTTACGTCGATCATTGCCACAGGACCGGGAAGGTACGCGGCCTGCTTTGCATGAAATGCAACAGCGCCCTCGGATTATACGAAGACGATCCGAACCTCACGGAAGCGGCGACGGCTTATCTCAGAGCCGCACTCGCCGGGCTGACGGACTATCGGAGCTTCAAGCCAAGAGGAAAAATCATGCCATCGACCGACGAACAAACCGAAACGGGCAAGGGTTGCCGATTGATGCGCAGCGCCATCCTGCTCGAGCTTCAATGCCAGCCCGGGGAAGCGAGTGACGGCGCGACCGACAAGCTGCGGCTGATCACGCGCAGGCTCGTCGACAAGGCCGCCGAAGGCGACATCCAGGCCATCAAGGAAGTGCTCGACCGCATCGACGGCAAATCGGTGCCGGGGCCGGACGATGCCGAGCAAGGACCGCGGCAGGTGAGCATCCGATGGAAAAATCCGGTCGCGTCGCCGGCTGGCAGCCCCGCCGACAATTCGTCGCCTTCCACGAGTGGACGCGGCGGTTCGCCCGCGTCATGATTCAATGCCAAACGCCGCGGCCTCCGTCATGCGCGTCCCCGGACTTGATCCTGGACTTGATCCAGGGATTGACCCGCGCATCCACCTTTTTGCGAAGATGATGGACTGCCGGGTCGACCCCCGGCAATGACGCATACCGGGTCGGCAAGAATGGAGCGATCGATCTTTGCGTCGCAAAAACTGCGAGTCGCAAAACATATATTGCACTAAACCGCTACGCGGTAGGGAGTCCGCGGATAGGGGAGTGCGTAGCTCGTTCGGTCAACCTGATCCGCGCGAGGGAATGGCGTCGGTAGCCAATGAGAACGCTTTGGCGGGCTTGAGGAGGTGGCGGCAAGTCGCGCCGGCTGGGGTTAACGATTAGGTCTCGAATGGGTCAGCTTCATTGAAATGCGATATCAATCTGCTTTTTCTTACGCCAAATCACGCGGGACATCCGAGAAGGTTCGCCGCTGTCAAACACTAGATTGAATGAGTCGGGAATGCCGATCGGATTGTCTACCGCAAGGCAGGCGCCTGTGTCCGACAGGTTTCGGACCAGGCAAGTAATCACCGCACGCACGCCTTGAAAAGCAATCCGGGCGGCTTTGTAGGTTTTGTGTCGAGATGCTTGCCGATGCTCTTGCATAGTTATTCCGCGGCGCCGGTAAGTTTACGGTTCGCTTCGGGCAGGAGGCGGAGGAAACGGTTTTGGCCACTCCAAGCAGCAATCAGGCCCGGACCGGCGGTCAAAGCCGGCGCGCCGATCGCCCCTGGAGCGTCTACGAAGATTCGCGCGCTTGTCATCGTCATTCCTGTCGGAAGGCTCCGCTGCCCATTCGCTTTGTCATTAATTGGTAAACGCGTTGTCAACACGCGAAGGGCTATAGACCGGCAGGTCGGGGAAGTCAGGTTCGCGCGCGAACGTCAAGTGAGGCGTTTGACTTTTGGTCTCGGATATCCTGAAAGCGCTCCAATTGATCTGCCAGCGTCGCGAAGTCCTCCGCCATGCGCTCCAACATTGCGCTCAACTGAGCGGCGGGTGAGGAACGTGCCCTCGCCGAGTATTCGGTGGCCAACTTTCTAAATTTAACCGCAACGGTCATGAAGATACGCCTTTGAATGTCAATTCCACTCAACCAGATAGGTTCCGCAAATTAGAACAGCTAAAATTTTAACACAAAAAGCTCGGATTGAGACTGATGCAGGTCGGTCGACGCCCATGCCGCTCGATTTCGGTGGAACAGGGAATATGGCTTAGTAGAGCCATTCTTGATACGTCGCACAATATAAATTGCACTAAACCGCTACGCGGGAGGGAGTGCGCGGAACGGGAAGCGCGTTAGTTATTCGATCACCTCGTCGGCGCGCACGATGAGCGTCGGCGGCACGGTAAGGCCGAGCGCCTTGGCTGTTTTGAGGTTGACCGCGAGCTCGAACTTGGTCGGTGCCTGCACCGGGAGGTCGCCGGACTTTTCGCCCCGCAGGATGCGATCGATGTAGGCGGCCGCCCGCCGGTAGAGGTCGACCGCGTCTGCCCCGTAGGAGATCAGGCCGCCGCCGGTGACAAAGTAACGATACTCGTAGACCGCTGGCAGGCGGTGCTTGGCCGCGGTCGCGATGATCAGATCGCGATGGCGCGCGGGGAATGGGCCCGGCATCACGACAAGGCCGCGGCCCGGCGCGCCGGCGAAAGCCTCGATCGATTGCGCGATCTCGGCGGCATTTTGAGCGGGGCTTGCGATCGGCTTGATGGCGAACGAAGGCGCCGCCGCCTCGATCGAACGCAAGAACAAGGGGGTATAGGGGGCCGTCTCCAGGTTCAATAGGAGGGCGACCTGCGCGACCTGGGGCGCAATCTCCTTGAGCACCTCAAGCCACTTGCCACCCAGCGAGGGTTCGATATTGGTGAAGCCGGTCACGTTGCCGCCTGGGCGCGCCATGCTCGCAACAAAGCCTTGTGCGACCGGCTCTGCGACTTGAACGAAGACGATCGGAATGCTGCTGGTCTCCTGCCGGAGAGCAGCGACGACAGCAGAACTGACGGCGAGGATAACCTCGGATGGGAGACGCACCAGCTCGGCCGCGTGCGCTCGCATGCGCGCGGGATCGGCGGCGCCCCAGCGATAATCGATGCGGATGTTGCGGCCGGCCGTCCAGCCCAGCTTCTCAAGCCCCTGCTGGAACGCGGCGATCCGGGGCGGCGCTTCCGGATCGCTTTCGGCCGAACTCATCAGCACGCCGATGCGCCGCGCGCGCTCTACCTGCTGCGCGCGCGCGTCAAGCGGCCACGCCACGGCCGCGCCACCTAGAAGCGTGATGAACTCGCGCCGCCTCATGACTGACTCGTCAATCTCGTAGCCTTCAATCGGTTTGAAAGGGAGGCCGCTGTCCGTGTTCTCTATCACATTGGGCGGGCAGGGAATACGGCTCGACAGAGCCATCCCCGATGCGTCGCACATATAAACTCTGCAACCTGAAACAGGTGAACGTCACATGCAAGAATCCGAACTCGTCGTCGACTACGCGCCCCGCCCGCAATTCGCCGCCTTCCACCAGCGCCGCGAGCGCTTCGCCTGCATCGTGACCCACCGCCGTGCCGGCAAGACGGTCGCGTGCGTGCAGGACCTGCAGCGCGCCGCGCTGGAGTGTCCGAGGGTTCGGCCGCGTTTCGCGTATCTGGCGCCGTTCCTCAAGCAGTCGAAGGCGGTCGCCTGGGACTACCTGCGCGACGCCATCTCGCTCATACGCGCGTTCGGCGCGACCGCGCACGAGAGCGAGCTGCGCGTCGACTATCCCAGGGGCGGGCAGGTGCGGCTCTACGGCGCCGACAATCCCGACGCCATGCGCGGCATCTATCTCGACGGCATCGTGCTCGACGAATACGCCGACATGGACCCGCGGGTGTGGTCGGAGATCATCCGCCCCGCGCTCGCCGACCGGCAGGGCTGGGCGGTGTTCATCGGCACGCCCAGGGGCCGCAACAGCTTCTTCGAGCTGTGGCGCCGATCGCAGACGGAGGACGGATGGTTCTCGCTGATGCTCAAGGCGAGCGAGACCGGGCTCATTCCTGCGAGCGAGCTTGCGCTCGCACGTCGCGACCTCAGCGAGGAGCAGTACGCGCAGGAGTTCGAATGCTCCTTCGACGCCGCCGTCATCGGATCGTATTACGGCAAGCTGATGTTCCGCGCCGAGCAGGAGAAGCGCATCGCCGGCGTGCCGTACGAGCCCACCGCCATGGTCTGGACCGCGTGGGATCTCGGCATCCGCGACGCCACGGCAATCTGGTTCGCGCAGGTGGTCGGCCGCGAGATCCGGATCATCGACTACTACGAAGCTTCCGGCGTCGACCTCGGCCACTACGTGCGCGAGATCGGCGCGCGGCCCTACGTCTACGCCGGCCACATCGTCCCGCACGACGCGCGGGCGCGCGAGCTCGGCACCGGCAAGAGCCGCCTCGAGGTGCTGGAAAGCCTGGGGCTGAAGAACATCACGCTCGCGCCGCTGCATCGCCTCGAGGACGGCATCAACGCGGTCCGCGTGTTCCTCCCGAAATGCTGGTTCGACGAGGAGAGCTGCCGGCGCGGCGTCGACGCGCTCAAGCTCTACCGCTCCGAGTTCGACGACAAGCTGCAGGCGCTACGCCCCGGTCCGGTCCACGACTGGACCTCGCACGCGGCCGACGCGTTCCGGTATCTCGCGATGACGCTCGACCGCAGGGTGCCGAGCGGGTTCTATCGGCGGATCGAGTATGCGGAGCATGCAGTGGTGTGACCACGTCGTTTAGATCTTCCTGGATTTTGGCTCCGAAGCGGCTCTTCGCACACTTGACACACATGCCGTCAGGGTTTACCTGACTGTCAGGATATTCCTGACATCGCTGGAGGTCGATATGTCAGAGGCGGCAAGAAAGAAGGCAGAGGCAGTGCAGGCGGCGCCAGGCGGCTCTTTGCCGACGAAAACCCTCTACTGTTCGTTCTGCATTAAGTCACAGCACGAGGTGAAGAAGTTGATTTCCGGCCCTGCAGGTATCTTCATCTGCGACGAGTGCGTCGATCTGTGCAATGAAGTCATTGCGGGTCGTCCGCCAGACCCATCGAAATTCCCCTCCGCCAAAGAGCTACCGACAGGACGTTTGCTAGAGCACCTTCGATCAATCGAGGACACGGTCCAAGGCAAGGGTAATCAACTCCAAAGGGTGATCGAGATCCTTCGATCTCGTGAGGTGAGTTGGGCCCAAATTGGAGCTGCGTTGGGTATCTCGCGCCAATCCGCGTGGGAGCGGTTTACCTGAGTGGCGGCAGTTAACGAGGCGTCAGGGCCGCGCCGAATTCAAACTGAAACACTATACCTGATTATGCCGATGTGCCGCGCCGCTGATGTGCGATCTCAGCGCGTAGGGCGGGTTAGTCTTACTGCGTCACGAAGCGTTCGCAAAAGACTTCGCTTGTTGTGCCGGGTCGAGCCGCAAGCGCGCCGTGGAAAGATTTGCCCTCTCCCCTTGTGGGCTAATCTCCGCACACATGTTGCAGTGCGATTCAGGCTACGACAATGCTGACTCGCAATTTTCGAATCCTGCGCTGTCAGTTGACGAAATATTCGAATCCAGATCGCTCTCGCCGCGCAAGATTGGAATCGAAGGCTTCCATCAGCGAGCGTCGCTGCGCATCGGTCTTGTACAAGAAACCCGCAGAGCCGCACCGGCAAACAGCAAAAAGCCCTTATGCGTCATGGGTATGAGCTCATCAGAAATGTGTGCAGAAATGTGTGCTCAAGCTAGCCCCTTGTGGGAGAGGGCAGCGATACTTTCGCAACGAACTCGATTGGGTGAGGGGGCCCCCTCACCCATTCCTTTTGTTGCGCTGTCTGAGCGGCCCTCTCCCACAAGGGGAGAGGGCAACACTTTCGGCGCCTGCGCTTGCTGCACTCGCAGCGCAAAACGTTTGACGCAGTACGATTAGGCGTCTTCGCCGTAACCCGCCGCCTCGCTGGCCGCGGCTTCAACCACATCATGGATGGATGGCAAGCGACGCGACCATCCTTAGCCATCCTTAGACAACCCCGAAAGGCATCGCGGCCAATTTCACCGCAGGCGATCGGGTCATCCTCTTCTGTGCCGCGACCGGCAGCGACCACGCCGCGATCGGGGTAACCGCGCGGGCGATGCAGGCGATGGCGATTCGCGGACTGATCCAGCGCGACGCCGTCGGTGCCTATGTGCTTACCGAGACCGGACACGCGGTGTTTGCAGGCTGGAGCGCGCCGGCATCCACATTACCGGAAAATAGAACGATGGTTCGTATGTGGCAACCAGTCCGGCCGCACGTCCGCACCGATCAAGCCGCAGCACGTACACACCATGCGTGAGCACAGCGACCGCACCGGCGTCTCGTCGGGCAGCCAATCCGCGTTCATGACCGCACTGTGATGGCAGTGGCCGGATTCGCAGTAGACCAGAAGACATAGAGTAACAGAGCGACACCACGCCCACGGCGCCTAGTCGTTTTCCTCTGTGCGGTTTCGGAGTGCCGCACGGCAGTCCTCGACAAGCGAGTTAAACTCGTTGCGCACGTCTGGACGCGCATCTTGCCCCTGGATCTCCTGCTGCAATCCGTTGATATAGTCTACGCGGGCACATATCCGCTCAAGTGGCGTCGCATCGCGGTTGCCTGACCACCAGCCGGCCGTGAGATACCCAGCAACGAAGCAGAGCCCCAGCAACAATCCCTGCCCGATGCGTTGCACGGGCCGAGACGAGAAGATAGCGCTCGTTACCACCGGCCGCCTCGGCGGACCCACGGCACGTCCGCGCCAAGCAGTGTGATGCATTCGCGACAGTTGCTCATTCGATCACCTCGTCGGCGCGCTGCTGGAAAAACAAAGGCACTTCGAGCCCAAGCGCCTTCGCGGTCTTGAGGTTGATCACCAGCTCGAACTTGACTGGCGCCTGGACGGGAAGCTCGCTCGGCTCCGCGCCCCGCAGGAGCCGATCGGCATAGATCGCCGCACGCCGATAATTATCCAGAAAGTCATTTCCATAGTACAGCAGCCCGCCGAGCTCAGTGTAGTGACGGAACGGATAGGTGGCCGGGAGGCGGTAGCGCGCCGCCAGCGCGACGACCTCCGCACGACGGCCGTACAGGAAGGTATCCGGCATCACGATCAGGCCACCGTCCGGCTCGTGCGCATGTGCGGCAACGATGGATTCGAGCTCGAGCGTGTCGTGAACCGGTGCCACGATCGCTTCCACTGCGAAGGACGGGGCGGCAGCTTTAAAGGGGTTCAAGTAATACTCGGCATAGGGCGCCGTTGGCGGGTTGAACAAGAAGGCAACCCGTTTGACCCGCGGCGCAATCTCCTTGAGCAGCTCCAGCCACTTGCCGGCCAGCGAGCCTTCCATACCGATGAAACCGGTAGCGTTGCCGCCCGGCCGCGCCAGGCTTGCGACGAACTTACTGTCGACCGGATCGGCGACGTTCGCGAAAATGACGGGGATAGTGCGGGTTTGTTGCAGCACCGACGCAGTGGCGAGTGTGTTTTGCGTAAGAATGAGGTCGGGCTGCAGCGCGACGAGTTCCTTCGCGAATCGTTGCAGCAGCTCAACATCGGTGATCGCCCAGCGAGTTTCGATCCGGATGTTGCGGCCCTGCGTCCAGCCGAGTTTCTCGAGCCCCTGCCGGAATGCGGCGAAGTACGCCTGTCCTTCCGAGTCGCTCTCGGCAAACAACATCAGCACGCCCACGCGCCGCATCCGTTCGCCCTGCTGCGCGCGCGCCGCGAGCGGCCACGCCGCCGCGGCGCTACCGAGAAGCGTGATGAGCTCGCGCCGTCGCATCCCGGCTGCGGCGCCGTTTGGATCGTCATTCCGGGGCGCCGCACTCGGATCGGCGCTGCACGCGTTCCGAGCACAGGCTCCGCGGCGAGCCCGCAATCCATAACCACCGCCCGTCGTTGCACCGCCGGGAGTCATGGATTCCGGATCGACCGTGCCGGCGCTTCGCTTTGGCACGGTCGTCCGGAATGACGGGTCGAGAGGTATCATTCGATCACCTCGTCGGCGCGGCCGAGCAGCCAGAGCGGGAAGGTGAGACCGAGCGTCCTCGCGGTCTTGAGATTGATCGCCAGCTCGACCTTGGTGGACTGCTGGACCGGCAGTTCGGCCGCCTTTTCGCCCTTGAGAATCCGGCCTGTGTAGGTCCCGACCAGGCGCAGCGCATCGCTGAGGCTTGTTCCATAGCTCATCAAGCCTCCCGCTTCGGCAAACGATCGCAACGGATAGATCGCGGGCAGGCCGTGGCGCGCCGCGAGTGCAACGAGGCGTTCCGGACGGTCATTGAAGAGCGTGTCCGAGCGGACAAGCAGGGCGCCGATCCGTTGCTGCGCCAGCCTCGTGAAGGCCGGCTCGATGTCGTTTTCGACGATGGCCTTGCCCACCACCAGTTGCTGCCCCAGCGCGTTGGCCGCCGCCTGGACTTCGCTCCTGACCGCGTCGGAATTGGGATTGGTCGGGTTCTCGATGAGACCGATGCTCGCGGCTTTGGGTACCGTCTCGTGCAACAGCTCGAACTGCTTTGCCGCCAACTCTCCGCCCAGGAAGGTCACGCCGGTGAGGTTGCCGCCGGGACGCGCGAGGCTCGCGACCAGGCCGACCCTGACCGGGTCGGTGCCGGTTTCGAAAACGATAGGAATTGTCGTGGTTGCCGCTTTTGCCGCGAACGCCGCCGCGTTGTTGATCGCCGCGATCACCGCCACCTGACGGCCGACCAGATCGGCCGCCAGCGCCGGCATTCGATCGTAACGATTTTCCGCCCAGCGATATTCGATGGCGACGTTCTGGCCTTCGACGTAACCCACTCCGTTGAGGCCCTGCCGGAAAGCGGCCACCCGGAAGGTGTCGCTCGCCGGCGAGCTGCCGAGGAGCACGCCGATCACCGGCATCGCCGGCTGCTGCGCGCGCGCCGCGAGCGGCCAGGTGGCGACCGCGCCGCCGAGAAGGGTGATGAGCTCGCGTCGCTTCATTCGATCACCTCGTCGGCGCGACCGAGCAGCGGAATCGAGATCGTCAGGCCCAGCGCCTTGGCGGTCTTGAGGTTGATCCTAAACTCGACCTTGGTCTGCTGTTGGATCGGCAGGTCGCCGGGCTTGGCGCCTTTGAGGATTTTCCCTGTGTAGACGCCGACCAGGCGATATGCATCAACAAGACTGGCGTCGTAGCTCATCAGACCACCTGACGCGACGAATTCACGCCGAGCGTAGATTGCGGGAACGCCATGGCGTGCCGCCAGGGCCACGATCTGATCGCGCCGGGTGTTGAAGAAGTTATCGGGGGCGACGAGGAGCGCGCCGGAATGCCTCTGGACGAGAGCTGCGAAGGCCGGGTCGAAATCGCGTTCCGTGTTGGCGTTCAGAACAGCAATTTCTCGCCCAAGCGCGCGTGCTGCCATCTGTACGTCCCTCGTCTCGGACTTGACGGTGGGTCTGGCCGGGTTCACGAGAAAGGCGATCACAACAGCGTTAGGCACCACCTCGCACAACAGCTCCAGGCGTTTTGGCACCAGCTCGGCAGTGAGTATGCTTACGCCGGTCAGGTTGCCGCTCGGCCGGTTGAGGCTCGTGACCAGGCCGACCTTCACCGGATCGCTACTGCTGTTGAAGACGATTGGGATCGTTGCGGTCGCCGCCTTGGCTGCCAGGGCAGAAACGTCGCCGCCGGTCGCGGCGATCACTGTCACCTCACGGCGCACCAGGTCGGCTGCCAGTCCTGGCAGCCGGTCGTATTGACCGTTTGCCCAGCGATACTCGATCGCAGCATTGTGACCCTCGACATAGCCGGCTTCGCTCAGGCCCTGGCGGAACGCGGCCAGTTGTTGTGCGTACGTGTCCGGCGATGCTGGGTTGAGGAATCCGATCACCGGCATAGGCGGCTGCTGTGCGCGGGCCGCGAGCGGCCAGGCAAATGCAGTGCCGCCGAGAGCGGCTATGAATTCCCGGCGTCCGATGTCAATTGTCATGTCAATTGTCATACGACCCCTCCAACCCGACGGTAAGCAATGGAGGAACGGTAACACAAATTCAATCTTGAGTGCTGCGAAGAAGACTCTCTGAGGGAAGGCCGCCAACTGAGACGGCCTCCAATCTTGCCCATGGATCAAACACCGGCTATTGCGGCAAACCCTCAACGGTGAAGGTGCGGAATTTCGCGTACTTGTCGCCGATCTTCCGGGTTATCGATCATCACGAAACAGGATCAATCCGTCCGCTCGACGTTGTCGCGCACCCGCCGGCGCAACGCGGCGATGTCGATCTGCTGCACGCTGCCGCTGCCAGCGAGGTCGAGTGCATGCGCGGCGGCGGCGCCCATGGCGATGCAGGGGCCCATGACCCGCACGCTCGACAGCGCGGCGGCGTCGCCGTCGATGCAGCGGCCCGCGGCCACGATGTTGTCGGCCTCGGCCGGAACGAGGCTGCCGAACGGCACGCTGTGCACGTGGTCGTCCGCGAACGGCTCCCACGCGTAGCCGTCCGGGCGATCGTGCAGCTCGATCGGCCATGCCGTGCGCGCGATGGCGTCGGGAAAGCTCGTGCCGGCGCGCACGTCCTCGACCGTGAGCTGCTGGCGCGCAAAAATCCAGCGCGTCTGCCTTATGCCGGGCAGGCCGTAGCCGCGCACCCGCGCCGCGCCGAAGCCCTCGGGATACTCGCGCTTGAGGAAATGCAGCACCCGATCGGCCTGCGCCTTGCCGAGGAGCGCGTTGCGCGAGGCCGCGACCGGGTCGAGCGGGGTCTCGACATGGGTGAGATTGACGAGCGCGGTGCCGCGGCCGGGAAAGACGAAGGCAAAGCCGTCGGTGCGCACGAGGCCGTAGTCCGCGGCCTTGGCGCGCGCCCGCGCGGTCAAGGCCTCGCGGCTCGGCTGCCGCGCCTCGTCGATGCCTTCGAGCAGCATCATCTGGGTGCCGTAGATCACGCCGTCGGCCGGCTCGCGGCAGGGAAAGCCGGCCTCGAAGGTCAGCGCGGCGTCGCCGGTGGCGTCGACGAAGCCGTCGGCGGCGAGCGTCACGTCGCCGTAACGGGTGGCGAGCTCGAGCGCGCGGACCCTCCCGCCGTCGCGCGTCACGCCGCGCAGGATCGCGCCCAGCAGCACGGTGACGTCGGCCTTGCGGATCGCCTCCTCGATCCAGCGCGACAGCGCGACCTCGTCGTACATGACGACGGTCGTGTTCGACGGACCGCCGCGGCGGTAATGCAGCGCGCCCTGCGCGCCGAGGTCGCGCAGGATGTCGTCGGCGATGCCGTGGGTGAGCTGGCGGCCGTGCGGCCCGTTGGCGAACAGCCCGCAGAACGTGCCGATGATCGAATTGACGGCCTGTCCCCCGAGCGCGGGAAGCGCATCGACCAGGGCGACGCGGCGGCGCAGACGCGCCGCCTCGAGGGTCGCCGAGACACCGGCGATGCCGGCGCCCAGCACGCAGATGTCCGCGGCGAGCCGGCGCGGCGTCGGCTCCGCCGGCCGCCGCACGATCCGGGTCGCAGTCGAAAGCTTCGCGTTGCGCGCGGTCATGGTTGGTGGTCCGGTTGGCGCCGCCCAAAATACAGGCGATTTGCCGGATCGTGAACCGATGAACCGCTCGGATGCGGAGCCCGTGACCATCGCCGTCGATGACGCGCACAGCGTCTCCGGCCTCCTCTTGGCGCCGCCGCAGGCGCGCGCCTGCTACATCCTCGCGCATGGCGCGGGCGCGGGAATGGCTCATCCGTTCATGGCGGCGGTCGCGGCGGGGCTTGCCGAGCGCGGCATCGCCACGCTGCGTTATCAGTTCCCCTACATGGAGCAGCGCGCCCGGCGGCCGGATCCTCCGAAGCTCGCCCATGCGACCGTTCGCGCGGCCGCGGCCGCAGCCGCCCGCCTCGCGCCCGCGCTTCCCCTGGTCGCGGGCGGCAGGTCCTTCGGCGGCCGAATGACGTCGCAGGCGCAGGCGGCATCCCCGCTGCCGGGCGTCCGCGGCCTCGCGTTCCTCGGCTTTCCGCTGCATCCGGCGGGGCGGCCGTCGGAC
>WNFC01006358.1_pt1 | contig 13004 bp, 14 predicted proteins | sample 5400541 | NCBI WGS metagenome assembly WNFC01 (sample SAMN13153342, study PRJNA577476) | soil metagenome | isolation source: 120 cm saprolite under Douglas fir tree site 2 hole 2 replicate 1 | place: USA:California | collected 2015-04-18
GCGGCAATGAACTGCGTCCGCTCATCCATGGGGCAGGTTGTCCTCCACGGCATGGGCACATCCTCCTTGCCCTGCCATTCAACAACCTGTTACCCATCATCCCGGTCCAATGTGTTACCTATCATCCCGGTCTGAACCCTCGACCTCGTTCACGCGGATCGGGAGCATGCGCTGCCCGTTGGCCTGGAACGTGCCGTATTTCGACTGAATGGTGAAGCGCTCGATAAAGCCCCTGACGGGGACCTTGGGGTCGACGGTGTAGTGAGGGCCCTTGAGCAATTCGGCGGCAGCGAGGTCTTTCGCGTTGAGCACCGGCTCCGCCTCGTAGCCCGCCGGTGCCTGCGCTTGAGTCACCGCGCTTCCGATGAGGATGAGCGCCGTCGCAGCCAGTAGCGAGATTGCGGTCTTCATCTGAGGGTTCTCCTTTGGCGTTCGAATCACACTATAGCTAGGCATCGGTCACCGGGCCATCGTCTGGATCGCGTCCGCAATGTCGCGGCTTAGGCGCGCGAGGGCTCGGCTGTGAGCGGCGGCGACTCCGTCGTACCCGCCGGATGGTGACGATTCACGGACGCTGGTGCGACCCGTCTGTGTCGCGCCGTCTTTGGCGCGAACGATGGTCCAGACGGCATCGAGCGAGGCCGCATCCCCGGGAGCCGTGTCAAATCTCTGCACGTGAAGGGCGACGCGATAGTCGGCGGCCGCGCTCATCGACTGCGGAAACAGGCTGACGCGGGCCGTGCCCAGGTTCGAGGCAAGGTTGTCGGCAACCACCCGCCCAATGTTGTTCTGGAGCGGCGAGGCCCAGCGGTTGAACTCGTCCAGCTGGACCTGGTTCGGACTCGTGCTCACCACGATCTGCGGCCGGTCGATCACGGCGGGTATGGTCACCGGGCCGACGGCCACCGAGTAGGCCACCGACGGCCCCGCGGGGGCAGGGGTGGAGCTGAGCGTGTAGAAGCGTGACATCGGTGTGGCGCAGCCGGTGGCAAGGACGGCGACGATCCAGGGAATCGCGATGGCGGCTACCATTGAGCAACGCACCATTGGGCGACGCATCAGGGTCTGTCCTCCGTTTTGCCCCGGATCAGGGCCTCGGGGTGACGATCGAGATAGTCGGCCAGCACACGCACCGACCGGGCGGCGGCGACGATCTCCTGCAGGGCGTCGCGCAACTCCTGCTGGGCCGGGGCGTCCTTGCCAAGCAGCGTCGCGTCCGTATTTGCGAGAACCAGGTTGGCGGTCGCGACCGCCTGGCGCAGCTCGTCGACGGTGGTTTTCAGCGCTGGCGTGAGGTCCGCGTCGACCCGGTTCAAGGCCGTGCTCGCGTTCTCGAGCGTCGTATTGAGAGTCGCGAGCACCTTCGTCACGTCGGTACCAATCTGTTCGATCGGCAGCTTCTCGAGCTTCGCGACGATGCTGCTGAGCTTCGCCTCGAGGTCAGGCAGGGTGCTTGCGACCACGGGCAGGGTCGGCACCTGGGCGTTCCAGTCGACCGTCGCCTTGGGGGCATCGGGGAAGTAGTCGAGCGCCACGTAGAGCTGGCCGGTGAGGAGGTTGCCGCTCCGGAGCTGGGCGCGAAGCCCCCGCTGCTCGATCAGCCGCTGCATGAGGGCACGGCGCTGCTGCTGGCTCTTGGCTAACGCGTCGCCGCGTCCCGACTCCTGCCGGTTCAACCGGGCGATGAGGCGCTCGGGGAAGGTGACGATCTCCACGCGGCCCCGAACGATCCCGCTCAGCGGGTCGATGTCGAGGCCGACGTCGACCACCTCCCCACCCGGCAGCCCGAGCAGTGTCACCGGCGCTCCTACCGAGAGCCCGCGCAGCGACTCGTTGAAATAGAGCACGTAGCGCTGCGAGACGGGATCCGGCTGCTTCATCGCGGTGGCTTTGTCATCGTACAAGGTGAATGCCGTATCGGCCGCGGCGGGCCCGGCCGCCCCGGCGTAGGACGGCGTCTCGAACGCGAGCCCGCCAGCGAGAAGCGCGATCAACGACTGCGTGCGCACTTCCACGCCGCCCGATCCCAGCGAGACATCGACGCCGCTCGCGTTCCAGAAGCGCGTGCCCCGGTTGACGTACTTGTCGTACGGCGCGTTGACGAAGATCTTGAGGTCGACCGCGTTGCCGTCGGCCGACAGGTCGTACGCGATGACCTGGCCGGCCTGGAGGCGGCGGAAGTAGATGGGCGAGCCGATCCCCAGTGAGCCGAGGTCCTGCGCCCTCAGCACGAACTGCCGGCCCGGTTGGCCGCCGGTGATGATCGGCGGCACGTCGAGCCCCATGAACTCGAGCCGCTCGTTCTTGGACTTGCCCATTTCGAAGCCGATGTAGTTTCCCGAGAGCAAGGTGTTGAGGCCGGACACTCCGCTCAACGTGACACGCGCCGTGACGACCCAGAACTTCGCATCCTCGACCATCATGTCTGTCGCGCCCTTCGCCATCTTCGCCCTCACCACCACCTTCGTGTGGTCGGGCGAGAGCTCGACCTTCGTCACCGTGCCGATGCTGACATCCTTGTACTTGATGGTGGTCTTGCCAGCCTCGAGGCCCTCGGCGGCCTTGAAGACGATGGTGATGGTCGGGCCTTCGCTCATGATGCGCTGGACCGCGATCCCGACCGCGACCACGGCCGCGAGGATCGGGATGATCCAGACGATGGAGATGCGCGCGCGCCTCTGGGGCACGACGGTGGCCTGCGGAACGCCTTGGGGATCCGAGGAATCAGCCATGGTGTCCCTGCCTGACGTTGGAGGTGTCCCAGATGAGCCGGGGGTCGAAAGTCTCGGCCGCGATCATCGTCAGCACGACGACCGCCGCGAAGAATAACACGCCCGGCCCAGGCTCGACTGACATCAGCGGCTGGAGCTGGATGAGGGCGACGGTGAACGTGTCGACGAACACATCGAGCATGGACCATCGGCCGATGAACTCGACGAGGCGATAGAGCCGCGTGCGGTCCTGGTTGTTCTTGATCGAGCCGCGCTGCACGCTGATCAGGAGATAGGAAAGCGCGATCAGCTTGCCGAGCGGCACCATCACGCTCGCGACTAGCACGATCAGCGCCAGCGGCCACGAACCCGTGTTGTAGAGGAGCATGACTCCGCCGAGGATGGTGTCGGACTCCGAAGACCCCAGCGCGTTCGTCGTGAGGACGGGCAGCACGTTTGCGGGGACGTAACAGATGGCCGCGGCGATGACGAGCGCCCACGTGTACTGGATCGAGTGGTGCTGGCGTTGCTCGAGCGCGCCGCCACAGCGCGGGCAGTACCCGTGATCGTCCGCCCCGACGGGACGAGACAGCAGGCTGCAGTTCTCGCAGGAGACGAGCCCGGCTTCGGCGGCGGTCAGCGGGGGCGTCGTCACCGGCCGGCTCCCTCGTCGGGTGACACCCGGCCATCGGCCCATTCGATGCGCTTCCAGGCCTCGCGCGGGTCGAACGTAATTGAGATCGCGGCCAGGAGAACGACCAGCGCGCCCACCGCGTACATCCCGATCCCGACACCCACCGATGCCAGCTCGGCGATCTTGATCAAGGAGACCATGATGCCGAGGATCATCACTTCGCCCATCGACCAGGGCTGCATCGAGTTGCCCCAGCGCAGCAGCTCGCCGACCCAGTGCGGAGCGGGCGGCCGTCTCACCGCGATCAGGACCGTCAGCATGAAGAGGATGTAGGCGCCAGGGGCGATCACCGCGCAGAACGCCACGATCACGGCGGTGATCCTTTGCCCCTGCATCCACATCTCGTACGCGCCGTAGGGGATGGTCGTGCTCGCGAAGCGCCCGACCGCCGAGAGATCCATCAGCGATGTCGTATTGGCGAGGATGAACGCGACGGCCGCTGCTATCGTCAGCGCCAGCGGGCGATCGAGCGGATCGGCCGACTGGCTCGCGAGGAGGTGACCGCACCGCGCGCAGCGCGCCTTGGCTCCGGGCGCCAGGTCGGGAATGTGCTGCAGGAGGTCGCAATCGGGGCACGCCACCCGCTCCGAGTTTTGGCGCCCACTCGCCATCATGTGGTGTCCTCTACGGCAGCGCGCACTGGCCGAAGACGACGAACCCCTCCCCATCTCCTGAGACCACCGCCGACATCTTCCCTGTGTCTTCGTGGATCACGAGGAACCACCCGCGCTCGCCGTCGGCGCCGCTGATGACCAGCTTGCCGTTGGCGTGGGCCACGCTCTGGATGGGGGACTCCCGGCCCTTCTCCGCCTCCAGGTTGCGGACTTTCATGCCCTTGGCGTCCACCCTGAAGAGCGAAGGCAGATTCACGTTTTCAGCCGAGCGCCGCTGGCATCGGCCGTCGGTTTCGCACTCGGTCACCGACAGCGAGGCGCAGAGGAGCGGCGCCGATCCGTCGTACTTGCCCGCCGCGCCCGCGGGGAGGGGCGCGGCGCACATGACCATCACGCAGAGGACAGCAGCGACCCGTGCGACGAGCTTCATCGTCCGCCTCCGATGGTTCGCGTCACCTTGAGAGAGCAGCATCACCGCACCGTATAGCCGCGACCGGCCATGCAGGCGCCGAACGCGCGCTCGTAGTTGGCGCGCCCCTGGGCCATCGAGTTCTGCTGCTACGCCATGTACATCTGCTGCCGTTGCTGCTGCTGCTGCTGCATCTGCTGCTGCTCCTCCGCGTACCTCATCCGGCGCATCCCACCGAACAGCGCGCCCACGCCGGCGCCGATGGCGGCGCCCTTGCCCGCGTCGCCGCCGATCGCACCGCCCACTGCTCCCAGCGCTGCGCCGCCCGCGGCCCCGCGGAACATCCCGCCCTGTGGAGCCTGCGGCTGCCCGGGATACATCGGCGGTGGTGGTGCCTGAGCCACCTGGGGGTTCGCCGGGTCGAAGCCCGTCTGCTGGACGGCCCAGCCGTAGCACTGGCCCTTGTCGGACTCCTGCTGCTGCGGTGTCTGACCCTTGTCAGGGTAGATGTATGGCTGGGCCGCGACCGCGGCTGGTAACGAGAGGGCAAGCGTTCCGAACACGATCAGCAAAAAGCGTTTCGAGCGTCTGATCATCCGTCCCTCTCTCATAGGCTTTATCCTCGTTTTCAGTCGTTGCCCCATCGTTCACCACTATCCGGCGACACCTGATGAACCTCATGGCGCAACAGTATGCTACGGATTCTCCGCCAGCACCTTCCCGATCGTCGTGTCGTTGTGATAGATCCAGAAAGCGGATACGTCCTCCAGGTTGACCATTGCGACGAGACCCACGTCGCGCGCGAAGAAATACCAGGCCGTGTACACCACGTCGGCCGGACCCACTTTGCCGCGGTACGCGAACCGAATGAGGATGGCCTTGAACGTGCCCGCGGGGACCGTCACGCTGTACGTGCCGACGAACGTGTAGGTGGCGTTGAGCTTTCCACCCCAGTCCCGACGGGTTGGGTCGTCAAGATAGTTCACGGAGACCTTCTGGCTGAAACTCCGAGACTCGCCGGGCTTCATTCCCGTCACCACGAACGGATTCGCCGGCGTGGTCACGACGAAGACGCCTTCGTCCACGTCGCTCACCGCCGGCATAATGAGGTCGCCGCCTGCCGTAAGACTGATGAAGCCGGCGAGCGAGGGCGCGAAGCTGAAGCGCCACGCGGTGGCGCCGCCCGGGCGGCGCGCCTTTTTCAGGACGAGATTCTGCGTGTTGCCAGCATTGGAGCCGGACGTGACGTGAAAGACGAAGGTCTTTTCCCTTAGCGGGAAATACGACGACACGTCGCCGAGTCGCTCGCTCGGCAGGGCAGCACCGACGACGCCCGCTCCCAGGTGCTCGCTCAGCTTCTGCTGATCGGCGGGCGGCAACGGCAGAACTGGGCCTTGCGCGCGGGTTTCCCCAGGGGGCGAGACGATAGCCAGCGCGACAGCCACCCCAGCGGCAAGTCGGGCGAAGGAACGAATGCTCAAGGGCCCCTCGATCTCCGTGATCGTCTGCTGTGTCATGGTCGCTCTGCTCCGTGTCTACCTGGGAAAGAGGAACTGGACCTGGAAGCGCAGCTGCCAGTCGGACGAGTCCTTTGGCCGGTCAACGTTGTAGAAGGCCTGGAGCTGGGTGTTCACCGGTAGCGGCCCGATCTTGAAGAGCCTGCCCACGCCGGCGCCCACGGGCACGGTCCACTGGTCGCTGGCCCTGGCCGTCCAGTTCGCCGTGATGATGGGCGAGCTCGTGACATACCAGCCGTGCTCGAAGTTGTAGTTGATGAAGGCTGGATCAGCATCGCGTTCACGTCTTTGTGGCCCCAGCCGGCGACCGACCACTGGTTGTTGGCCAGCGCCCCGATCACCCAGTGGCCCTGCATCGTCAGGGCCACCGCCGCCGGACCGATGCTGTACTTGCCTGCGCCGAGGAGGCGGTCTGTGGCGGTCGGGAAAGTGAAGGTCGGGCCCACGCCCCAGATGAAGCTACCCGGCGCCTTCGGTGACAGGAAGAGCGCCGGATTGATGTCGCCCATGCCAAAGGCGCTCTCCATCCGGGGGAAGAGCGAGGGCTGGTTGATGATGGGCATGATGGTGCGCGTGAGGAGGTTCCAGTCCTTGGTCAATGTGATGGGGATGACCGGCTGGACGTTGAGGACGTAGACCGTCGCGTCCTTCGTGCCCGTATTGAAGTTGAAATTGCTCTGGAAGGGCACGCTGATGAGATCGGCGACGGGGTTCTGGGTCTTCTTCGCCAGCTCTGTCTCGCTGTCGTCGGCCGCCCGGGCTTCCCGCGAGTGGAGCCCCACGGAGAACGCGAGCGTCAAGGCCAGCGCCAGCAGCGGCACGAGCATTTCTCTGAGGGACTCCGGGCGCCGAATCATGGGCTCTCCCACTTTTGCCTCTTCAGGGTCACAGGGCGGGCGGCCCACCACAGGGCCGCCCGCCCTGAAAGTCAATGCGATTACTGGCTGGGGCCCTTGCTCGCCGCCTCCGCCTGCTGCATCTTCTTCGCCATCTCGGCTTTGACGGCGTCAAGGTTGAAGCTCGCCCCCCGCTGCATCGGCGGGTAGTCGAGGAAGGTCTGGATTTCCTTGGCCATCAACTGCTGGACGAAGACGAAGCGCCAGAACTGGAACTTGAACCAATCGAAGTATTGCTGCGCTCCATCTTTCGTCCCGTTGCCGGGCCAGCCCGTGCGCTCGAACGGATCGAGGCGCAGGTTGGTGATGTAAGGGATGTCAGGATGGGTCTTCTCACCGACCCAGCCATGGGGTTGGTCGATGAAACGGAACTTATAGTCGTCGATACGAACCGCCCCGATCGTGCTTTCGCCGAGGTAGAAGATTTCGTGACGCGCGGACGGCCCCTTGCCGGTGATGGCGGCTGTCTGGTTGTAGCCGTCCAGATGGTTCTTGTAAGTCCGGTCGCCGATCTTCTTGCCCTTCAGCAATTCTTCGGTGATGTTCGGATTGCCGGCCAGGGCGACGAAGGTGGGCAACCAGTCCATGCCGGAGAAGATGCCGTTCTGTACCGAGTCCGCCGGCACATGGCCTGGCCAGCGCAGGATGCAGGGCACGCGGAAGCCGCCCTCCAGAACCGTTCCCTTGGACTGCGCGAACGGCGTCTGGCCGCCATCGGGCCAGGTGAAGACTTCGGTGCCGTTGTCGGTGGTGACGACGACGATGGTGTTGTCGTCCACGCCCAGGTCCTTCAACTTCTTCATCACGAGGCCAATGTCGTCGTCGAACTGGGCCATGCCGGCTTCGTGTTCCGACCAGCCATTCTCCGAGTTGCGCGTCGCTTCGTATTTTGGCGAGAGGTGCGTGACGATGTGCATGCGCGTCGGGTTGAGCCAGACAAAGAACGGCTTGTTGTCGGCCTTGGCCTTGTCGATAAACTTGAGCGCGAAGTCGCGAATCTCGTCGTCCACCGTCTCCATCCGCTTTGGATAGAGCTGGCCGGCGTCTTCGATCTTCTGTTTGCCGATCTTGCCCCAGCGCGGCATTACGGTGGGGTCGTCCTTGTCGGTGGCCCAGGAATGGACCATGTTGCGCGGACCGACCACGTTCAGCAAATTCTGCGGATAGTTCGGATGTGCCGGGTCTTCCATCGCGTCCAAGTGATAGAGGTAACCGAAGAACTCGTCGAAGCCATGGACGGTGGGCAGGAACTCGTTGAGATCCCCCAGGTGGTTCTTCCCGAACTGGCCCGTGGCGTAGCCCATCGACTTTAGCACTGTCGCGATCGTTACCGCCTCGGCGGGAATGCCAAGCTTTGCGCCGGCCTGGCCGACCGTCGTCATGCCGGTGCGAATCGGCAACATGCCGGTGATGAAGTTCGCGCGGCCCGCCGTGCAGCTCGCCTCGGCGTAGTAGTCGGTGAACAGCATGCCTTCCTTGGCGATCTTGTCGATGTTCGGTGTCCGGCCCGCCATCATGCCGCGATGGTAAGCGCCGATGTTCCACATGCCGATGTCGTCGCCCATGATCACGACGATGTTGGGTTTCGGCTGGGCAGATGCCGATCCGACCGCGAGGGTCAGCGCTGCCACAGCCGCAAGCAACAAGCCACCAGCTTTCATGACGTGCCGCATCGATTGTCTCCTTGTCTGCGGATTTCGTTCATGGCTCGAATATGAAGATGCGCTTCATCACCTCGGCTTTGAACGTCTCGACGGACATGCCGGTGAGCGTGGCGGCGGCGATCTTGAGGAGATCGTCCATCGAGAGCTTGGCGATCGCCTCGCGGTTACCCGACATCACGGTCTTGAACGGCTCGACGTTCGCCAGCTCGGGCTTCGCCTTGACCACCGCGGGCACGCGGTCGAGGCAGTAGATCACCTGCGAGTACATCCGGATGCTCGACCCACAGCGTGCCGTCCTGGCCGAAGGTGGCGATGCGCTTGGCCGGCGGCACGAACTTCGGGCTGTTCGGCGTGGTGGTCGCCTGCACGAACTCCACGATTGCCTTCTTGGCCGGTCCGTCACTCGAGGACGGCAGTGGGTTAGTCTGCGCCTGCGCGTTCCCGACGACAAGCAGAAGCGCGGTGAGGGCCAGGTTGGGGATCACGCGATGTCTCACTCCATGCCTCCTTGAGTTCTCGCCCGCTTTTTCAGTTGGTTCCGTCGCTCGGCGCCTCACGCCCGTAGCTGTACCGAGCAGGGAGCGGGCGCCCCATCGCGGGGCGCCCGCTCTCTCATCAATACGTGCCCGGCTCCCCGGTCACTCGCTCGGGTGACGGTGACCGTTCTGCTTGATCTGTTGCAGGACCTGATCGAGGTTGTAGCTCGCCGGATCCTGCATTGGCGGGAACGCTTGGTAGGACTCGACCTCCTTCAGCCACAGCACCTGGCCGATGGGCAGGATGTTCCAGTCGTAGATGTACGCGCCACTCGGCGCGGCGAGCGCACCGCCGTAGCTGATTATGGACTTCGTGTCGGCGCCGACAGTCGTCTCGAAGGGATCACGCTTGATGTTGGCGATCTGGGTCCAGTGAAAGCTGGTGGCCCCGACCAGCCCGCAGGTCGCGCAGTCGCCGACCATCGTGTAATAGAACTTCCAGTTCTTCCACCGTACCGCTGACGGTTTCGGCCCGGTGTAGTAGAAGAACACGTCGCGCGCCGACTTGTCGGATTTGCCCTCGAGGTAGTCGCGCTGGTCGACGCCATCGAGCGTGGTCTTGACGATCCCTGCGTACGAGCCCGCCTCGATCTGCTTCTTCAAAGCGTCGCCCTTGGGCCCACCGGCGATGTTGACTAGCGTCGGCAGCCAGTCGAGGGACGCGAACATCTCCTTCTTGATCGTGCCTGGCTTGATGTGGCCGGGCCAGCGGACGACCAGCGGAGCGCGCATGCCGCCTTCCCAGGTGGTCAATTTCCCGCCTCTGAAGGGCGTGGTGCCGCCGTCGGGGAAGGTGATCACTTCGGCGCCGTTGTCGGTGGTGAAGGCGACGATGGTGTTGTCGAGCTGGCCCATGTCCTCCAGCTTCTTCAGCACATAACCGATGTTGTCGTCCATCTGCTTCATGCCGGCTTCGTTGATGCCCCAGTCCTTGCCGCCCTTGACGCCCAGCATGGCTTCGTACTTGGGCGGCAGCATCGTCGTGATGTGCATGCGCGCCGGATTGTACCAGACGAAGAAGGGCTTGTTGGTCTTCTTGGGGTCGTTGCGATCGAGATAGTCGATGACCTTGGCCGAGATCTCCTCGTCCACGGTCCTCGAGCGCTCTAACGTGAGGGGTCCCTCGTCCTTGCAAGTCTGGTTTTTCTCTGTGCCGTCGGAAGACGTGCACCAGATCACAGGGCGCGGCGGGGTCAGACAGGTCGTGGTTCTTGGATCCACGGCGCCGGGGACCTCGGGGAGGCCGGGGATCGGCGTGTTCCGGCACGCTGGAGCGATGCCCTGTAGGGTCGGTGAGATGTTGATGTCGTTGAAGCTGACCCCTTGCATCGCGTCCAGGTGGTACAGGTAGCCCCAAAACTCCTGGAAGCCGTGGGCGGTCGGAAGGGCTGCGGTGTGGTCGCCCAGGTGGTTCTTGCCGAACTCGCCCGTGTTGTAGCCGAGATCGCGCAGGAATTTCGCGAGCGCCGGCGTGCCGGGCCGCAGATAAGATGGGCTGCCCGGCAGCTGCGGCGGGATCATGCCCGTGCGCAGGGGATGCATGCCGGTGAAGAAAGCGTTTCGCCCGGCGGTGCAGCTCTGCTCGGCGTAGTAGTCCGTGAAGAGCGCGCCTTCCTGGCCGATGCGATCGATGTTGGGCGTCTCGCCGACCATCAAGCCGCGGTGGTAGATGCTCGGCTGCATCCAGCCGATGTCATCCCCCATGATGAAGAGAATGTTGGGCTTCTGCTGCGCGGAGGCCGGCGCGCTCGCGAGCCCCACGGCGGCCAACAGCGCGACCAGAACCAGCCAGATCTTTCGCATCTTCCCCATCGAACCCTCCCTTGCGTGTCCTTCAGTTAGCTGCATCATCCGACGCCTCCCCAAGCAGGAGCGTGAGGTACGGGGAGGCGCCGGTGATCCGGACTCCATGCGCCCTCAGCTCCCGCAATGCGCAGACCCCAGACCGATCGGCGAACTGCAGCCCGGCCAGGTCGAGGGTGACCTCTCCTCCGACCTCGTCGACGGCGCGGCGCAGCTCGGCGACTTCGTCGCCCGTGAGTCGCCCATCGAGCGCCAATGCTGGCGGCGGGCCCGGCACGATCGTCGTAATCCTCAGCGTCATCGGAGGCAGATGCCCTGAAAGCCGCATGCCAACTCTACCGATGCAGGGGACGAATCTTTATTACGTTTACGCATCGCAAGCTTGCAGATCGGCCGACAGGCTTCCCGCAGCTTGAAGCGAGGTGACAAAGTCGAAATGTCGACTATACTCAGTCGGTATGTCGCCGAGGAGGCGCCATGTCGCTTGCTGAGACTGCAAAGGGCTTCGAGGGTTTCCTCGCCCGGCTCAGCGCTGGTCTCCTAGCTGCTCCGCTGGAGTCGATTGGCGGCGTGATCGACGATACGTTGCGCCAATTGATCGAGTTCGTCGGGGTCGAGCGCGCGACCTTGGCCGAGATGGAGCCCGATGGTGTCAGCACGCGCATAACGCACGCGGTCTCGGTTCCCGCTCTGCCTGCGTTTCCGACGGGCGCCCTCAGCGCCGACGTGCCATGGATCTGGCGGCAGGTCATTCGCGAGCGCAAACCCCTCGTCATTTCCCGGGTCGCTGACCTGCCGCCCGCGGCGATGGCCGACGCCGAGGTGCTTCGGCGCCATGGGGTTCAGTCGGCCGCGATCTGGCCGATCGTGGCGGGCGACCGAGTGCTTGGATCGTTCTCCTTTGGATTCATCAGCAGGGAGCATGCGTGGCCCGATCTCACCCTCGATCGGATTGCCGTCGTGTCAGAGGTTCTGGCCGGCGCCCTCCTGCGCCGCGAGCACGAGCTCGCGCTGCGCACCAGCCTCGCCGAGGTGAACGCCCTTCGGGAGCGACTGGCGGCGGAGAACGAGTACCTCCGGGAACACGCATTCGTGGCGGAGGGGTTCGAGGACATCGTCGGGGAAAGCGCGCCGCTGCGGAGCGTGCTCTTCCAGGCCGACCAGGTCGCCCAGACGGACTCGTCGGTGCTGCTCCTGGGCGAGACGGGGACGGGCAAAGAGCTCATCGCCAAGGCGATCCACTTCAAGAGCCGACGGCGCCATCGCCGACTGGTCGAGGTGAACTGTGCAGCCCTGCCGCCCACGCTCATCGAAAGCGAGCTCTTCGGCCATGAGAAAGGCGCATTCACCGGCGCCTTGTCCCGCAAGATCGGCCGCTTCGAGCTGGCGGACCGGAGCACGCTCTTTCTGGACGAGGTGGGCGAGCTGCCGCTCGCGCTCCAGTCGAAGCTTTTGCGCGTGCTCCAGGAGGGGGAGTTCGAGCGTGTCGGCTCCTCCGTCACCCACAAGGCCGATGTGCGCGTGATCGCCGCCTCGAACCGCGACCTGTCCGCCGCCGCTCGCGAGGGGACGTTCCGCGCCGATCTCTACTACAGGCTCGGGGTCTTCCCCATTGCGGTTCCCCCACTTCGGGCGCGGAGGGAGGACATCCCCCTCCTCGTATGGCACTTCCTCGGCCATCTGTCCCGGACGCTCGGCAAGAAGATCGACCGCGTGCAGGCGCCGACCATGCAGCGATTGGTCGAGTACGACTGGCCGGGCAACATCCGCGAGCTGAAAAACGTCCTCGAGCGTGGCGTCATTCTCTCGCCAGGGTCCACGCTCTTCCTCGAAGAGCTGGACGAAGCCTCACGGACCGCGCAGGCCGCCGCGCCGGGCGTGGGCACCGCTCGGACGCTCGAGGACGTGGAGCGGGAGCACATTCTTCGCGCGCTCGAGTCCTGCGACTGGCGCGTGCGTGGCAAGGACAATGCGGCGAGCCGTCTCGGTCTCAACGCGAGCACTCTCTACTCGCGGATGAAGAAGTTGGGGATTCGCCGATCCGACTCGGGCCCGCGCCACGGGGCCCGCGGATAGCCCGCGGCTCGGGGGTGAAGAGGTGCGCGGCTCTCGCGCTCGCCGCGCTGGTCGGCGCGGGGGGTTGGTCAGCGTTGGCGTGGG